>Ga0302320_10014843_pt1 | contig 16072 bp, 10 predicted proteins | sample Bog_T0_3_FD_202130 | JGI IMG/M metagenome (GOLD analysis project Ga0302320, IMG submission 202130) | Peat permafrost microbial communities from Stordalen Mire near Abisko, Sweden - Bog_T0_3 | ecosystem: Environmental > Terrestrial > Soil > Wetlands > Peat | place: Sweden: Abisko, Stordalen Mire... | reverse complement strand
TTTGTGGAAGGATCGCTGGTGCTTTTCAAGGTCCATTTTCACCTTGATTTGCCGTTCTTCTTTCTGTCGGGCACGGTTACGTACGCCAGGTTCATTCAGCCCGAGCAAAATACTTGGCGGGTCCGGCCTCTCTGACGCGGCCACTGCCTCTTCCAATTGGATACATATCTTACACGACATTTGACTTTACCTAGATTGAAGCCTACACCCTTTGAGCTCTCAGCAGGGTGCAAGCGAACGGAAACTTAGCCTCGGACGTTTCAAGTCGGGCTCAACGGAGCAGCGAGCTGGATAGACACGTTGGAAATAGCCATCACAAGCCCGAAGCAAAACTTTGTGCTTGAAATCAGAAGCTCGAAGGGCTGGACTGTTGCTTATGACTTCAACCGGACTCCAGAACAGTCCCACGTCATTTGCTGAACTGCGTTCGCGCCAGGTCGAGGACGCGAGATCCCGGCTTCGTGCTACGGTGTTATCAGAATGAGCAAAAGAGGCCTTAGTCCGGGACGTCTGGAGGCGTTTTCCGACGGTATCATCGCGGTCATCATCACCATTATGGTGCTGGAACTGAAGGTGCCTGCGCCGGACGGCATGGCCGGCGTGCAAGCGGTGCTCCCCACTATTTTTCTCTACCTGCTTACCTTCGTACAGATCGGGATTTACTGGGTAAATCATCACTATCTTGTTGATGAAATAGAGACGGTCAGCCACGGTATTTTGTGGTCAAACCTGATGTTTTTGTTTTGTCTTTCGCTCTTTCCTTTCGCGACGGACTGGATTGGCGTCAAGGGGCTGTCATCGTTCACCACCGCGCTCTACGCGGGTGTAAGCATTCTTCCCGGACTCGGATATATGGCGCTTTGGTCCCAGATACGGTTGCAGAGCGAGTCGCCCGCACACGCAAGTTGGGGCAAGCAAATCGCGTCCGTTGCGCTTTATCTCACAGCGATTCCCGTGGCCTATTACCGGCCATCGGCCTCTCTGGCTTTGATCGGAATTGTTGCGGTCCTCTGGCTGTTCCCGCCAAAGGCGGATGTCTCGCGGGAGTGACGACTGCAAATCTCCGCGGTGACAAGCGTCCAACCTGGAGAATTCCGACAGCACATAAGGATAATTCGCCGCACCGTGCAACGGTTCATGGCCATCCCAATGAAGGCGATGGCGCTCCTGGACCGGATGCTTCAGTCTTTGGATCTCCTGATCTGGTCGAGAATAAGGGTTGCGTGCTTCTGATACGTTTGACAGGCGCGTTAATGGCCGATTCCGGGACGCGAATCCGGAAACAAGATCAGATGGATGGAAGAGGACGAGATGACGGACGATGATTGCGGCACCGCAGCTGTAGGCTTGGGTACCGGGTCTGCAACTTCTGTGATGCCTTAGTCGTCCATCAAGCCTTAGTCGTCCATCAACTTGATGGTCATACAAACATGCGAGCGAATCCCAAGGTTCCTTGGGATAGATCTACCTCCCGGGCGCAGAAGGTCAAGGCGGCAACCTCGTTACAATCGCGGGCATCAAATTCGAAAAGGATTACTGCGGTCAGACGCGTTTAGTTCCGGCAGCCAGCCGGAGGTTATCCTATTCGCAGGAAACTGGCGAAAATTTCGGAGCTACGAAGCTCCCCGCAACGAAAGGTCGAATGGGGGACTGAATGTCTGGACTCGAAGACAAATCAGATGTTCATGTTCAGCATATTGGACCCCAATACCAATTACCGCCCCCACCTCGCTGGTTTCACCAGCCTTGGGTTCTATGGATGGCCTTGATTCTCGCGCTGGCGGTCATCGTGGTTGTTGTCATGGCGACTCACGAAAGAGACAAGCGAGCGGCGGCAACAAAGCGAGCACAAGCAGCGGTGAAGCCGGCTGTGACCTTGACCGCAGCACCCGCGACCAAAGGTAACATTGGCGTATATGTAGATGCGATCGGGACGGCAACCCCTGTTTACACGGCTTCGATTACCGCGCAGGCGAGCGGAGTAGTTACCGCGGTGCATTACCGTGAGGGTCAATTCGTAAATAAGGGCGATCCACTTATCGACATCGATTCCCGCACCTATCAGGCGCAGTTACTTGAAGCCCAGGGTACGTTGGAACGAGATACCGGGATTTTGGCGCAAGCACAAATGGATTTAGATCGCTACCGCACGGCGTGGGCCCGCAACGCGATCAATAAGCAACTCCTTGATGATCAGGAAAAAATCGTTCTGCAGGACCAGGGGACGGTGAAAAACGACCAAGGCACAGTGAACTATAACCAGGTGGAGTTGAGTTACTGCCATATAACTGCCCCTATTAGTGGCAAAGTCGGCTTGAGGCTTGTTGACCCCGGGAATGTTGTGCAGGCGACGGGAACGACGACATTGGTAGTGATAACTCAAGTTCAGCCAATAACTGTGATCTTTGCACTCGCAGAGGACAGCCTGACGCAAGTTCAGTCGCGTATGCGTAAGACGCGTACGCTTCCTGTTGAAGCCTGGGATCGCTCGCAGGATACAAAGATAGCATCGGGAAAATTGGAAACCATCGATAATCAGATCGACACGACTACTGGGACGGTAAAGCTACGAGCGCTGTTTGATAACAAGAAGTCGGAACTGTTTCCAAATCAGTTTGTGAATATCAGATTACTCGTCAACACACTAAACGAGGTGACGCTGATTCCGACGGCAGCTGTGCAGCACAACGGGGAAGTTGCATTTGTATATGTGATCGCGAACGGCGTGGCGAGCGTGCGCAACGTCAAGACCGGTGTGTCTGACAATGGCATGATCGCGGTTGAGGGACTCGATCCTGGTGAAGAGGTGGCGACCAGCAGCTTTGAAAAACTTCAGGCCGGCAGCAAGGTCACTTTGGCGAAGAGAGCCGCACCGGCAAATCCTGTCGAGGGTAACACTCCGTGAATCCTTCAGGGCCTTTCATCCAGCGCCCAGTTGCTACATCGCTGTTGATGGCCGCAATCCTGCTGGTGGGTATAGTGGCATATACCCTGTTGCCGGTGTCTGCTCTGCCGGAGGTTGATTATCCGACCATTCAGGTTCTTACTTTTTATCCGGGCGCCAATCCAGATGTAATGGCGACAACGGTCACAGCTCCCTTGGAGCGTCAATTCGGACAGCTCCAAGGTCTGAGTCAGATGACATCCACCAGTTCTGGTGGAACCTCAGTTATTGTTTTGCAATTCGCACTCAGCCTCAACATTGACATCGCTGAAGAAGAGGTGCAGTCAGCAATTAACGCTGCTCAAAGCTATCTGCCTGCAAATCTTCCTTCGCCGCCGATCTACAGCAAGACGAACCCTGCCGATGCCCCGGTACTAACGCTGGCCATCATGTCGGACACGATTCCCTTGTCCCAGGTCGAGGACATGGTCGACACTCGGCTTGCTCCCAAGCTATCGCAGTTGAGTGGAGTTGGGTTGGTCAGCATCAGCGGCGGGCAAAAGCCGGCGGTACGCATTCAAGCGAATCCCGCTGCGCTTTCCTCTTACGGACTCAACCTTGAGGATCTGCGAACGGCGCTGTTGAGCACGAGTGTCAACCAGGCAAAGGGGAACTTCGACGGTCCCCATCAGGACTACCAGATCAACGCAAATGACCAGCTGATTACCAGCGACGATTATCGAAAAGTCGTCGTCGCCTATCGAAACGGCGCGCCGGTCATGTTGAAAGATGTCGCTCGGGTGGTAGACGGGATCGAAAATAACAAGCAAGCTGCCTGGATGAATGAAACGCCCGCGGTGATTTTGAACATTCAACGGCAGCCCGGCGCGAACACGATCAACGTTGTCAAGGCGATCAAAGCCATTCTTCCGCAGCTTGAGATTAACCTCCCAGCTTCGATTCGGGTCGTTCCACTTACCGACCTCACGACCGCAATCAATGCGTCGGTATCGGACGTTGAATTTGAATTGATGTTGACGGTTGGTCTGGTTGTGATGATCATCTTTGTATTCCTGCGCAACCTTTACGCCACGATCATCCCCAGCATCGCCGTGCCTGTTTCGCTGGTTGGAACATTTGCCGCGATGTACGCGCTTGGCTATAGCCTCGATAATCTATCCCTGATGGCACTTACCATTTCGACTGGCTTTGTTGTTGATGATGCAATCGTCATGATCGAGAACATATCTCGTTATCTTGAGGCTGGTGATCCACCAATGCAAGCAGCGCTGAAAGGCGCGGAGCAGATCGGCTTTACGATCATCTCACTTACTGTCTCATTGATTGCGGTTCTGATCCCGCTGCTTTTCATGGGCGATGTGGTTGGCAGACTGTTCCGTGAATTCGCTGTTACACTCGCCGTAACGATCATCCTGTCAGCCGTCGTATCTCTGACACTCACGCCGATGATGTGCTCTCGCATTCTTCGCCATAACCCGAAAGAGAAGCAAGGGCGTTTCTATATCGCGTCCGAGCGGATGTTTGAACGAATGATCGCATTTTACGGACGCACACTCAACTTCGTCCTCGGATATCAAACAATCACGCTGCTTATTGCGGCTGCCACCCTGGTGCTGACGATATTCCTTTACATTGTCATACCCAAAGGGTTTTTCCCGACACAGGATACCGGGGTCATCCAGGGAATATCGCAGGCGCCACCCGCGATCTCGTTTGCCGCCATGGAGCAAAAGCAGAAGGAGTTGGTTCACGTCATTCTGCAAGATCCGGCCGTTGAAAGTCTTTCTTCGTTCATCGGAGCGGACGGGACTAATACCACATTAAACAGTGGACGCATATCCATCAATCTCAAGCCCGTTGAGCAACGTGACTTGAGCGCGTCTGACGTGATCAGGAGGTTGCAGTCGAGCCTCAAACAAGTGGATGGCATTGAGTTGTACATGAATCCCGTGCAAAATATCACCGTCGACGACCGAGTGAGCCGCACCCAGTATCAGTACACACTTGAGGATCCGGATCCGAACGAGCTGAATCTCTGGACCGACCGCTTGGTTGACAGGATGAAGGGGTTACCGCAGCTAGCGGACGTTGCAACCGATGAGCAAACAGGAGGACTTGCCGTCTCTCTGGTGATCGATCGTGTTACCGCATCAAGGCTCGGGATCGCTCCCTCAACGATCGACAGCACTCTCTACGATGCATTCGGGCAGCGCCAAATCAACACGATGTACACGCAGTTGAATCAGTATCACGTGATTCTCGAGTCCACTCCGGAGCTACAGAAGAGTCCGGAGAATCTCCAGGACCTGTACATACAGTCCAATGCTTCGTCAGGAACGTCAGGGCCGGGCGCTTCGTCGTCATACGCTTCATCGGGATCGTCCTCTGCGGGTTCTAACTCGGCAACCACTTCAGTGGCCTACACTCCGTCTTCAAACGTTCTCACGCCGCCGACGAATGCGCTAACATCCGGGGTCGGGGTCAATAGCTCTTCTTCAAGCACTTCCTCAAGTGCGAATACTGCTGTCAGTTCAGCACAACCGAATGCTGTACCTCTCGGTGCATTTACTCGAATTGAGAAGTCGAATGAGCCGCTCTCGATCAGCCACCAAGGGCAGTTTCCGGCTGTAACTGTTTCGTTCAACCTGGCGCCAAATGTAGCGCTAGGAGGCGCGATCACTGCGATCAACAAGGTGCAAAAAGAACTGAATATGCCAGCAAGTGTCCAAGTTGGATTTCAGGGGACCGCGGCGTCATTTGAGGGGTCGCTATCAAACGAAGGGCTGCTGATTCTTGCGGCGCTGGCCGCAGTCTATATCGTACTTGGGGTCTTGTACGAAAGCTTCATTCATCCCATTACGATTCTTTCCACGCTGCCCTCCGCAGGTGTGGGCGCACTCCTCGCGCTGATTCTCTTCAAACAGGACCTAAGTGTTGTTGCTATTATCGGAATCATTTTGTTGATTGGAATCGTAAAAAAGAATGGCATCATGATGGTCGATTTCGCCTTGGAAGGAGAGCGAGAGCATGGGAAGAACTCGCGCGATGCGATCTTTGAAGCGTGTCTGCTGCGGTTCCGTCCCATCATGATGACCACGATGGCCGCACTGCTGGCGGGAATTCCTCTGGCGGTAGGAACTGGAATGGGATCTGAGTTGCGCCGCCCGTTGGGCATCGCAATGGTAGGTGGATTGTTGCTCAGCCAGGTCCTGACTCTCTACACAACTCCTGTCATCTACATATTCTTTGACCGCATTGGACATCGGTTTGCGCGTACATCCAAACAGGCGGAGACAGGCGCGCAGCCCCAGCCCGCGGAGGGCGCATGAATATCTCTGCTCCCTTCATTCAACGACCGGTGGCTACGACGCTACTCACTGCCGGTATTACGCTTGTGGGCGCAATAGCCTTCAAGGTGCTACCAGTATCACCTTTGCCCCAGGTGGATTTTCCCACGATCTCTGTTTCGGCGAGCTTGCCCGGGGGAAGCCCAGAGATCATGGCGTCCTCGATTGCGACCCCGTTGGAGCGCGAGTTTGGCCACATAGCCGGCGTGACTGAGATGACCTCATCAAGCTCTCTTGGAAGCACCTCGGTTACATTGCAATTCGACTTAAGCCGGAACATCGACGGTGCTGCTCGGGATGTGGAAGCGGCAATCAATGCGGCCCGTACCTATCTCCCTGCAAATCTCCCTGCGAATCCTACTTATCGAAAGGTGAACCCGGCCGACGCGCCAATCGTGATACTCGGTCTCACGTCGGATAAGTACGACAAGCCAACCCTCTACGACGAGGCCTCGTCCGTAATCGCGCAGAAGCTATCGCAGATTCAAGGCGTTGGTCAGGTATCAGTGGGCGGGGGAGCGGGGCCATCGGTACGCGTTGAAGTGAATCCTACGCTTCTAAATAGTTATGGTCTAACTCTCCAGAACATACAGTCGGTGCTGAGTCAGCAGAATGCCCATGAAGCCGTAGGTCAAATCTCCGACGGAATTACAACTGCAGATATTGTTGTGAACGATCAGATGCACCAGGCGGATTTGTACAAGCCAATTATCATAGGAAGCCATAATGGAACGGCCGTCAGGCTCTCCGATGTTGCAGAGGTATCAAATGGCGCCCAGAATATCCGGGCTGCTGGATACTTAAACGGAATTCCGTCGATCACAGTCATTATCTTTCGCCAGCCAGGCGCTAACATCATTGAGACCGTCGATCGGATCAAGGCGCAACTACCATCGATTCAAGCATCCATTCCACAGGGTATTAACACCACCATGGTTCTTGATCGAACGACCACGATTCGTGCCTCTGTGAAGGATGTCGAGAGGACTTTAATACTTTCCGTCATACTAGTCATTCTTGTGGTCTTTGTCTTCCTCCGCAATTGGCGGGCAGTACTTATTCCGACAGTTGCCGTGCCTGCGTCTCTGATCGGCACATTCGCGGTGATGTATTTGTTGGGCTTCAGCATTGACAATCTCTCCCTGATGGCATTGACCATCTCAACGGGATTCGTCGTCGACGATGCGATTGTCGTGATGGAAAATATATCGCGGCTACGGGAAGAGGGCATGCCGCCAATGAAGGCGGCCTTTCAGGGCTCGAAGGAAATTGGCTTTACGATCCTTTCGATCAGCATGTCTCTGATCGCAGTGTTCATCCCCATCCTTCTAATGGCTGGAATTGTTGGACGACTATTTCGTGAGTTTGCAATTACGTTGTCAACCGCGATTGTTGTATCAATGCTCATATCTTTGACCACAACGCCGATGATGTGCGCCCATCTGCTGAAGGATGAGAGGCGAACCAAGCATGGACGGGCTTACCAACTCAGCGAAAGAGTCTTTACGGGGATGTTATCGGGGTATAGCCGGTCACTCAAGTGGGTTTTGAAACATCCGGGTTTGATGTTAACGATCCTGCTACTTACGATTGTCCTCAATTTCTATGTGATCGTTATTATTCCGAAGGGATTCTTTCCACAGCAGGATACTGGGGCCATTACAGGACAGGTTCAGGGACCGCAAGACGCGTCATTCCCAGTGATGAACAGCTCGGTGCTTCAGCTCGTCAACGTGATCAAAGCCGATCCGGCTGTGGCTAATGTCAACGCTTATACCGGTGGCAATGGCTCTTCGAATGGCGGATTCATTTACGTAGCTTTGAAGCCACTAAATATCCGCAAGATTACGGCGCCCGAGATCATCAACCGCTTGCGCCCGCAGCTGAATCGGCTTCCTGTAGCGCAGGCCTTTTTGCAGGCGGCGCAAGACCTGCGCATCGGCGGCAGAGGAAGTGCCGCGCTGTACCAATATACGATCCAATCAGACAACGTGCAGGATCTCGCGCATTGGGGGCCGGTTCTACTTGCCGAGATGAAGAAGATTCCCGGGTTCCAAGATGTGAATACCGATGCACAAAACAGTGGCTTGCAAGAGCTGATCAGCTACGATCGACCTACGGCCGCGAGGCTAGGGATAACACCGCAGACAATGGATCAGTCTCTGTATGGTGCGTTCGGACAATCGGAAGTATCGATTATCTATACCCAACTGAATCAGTACTACGTGGTTTTGGAGGTTGCTCCCAAATACTGGCAGAGTCCTGACGGGCTAAGGAGCATCTACCTCAACTCGTCAGGCAAAGGAGTGGTACCGCTTGCTGCTGTAAGTTCTGCGCGTGCAAGCACAACGCCGCTTGTTCTTAACCACACCAGTTCGTTCCCGTCGGTCACAATATCGTTTAATCTGGCGCCCGGAATGTCATTGAGCGATGCCACGCGCCTTGTAACTGAGGTACAGCAAAGGTTGAATATGCCGCAAACGGTTCGAGGCTTTTTCGCAGGGACAGCGCAAGCGTATCAAACCTCCCTGGCATCTGAACCTATGCTGGTAGGGACCGCACTGCTTGCGGTGTACATCGTACTAGGAGTTCTGTATGAGAGCCTCGTCCACCCGCTCACAATCATTTCGACGTTACCTTCCGCAAGCGTAGGCGCGATGCTTGCATTGATGCTGTTCAAGATTGACCTGAACGTGATTTCGATCATTGGAATCATCCTTCTTATAGGCATTGTAAAAAAGAACGCGATCATGATGATTGACTTTGCGCTTGTCGCCGAGCGAGAGCACGGCAAGACCACGTCTGACGCAATCTTTGAAGCATGCATGCTCCGGTTTCGTCCGATCCTGATGACAACTATGGCGGCACTGTTTGGTGCATTGCCGCTGGCGTTTGGTACGGGTACTGGTTCTGAGTTAAGACGCCCGCTCGGAATTACCATCGTAGGCGGATTGATAGTAAGCCAGATGCTGACCCTCTACACCACGCCCGTTGTGTATCTGTTTTTTGATCGGGTAAGGCTTCGGATGCTGGGAAGACAAGTGGACAACTTTCACACCACTCCGGCTGAGGCATCCTAGTATATGAGGCGCTATGGGGTACTTGTAATGAAGGGGTCGATCCTGCTTTCCAGGCCGTTGTATGCAGTCCAATCCGCGGTATGTGCGGCAGTGCTTTGCATGTCCATGGCTGGATGCAACGTGGGACCGAAATACAAACCTCCAGCGATGACGGCGCCCCCTGCATTCAAAGAGTCATCCACTGGCGATAAGGACGGCGATGGATGGAAGGTCGCTCAGCCCCAGGATGCTGCTCTTCGCGGGAAATGGTGGGAGATTTATAACGAACCGGAGCTGAATGCGCTAGAGGACGAACTCAATGTCGACAATCAAAACATCCGCCAGAGCTTTGAAAACTTCATGGAAGCACGGGCACTCGTTCGTGAAGCACGGTCTCAGTATTTTCCCACGGTGAGCATTGGACCTTCCTACTCTCGTTCACAAACTTCCGCAAACATCCGGTCCGGGGCATCGTCGGTGAGTGGGACCGGCGGCACCGCGACGACCGCCACGACGACGGCAGTACCGAGCGGACAACAGACGCAGATCTTCGCACTTCCCGCCGATGTGTCCTGGGAGCCGGACCTCTGGGATAGAGTGCGAAATACGGTGCGCTCGAATCAATATAGCGCGCAATTGAGCGCGGCAGATCTTGAGAACGAGCGGCTAATTGAGCAGGCCAGCCTAGCCGAATACTTCTTTGAGATTCGCGGCCAGGATATGCTCCAAAAAATTCTCAATGAAACGGTCGACGCGGACAAGAAAGCGCTTGAGAGTGAAAGGGGTCGTTACGAAACAGGAGTAGACGATCAGATATCGCTTGTCGAAGCGCAAACGACATTAGACAGCGCGCAATCGGCAGCGATCAATATTGGCGTCGCGCGGTCGCAGTATGAGCACGCGATTGCGACACTTGTAGGCAAGCCTGCATCGGACTTCTCAATTCCAGTTCGGCCGCTTAGCCCAACGCCCCCCCCGATCCCTGTCGGCTTACCGTCTCAACTACTCGAAAGACGACCGGACGTGGCCGCGGCGGAACGGAATATGGCCGCCGCAAATGCGCAGATCGGCGTGGCATACGCGGCCTTTTATCCCGCCCTGACGATCTCAGGAGGCGGGGGCGTAGAGAGTACCGCTATCAAGAATCTCTTGGAGTGGCCTAGCCGTTTCTGGTCAGTTGGTCCGTCCATTTCTCAGACCATTTATGACGGGGGTCTTCGTCGCGCAACAGTGAATCAGTATATCGCCGCATACAACGCGGATCTGGCAGCTTATCGGCAATCTGTACTTACGGCTTTCCAGCAAGTGGAAGACTATCTTGCGCAAGTTCGTATTTTGTCTCAACAGACATTACGCCAAGAGCAGGCGGTCGATTCAGCCCGGACATTTCTGAAGCTTGAGACGGTGCGCTATGACACTGGAGTGGATCCCTATATCGATGTCGTGACGGCGCAGACGACACTGCTTTCGAACCAGCAGACGTTGACGAACCTGCAGGTGCAGGAAATGACTGCGTCGGTCGAATTAATCCAAGCTCTTGGCGGCGGTTGGGACCGTAGTCAATTGCCCACGCCGGCTCAGATAACAGCAAAGCCGTCGCACACGGAAACCGTGATTCAGCACTAACTCCGTTTTGGCCTTTTTGAGCGTGGTCGGTTTACAGGATGCCTGGATCCTTCATCCTTTAAAAGCCGATTGTTCTGCCACTCGTAAATTTTCTTCCGAATTGCACATATTTGTCCTGCATTTCCTATGTGTGATCAATTGTGACCGTAAGATGCCTTATATATTCAGGCACACTCTATGTGACTTGTCTCCGTTTCGCATGTGACGCGGACTTCTTCGTGCTGCAGTTGACTGTCGATTGCGGCATCCAGGCGCAAGAATAACTTTTTCGCGCGGGTTTGCATCCAATTCATTCGGAGGCAGGCGAGGTGAAGGTTCTTTTGCTCAAACTTTCAGCCATCGCGGCTATTCCCGCCATTTCTCAAGGGCGACGGTTGATTGATTCTCTCGGCCATTCGAGCGCGGCAGTTAGCAGGTCTCCAATTCAAGGTGGCTCAGGGTATACGAGACCCGCGCAAGATGCTCTCTTTCGCGATTACGTTCACGAGGTGGTCGGCGCCTACACAATCGCGGACGCAGCGTTTGCAGCGGGCATCAGTCAGCTGACAGATGCTCCGCCGGAGTGGAACCAGGGCAGCGAAGGATATGGAAGACGATTCGGATCAAACATGGGAATCGGCACCGTGAGGACGACCACAAGGAATGGGCTCGCTGAGGCTTTCAATGAGGACACATTCTATTACCCCTGCCAATGCAGCGGGGTATTTCCTCGATTAGACGACGCAGCGCTTTCTACGCTGACAGGGCGTCACAGGAATGATGGGCACCGAGTCTTTTCGATTCCAGCGCTGGTTGCGCCATACGCAGGAACCATGGTGGGCGTCTACGGTTGGTATCCGAATAGGTGCGGCGCGAAGGATGCATTCAGAATGGGTAACTACGGCTTGCAGGCATATATGGGTGGTAACATCGCGCTGGAATTCTTGAACGGGAGACTCAAGTCATTTCTCTCCGGCCTCCACTTAGGCAACGCGTATGGCGCGCCCGATACGGAAGCAGAACAGTGAGCGACCCCGCGATCACAGCGACGAATAGTAATCAATCCGCTTCGATAAACGGCGACACTCAGTCGATGGCCAGACCGTTCATCGCGATCGGCCAAACGGTAACGGATTTCTTCGCATGGTTCGGTGAACTCGGCGTCTTTTCATGGCGGGTGTTACGAGCGACATTCACGCCGCCGTTTGAAGGCCGCGAGTTTCTCCGCCAGTTGGACGAGATTGGTTCAAAATCATTTCCGTTGGTGGCACTGGCCGGTGCAGCTGTGGGGGCCGTTCTTTCGATGGAGGCACGCTCGAGCCTTACGCGCTTCGGCGCAAAATCTCTACTGCCTTCTGCGATTGTGTATTCCGTGATCCAGGAGATGGGTCCAATCATTACAGGGCTCGTTGTCAGCGGCCGCGTTGGTGCGGGCATCGGGGCAGAACTAGCATCGATGAAAGTCACGGAACAAATTGATGCAATTGAAGCTTCAGCAATCAACCCTTACAGGCTGCTGGCGACCACACGTATTTTGGCATGCATTCTGATGCTTCCTCTGCTCACCCTTGCGGCCGATGGGTGCGGGGTTCTGATGGGCTGGCTTACGCAGACCGTGATTGAACCCGTCTCGCTCCGTCAGTTTATCGACAGAGGGTTCAGCGGTGCGACCTTCAACGACTTTTTGCCGCCCACGTTTAAGACGGCTGTGTTCGGCTTGATTGTTGGGCTTATTGCTTGTTTCCAGGGCATGAGAACACGGGGAGGTGCTGAAGGCGTTGGGCGCGCAGCCACTAACTCGGTGGTGCTGTCATCTTTATTTGTGATTCTTGCGGACGTTGTTCTAGTGAAGTTCATCCTTGTTGTCTTTCCTTAACTATGACGCAAAGGGGCCTCAGTTCATGGCGACGACTAATGACGTGATGATAAGACCAATCGCAGGCGAGAATGGTGCTGATCCGACCGTTCTATCCGTCGAAGATGTGCACAAGAGCTTCGGGATGCACAAGGTTCTGAACGGAATTAGCTTGCGCATTTGCCGTGCCGAGACTTTGGCTGTGCTCGGACGGAGCGGCACCGGAAAGAGCGTGTTACTGAGACTCATCATCGGACTCGAGCAACCGGATTCGGGATCAATCTGCATTCAGGGAAAAGATCTGGCCACACTGTCGCTCGATCAGATGGGAGAAGTCAGGCTGAAGATGGGATTCTTATTCCAGCACGCGGCACTTTACGATTCGCTCACCGTAGCGCAGAATGTGGCATTCCCGCTACAGCACCATCGCAGGGACATGTCGAAGTCGGATAGGCAAGATCGGGTCGAGCAACTTCTCGCGGAAGTGGGGATGGAAAAGGCATCTCAGAAAATGCCTTCGGATATATCCGGTGGTATGCAAAAGCGCGTCGGGCTTGCGCGCGCTCTCGCATTGAGTCCAGAAATCCTGTTACTGGATGAACCCACTGCTGGACTTGACCCGATCAGTTCCGGCGAAATCGATGAATTGGTTCTGAAGCTTCAGAAAGAACATCAAATGGCATCCATCGTGGTTACGCACGATCTGCATAGCGCAAAGACCATCTCAAATCGGCTGGCTCTTCTCGATAAGGGAAAGGTAGTGATTGAAGGCACGTTTGAGGAGCTTAAACAAAGCAACATCGGATTCGTGAAGGACTTTCTGAAGCAGACGTAGGTAGGAGAAAATATGTCGAGGATGGCACGATTAGGATTTTTCATAGTTACGACACTGGCAATCTTGGCAGCTGGCGTGTTTATTATCGGGAGCAAGGAATATTTATTTCATTCAACCTACCAGCTGAAGACTGAATTCGCAAACGTTGCAGGACTAGCGGCGGGAGCAGACGTACAAGTGGGTGGGGTTCACAGCGGAACCGTCCGCAGCATCGCGCTCCCCAACAGGCCTGACGGAAAAGTCACGGTAGTGATGGATCTGAATCAGACGACTCATGACATCATCAAGCAAGATTCGGTGGCATCGATTGAAACTGAAGGATTACTTGGCAACCAGTACCTTGCGATTTCATTTGGGGCAGCTGGTCAGGCGGATGTGAAGAATGGCGATACGATCCGCAGCGAGCCGCCGCTTGAAATGTCCGCAATGGAAAAGAAGATGAATGGGATCCTGGATAGCAGCCAGGAGGCAATGGCGAATGTGACCCAGGCGACGGGACACCTGAATTCTGTAAGTGACAAGATAGATTCCGGGAAGGGAACTGTCGGGTTATTGGTCAACGACAAGCAGCTTTATAACAACCTGGAACAAACGACCGCCAGCTTGAATGACACCATGACCCATGCTCAAGCTGGAGTTACGGATTTCCAGGAGAACATGGAAGCCCTGAAGCATAACTTCTTCGTGAGCGGGTACTTCAAGAAGCGCGGCTATGAAGATTCCTCCGAGCTTGCTGCGAACAAGATAAGCGACCTTCCGCGATCAGAGGCGACAAAGACTTTCACGTTTTCTGCGAAGCAGCTATTCGACGGCCGCGATTCAGCCAAGCTGAAAAACAAGAAGGCTTTGAAGGATGCGGGCGAGTTTCTTGCTCAGAATCAGTTCGGCGTTGCAGTGGTCATTGCTTCGACGGGGATGGAGGGCGATACGAAGAAGGAGCAGGTCCTAACCGAGGCCAGAGCGATGGTGGTGCGCGAGTACTTGGTGGAAAATTTTGGATTCGACGACAGCTTGCTCAAGACTCTGGGCAAAGGTAAGCAATCGGGTGCCAACCTTAATGCTGACTGGGGGGTAGTCCAGATTCTCGTGTTTCCGACAGGAACTCAAGTTCCTGCGGATAAGACCGGGCCCAGTACGGACTCATCTGCAGCGGATGTCGGTAAGACCGGGACATCGAAAGCAACGCGAGCGCAAGAGCCTTGAGGTTGATTGGGTCTCAAGTTCCAAGCAGGCTCGCCTGGCGAGCTATTTTACCCGCTCGCGCTTTTTCAAAGAAGATTCTCGTTCATGACAAGAGCAATTGCGCTCCGCAGCCTTGCCTTGTTGCCCTCTTGAGCAGGCCTGATCTTGGGCACGCACGCCAGAGGATTACGGCGCATTTCTGCTTCCACCAGCAGACCAATCATCGGCCAGATGGTGGTAATGTCCCCCACTACGACAATTTCCCCGGGCGCCAATGCTGAGGCGATCATGTGCATGCCGCGGCCAAGCGCCATGCACATCTTGTCGATGGCTTTTCTTCCGGCCGCGTCGCCGGATTCTACCAAATTGAGAAGGCCTTCGAATGGCGGAGAGGGTCGATTTGCAATTTCTTCGTAGTAGCGCATGCCGGCGCGATTTGATGCTAGCGTCTCCCAGCATCCTCGGCTTCCGCAAGCGCAATGAAGTCCATTCGGCTCAATCTGGACGTGGCCAAATTCGCCGGCAAAGCCACCTTCCCCGCGAAGAATTCGTCCATTTGCAAAAATGCCTGTGCCGATTCCTTCAGAAACATTCACAACGACAAGATCATGTGTGGCATCGCTGTTTCCGAACCAGACTTCAGATAGCGCACAGGCATTAGCAACATTGTCCACAACAACCGGCAAACCGGTGGCTAGTTCAACTCGAGACTTAACGCGGCCTATGGGCCATTTAATGTTGGGAGCAAAAATGGATTTTTCCAGTTGAAGATCAAACCGCCCGGGAAGGCTCATGCCGATACCGTCGAAGGAGCGGTCGGTATGGGCGGCGATCATTTTGCGAATTTCACTAACAATTGACCCAATGACCTTTTTCGGGTTGGTGGGAAACACGATCAATTTCTGCGCCAGGATATTGCCACCCAGGTCCGTGACCGCCAGGGTGGTTTGCGCTGGGTGGATATCCAGGGCAAGCACTCCGCGCTGACTATTAAGGTTCAGAAAGGTAGGTCGGCGTCCACGAGGAAGCCGGCCCATGGATCCTTCAACAATCCACCGTTCAGCGAGAAGTTCCTCAACAATCAGCGAGACAGTGCTCCGTTGCAAACCTGACACACGCGCCAAATCAGCCCGTGAAATAGGCTGCCGGATGCGGACCTGGTTGAAAATGAGATTTCGATTTATTTGCCGGGGTATCTTGTTCGATGCGCTCGTCTTGTTGGTAAAAGAGAGACGCGGCGCCGGCATCTTGGTTCTTTCCATCTTGATTGGCCTATGCCCTTAC
>Ga0302320_10014841_pt1 | contig 16073 bp, 14 predicted proteins | sample Bog_T0_3_FD_202130 | JGI IMG/M metagenome (GOLD analysis project Ga0302320, IMG submission 202130) | Peat permafrost microbial communities from Stordalen Mire near Abisko, Sweden - Bog_T0_3 | ecosystem: Environmental > Terrestrial > Soil > Wetlands > Peat | place: Sweden: Abisko, Stordalen Mire... | reverse complement strand
CAGTCCAACTGCACTGCCTTGTAGAGGAGAGGCAACGCAACTTGCTGAGCGCATCGGATACCAGCCAACTCAAGCTCACGCGCAAGAGCCATTTCATAGGAAGATTCCAAGAGTCCCGGCCCCAGTTCCCTGTGGACCTCGATGGCACACCCCACAATACGATGCGTCAGCTCACTTGAGGTATGCGTTGAATTTGTCATCAGGAGAAGAGACTCGAAAAAACGCCCCACGCAACCGAAGTTTTACCACCGAGGGCGGACAAAGAACCGAAGACTGATTTTTTTACCACAGAGGACTGGCAAAGGTTGCCGAAAAGGTTGCCGAAAAGATTTTGATTGGGATCTTAGAAGAGCAGGCACTCGTCCCGGACACGGGACGATACAGACAGATTCAAATGCTCTCGCAAGCTCGCTTGCAGGTGCATTTGAATCTGTCTGTTCAGCGCTGCCACAAGCAGCGGGTGCCTGCTCATGCAGCCTCCCCCCTTTGCCCCCCCCAACTTGGATCCCCCTTGGATGGTCCTCTGTGGTAAAAATTCCCCCTTCACTGGGTTCCGACCGGCCTACTGATGTCTTGGGATTGGGGTTGGGTGACCAGTACATTCTGCACCTGATTTTCCATGGCGATCACCTTCCCTCCGTTGGAGGTTGCCACATCCTGAAGAAATCCACTGATGCGATTCCCCTCCACCAGCACCTTGCTTGTGGAGCCAAAGCTGCACACGGCTCCCAGCGAGGTGAAGTTTCCGAGGCTCCGCGCATAGACAAGTTCACCGGACCTCATTTGAGGAATAGAGGCTGACCATTCCGGCGCTACTGTCACTTCCTTTCCTGAAACCTGTCGGACGGGGAAGTAGGCAAGCCCCTTGGAGGAACGGGCAATCAAGACCCCTTGATTCGGGAAGATTCCCTGCGTCGTTGAGAGTACGAAGGTATTCTCTCGTCGTGAAGTAATGACCGTTTTGGCATCCCAAGAAGGCTCCAGCGCTTGGAAGGAATTGGAAGAGATGATGGGGGTGCCCGAGGCCATCACCCCCACAAGGCCGCACCACGCGATCTCGAGTGAGGCCACCGATTTCGCGGGTTCCGAAGAGCAGAAGACCCGATTATTGGAAAAGATCGTTTTACTTCCGCCGCTCGTGATGCGGGCCCCGCAGAGCACATTGGAAAATGAATTATTACTGATGGTGCAGGCGTTCGAGACAGACCATGAGGAAAATGTCAGATCAACTCCCAAGGGCGAACCGAGGATCATGTTCTTGGTGATCTCGGCTCCCTGAGTGTTTAAGACCGCAATCGCCGGACAGTAATTCCCGTAAAACGACCGCTCCTTGTATCCCGGACCGATAATCTTATTCCCCATGATCCGGGTCACATACTTCCCGCCGAAGTTAATCCGCTCACAGATGATCCCCTCTATCCCATGATTCTTCACAATATTATGCTCCACAATCGTCAGCTTGGGATTGCCTCCACCAGACTTGTAAAATCCATCCATGGGCGTTCTCTGACTTTGCGGGGGATTTCCCTTTACCCCCCGAAAGCTCGGATCGAGCAATCCGTCGAAGTAACAATCACGCACAATCGTCTGCTCGGTGGCTGAACCAAGCACCGCCACGGCAGGATGCTGAAAGGGAGCCTTATTGGAGACCCCGGCACGGCCATAGGTATAAAGAAAACTACACCCCTCCACCCTCAGTGACCGCACAGGTGCGGTGACATAGATCGCATTATTGAAATCCCGGAAGGTGACATGATCAAGAATGATGGAATCCATCGACTCCTTACCTTGCAGCGCGTCCGGCACCACCAGCACACCCACGGTGATCCCCGATGCATCTCCCCACCCTCCAGAGTAGGCCATTTGCAGATTTTTTAGACAAAGTGAATTTCCGCTCCCTGAAAACCGGATGGCATTTTGGCCGATCTTATTCGAAAAAAGGATCGTCTCATCTCCACTTCCCTGAAAGGTGAGTGACTCATTCGTCACCTTCAAACCTCCAATCGGATAGACCCCTTTGGCAAATCTGAGCGTAGAACCATTGGGAACCTTCTCCACAATCTTTTCAAGTTGCTGCATGGAACGCACGACATAGGGAGCGTCAGCGGTGCCATGTTTGAAGCTAAATCCATGGCCGTGGACTTGAGAAATGTAAATGTCCTCAGCCCGTAAAGTGATTATCGAAATCCCGTGGATTGCGATAAGGAGCACGGCAACGACACCAGGAATACTACGGCCCTTAATTTGGACTAGATATTTTTTAATCCGATACAAAATAAGCAATGCCTCTAGCCACATTAAGATGGTGAAAATACACCCAGATAGCGACTCACCAGCTTTCCCCACGAGTACTCCTGGCGTGTCTTTTCAATATTCTCCTCCAGTTTTCCCAGAACATTCCTCTCGGCAAATGCCATGGAGTCATAAATGGCAGCAAGGTCTTGTGGCTCTTCCAGCTCATAGAGCAATCCAGTTTGATGAGCATTCACGAACTCGGCCAGATGTCCCGTGTCACTGGCAATGACAGGTCTGCCATATTTGCAGGCTTGAAGCAGCACGGCGGAACCTTTTTCATATCCCTTGGCGTAAGGGAGCATCACCACATCACAGGCATCGAAAAGTTCTGATGCGCCATCATCGAGAAAATACCGGTTCCAGACTGCGGCATGATCGTATTCCAGTTCCTTGAGCAGCGCTTCAGGATCATTTCCCGAGATTAGCGGCCCGGCGAAGAGCAGATAGGGATGGGATTCCGCCAGCTTGGCGGCTTCGATGGCTGTCCGGTAGTCCTTGCCCTCCCGGTGCGTCCCAAAGAAGAGCGCGATGAATGCCTCTTCAGGGAGACCGAGACGATTTCTGGCTTCCTGCTTGCTAAGCATCGGCTCTGTTCGCTCGGCAAGTGCGACAGGGATATGGACGACATGCTCGCCCGCCAGATCCTCCCAATCCCGTCGTACCGCCTCCGTCTCGACAATGAATTTCAGTCTCCCAGTGGCGAAGGCCCGCTTGTAAAGATCCCCGAGCTTGATTCGCGCAGCGGCTGCAGGAGATCCGACACACAGGGCGGAGAATCTGCGATTCGATCGCAAGACCGCCTTCAGCAATATCCGATGCCTCGCCTCGATACAGTGAATGTGAGAATTCTCAGAGGCGGCTAGAGCTCTCCTCAGACAGATTGAGAATTCCAGATTCCTGAGCAACGCTTCCGTGCGACTGCTCCAACTGAGGTTCCGTTGCTCAATTGACTTAAGCAGTAGTGTCCAAAGGCAGCAACTCTTCCAGCTGACGAGAGGATTTGTATCCAAAATCCCATCCCTTGGCGGAAGTGCGGCGTAAACAGTCACTCCGCTCCCCTCGGCAGTCATGGCATTGGCAAGATCCACTGTGTAAGGCCAGTAATGCCCTGACAGATGACTAAAAGAGGAGACTATCGATAGCATCTTTACTAATAGTTCTAACTTTAAGAACGCAAACTTACATGAATTCCTTCAGTGTTTATTTTTCCCGGAAGGCACGCCACTATCAAACCATCGAAAGAGTAGCTGTCGATCAAGTCAATACTCCATGGTATTGTGTATCCTGCATTTTCAAGAATTGCCTTACAACTGTAATGGAGGTGATTGGAATGTGTGGAGATAAACCAGATATCGACCCTCTTCTCTTTCAACACTTTTTGAGCACCCGCCAGCATTGATAGTTCATGTGATTGAATATCTGCGTGCAAAATTGTCAGATGGTTTAGTTCAAAATATTTAAATAACTCATCAATTGTATAGGTTGCCGGTGAAGAATTCATAGCGCACTTCACACCTATAAAACCATGAAGAAAAGTCCCATTGATACCATTGTGTGCCAAATTTCGTTTACCCACCTCGATATTTGCTGATTCGGCCTCAACAAGATAACAGGTGGGTTCCGACACTGCTTTGGCAAAGCTCATCGTATAAAATCCCCAGTAGGCGCCTACTTCTAAAATTGATGCAGTTTGGGGAAGTTGCTTGATGACCTCGTCAAATAAGTACTCCTCTTGAGGCTCATGAACGCCTGCATTTTCTGTCAGCAAGGGATTACCTTTCTCACCATAATAACCGCCTGATTCAACTAGCAATCCATTATGCATCGTGATCCATCCATCTGCTTCAGTACCTGCATTATTAACTCTCACAATCCTTTGATTATCTGGACATTGCTTGGCTATGGAAACACGGTGATCCCAATTTTCGTGTTTCTGCCATTCCTGTCTTTCCTTTCGATATCGGTACCATCCGATAAGTCGTCGAATCACCCCTGATTTATGATTAAGCAGAATGTTTTTTATCATAGATTTTCTTAAATAATTTCAGGTAGCATCGTGTGACCTCTTCAGTCGTGTAGATGGCTGCAGCACTGCGGTACACATCAATTGATTGAAAATTGCTTTCTGCTGATTGATGACTATCGATGATGGCATCAGCCATCGCACTAATATTTCCGACAGAAATAACATATCCTGTCTTTCCATTACAAACTAGTTCCGGCATTGGACCAAAATCATAAGTGATCACGGGGGTGCCCGCTGCTAGTGCCTCGACAATGACAACCCCCATCCCTTCATACTTAGCCGTACTAGTCATGATGAGAGCGTATGCCTCTTCGTGGAGTTTAGCTACTTCATGAGTCTGAAGCCAACCTCTAAATTCAACCTGCGTTGCAGCAAGAGTATTTGCAGCCGATTCTTTGCAAAGTTTCAGATAGGCTTCACCCTCTGGCCCGGAACTTCCACCCACCACCACAAGTTTCGGCGAGATTGCTTTGCACTCATCCAGAGCGAGTGCGTGTATGACATCGAGCAGTCCCTTCTCTGGACTGATGCGCCCTACAAAAAGCAGATGACGGGGGGCTTTCTTGACCACCGTATAGAATATATCGGCAGCGACATTGGGGATGACATCGATTTTCCCCCTTGCACCCATCGTCAGCAGGGTCTTTTTGACATGCAGGCTGATGGCCACCAGATTTTTGGCTTTTTTCACCACCCATCGCTCCACTTGTCTGGCTATCCAGAAAGACCACTTCATATGAGGTGGATAGGGAATCCCCTCAAAGAACTCCTCGATGGTCACGACATGAGGGAAGCCGGAGCAGACCGCCATCAGGCCATAACCCTCGATATTTCTCATCCCATGGACGACATCGGGTTTGATCTTCTGGAGCAATCTGCGCACCTGAAGCATTCGGGGAATCCAGGCAACAGACATCCCTGTGAATTTTGCGGCAGGCAGGAGATAGATCGTCAATCCGTCTGAGACTCGGATTTGCTGAGCTTCTGAGACAAAGGGACTGAAACTGATCACATGAATATCAAGTCCACCTTGCTCAAGAAATCCCTGCAGGAAGGCTCCTTCAATCGTAGAGAAGGCTCCACCTTTGATATTTCCGGCCGCCCGCTCGCGATTGAATCGTACTCCATAGCGCTCGAAGTCGCACTCGGGAAGATGGGCCAGGTAGGCGAGGCGCAATCGTTTTGTCATGGGAATAATTTTTTGCAAATGCTCCATTTCACCTCAATAAGGCACCGTTTCAAGCGGGATCTCAGACGCGGAGTAAAAATGATCTTTTCAGTGATCCGGTCTAGCCTTCGACTTCTCTCTACCTCGGAAGGATGATTCAATGGAAACTCCATTACTTCATACCCCAATCCTGTATAGCGGCCAGCTTTCTTGGAATGGGTTGCATCATCCCCCCATCCTATATTCTCGATAAGGCTTTTAGAGGGAACGATGGTTAGCATTCCATGCCTCATACAAGTGGCCATCCATTGCAAATCCCAAGTGTCCAACTCCCTACGGAAGGCAGAATCAATTTGTGACTGAAGATTTCTGAAGGTAATCCTGCTGATGAAGGACTTCCTGAACTCCCGCGAGTCACGAAATTCGGGCCACCAATCCGCATTAAAATCATACTTTTCCCAGGCTCGGGCCCATGAAGCCCATCCCCAGATCTGACAATATGACGAGAAGTGATAGGAGGCATTATCCATGACATGGCGCGGGTGATATCGGAATCCCCCAATCATACCGATGTTACGGTTATTCCGATAGCGCTCTAAAAGCTCCTTAGTGTAGTCAAAAAACTGAGGGGATGGCAGGCAGTCGTCTTCTAAAATGATAGCCTCCTCGACTTTCGAGAATGCCCAACTCAGCCCAGATGAGACTCGGAGCCCGCACCCCATATTTTCATCGGCATAATTGCGCATCACCTGACAGGGCCAGTCCACACCTTTCTCGATAATCTCGCGCGTTTCCCGGCACAGCAGTTCCTCTCCAGGCTTGGATTTTCTGTGACCATCCGCGATTACCAAAAGAGTCTTAGGACGGATTTTTCGAATTTCCTCAAAAACACGCTGGGTACAATCCGGCCTGTTAAAGACCATAAAAACAATTGGAGTGTCAAATCCTTCTTTATTCAAAGTCACAGAATATTTGTATAGATTTATGTGTAAAAATCAGATCTGTAATCAAGGAGATCGATTAAAGTAATTGTGTAAGATATAGATATGTTGGCTCAATTCCAGAAGAGACTGCTTCACGGTCATCGTGTCCCTCAACTCCGATCGGCTCTTGCAATACTATCCTGTGATTGGGATTATTGAGAATAGATAAAATGAACATCGCGTAGAATGACTGAATGAATCATTTCGATCTACGCTTGTATAATATATCTGAATACCCATCATTTGAAGACAGTATTGCTTCAAGATCGTAATGTCCTCCAATAATTCTTGTTATTTCTTCTTGATTTCGTACTTCGATAAGAATCCGATTTGGTCCATGTTTTTCGAGATCAAGTCCCTTCAAGGCTTCGGCTTCATATCCCTCAAGGTCAAGACTTAATAAATCGATACTCGCAAATTTACTCTTTTTAATTATATCACTCAAAGTTACAGCATGAACTTTAATTTTTCTTATTTCTTTAATTTCTTGAATTTGACGCCCAAGCTTAGTATGCTCTCCATCGTAATTCTTATTGCCTGATGCTCCAGTTACGGAGCTCATAAGACCGGCACAGTCTAATTCCACTGTTTCTTCTTTATATTCATTGCCAACAAGAGCAGCTTGTATGCAGTGGGCTTTTGGTCGATTTTTTACGCACTGTGCAAATAATTCTGGTATTGGCTCTATTAGGATTCCTCTCCAATTATGTATTGCTTCAAGATAGTAGGTATTACTTTGCAATTTCCCATTATTAGCACCTGCCTCAATAAAAATACCGTTGTCGAAATTGAGATATTTATTTAGTTTTAAATCTAAACCGTTAAGACCGAATGAGCAATACCGTTTAACTCTTAATAAACTAAAGATCGGTTGTAAAAGATTACGGAGTTTTAATTTAATAGTCATATTATATTTCTCTAGCGTTTTTTCTGTCAATTAGTTGTTCATATAATTTTAGAATATTTGGAATCAGCAGTAATGACTTAGCCTTCATAATAAAGATAGGGCGAGTACGATCCATCAAAGCATCTGCAACAAAGGCAGCTGCAATGTAAGAAAGTAATGTTGCGAGAGATGCACCTACTCCGCCGTATTTCGGGATAAGTAATAAATTAAGTATTACATTTGCCACTAAACCTAATATAGAGCGTTGCAAATTCAATTTTGTTAGTTTTTCCGCTACATACCAAGAGCTACTAGCTAAACCAAGAGCAACAAAAACAAGCGTCCATGAGTGAATTGAAAGGATTGCGGCAGAGTGTGCATATAAAGAACCATATAGAATGCGTATAATGAATCCTGACAATGAACAGACGACTACTGAAATAGCAAGACATAACAAAGTCAAAATGTAGAATAACTGCTGAATACCATTCATATACTTCTCATGAGAGATCTTTTTCATTTTTAGGATATTCGGATTCATGGAAGATACGATAATAGCAGGTATGAAATACCAGACCTCACTCAGTTTTGCCGCGGCTGCATAATATCCAACTTCTTCTTTACCACTCATACTTCCAAGCATCACTTGGTCCAACCTCATGTAAAGCGCCACAGACATTCCAGAAAGCATTAGTGGCCAAGATTCACGCAGTAAGTCTTTTGCAATTAAAAAGTTAACGCGGATATTTTTAAGTCCAATATCTCTGAGTAAAAGCTCGTATGCAGGTATAGCCATTACAAGTACCGTTTCTAGTGTGGTAATCCAAACAAAAGTCACAAGAGGAGCCTGAGCCAACACCAATATGACACGGATTGCCGCGATGATAATTATAGCTGGAAATTGTGCGATTGTAACAAACTTTGCTTTCACCTGAGACTCATACCAAGCAGATACTGAGCTAATACATGTTAAAGGTAGACTCAGTGAGATTATGGCTATTATAAAGGAAGATCCATAATTTGTACCTTTCATCACACTTGCCGCGATAACAGCGGCAATCATAGCAATTACTCCGAAGGCAAATTGTAATGTGATTGCTGTACCAATTAGAGCACCTCTGTTTTCAGGTGCATGCACGAACTCTCTGACTAATATTTCCTTTAATCCCAATCCAGGAATTGCAGAAAACAACGCAACAAAGGCTAATGCATAGTTTAATTGGCCATACTGATCTGGCTGCAAGTAGCGTGCCACCAGCGCTCCAACTACAAGAACTATTCCCATCCTCCCTACCATCCCAATGGTAAGCCACGAAATATTGGAAATAATATGTCGTAGACTATGCATTGTTTTTATTAGAGATAATCATTATATTTTTCGTTTAGACTCAAAACTCCTGAACACTATTATTGTTGAGCAACTGCATATTCACCACCATCCTTTTGATCTTTGTGATCAATGAAAAGCCGACACCCCGCATTCATCATCCCTAGATCAATGAGTGCAATATAGGTGGAAAGAGTCCCCATCAGAATCCAGAGCCCGAAACGGGTTGTATCCAGATAATGGAGGGCCAAGGGAACCGAGACCAGAGAGTACACACCTGTCGCCATCAGCAGCAAATAGCTGGAGAAGAGTCCGTGAATGACGCGTTGAATCCGTGACATTGTTTCCGATTTTTTAACTAAAATTTAATGGGCGGCTACCCAATGCATCCTTTAACCTAGAAACCGAAATGGGGAATTTTAGACAGGATTAACAAGATGAACAGAACCCATAGCCGTGGGAACGGCTATGGTAGATTTGCCTTTAGGCAAACCCGCAGGGTGAGCCGAGCGGGAGCGAGCGAGTCAATGGATGATCATAAACTGACAGAAGGAATCATCGGCTGCGCGATGAAAGTCCATTTGACACTGGGACCCGGGTATCTGGAATCGGTTTATCGGAAGGCTCTGGCGCATGAGTTGAGCAAAGCTGGATTGCGGGTGGAATGTGAAAAGCCCATTGCCGTTCACTATGACGGCATAGCAGTGGGGGATTTTTTTGCAGATATGCTTGTTGAGGAGCGTGTGATATTGGAATTGAAGGCCAATCAGGCACTCGCTTCCTCCCATGAGGTGCAGTTAGTGAATTACCTGACCTCCACCGGAATCGAGATTGGCTTGTTGTTTAATTTTGGTGCAAAGCGGCTTGAGTTCAAACGCAAGACACGGACTTATCGGCCCAATGCAAGGCCTGGAGATTTTATCCTGTAAATCCTGTTCATCCTGTCCAATTGCCTTTTTAGGTTTAACTTCGGAGTTCGGGTATAATCTTCATCCCTTCCATCCACGATCAGCCAATTGAGAGGAACGATAACTAACCGGCAGTCCTGAGAGGAAATCCAGGACGGCCAGCCACTTTCTCCGCCCCTGAATCAGGTAGTGGTTTATTTTCTCTTGCCTTCTGACTGGCCAGAGTGATAGCCAGTGCAACTGTCAAAGCCGCTTCAGGCGTCAGATATCCTCCGCCAAGGAGGGCCTGAAAGAATGACGAAATGATCAGCAGAAGGGATAAAAGTGTCAGGTCGTTGATCTCCGGGGAATGATACATTTCACGCCTCAGACGCCACAGGGAATTGATGAGCGCGAACATGCAGGCCATATACAGGATCAATCCAAAAAACCCGAAGGGAACCAGCAAATCAGTGATCAGATTATGGGTCGTACCACGACGGAGATTCACAGCAAGCTCTCCCTCCTGCCCCTGGAGCTGAATTTGCTGATTATCCTCCTCGGTATAGGCGTAATTCGATCTGCCGGTCAGCAGAGTTCTGGTCGATTGTTGCCAATCCTCCAATCCCATTCGAAAGAGAGTATAACGCCAATCCGATGAGCTTTGGATTCGTACAGTAGCATCTTCATCCAGCCCCATGAAGGGTATGATGGCCATGGAGCGCTGGACACCAAGCGGAATTAGGGAGGAATTAATAGTGTAAATGACTTTGACACTGAGAAGCATCAAAAAACTCAAAAAGAGAACCAGAATGATGGGGACGATTTGCTTCCTGATGAGGAGAAGGATACTTCCCGTCAAGATAATCATCAGCAGCACTGAGCGTCCACCACTCAGAAGGGCTCCAATCAAACTCAGAATGAGCAAAACCCGTCCGATCACTTGTGTGCCCCATCCCCTACAGAGATGGGACTTGGAGTAGAGCATCATCAGCGCGAAGAGCGCAGAGTATGGAGCCAAACTCCTGAGTCCCCATAAATCCTCTGAAAAATTAAGGAAGGGAATATTCAGGACACAACCCGAGTCGATATCTGACCCAATGTCCATGCTATCACTACTTTCCTCTCCGAGCACAAAGGCACCATAGGCTCTGATTGAGCTATTAAAAATATTTCCTAAAATTAGCAATATTCCTATTACAGAATAGAAGTTTTTAGGAATTTTAGCGAAGTGAGTATTTCTAGCAGCAAAGATGATAATACAAAATCCTGTTGAAATGCCCACGATCGTCTTGAGACAATTCTTAACACTAATATCCTCGTCGTTAAAGGGATAGGCGATATTGATCCAGGTATGAATAAAGAAATATGCAAGGGTAATGATCGCCAGCGTGCCAAAGAAACCAAAATTACTCTTGAGCCCATTTTTTGAGGTAAAATTCTTACGCCATCCATCAACAAGGCAATAAAAGCCAATGATGGCCAGACAGATCTCAGCCGGACCAATTCTAAAACCAATGGGCGCCATGGAGCCTCGAAAGATAACGGGGATCATGCAGATGATCATCCAGTAGCGGCCAAAAGTTAGCGCGCTTATAAATGTAAGGATAGCCAAGCAGGTAAAACCTATGATTTTGTAGTTTTCATTCGCTACCAATCCCCCCACATACCAGGCGAGGAGGGCAGAAGCGATAACGCCAAAGACACTATAGATTCCCCTTGATTCCACCATTCCTGAGATCGAGTGGCGTGTTAGGATAATTTTTTTCATTCTGAGTATATCCTAGGCTGCTAGCGTGCGTAAATTCCAAAGGAAGGAAAGGTTTTGATTCGTGAATACCCTTTTTTGGCAATCCACTCCCTTATTTCACCCGTTGCATCATAAATATCTGCTTTGGAAAGAATGATCATGTCAGGGGTGGGTATCCCTGCAAGGAGTTTGCCTGTTGGATTCATCACCTGAATTGTCTCGTTGGTTTTTTGAAGCGAAAGCCCTCCTGGAGTAACGGTCGCCAACCCATAATAGCATGCACCGGCAGGATCTGCAGCCCACCAAATTGTTTGCCCTTGCGCCTGGGCCATCTTGGCAGCTGCCGCCGCATCCCGGTAGTCGTCTTTGTCATGGCGATTGGAAAACCTCAGCTCTAAGCAGGCAATAAGAGAAATGATCAGGAATGCAGTCATCACTGATTTTGCAATCACTCCGCACCTGGCAACTGAGCGCGTCACACCCCAGGCGACTCCCAACAAGAGAAACGGATAGGCAGGCATGAGGTGACGGCCTAGAACCCTAAATTCCTTGAACACACCGATCATCAACATCATCAACACGGCGATCATGACCGCTCCACCTAGCACCATCAAAGCCCGCTTTTCACGCTTATTGGCAGGAAGAAAGGAACGAAAGATCAGCCCCATCATTCCAGCCCAAGCCAACCCATAGATGAGCAGAGGAAGGGCGTAACCGTGCAGAGATGCCAGGGGTGCCTCGCGCAAGGCGGATCGCCCCGGCCCCAGTCCGAGAAATCCAAAGAGTTCGTAAAAACAAAAAATAGTTGAGATGACATTCGTCTTGGCGACACTCGAAGCTCTGGCTCCTACTTTCAGAGTCCAGAGATAATAGAGCCCCACCAGCAATCCCGCTACAGCGACAGTGATGAGGAGTAGAAGGAGCTGCTTGTTGCGCACGGTTTTGACAAGCGACTCTCTCCTGAGCCAAAGGATCACAAAGGCCACTCCATACATCAGGACAAACGGTATGGTTGCCAAACTGCTCGCAAAGAGTAAAAAGAGCCCCAACAAAACGAAAATCCCATCTCTCAACTGTGGAGGCTGTTTTGAATCGATTACAAGGTTTGTCAGTCCCACGAGCATCATGGCTGCTGCAAAAAACTCCAAAATGTAGGGACGAGCCTCATTCAGATAGCTCCAGAGAAACGGCGAGAGACAGGCAAAAAGAACGACTGTGATGCGGGTATTTTTCCCTGTCTGCAAGAATGCACCCATGAGAACTAAAGCCCCGGTGAAGAACAAAATATTGAGTGACCGTAGCGCAAACTCACTCGATCCCACTAATTTTTCCCACCCCCAAAGAGACGCCATGTAGAGCGGCATCTGAAGATCGGATCCTCTCTCCACCGCCATCTTGCTGACGAAATCCCCCCAAGTGGGAGCCACTGCCTTGACTGCACTATTGGCCTCGTCAATCCAGAGACTCTGCGAGGAGAGGGCGCAAACGCCCACAACAACCCCGAGCAGAACAATTAGAGCAATCCTCGCGCGTTCTCTCATCACTGCTTTCTCAATTTCGCCAGATCAAACAGCATGGAGGTTCCGAGATGGGCGACATTCAAGAGGTTAATACTGTTACTTCCCCCCTGACGATCCCTGAAGCGAATCGGGACATACTCCCATCTGAGTGCCGGATTTTGCTTTAGGATGAATGTCACGGCCACATTATGAATGTCAAAGGAAGCGGGTATTTTTTCCAAAGCGGATGCCAGGACAGCTCGTCGCATCAAGCGATAAGGGACATTGGGATCAACCATTTCCCGTCCACCAAGCAGCGTGGCTCCAAACCTGCAGATTTTGGAAGTCAACGCGCGTGCACGCCCATCATCCCGCTGAACTCTCCTCCCGAAGATACAATCTGCATTCTCTCGCTTCTCCCAAAATTCCTTAAAAAAGAAGGGATCGCATTGTCCGTCGGAATCGATTTGGAAAATCCACTCGACGGATTGAGCGGCAACCGCCGCCGCGTATCCCAGCCGACAGGTTCTGCCATGACCGGCATTGGGCTTATCCACGATCACAACCCCATTTGGATCTGCCTGATCCATTTTCTTTAAGACCGAAAGGGTCTCATCCTTGGAACCGTCATTGATGAGAAGAAACTGGTGGTCGATTTCAAGATCCTGAAAAACCTTCCTCCACTCGGAGACAACATGCTCAATTGTCCCAGCTTCATTATAGATGGGAACGACAACGATGAGTTGCGATCTGAGAGCCTCCGTTACAGGGTCAGGTTGCAGGGAGATATAGGACATGGTGATTTATTCCTCTATATTGGGGAAAATTGGGTAATTTCCATTGGCATCCTTAGCGGAAAGAAAGTGGTTGGCAAACTCCAAAGCCTCACCGATGACAGCCTCCATATCCATGTATCGGTAGGTGGCGAGTCGGCCAAGAAACGAGATGCCGGAAAGGTCTGCTGCCTTGGCTCGATAGGTGCGCAGTATTTCTTTGTCACCCGTCAGACGCTTCGGATAATACGGGACATCCTCCGCTTCCGTCTCCTTGCTGTACTCACGGAAGGCGACTGTCTTCTCATGTTTTTCCCATGGGGTAAAATGCTTGTGCTCATGGATGCGTGTCCAGGGAACATCCTCTCCGGGATAGTTCATCACGGCATTCCCCTGATAATCCTCCGCTTCTGTCTTCACACGCTCAAAGGTGACGGTCCTGTACCCAAGACGCCCCTCGGAGTGGTTGAAGAAAGCGTCCAACGGCCCAGTGTAGAAGAGATGGGTGAAATTATCCGATAGCTTTCCTCCTTCCCCAAGGAGAGATGCCGGATCAAATCGTCTACCCAGATGAACAGTGATTGCGGGATGATTCAGAATGGCGCGGATCACCTCGGTATAACCCCCGGCAGGGATCCCCTGATATTTCTTGCTGTAGTAGTTATCATCGTAGTTGAAGCGGATTGGCAGACGCTTCAGGACGGAAGCAGGAAGATCCTTGGGGTCACAGCCCCATTGTTTGATTGTGTATCCCTTAAAAAAAGCCTCGTAGAGATCACGACCAAGCATCTTGAGTGCTTGCTCCTCAAAATTCTGAGGTTCACCAATGGATTGATCGCCAAGTGTGGCAACAAACGCCCTCGCCTCCTCAGGATTCATTTTCTTTCCAAAGAACTGATTGATGGTCAGCAGATTGATCGGCATCGAGAATACCCCCTTGCCAATCACCGCCTTGACCCGATTGACGAAGGGGCGGAACTCCCCGAAGCGATTCACATACTCCCAGACCCGCTCGTTGTCGGTATTGAAAATATGCGGTCCGAATTTGTGAACCATCACCCCGGTTTCCTGATCACGCTCGGTATGGCAATTGCCAGCAATGTGTTCCCGTTCATCCCAGACTTCCACAGTGCAGTCTAGAGCTTCGACGAGTTGTCTGGCCATGACTGCTCCGGAAAAACCGGCACCAATGATGAGGAATTTTCCCTGTTTTTTAGATTCCATAATTATTTACATGACCTGCAATAGTGATCATCCCAAGTGTGCTGGATGGTAATAGGCTCAACATATGCTGATTTTGAGGCCCAAAGGAAAAATGCCCAGCTATGGTTGGAAAATGGGGAGAGATTGTTGATTCTTTATTGCTAATTGCTGATTCCGAGACCGACCTCTCTTCACCCAATCAACAATTAGCAATCAACAATTCCGCCAAGATTGCTAATTCCGAGCATCTTGCTGCAATCAGCAATGATCAATCTACAATTTTCCCACACTCTCAGCGACTTTACATGAATTACCTATTTATGTGGGCAATATCCTGAAGCCATAGCTCAAGAAGACTCATCTCGCCAGAGCCGACCACACCGAGGGAGCAGAGAGATTCATAGCAAGCTGTCATGTTATCGGGAATCGACGCTACCCCCTGTTTTAGATTCAGTTTCTCAAGCACTTCAGCAATTTTCTGATTGTTGAGATATCCGGGTATCTCATCTTCAAAATCCTTGATGAGACTGTGTTCGTTCCGCTCTTGGAATACCGTAGCCTGATGGAATGATACCCCTGATTCACAGTTCCAGAGGATGCGTTGCGCCACAAAACTCCTCCAGATGTCAGTCATACGGAAGCTACAGAAAGCAGGGAGATAAAGCAGTGGATATGCTTCGGGGAAAAATGTCGTGTTCTGACTGTTGAAGGGGCACCAGGCTTTCTTCCCGAGGATTAAGGGGCGTCCTTTGTTAAAATCAAACGGTAAGGGATAGAGCATCCGGTAAACTGCATCGACATCCGGATTTCCATCAGCAAGTCCCTGCTGGATTAAAGAAACTGTAGGAGGGCGCTGCAATCGGACTCGACGATTAGCTTCCTCTGCACGCGCTTTATCCAGAGGGAATCCTCTCGGATAGATAAATGTATCGGCGAAATAGCTGTAGGCGTTAACCCATCCATCAGCATCAACTCCATCGGCATCGACAAGGGGATCTCGATCATCCCAGAACGACTTCAAGGGAAAGTTGTCGTCATCCGTCTCGACCACAAATCGCGCCCCCCCCTGAATGGCAAGCAGGTAACCGATATTTTTCCTGGTGTAGGATCGTTCAGGGCAGGCCTGTGCATACTGGAAAGGGAGTGATCGTTGTCTTTCGATGCTGTAGAATTCACAGCCCTCAAGATGAAAATCAGATGGACTTTTACTATCTCCGACCACGATGAACCTCCCAGACCGCTCGGCACACCCTTTTGCAAGTTCCTGGAGCACATC
>Ga0302320_10014840_pt1 | contig 16074 bp, 10 predicted proteins | sample Bog_T0_3_FD_202130 | JGI IMG/M metagenome (GOLD analysis project Ga0302320, IMG submission 202130) | Peat permafrost microbial communities from Stordalen Mire near Abisko, Sweden - Bog_T0_3 | ecosystem: Environmental > Terrestrial > Soil > Wetlands > Peat | place: Sweden: Abisko, Stordalen Mire... | reverse complement strand
ACGCGATGAGAGTTGCGCTTCCGCGATTCGCCGCACTCAGCGAAACCTTTACGAAGTCGCCGGAGCGCTCCGTTACGTAAGCATGAATCCCATCGCTGCTTATTTTCACGTCTTCGGGATTGGAATAACCATTGCCGAGAACGATATACCCGGATAATAGCTTATAAGTTACCCACTGTATCTTTAGGTCGTAGCCATAAGTAACCACTTGTACCTTGGCGTAGTTGCCTTGGGTCGTGCGCACGGCGAATATGTCGCCGGATACTAATTTGTTTGCTGCATCGTTGCTTCCATCAATGGGCGTTGTCGAATAAGTCAAAACTTCCAAGTTGTTTGCCGTTATAGCGGCAAAATTGGTGACACCCAGGTTCAGCAGGGCGGCATTATTCTGCGGCGCCATCCGCCGGTTCACAGTGGTCTCCTGGTCCCACCAGATATCCGCATTCCCTTGTGGGCCGCCTTGCACGCCGGTGTCCAGATCGAAGACATAGGTTCCTTTCAGAGTGGTTGCGCCCGAAGAAACTACAGTCGAGGGACTGAACAGGTTTAATGCGGATAGTTGGCCCTTGTTATATTCCACGAAAACGAGCTGGTTTTGAATTGAGCGGAAAGCGGAGCCAATCGCACCTCCAAGACCCGATAACAACTGCGCCGGTGTGACCGAAGGCGTGGCGGCGGATATCGGGCTTGAAGTGGGAATAGCTACACCTTTTGGAACGTCGATTATGGTAGACATGTCATTCTCTCCCTTCGAGACGTGATTATTGCTGAACAATTGAATGAGTAAGTTGCACGAAGTTTCCGAGTAATCACTGGAATCATCTGGGTAACTTAAAGATGTCGTAAGTAGAAGCCGCGGATGCTGGATTGTGGCATCCAGTGTCACAATCTCATGACGTAACAGTCATTCAGATCCACTGCCCGACGCGGGCTGCAGGCTTCCGTTCGTTGACGATTGGTTGATTGTTGGCGAATGTCGTTGAGAACCGGGACAGCTTGAGTATAAGTCAGATCAAGACGACTTAAAAGGCAGAAGGAAAGCGAAAGGGCACTGTGACGAAATCTTTTTTCGGGTGGTTCGTTTTGACGCATCCGAGGTGCTGCGTAACGTCTGCCTCAAACCGTAAGAGCCCTGCAAACATGAGGTCAATCTGCAACCCGAGGATAGGCCTCATTAGCCTAGTGGTTTTGCAGGCACGTCACGTGAGCGTCGCCACGGCCGCTGAGGTATGATGATGCCCTCACCTCCTGCTAGCGGCTGTAAAGCGACTAGGCGTTTTGTTCGACGAAGCGGTCGACTTCCTGGACGAAGACTCGTTTGGAGGAGTTGGGTCGCAGGCGTTCCACAATAAGATTGGTATTTAAGGACACCAGCGCAGTTCTGGTTGGATCTTCGATGTGTTTCTCCACTTTGAGACCGCGGACGCTGCGCCATTGCTGCGCTGTCTCGGCATAACTGGAGACGATATCGGTAACCGCGACGAAGGAATTGGAAGACCAGCGGCAGAGTTCGGTGGGTTTCGGGAGACGCTGGAGCAACTGTTGCACGACGGTCTTGACCAGATCGTCGGTGACGGCTGGTCCAAAGTTTTCCTTCAGGCCCTTGAAGCGGTTCATGGCGACGACTCCCACGAGACAATCGATATTGCCCGCCAGCCGCTCGTTGATGAGATTCTCGGCGAATGCGCGTGTCGGCAAACCGGTGACCTTATCGATGGGTTCTTCAAAGTTCGCTGCTGCCTGCAGGCTAGCGGGGGCTGATTCGACAAACGTTTTTAGATGATTGACGCGCTGTTCCGATTCTGTGCGTGTAGTGTCGCTGTGCTCACGGATCTTTTTCAGACACACCGCCAGTTTCCATCGAAAATTGGTGGCGTTCCCGATTGCAGTGGCCTCCTCGAGATTCTTTTCGATGGCCGTCAGTTGATGCACTCCAGCCTCGCTAGCCTTGCTCACCTCGCCGATTGTTTCCACCATCAGCCGTAGGGCTTTACCAAGTTCGGAAGTGTGCATTTTGTAGTCGGACTTCACTGCCTCGTTCTGGTTGGCCATCACTTCAATGACTTTCTGCACAATGGCTCGCAGTTCGTCCGGTTCGTTGGTGGCTCGAAGACGCTCCACTTCTGTGCGCAGCCGTTGCTGATAGCGCTGCAGTTCTTCCGGCTTCTCTTCCACCGCATACTTGCCGATATTTTCGATAAGCAGACAGAGCAAGTCGGTCTGCAAATCGTCATCCTGCGCTCCTGCGTTAAACGCAGTATCCAGCCTATATTCCATTCCACATCCTCGAATTCTATTCGGCTTCCGACCCTGAACTTGTCGGCGGCAGGGAGTGAAACTTTAGGAAAAAGGTGGTGACGGATTCTCGATAGAAAATCCAGATGAGGCTGTACGAAGCTTGTTTGTCGGCGTGCCAGTCCACGCCGAAGGACATGTGGTGCGCCCGGAGGGATTCGAACCCCCGGCCTAATGATTCGAAGTCATTTGCTCTATCCAGCTGAGCTACGGGCGCGCACCTGTCTTACCTGCGTCCTCCATTATAGATGCGAAACTCAATTTAAGCATGTCCACCGCGCACGGTATTGAAACCGAAGTGAAGATCCGTCCCTCCGACCTGCCTGCGGCAAAGGGCAAGTTAACTGAAGCCGGATTCACCATATCCATTCCACGCCGCTTCGAATCGAACACCCTCTACGACACTTCCGACTTCAAACTTAGGCGTGCGCAAACGCTTTTGCGTCTACGCCAAGTCGGCGCGGAAGCCATGATCACTTGGAAAGGCGCCAGCATCCCCGGCGAATACAAAATCCGTCCTGAACTCGAAACCACCATCGGCTCGGTGCAAACGCTTGACCAAATCCTGCGCGCGTTGGGTTACGAACCCGCGTTTCGCTACGAGAAATATCGCACGGAATACCAGCGCAAAGATTCGCCGGAGGGTACAGTCACACTTGATGAAACCCCCATCGGCACTTTCTTCGAACTCGAAGGCGCGAGCGAGTGGATTGACCGCACGGCCGCTGTTTTGGGCTTCGAACGCCGCGATTATGTGCTGTTGAGTTATGGCCGTTTGTACCTCGATTTTTGCGCCGCGCACGGCTTAGAGCCCTCGAACATGGTGTTTTCGGCCCAGTCTTGAAACCGTTTGAAACCCGCCTTCGTACACTAGGAGAAAGCTCGTTCCTCTACAATAATTTGAAATGGCAGAAATACTGAGCGCCCATTCCGCCGACGTCGAACGCGCCACGGCTGAGCTGGCTCGGGTAAAAGAAGAAATTGGCAAGGTGATTGTCGGCCAAACCGCGGTCATCGAAGGCGTTCTGATTTGTCTCGTTGCGGGCGGCCATGTGCTGCTCGAAGGAGTACCGGGCCTAGGCAAGACTACCTTGCTGCGCACGCTCGCCCGCGTCTTGGATCTACGCTATTCGCGCATTCAATTCACGCCAGACCTTATGCCGGGCGACATTGTCGGCAGCATGGTGATGGAAAGCGATGACCACGGCCACAAGAACTTGCGCTTTCAACAGGGGCCGATTTTCGCCAATCTTGTGCTGGCCGACGAGATCAATCGCGCCACGCCCAAGACGCAATCCGCTTTGCTCGAAGCTATGCAGGAGCGCACCGTGACCAGCGGCACCACCAGCTACCAACTCGACTTGCCTTTTCTGGTGATGGCCACGCAGAATCCCATTGAAATGGAAGGCACGTATCCTCTACCCGAAGCGCAGTTAGATCGCTTTCTGATGAAAATTCTGGTGGAATATCCGTCACGCGAAGATCTCAACCGCATTGTCGACGTGACCACCAAGAACGACGAAGTCACGTTGCGAACCATCATGGGCCGCGCGCAGATTGCGGAGTTGAAAGCGATCTGCCGCAAGGTAGTGGTTGCGCCGCACGTGCAGGAATACGCCATCGCCGCCATCATGGCCACCCAGCCTGGTGTGAAAGGCGCCGCCGAGATCACCAACCGCTATGTCCGCTACGGCAGTTCGCCGCGCGGCGCGCAGGCGCTCATCGAATGCGGCCGCGTGCTCGCGTTGATGCGCGGCCGGCTGCATCTCAGTACCGCCGATGTCTCCGCTGTCGCGCCCGCCGTTCTCCGCCATCGCATCATCCTCAATTTCGACGCCCACGCAGACGGTGAAACAACCGAAACAGTCTTGCAGAAAGTCCTGGCTGGTATCGCGCCGGCTTAAAAGGCTGCAATGACGGAGCCTCTTGTCGACCGCGGCTTTCTCGAACGTCTCGAACGCTTAACTCTGCACTGGCAGAAATCGTTTAACGGGCTGGTTGGAGGCCACAATGTGTCGCGCTTCGCCGGACCCGGCCAGGAGTTCCTTGACCATCGTAATTTTCATCAGGGGGACGATCTGCGGGCAGTCAATTGGCGTGCCTTCATGCGATTTGAAAAGCTCTTTCTTAAAATGTTTCAAGTGGAGCCCAGGGTGCCCGTGCGGCTCTTAGTTGATATTAGCGCGTCCATGACCGTGGGTAACCCGCCCAAGCAGATGAACAAGTTCGATTACGCGCGCAAACTGGCGGCGGCGCTCGTTTATGTAGGGCTTGTGCGCTTGGATTCGATTTTGCTGCAGCCATTTTCTTCTCGCTTGTCCGATCCCTTTCTCGCCAGCGGCGGCCGCCACCGTTTTCAACCGGCGGAAAATTTCCTGCGCGGCCTTGAACCCGGCGGTAAAACAAATTACCTCGAAATGGCGCGCCAGTTTCTCACTGAATATCCGCAGCGGGGCCTGGTGATTTTCATTTCAGATTTTCTCGACGACGGCGATTGCTTCCGCCCGCTGCAGTACATTGCCGATTTTGGCCATGAACTGCTGTTCATTCAGCTCTGGGGTGAAGAAGACCGCACTCCCACTGGGCAGGGCGAGTTAGAACTGAGCGATGCCGAGTCGGGCGCTCAGTTGAAAATCGCGCTCGATGACAATGCGCGCGAGACTTACACGGCGGCTTTTGACGAGCATGCGGGCGCGCTTCGCAAGCTAGCCATGCGCAACGGTGGACGCTATGCCGGTCTTTCAACCGCTATTCCTCTCGAGGACGCCATGTTCGGACCGCTCATGATGGTGCAGGGCAACTAACCCGTAATGTTCTTTCTAAATCTCACGGCCGGCGAATTTTTCGCGCTGCTCGGCGTTGTCGGTGGGCTCGTTGCCGCGCTTTACCTGCTCGACAAAAGCAAACGCAAGAAAGTCGTTTCCACCCTGCGTTTTTGGACACCGGCGCGCACCGCCGAAGAATTGCAAAGCCGCCGCCGCATGCGCGAACCCTGGTCCCTGATTCTTCAACTCCTGGGACTGGCGCTGTTGCTTTTGGCGATTGCGCAACTGCAATGGGGCAACAAACGCTGGCTCGGCAAGGATCACGTGCTGTTGCTTGATACATCGGCGTGGTCCGCGGCACGAGGCCAAGATGGCACTGTCCTCGCCGTTGAAAAACGTTTGGCGGATGATTACATAGCGGCGTTACCGGCAGTTGACCGGGTGATGATCGTGCGCGCCGATGGTCTGGCTACTCCTGTCACTCCTTTTACCTCCAGCCGCACGCAGCTTCGAACGGCAATCGATGCTTCGACCTCGGAATCGTCGGCTTTGAATCTCGAACAGGCGTTTTCCTTTGCCACCCAAGCCCAGAACTGGGTTGAAGGAGCGCGCGGCGAAATTGTTTACATCGGCACAGCTATGGTGTCCGGCGACGCTGCTGACTTATCAGTCCCCTCGAACCTCCGAGTCTTGACTCCTCAGGTTGATCGTGAGCATGTCGGCATCCGGCGCCTGGCTGCTAAGCGCGACCAACAAGAGTCGAACTCTTGGGACGCCACGGTAACGTTGAAGAATTTTGGTTTCAACCCGCATACGGTTCGCCTTCAGGCGCAATTTGCCGGAACGCACTTTGCGCCCCGCATGATTGCGCTCGCGGGCCGGCAGGAGACGGCGGCGGAATTCAGTTTTGTAACTACGTCCGAAGGCGAGTTACTCGCTCGAATTACTCCAGGCGACGCATTGTCTAGCGATCAACAAGCCTACCTGCGCCTGCCGCAAAGCGGCCCTCTGCGGGTAAATGTATACACGCGCCGTGCCGATGAACTGAGACCGCTGCTCGAAGCGAATCATCGCTTGAGCGCACGCTTCTTTGCGCCGGAAAAGTATCCGGCGGCCCAGCCGGCGGAAGTGGTGGTGCTCGATGACTTCGCGCCCCATGTGCCTCCCGCCCTGCCTGCCCTATGGATTTCGCCGCCACGCGATGGCTCGCCCATACCAATTAAAGGTCTAGACTACGACGCCGTCATAAAAACATGGCATAACGAAACCGTGCTTGGAGTTGGATTGCATTCCAAGGAAACTCACATACAGAACGCTGAAATTTTCGAAACCTACGAGGGCGACACGCCCGTCGCTAATACTTCGGGTGGTCCTATTGTGGTCGCGCGCGAGGGCCAGCCCGGTCGGCCCAGATTTGCAGTCATTGGCTTCGACCCCTTACAAGGTCAATTGAAATTCCAGGTCGCCACACCCATCCTGTTCGCCAATATTCTGCGCTGGCTCTCACCCGAATCTTTTCGTACGCTCGATTTAAGCGATGGCTCCGTTGGAACGGCCACCATTACTCTTGATACAAAGGAGCGTCAAGACCAGATTCGCGTGGTGGATGATGAGGGCGTCGCCTTGCCATTTACTGTTCGCGGCAATGTTTTGCAGCTCTTCGCCGCCGAACCCACCGTACTGCACGTGTACTCAGCCGGTCGCGAACGCATTTTATCTCTCACTTTGCCGGAGGTAGGCGACTTGGAGTGGAAGCCCACGGTTGACGTAGCTCATGGCGTGCCGCGCTCTTCGCCATTGCATGGCGGCCCGGTTGATCTATGGAAATGGCTTGCTCTGGCTGGTATGTGTTGCTTGCTCGCCGAATGGTTGCTCTTTGGCCGCCAGCGTAGGGCCAAGCAATTTGTCGCAAACAAAAAGCCTGGCGTGCAACGCGAGCCGGAACTGGCGGCGAAATGAATTTCGGCCATCCATTTCTGCTGCTTCTCGCAATCTTGCCGGCGCTCTGGGCCGCTTACGCGTGGCGCATGACGGCCCGGCGTTTACCGCTTCTTTTGAAGGCTGCCAGTTTTAGCGCGATCTTAATAGCTCTTGCCGAGCCAACGCTGACTTTGCCGCGCACCAAAGTAGGCGCTGTCGTATTAGTGGATACCTCCGCCAGTGTCACGCGCAACGATCTGAACCGGGAATCCTCGCTTGTGTCAAGTATTGAAGGCGAACGCGGGGGCAATTGGGTCAAAGTCGTGCCCTTCGCCGCGCGGCCGCGCCTGCTGTCTGCCGGTGAGGTGTCGAAGGGTGTTCACTTAGCCACCTCCGCCGCGCCACTCGGCGATTCCACGAATCTGGAAGCAGCTATGTCCGGCAGCATGTCCGCGGTTCCTGCCGGCTATATTCCGCGTCTGGTGCTCATCAGCGACGGCAACGAAAATGAAGGCAGTTCCGCGCGTGCCATTGCTCAGATGCGCCGCCTGCGGGTCCCCGTGGATACCATCGCGTTGGCCGGACGTCCAGGTACTGACTTACGGCTGGACTCAATCTCAATCCCGCACGTCGCCTACGCCGGCGAACAGATCCCGATCGACCTCACGATACACGCCCCAGCCGATGCGCGCGCCACTGTTGATGTCTCGGTGGAAGGCCGGCCGCTCGGTTCCAGCGCCATGCAGTTATCCGCCGGAATCAACACTCTGCGTGTTCACGCTCGCCTAAATACCACCGGCGCCACTTCGATTTCCGGCCGCATCCGCACCGCGAACCTCGGCGAACTGCCGTTTGAACAAGCTATCGCCATGCGCCGCGCCAAAGTGCTCTATCTGTCGCAAGACCCCGCGGGCAGCGATCTGAACTTGCTGCACGTGTTCGAACAGGGTGCTTTCGATGTCTCGCGCGATGTTGCTTTGCTTGACGGCGATCTACGCGGCATTCAGTTGGTTGTCCTCAATAATCTCGATTTGAACGACCTAAGCTCGTCGCGCAAAAACCGCTTGGATGCTTATGTTCACAATGGCGGAGGTCTATTGCTAATCGGCGGCGAACGTCAAGTCTACAAAACCGAGCAACGCATGGACGCCCTGGACCGCGCTTTGCCTGCCAAGCTTGCTCCTCCAAAGTCTCCCGAAGGGACGAGTGTCGTGTTGATCATCGACAAGTCGTCTTCCATGGAAGGGCGCAAAATTGAGCTGGCGCGGCTCTCGGCCATCGGTGTGGTCGATCATTTGCGGCCCGTCGATAACATTGGTGTTCTAATCTTCGATAACTCATTCCAGTGGGCCGTTCCTATGCGCCGCGCCGAAGATAAGTCGCTCATCAAGCGGCTCATATCCGGTATCACGCCCGATGGCGGCACGCAAATTGCCCCGGCATTGAATGAAGCTTTTCGCAAGGTGCTGCCTTCCAAAGGTGTTTATAAGCACATTGTCCTCTTGACCGATGGCATTTCGGAAGAGGGGGATAGCATCGACCTGGCGAAGAAAGCTGCCGAAAATCAAGTTACTATCTCCACTGTCGGCTTAGGCCAAGATGTAAATCGCGCTTATCTTGAAAAAGTGGCGGCAACTTCTAATGGTCGCAGTTACTTCCTTAATGAACCGCAAGGCCTGGAACAAATCTTACTGAAGGACGTAAAAGATTATACCGGCGGAACCGCGGTGGAACGGGTCCTTTCACCCATAGTCGCCCACAAGGCCGAAGTCTTGGAAGGCGTTGGCATGGAAACCGCCCCAGCTTTGAAAGGGTATGCGCGCTATACCGCGAAAGACGGCGCAGAAACAATTTTGGCCATCGATCCGGCGCGGCGCGATCCGCTCTATGTTCGCTGGCAATACGGACTAGGCCGTTCGGCTGTGTTTGCTTCCGATGCCAAAAGCCGCTGGGCGGAGGAATGGATGAATTGGCCCGGCTTCGATAAGTTCTGGGCCAATGTGGCCCGTGATCTCTTGACTCATGCCGATCCCAGCGAAGCGAGCGCCGAATTCGAGGCAGCCAACGACGATATTAACGTTACCTATCGCGTATCCGATGAAATGCCCGATCCCGGAGTGGCGCCGCCGATTTTTGTGCTCGGTCCCGGCAAGTTCCAAAAAGCGATTCCGGTGAAGAGAGTGGCTTCGCGGCTCTATCGCGGTAGTTTGCATACCGGGAGCGTCCGCGGCTTGTTTCGTATCAGGCCGCTGCAAGAGAGCCCTGCCTTCCCCGAAGTAGGCTTGTATCGTCAGCGGGAAGAGCTGCAGGATTATGGGTCGAATAACGTATTGCTGGCGCAAATCGCGAACCTGACCGGTGGCAGATTCAATCCGCCCGTCGAAACCATATTCGATTCAAGGGGCAGGGCAGTTTCCACCTTGTGGCAACTCTGGCCGGCGTTGCTGGCGCTCGCCATTGCATTCAACTTAGCGGAGTTAGTCGCTCGTAAATGGGGAGGTTTGCTCGCTAACTTCCGTCCCGGCTGAGCTGAATGCCCGGAAGCTCTTACGTGATTCAGCCGCTTCACTCCATCTGACAATCGAGATGCCCGCAAAAATAATCAGCACTGCGATGGCTGGCCGCACCCCAAACGGTTCGCGAAAGAAGACCCAGCCCAGAAACACCGCCACTGCCGGATTCACGAAATAGTAAATCGAAACAATCGCCACCGGCAGATTCTTCACGGCGTATATAAATGCGCTATACCCAACAATCGAGCCGAAAACCACCAGATACGCTACTGCCGTCACGCTACGCATTCCCACCGTGGCAGGAAAGTTTTCCAGCCGCAGCGCCGCTAGCCAGCACACAACACCGGCCGCCAGTTGTTGTACGGCGCCCGTCACAAACGCCGGGGCATGCGAATGCACGCGCTTTTGCAACAACGACCCAACAGTCCACGCCGCCACACTCATCTGGATCAACAAAAAACCTGGCCACGTCTTTCCACTCATCCCCTCGTGCACGGCTGCGGGATAAATCATATACGCTACTCCAAACATCCCGATCGCCAGACCTCCCAGCGTCGCCAGGAGCGGCTTCTTGCCATTCGGGAGAAGCGCGTCAATTCCCACCATCCAAAAAGGCGCTGCCGTATAAAAGAGTGCCGCCGATCCGCTCGGAATATAAAGCTCGGCGACCGCTAAACAAGAGCTGCCAAAGCCGATACCGGCCGCGCCGCAAAGTGCCGTGAGCCAGAATTCCCGCCCGTTTGGGATAGCAATCCCCGCCATCCGCGCGCCCAGCAGCAGAATCGCGCCCGAAATCACGTAGCGAATACCGATCAAATAAACGGGCGGCATTCCCTCTAGAGCAATGCGAATGCCCAGATAGGTGGTGCCCCAAAAGAAGCACACCGCGGCCAAGGCCAGGTAAGCCAGGCGATGAGAGTGGGGAGTAGCTGTCAAGATTATTTCGTTGGTTCGATCTGCTGCTTCGCGTCGAGTTTCTCTATGGTAACGCCGGCAATCCGATTGCGGTCCATCTTGCTGATCGTGAAGCGTCGGCCACCGTAATCCACGCGTTCCTTCTCTGTTGGAATGTAGCCGAATTGAAAGAGTAGAAAGCCGGCTAGTGTTTCGAAACCGGCTTCGGTGGGTAGCGCAATGTGATAACGCGTCTCCAAATCGCGAATGGTGGTGCTCCCTTCCATCTCCAAAGCCTTATCGCCGCCCGCCTCGTTGGCCGCGTGTTCCGGCCGCACTACATCGTGTTCGTCGCCGATATCTCCGAACACTTGCTCCAGCACGTCCTCCAAAGTGACCAACCCGGAGATCGTTCCAAACTCATCCACCACCAGCGCCAGATGTGTGTGACTCTTGCGGAATTCGTCTATCAACTGATTCAGCGGCTTGGTTTCCGGCACCACGACCGGCTTGCGAACGAAGCGCCGCAGACGGAATGGCCGAGTAGCGCGTTTGTTGTCATGCGCGAAGCGGCGTTCATCCCACACGCGCATCAGATCCTTATAATGCACAATTCCGATGATTTGTTCCGGCCGGTCTTCATACACCGGCACGCGCGAAAACTTGTTTTCTGTCATCACCGCCAGTACCTGATCGAGCGGCGCATCCACCGGTAAGGAAATAATATTGTGCCGTGGCGTCATGATCTCGCGCGCGGAGTATTCGGAAAGCTCCATCAAGCGCTGGATGGCGTCCTGCTCGAACTGTTTCAAATGCCCTTCGCCCCGGCTTGCTTGCAAAATGTACTTGAGCTCTTCCGTGGAATGGCCGCCATGACCTTGCCCTTTACTCAGCCCCAGCACGCGCAAGAATAAATCGGCCGAGCGTTCAATCACGATAATCAGGGGCTGCGAGATGCGGTAAAAAATCAGCAGCACAGGCGCCGCCAGCACCGCCACGCGGTCCGCCTTCTCAATCGCCAAATTCTTCGGCACGACCTCGCCGATAATCACGTGCGCATAGCTGATCGCCAAGAAGGCTAAGGCAAAAGCGATACCATGCAACAGCACTGCCGAAACACTATGGGAGAATCCCTCCAGCGCACCGCTCAGCAGGTGGTACATGGTATCTTCGCCGGCCCAGCCGAGACCGAGACTCGCTAACGTCACCCCTAACTGCGTCACGGAAAGCAATCGCCCTGGGTTCGAGAGTAGATTGAGCGCGCTCTGCGCGCCGGCCTGCCCTTGTTCGGCCAATTCGCGCAGTCGCGACTGGCGAACGGAGACGAGCGATACCTCGGCCGCCGCAAAAAATCCGTTGGCGGCCAAAATGAATATCAAAACCAGAAATCTTATCGCCATAACGAGCGGTCGAATAACGCCGCTGCCGTGCCAGTGGCGTCGGCAGAGTAAAATCGGTGAGTGTTATCCCGCCTATTGCGTATCGTTAATCTCAGCATCGCAGCGTTAGCAATCCTTTTTCTGGCCGTCGTCTATTGGTTCGCGGTTCGTCCGCTGCCCAAGACGTCCGGCGAAATCCAGGCACCCGTTTCCGCCGCCGCCACCATTCAGCGTGATGCGCGCGGTGTTCCCCATATCACAGCAGCTTCGTGGCAAGACGCCATTTTCCTGCAAGGTTTTGCTACCGCCCAAGACCGATTGTGGCAGATGGACGGTCTGCGCCGTTATGCCGCTGGTGAATTGTCGGAGATTGCCGGACCCGGTGCACTCCCTCTCGACCAAGCTGCCCGGCGTCTGCGCATGCGCGCTATTGCTGAGGCCAATGTGTCGCGCCTTTCGCCGGAAGACCGCGAAATCATGGTGCAATATGCCCGCGGCGTGAATTATTTCATCGAGACTCATCGCGGTGATTACGCCCTTGAGTTCTCCATTCCGCTGCATTCCTACGACCCGCGTCCCTGGACACTGACTGACTCCATCCTGGTAGGTCTGTTGATGTTCCGCGATCTCACTGACTCGCTGACCGCCGACATGACCCGCGGCGCGGTTCTCGACCTCGGAGCCGATCCGGCCAAGTTTCACATACTGTTTCCTGCGACAGAGGGAGGTGCGGTAAACCCGGGTTCCAACGCCTGGGCGGTCTCAGGCTCGCATACGATCGACGGCAAACCTATGGTCGCCAACGATCCGCATTTGCGTTATACGGTTCCCGGCACATGGTATCTGGTGCAGTTGAAAGCTCCCGGCCTTGACGTATCGGGGGCCGCGCTGCCGGGTGTGCCATGCGTGATCACGGGCCACAACGAGAACATTGCCTGGGGTGTTACGAACTTATCGACGGACGTGATGGATGTCTACGCGGAGAAGATCAACATGGAGACGGGGCAGTACGTTTTTCAAGGGAAGCTCGAACAGGCCCAGCTTGATCGGCAATCGATAGCCGTTAAAGGCGGCAATCCGGTGCCGTTTAATATGTGGGTGACTCGCCATGGTCCGGTTTTTGCGGACAACGGGAAATCTTACAGCGTGCGCTGGAGTGCCGCTGAAGGGTTCGGTTTCCCTTTCTTCAAGATTGACCAAGCGAAAAATTGGAGCGAGTTCCGCAGTGCTCTAGAACCGTTTTGGGGACCAGGACAGAACTTTGCTTATGCTGACCGCGCCGGTAATATTGGCTACCAGGCCACGGGGCGCGTGCCGATTCGGCGGAATTTTGCCGGCAACATTCCGTTAGACGGCGCGAGTGGACAATTCGAGTGGGATGGCTACATTCCGTTCGATCAGATGCCCAGCGTCTATAATCCCCCTACCGGCATCATTGCGACCGCCAATCAGAATCCATTTCCTAAAGACTACACTTATCCGGTGAGTGGCAACTTTGCCGATAGTTATCGCGTCGACCAGATTCGCGCACTCTTGGGAGCCAAAGCCAAACTCACGGTCGATGATATGTTAGCCGTGCAAAAGGATGTCTATTCGGCATACGATCTCTTCTTGGCGAAACAAGTTGTAGCCTCTTATGGCAAGGTCAAGAGTCCTCCGAAAAACAACTTACTCAAGCCTGCGATCAGCGTGCTTCACAAATGGGACGGACAGATGGAGCACGCGCAGGCTGCTCCGGCCATCGCCGAACTGTTGAGCGATGAACTGCGCTTGTCTCTCCTGAAGCTGTTGCTTCCCAAAGCAACCGCGATCCCGGATATTCTCCCGCGGCAACAAATTGTCGAGACTCTGCTGCGCGAGCGCCCGCCTGGCTGGGTGCCGAACGACGACTGGGACGAATGGCTGGTCTCCAGCTTTTCGCGCGCATTAGATGCCGGCCGCACTCGCCTAGGCAGCGCTGTCCAGGATTGGCGCTGGGGCTACCTTCTGCATTGGAAGTTCGAGCACCCCATTTTGAAAGCTCTGCCGCCGGCAGATTTGTTCTTCGATGCTACTTTCTGGCGCTCGCCCGGCCCGTTCGAGATGAGCGGATCGTCTACCACCGTTAAGCAGACCACCGCCGTCCTCGGACCATCGGAACGAATGGTGGTAGATCTGGGTAATCTGGATCGCTCGGTGCAGAATCTCGTTTTGGGCGAATCCGGCTTTATCTCATCCAGCCACTACGAAGATCAGTGGCCCGCTTACTATTCGGGCAAAAGCCTTCCCATGCAGTTCAGCCACATTGATGCCAAGGATGTTTTGAAGATCACACCGCAGCCCAATTAGCGATAAGCTTATGAAAGCCCTCTATGGCCAATCGATTTTCTCTCGGCGGCGTTCTCCTGGACGTGGATCCTCACCACGCCGAGGCTGAAACAGAAACGCTACTCGAGGCTGAGTCAAAACCGTCGCTGCGCCTCCTTGTCATGGGAGACTTTAGCGGCCAAGCCACCGGCAAGTTAGCGCGTCTTGATCGCGACAATTTCGAAGTCGTGATGCGCGGCTTGGCTCCGCGTGTTGAAATCACCCTTGGCGATGGGCGACTCGGCGATAGAGAGTTGACGTTCACGTCGCTGGAGGATTTTGAACCCGACAGCATTTACCGGAATACCGAACTTTTCGCCGCGTTGCGCGTCGGCGATGTCCCACCGCTCTATTCCGAGCCGGAAGAAGGCGAACCCAAAGGTCCGCTTAAGCCCACTGCCGAACAAATGGAACGTCTCACATCGGCCGGCGGTCTGCTTGACGCGATTGCCGAGAAGTCGTCCGGAGGAAGTTACAGCGCAGCGGCGCCGGCGCCCAAGCGGATCGATGATTTTCAGTCGATGGTCGAGCGCATCGTCGCTCCCTACGTGGCGCCCAGCGAAACCGCCGAAAGCCGGCGCGCCGCTACGGAGAATGCCCAGCGTCGCAGCTTGTTGATGTCGCATGTTCTGCATAACGAACAATTTCAGGCAATGGAAGCGGCGTGGCGCAGCCTTGATTTGCTGGTGCGCAGTCTCGACACCGACACGCTTATTCATCTCTATCTGCTCGACTGTTCAAAGGACCAACTCGACGCTAGACTGAGGGCCGTCAGTAGGTCTCACGAGAACCAGACTCTAGTTATCGCAAACTTCGCTTTTGACCGCGCCACTCTCTCCGACGTGGAGTTACTTTCCCGCATAAGTCTGGCCGCTCGCTCTCTCGGTGCGCCCTTTATTGCAGAGTGTCTCCCTTCCCAGAATGACGACGCCAAGGCGGAAGTAGCCTGGCAGGCGTTGCGCAAGATAGCGGCGGCCGAGTACATTGGCCTGGCGTTGCCCCGTTTCCTCGTCCGTCTTCCCTATGGCAAAGACACAATTCCGGTCGATGCCTTCGACTACGAAGAGATGTCCGGCGATCCCGTGCATACCGACTATTTGTGGGGCAATCCGGCATTTGCCTGCGCCCTGGTTCTCGGACAACTGTGGGAACAACAGGGTTCACTCACTCCCATCCCCGCCAATCTTCGGTTGAGTGGCATGCCTCTACACGTTTTTGTGTCGGATGGCGAACCGGTCGCGAGGCCTTGTACGGAGGTGCTGTTCAGCGATCGCGATTGCGCCACTATTTTGAACGAAGGATCTCTACCTTTGGCGGCCATGAAAGGAGCGGACACCATTATCTTTCCAAAGATGCAATCGATAGCCGATCCGCCTTCCTTGCTCGCCGGTTTTCAATCCATGAATTGGTAATCGCTCGCGGCCGCACGGCGCGTGCGCAGAGCATACTCGATTACGGAACCTGGCCATATGGCTAAGTTGTCACCGGTCTCTTGATCCTGATACCAACTGCGGCAGCCGCCCGCTTGCCAAACCGTCTTGCGCAACCGCCCGTCAATGCGCGCCATGAACTGCTCGAGCCGCCCGCCACGCAGATCAAGCGCTCGCTTGCCGCGTTTCTTGAGCAACTTCAGACAGCTAACAACGTAGTTGAGCTGCGCTTCGATCATCAGCACGACTGAGTTATGACCCAGGCCGGTATTCGGCCCCAGCAGCAGGAAGAAATTCGGAAATCCATGCATCGTTACGCCCAGAAAAGCGCGGGCCCGCGATTGCCACTGTTCACTCAGCAGAATCCCTTCGCGGCCCACCACTTTCACATCCTGCAGAATCTCGGTTATCCTAAAACCCGTTCCAAAAATCAGCACATCAATTTGCCTTTTACGCCCGTCGGAGGTTACGATACTGTCGGCGTTCACCTCCCGAATCGGCTCAGTCACCAGTCCCACATTGGCTTTCATCA
>Ga0302320_10014839_pt1 | contig 16075 bp, 8 predicted proteins | sample Bog_T0_3_FD_202130 | JGI IMG/M metagenome (GOLD analysis project Ga0302320, IMG submission 202130) | Peat permafrost microbial communities from Stordalen Mire near Abisko, Sweden - Bog_T0_3 | ecosystem: Environmental > Terrestrial > Soil > Wetlands > Peat | place: Sweden: Abisko, Stordalen Mire... | reverse complement strand
GGGGTCCTTCCGGCGTGCGCCCAGCCGATGCTCACGTTGTCGCGAGGAGAGAAATCTTGCGACGCGGCGAACCACAGGCCGTTGCGCTGCCGTTCGTTCTGCCACTCCATGTCCGCGGGCAGACTGCGGTGCAGATACTCGTAGATCCCGCTGATGGAGAGTCCGAAATCGAACACGTACTGCACACCGGTCTTGATGGCCCACTCGTCTGCGACATCGGTCAAATAGGGCGGCGAAAACCCGTTCGCATTGATGAATGCCTGTCCGTACTCCGCGAGGTAGGCATTGTAGGTGCCCCAGTCGATGAGGGGCGACACGCCGACGCCCGTGGTCGAGTTGCCGAGGCTCGTGAGGTAGCCGTAGTACGGGCTGTTGGAGCCGATGCCATCGCTGTTGCGATTGACCGCGTGATGCAGTTCCCACGCCGCGGTGGCGTAGAGGCCGCCCATCTCGAATTTCAGATCGGCGCTGTACGCCGTGCCGAATCCGCCGTCGTCGCAGTTCTCCGGCAGATTGCCGCTTCCCGGGGTGTTGCCACCGCTGCAGTCCGGGGATCCCGCGGATTGCACCACGTTGTCGTAGGTGCGGTTCGCGCCCGGCGAGATCAGCACATCGAAACTGATCAATCCGTCGACCATTTTGGGCGACTCGAACCAGATCGAGTGATCGAGGCGGGTGCCGAATTCGACCCGATTGTCACCGCCGCTGTTGCCCATGACGGCGGCGTAGTCGCCGAGCATCCCGGAGAAGGGGTTCATGCGGTCCGTCGCCTTCTTATAGGGCGCATACGTCGTGCCGATCTTGAGCTTGCCCCAGGTCTGGTTGGAAATTCCGACGAACGTATCGCCGTAGCCGATGGCGCCTTTGACCACATTGGACTGCTGCGTATAAGAAGTGTTGAGCCCCGGCGAGGAGGTGATCGAAGGCTGTGTCTCGATCTGATAGATGAACTCGAAGTCGCTGCCCTCGATCATGTGCGATCCGCGATAACCCAACACCGATTTGTTGGTCGACAATCCGCCGATATACCCCACGCTGCCGACGGGACCACCCTTCGGAGAGCTCCCCGGAACGATCTCGGAGGGGCCGCTCGGATTCGCAGGATTGACCAATTGATAGTGATACGCGGTCAGCCCGCGGATGCCCTTCGTGGTGTCGTCGAGGGATACATCGAGCGTGCCGTAGAACCCCTTCAGGAATTTCTCGAATTTCGGCTCCGACGGCTCTTTGGCGGCCTTGCCGACGCTCGGTCCCTGCCCTTCCACGGACGGCGCGGGTGCGGGCGCGGCGCTCGGCGCCACCGGCGCGGGAATCGGCGCTTGCGGTGGCTGTTGTTGTTGCTTCAGCTCCTGCACCTGCCTCTGCAGATCCTTCATCTGCTGCATCATGATGCGCATCTGCTCCCGGAGCTGAGCATTGTCCTGAGCTTCGTCGGCGAAGACGTTGCTCCCTATCGTGCTGCCAACCGCGCAAGCCGCCAACACAATGAGTGCCGGCTTGCCCAACTTCAATCTAAGCATTGTTCATCCCCCAATTGTCGCGCTCACGCGCACCTATCCATACCAGCCATTCTCTCGATCGTCGGTCACGGCGCCTACACTCTGCGCGCCTTACTCAAATCACTTTCTTCTGGCGGAGCGTATTCACCTCATCGGCGGCAAAGCCGAGTTCCGCGAGGACTTCATCGGTATGCTCGCCGAGAAGCGGTGAACGCGTCACTTCCGTGGGGCTGTCGCTCAGCTTGATGGGGTTGCCGACCGTCAGATACTTGCCCCGCCTGGGGTGATCCACTTCCACCACTGTTCCCGTAGCCCGCAACGACGGCTCGTTCGCCAACTCTTCCATCGACAGGATCGGGCCGCAGGGAATGTCATGCTCGTTCAGGAGCTTCATCGCTTCGAATTTGGTTTTGGTCATCGTCCACGCCTCGATTCTTTCGAAAACCTCCTTGAGACGGGGCAGGCGGGCGTCCGGCGTGGCGTAATCCGGATTGGTGATCCACTCCTCCTTGCCGATGACGCGGCAGATCTCCTTCCATACGGGCGCTTGCGTGATGAAATACAAATACGCGTTCGGATCGGTCTCCCAACCCTTGCACTTGACGATGGTCCCGGGTTGGCCACCCCCTGAGGCGTTCCCCGCACGTGGCACGGCCGTGCTGAACTTGCCGTTCGGATATTGGGGATACTCCTTCATGACCTTGGTGCGCGCGAGGCGCTGTTGGTCGCGCAACTTGACGCGGCACAGGTTTAGCACGCCGTCCTGCATGGCGGCGAGCACCTTTTGCCCGCGCCCGGTGGTCTTGCGCTGATAGAGCGCCGCCACGATGCCGAGGGCCAGATGCAGACCGGTGCCGCTGTCGCCGATCTGGGCGCCCGTCACCAGGGGCGGGCCATCGTCGAATCCGGTCGTCGATGCAGCGCCCCCCGCGCATTGCGCCACGTTCTCGTAGACCTTGCAGTCCTCGTAGGGTCCCGGGCCGAAACCTTTGACCGATGCGACGATCATGTGCGGATTCAACTCTTGTATCCGCTCCCAGGTGAACCCCATTCGATCCAACGCTCCAGGGGCGAAATTCTCAACCAGCACATCGCAGTGCTTGACCAGCTTCTCGAGGACCTTTTTGCCGGCTTCGCTCTTGGTGTCGAGCGTGATCGACCGCTTGTTGTGGTTCAGCATGGTGAAATACAGGCTGTCGGCGTCGGGAACATCGCGAAGCTGCTCGCGCGTGACGTCTCCCGCGCCGGCCTTCTCGACCTTGATCACGTCCGCGCCGAACCAGGCCAACAGCTGTGTGCAGGTCGGCCCCGACTGAACGTGCGTAAAATCGAGAATTCGAACTCCGTCTAGCGCTTTACCCATAAACCTCTGTCCCAACCATGAATGCCGTCGTCATCACTTATACATCGTCTGGTTCTTGGTGCCCGGCGCATATTCGCGCGGATCGACCCAGATGTTGACCACCGCTGATTTGCCGAGCTTGTGTATCGACTCGCGGGCACGCTTGAGCGCAGGTGCTATCTGCCCCGGATCGCGCACTTCCTCGCCGTAGCCTCCCAACATTTCCGCGAATCTTCCGAACGGCACATCGCCCAGGAGGTTGCCGACACTGCCGCGCTGCTCGCCATACTTCGCGAGCTGGCCGTAGCGGATCTGGTTCATCGCGGAGTTGTTGCCGATCACGGCCAGATACGGCACGCCGAAACGATTGGCCGTCTCCATGTCGAAGGCCGTCATACCGAACGAACCGTCGCCGTAATAGCACAGGATCTCCTTGGACGGATGCGCAAGGCCCGCGGCGATCGCAAACCCGGTGCCGACGCCGAGCGAGCCCAATGCGCCCGGGTCCATCCACTGACCCGGAGCGCGCGGGCGAACCGCCTGCGCCGAGATGGTCACCACATCGCCTCCGTCGCCGATATACACCGTGTTGTCGGCGAGGAACTCGTTCAATTCCCATGCGACGCGGTAAGGATGGATCGGCACGCTGTTGGACTTGAACAGCGGCATCAGTTTCTCGGCCGCGATCGACTCAGCCGCCGTCAACTCCTTGATCCACTGTTGGCGAAGCTGGCGTTTGTCGCCCTTGATGCGGCCGCTGGCAGCTTGCAGGACCGCTCCCAGGATGGCGCCCGGATCGCCGACCAGACCCAGGTCGATGTCGCGGTTCTTGCCGACCGTGCGGTAATCCATGTCGATCTGCACCAGCTTCAAATCCTTGCTGATGCGCTTGCCGTAGCCCATGCGAAAATCGAACGGCGTGCCCACGATCACCAGCACATCGGCCTTGGCGAACGCCTGGGTTCGCGTACGATCGAAGTGATGCGGGTCGCCCGGCGGAAGCAGTCCGCGGCTCGCGCCGTTGAAATACCCCGGGATGTCGAGCCCGCGCAGCAATGCAATCGCCTCGTTGTGTCCGCGGCCGGTCCACACCTGCTGGCCGTACAGGATCGCAGGCCGCTCCGCGTTCACCAACAGATCCGCCAATTTCTCGATGTCCCGCGGATCGCCGATCGACTTGGTCGAAGCCCGGTATTTCCCCGGCTGAGGAAGCACCGCCTTCGAAGCGTCGACCTCGCGGTCGAGAACGTCCCTCGGAATCTCCAGGTAGACCGGTCCCGGAGCGCCGTTGAAGGCTTCCCGCGCCGCCATGGATATCATGTCCGCGACACGCTCCGTGCTCGGAACGCTCGCGGCAAATTTGGTGATCGGGGTCATCAGGTCGACGTGCGGCAGGTCCTGCAGCGACCCCATCTTGTGCTGCGTCAGTGCACCCTGGCCGCCGATGTGCAAGATCGGGCTCTCGGAGCGGAAAGCCGTGGCGACGCCGGTCACCGCATTCGTGCACCCGGGTCCGGCAGTGGTGACGACGCAGCCGAGCTTGCCGGTCTGGCGGGCGTACCCGTCGGCGGCATGGGCGGCGACCTGCTCGTGGCGGACGTCGATGATCCGGATTCCTTCATCGACGCAGCCGTCGTAAATGTCGATGATGTGCCCGCCGCAAAGGGTGAAGATGGTGTCGACGCCCTCGCTTTTCAGCGCTTTCGCAACCAGGTGTCCGCCCGACACCACCCCCGCGTCCCGGCTCTTGCGCTGCAAGGTATCTTCCGCGGTGGTCGACTTGGGCTGGGTCGATGCGGGATTCACGGTTGCCATATGTCCTCCAAAATCCAAGTCTCAGGTACTCGCGCCGACGAATCCGCCGGGCGAAGTGGATGCGGACGCCTCGCGCGTACTGGCAATGTGGCGGGCACGCATCGGCTTCAACACGAACAAGGCAAGCGCCGCCGCGATGAGATTGAAGCCTATCGCGATCGCATACACCGCCGGCCACCCCTTGGTGGCGGCAAGGCCCGCGGCGGTCGGAACGACGAAAGAGGCAACGCCCTTGGCGGTATACAACATGCCGGCATTGGCCGCGGCGAACTTGGAGCCGAAGGTGTCGCCTTGGGTGGCGGGAAACAAGCTGTAGATCTCGCCGCTCACGCCGAAATAAAGCACGATGGCGAGGACGAAGAACGTCGGATCGGTGCCGTATTGGCCGAGCACATACAACATCAATGCGCCCAGTGAGAACGCGATGGCCATGGTGTATTCGCGTCCGATTTTGTCGGAAATCCAGCCGAAAGTCGGCCGACCGACGCCGTCGAAAACCCGGTTCAAGGTGAGCGCGAACGACATGCCGGTGGCGGCCATGCCGAAGGCGGAAAGCTTGTCCATATGCAGCGACAGGGCGATGGGTTTCAAATTCGCGACCATCACGAGCAACCCCGAGGCGACCAGCAGGAACATCACGTACAGCACCCAAAAGACAGGTTTCGTCACGACTTCACGCGGCGCAAAATTGCGCGCCGTTTGATTTGCCCGCGCCACCGTTTTCACGGAAGCGGTGGGCGCGACGAGCAATCCCCAGGCAGCTATGAACACCACCACGGCTTGTGCGACCCCAAAGATCAAAAACGCCCTCTCATAGCCCGAGGCCTTGATCATGTTCTCGATCGGCAGGGTCGTGAGAGCCGCGCCGGCGCCGAATCCCATCGCGGTGACACCCGCGGCGAGTCCGCGGCGCGTCGGGAACCACTTGAGGGCATTGCCCACGCACGTCCCGTACACGGCGCCGACCCCGACCCCTCCTATGGCCGCCGCCACGTAGAACATGGTCAAAGTGTCGGCGTAGGAGTTCATCACCCAGGCAATGCCCACCAGGACGGATCCGCCCAACACGACCACGCGCGGACCGTACCGGTCGACGAGGTAACCCTCGACCGGCACCAGGAATGTTTCCACGGCAACGAACAGCGTAAAGGCCCACTGAATCGCCTTCATCGTGTCCTTTCCGAGTCCCCAAACCGCGTGATATTTCGCATCGATCGGATTGACGAACAAAGTCCATCCATATTGAAGGTTGGCGACGCATGCCATGCAAATCACTCCGATCGTGAGTTGTATCCATGGATTTGCCAGCGGCGATCGAGCAGGCGGTGTCATCGCATAATCAGTCGGCGTCGCCGTCATAGTGTTCTCCGTGTGCGCGTGTTCCGAGTTAGATCGTCAAACCCGACAATTCGAGGCGCATGGGGGAGAAAACAGGTTCGATAAGCGGCATGATCGCGACGCGACCCTCGGATCCGTGCAGATGCTCACCCACCATCACCCCCGCAACAGGTTGAACCCTGCGGTGCAACCCTTGGCCAGCCAAATATTTATTCTGTGGTATACCATATACGCAGATATTTCAGAGTGTCAAGACACCGAGTCGACGCCATTAGGCCCCGGTTCGGAAGCTCGACCTCAGCGCGCCCCAAGGCCGCGGAGGGTCATAATAGTCATTATATTGAGCGACTTAGGGGAGAGGTGCGAGCGTGATTGCAGAGCGGTCGTTGCGGGCGGATAGAAAGTGTGAGCGTGTAACATATATCTGAATATAATATATCTACCCGGCACGGGTGCTTGGGCTTATCGGAACTCAACTTTCGTTTCAGCAAAGCCAGTGGCGGTCTCGAGGGAATCCGGCCACCATCTCGTCACGGGATCGAGGAACAATAATGAGCACCATCGCCAAACTCGTACAACGAGCTGCGCCCGCAGCCCCTCTAGCGCTCGGACCGTTGAATGCAACCAGTCTGCGTGATCAGGCATACACACTGCTCAAGAACGCGATCGCCGAAACGGATATCTACGACCCTAAGCAGGAACTTCGGCTTGATGAGCGGCAGCTCACCACCGCACTCGGCGTCAGCCGCACCCCGATTCGTGAGGCACTCTCCCTGCTCGAGCAGGAGGGCTTCATCCGCACCGTGCCGCGGCGGGGCATTTACATCATCCGCAAGTCGAAGCGCGAAATCATCGAGATGATCCAGATGTGGGCCGCGCTTGAATCGATGGCGGCGCGGCTCGCGACCTTGCATGCATCCGATGCGGATTTCGCCAACCTTCGGCATTTGTTCGACGAGTTCCTGAATTCGCCGCCCTCGGAACACTTGTGCGAGTACTCCGATGCCAACATCGCCTTCCACACGGCGATCATTGCGTTGGGAGGCTCTCAGACCATCATCGATGCGACACGCAACCTGCTGATTCACGTGCGCGCCATACGGCGGGCGACCATCAGCCAGAATGACCGCGCCGCGCGCTCGATCATCGATCACTTGAAGATCATCGAGGCGTTGGAGAAGCGCGACACCGAACTGGCGGAGCGGCTGACCCGCCAGCACACGCTCGACCTCGCGGTGCACGTCGATCGATACTGCTCTTTTCTCGGCTGACGCGCCGCCCCTCTCAATCGACGCGGCGGCGCGGGTCGGCTAAAAAGCCGGCGCCTGGTTGTCGACCTTGCCGCTGAACAAGAAGGGCAGCACGTGAATCTGCTCTTTCTGTACCGCGTCGAGTTCCTCCGGGTTGATGCCCAGAGCCTTGATGATCGTGGGCGCAACCTGCTGATTGCTGACGGCGCTCTTCACGACCTCCTGCACGAGGCTGGGAAACGACACCAGCAACGCGGTGTGCACGTCGTCCTCGTTGAATCCGCCGTGCTCCGAAAGCTTCGTTCCGCCCGTGAAAATGACGCCGGTGTTCACTTTGAGCACGATGTCCGGCGTACGGGGATCCGTGCCGGGGCTGTTGAATTTGTCGCGCAGGGCCTGTCCAGCGAATATCTCCTGGATGCCGAGCGCCTGCTGATTCGCCGGCTGACTCAGATTCGCCACCACCGCGGGCATCAAGGAGGGATCGGTCAGCCAGATGAGCGAGCCGTCGTCCGAAATGTCGAACGCATCCGCGGATCCGATGGTCGCGGTCGGCTGGCCGCCGCCGATGCCCCGCCGCCGGGTGACATCGATCGGGGATTGGCCGTGCTTGGCCGCGACGATGATCAGCGTCGAGTCATAGATGCCTTCGCTCTTCAATTCCCGGATGATCCGGCCAAGAGATTGGTCGATGAAATCGAATTGGCCGGCAAGCGCCTGCCCGGGAGTTCCGAGCACGTCGGTGTAGCCGCCGGCGAGTCCGCTTACCGGGTCCACCGCAAGCTTCTCGCCGACGCTGACCGACTGGAAATTCGTGCCGAACAGCGCCGGTACGCCCACTTTGCGGGTTCGTTCGTGGTTGAAGCCGTCGATCTGGTTGATGACCGCCTGCAGGTGCAGCAGGTCGTAGCACTTGATGTCGTCGAAACTGTTGGTCCAGCCGTCGTCCGGCGTCGGATCCGCAAAGGGAACCGGCGAGCATCCGGCGAATTGCGGCAAAGCCACCGGGATCGAGTTGATTTCCGGTCCGTAAAAATCATCGACGCCGCGTCCGCTCGGTCCGTTGGTCCATTCATAGGAGGGGTGCTTGTCGGTCCATGCGGTCAATCCGCCATTTTTCTTGACGACCTCGAAAATCGTGTTCACACGCAGGTATTGATGCGGAAGAATCGTCGCACATCCATTGGCAGGATCGCGCACCAGATATTTCGGGCTGATGCCTCCGCCCGCATCCAAGCGCGTCAAATCAGTATCGACGCTTTCGTCCCAGGCTACGATGGTGCCGACCTGTCCGGGGCAGCTGCCGCCCGGATCGCCGAGGCCGTCTGTGTGCATTGGGGGCGACAGCGCCCTGTTGTAGGTGTCGTCGTACCACAATCCGGTGGTCGTCGGCGATCCGCCGGTGACCAACGATGCAAGCCCCGGAAAGGAATCCGACGGCGAGGAGGTCGAATTATTGGTGTAGGTCACACCGTGTCGGCTCAAGGCAGCCAGGTTCGAGTCGGCATGCGAATTCACGTAGTTCGCCAGATCGAGTGCATGAAAACCGTCGACGCTGATCAACAGCACGTGCTTGACGTGAGACGCATCGAGCGGACCCTCGTCCGCGCCTGTTGCGGCGGCGCCGCCCGCGGCGGCGAGCAAGCAAGCCGCGCTCACACAAAAAAATCTGTTCATATCCTGCCCCTCGTCGTTCTTGGAAAGCAACCGGTCCGGTGTGTGGGGCCGGAATCTACTCAGAATATGTGACAACTTTGTGATACAAAGATTTGCAGCACGGGTTCGGCCAGAACGGAGGTCTTGTACGCGCATGCGGGTCATCGCAGCAGCTTCGGCTGCATTGCTGATCGCTTTCGGTGGATCCGCCGGTGCGGCGACTTACCAAGTCGCGAGCAAATGGCCGCTGGGCGGCCACGGCGGGTGGGATTATCCGAGCATCGATCAGGCAACGCACCGGCTCTTCCTGTCGCGCGCCACCCACGTAATCGTGGTCGACACCGCGACCGGCAAAACGATCGGCGACATCGGCGATACGCCCGGCGTTCATGGGATCGCCTTCGCTCCCGAGCTGAATCGCGGCTATGTCAGCGCCGGCAAGGCCGACCAGGTGAAAGTTTTCGATCTCGATACGCGCGAGATCATTGCAAGCGTATCAGTGGGTTCGAATCCCGACGCGATACTCTACGAGCCCGCCACCCGCCAAGTCTTCGCCTTCAACGGCCGCAGTGCAAATGTCAGTGTGATCGACGCATCCGCCAACGAGGTCGTCGCGACCATTGCGCTCGCCGGCAAGCCGGAATTTGCCCGCGCGGACGGGCGCGGAATGGTTTTTGTCAACATCGAGGACAAAAACGCACTCGCCGCCATCGATGCGAAGAAACGCAGCGTGGCGGCGGTATGGACACTCTCGACGTGCGAGGGTCCGAGCGGCCTGGCACTCGATGCGGCTCATGCGCGAAGCTTCTCGGTATGCTCGAACGCCCTCATGACGATTCTTGACACCAACAGCGGACGGGCAGTCGCAACTTTGCCGATCGGCAAAGGAGTCGACGGGGCCGAGTTCGACGACGCGACGCAGGACGCGTTCAGCGCCAACGGTGAAGGCACGCTCACCGTCGTGCACGAAAGCGATCCCGAACATTTCGCGGTGTCGCAGACGCTGACGACGGCGAGGGGGGCGCGCACCATCGCGCTCGACGCCGCGACGCACGCCTTGTATTTGCCGAGCGCGGAACTGGGCGAGGCCAAGCCGTCGGCTTCTGATCCTCATCCGCGGCCGCCGATTCTCCCCAACAGCTTTTTTGTCCTCGCGGTCACCCCGGAGAGCATCAAGACGAGGTAGCGTCGGCGGGCTGCTCATGACCCCAGACACCGAGGGTCGCCGCGGCCGCGCCGCGGCCATGATGATGCAGGTATTGGGGCCGGTCGGCGGCGGGTATATTCCCATCCAGCACCCCGGGAGCCACCGCGCGTATCCCGACCTGGGTGTCCTGATCCAACAGCGCCGATTGCAACGGCTCGCGGTCCAGCCAGAAGGGATTCCCGGACTCGATTTTCAAATAGATCCTGCCGCTGGCCTGCGAGGCGAAATTCACCCGGCGAAAGCCCTCGATACAACGCCGCAAGAAGCCGAGATTGTTCTGCGGCGCGAGCAAGCTGCGATTGGGGTAGAGCATGTCGGGGGCCGCCGCATCGACCGAGACGCGTCCGAAACGGTCGATATCGATCATCCGTTTGACGTCCAGCACATTGACGGTGTCGTTGTCGCCGAAGGCCACCGTCTTCGGCCGCTCTCCCAGGGGCACCGTGTTGTCCAGGAACTCGAAATGGATCCTCTTGTCGCTGCGCCGGATCCAGGTGAAGAACACGCTCGGAATCCCGGCGTACGCCTCCACCGAATGCGCGAGCGTGTCGTCGACGGCTTTGTAGCGTCCGAATTCCAGCCCGCGATTCCACGCGCGCTCCACCAACTGCTCGGGCGGCGTGATCACGAAGAACAAGTACACCGTCTGGCCGAAACGGGTGAGCAGATTGCTGCCCTCCTCGTCCGAATCGGGCGCGAAGCTGTCAAACCGGAATCGATCAATGAGCAGGTGCGACATGTTGCCCTGAGCGTATTTCTGCGCCATGTAACGATCCAGCTTGCGATCGACGATTTGCAGCTCATCGCCGGTAAAGGCCCCGGCGTACTTGTAAGCCGCTCCCAACGCTGCGTAGTCGAGCAGCTGCTTGCGCCAGATATCGGGGCTGATCAGCGCGAAATCGCTCCAGTTGGCACCAATTTCACCCGCCAGCTTCTTCTGCAGGGGCCGCAGCGTGCTCTTGCCGGACGCAGATGCGCCCTTGGTGTTGATGACGATCGGACGATCTTGCCGCGGAAGCAGACCGTAGCCCTCGAGCTCCGCTGCACGGCGCAGCCAGGGCGCGATGGTGCGGCCAATCGTGTCGCTGCCGAGCACGTTGCAGGCGATGTCTCTCGCCAGCGGCACGATGAGGTCCCGGCTCCCCCAGGCGTGTCCGTGCGTGCTGAACAATCCCGACAGCACGCGCGCGAGCGAGCGAAGGGCGATCCTGGGCACAGGATCCTGCGTTACGCCGGCCCGGCGTTCGCATTCGGCCACGTGTTCGATCTTCCAGCCGCGCTCGCTCATGGCGGAGGAAGCGGCAGCGGCACGCGGCCTGAGCCAGGACAATAGCCCCTGGCGCGGCGAACGCCCGGCCGGCGCAGATTCGCGCTCGAGCGTCGACAGCGTGGCGTCGATGACATCCGTGACCCGGCCCCGTGTGTCGTCGAAGGCACGCACGATGGCGCCCATCTGCGGATCGAGATATTGCGTCATCAGCCGGCTCGCAATCCGGCGAAAATTGATTCCCAGATCCTCGATGCGCGATCCGTCGGGCACGACGAAATCTGCAGTCACCCGGATCAGCAGCTCGTGCAGCGCCAGCCTTTGCGGCCTGAAGACCACGAGGTCGCTCAACCCGAGGCCGGTCAACCCGCGCAGCTCCTCGGTGACTGCGAGGGTGGAAAAAGCGTTGCCGGGACGAAACAGCGTCGAATGAACGAGCCACTCTTTCGGAATCTGCGACAGCACGCCGGGGTTCCACGGCCCGGACTCTGCGGACGAGTTATCGATCGGGGCCATGGACGTAACGATACCCGATGTGACGCTTGAAGCGCCAAACTGGTGCGGAATGCGACGTCATTCGCGATACGCGCGTGCGTCCTGTGACGCAATCACCACCCCCCACCGTGTGCACATAATCCAAAATACCCGCTTTGGCAAAGGGGCGCCGATCCCGAGACCTGTGATATGAAACGCGATTCTGCCGTCTCGGACGCCGGGGCACCATCGACACGGGTGCCCGCCGCCCCTCCGCGCAACCCGCTGCCGCCGCAATTCGACGGATTGGCGCAACTCGCGGCCGGCATTTGCGAGACGCCCTTCGCTTCTCTCGTGCTCCCGGATTGCGGCGAGTCGTGGCACGGTTTGGGTTCGCGCACCATCCCGGCGGGACGAGATCCTTTTTTCGACCACGTCATTTGCGCCCCGGAGATCTTCGAAGTGCGCGATGCGGCCCGTGACCCGCGCTTCGCGACCACTCTCGTCAAGGGCGCGCCGGCGGTGCGCGGATTCGCCGGATGTGCGCTGCGCGGCAATCAGGGCGAAGTGCTCGGTGCGCTCGCCGTTTACGACGACAAGGTCCGCCGATTCTCCGCCAGTCAACGCGCTATGCTGACGCTGCTGGCCCGCCAGTGCGCAACGCAGGCGGCGCTGCATGCGCGCGTGGCCGAACTCGAGATCTTGGCGACTGCCGGCCGATCCTCGCCCGCAGCACCGACCGGCGCCGCGCAGTTCACCGCACTTCTCGACAGCGCGCCGGTGGCGGTCTATCACGTGAACACAGCGAGCGATCTCACCTACGTCAACTCCGAGTACCGGCGAATGTTCGGGCTGGCGCCCGATCAGACTCCCGACGACTGGGTTCATGGGGTTCATCCGGAGGATCGGGAGCGCGTCGAGGCGATCTGCGTCGAATTTTCCCGGCATCAGCGCGCCATGACCTTCGAGTATCGGGCAGTACTCGGCGACGCAGCCGCGCGCTTCTATTTGGAAAAGGTGGTTCCCGTCCGTGGGCTCACCGGGTATGTCGGCACGATCAGCGACTTCACCGACCTCGTCGATGTCCGCGGCGAATTGCACAAGGCCGAGACGCTGTTCCGCAACACCATCGATCAAGCGCCGATCGGCATCGTATATGCGGATCGGACCGGCAAATTTTTGCGCTTCAACGACGCGTTCTGCGCGCTGCTCGGCTTCACCTCCGCGGAGCTTTCAAGCTCGTCGATGACCGAATTGACCCATCCAGGGGACGCCGAATCCGCCGCGGTGCAGATCGACCGGTTGTGGCGCGGCGAGGTCGGATTTCTCGACTTCGAGAAGCGCTATATCCGCAAGGACCGCAGCTCTGTCTGGGTCCGAACAACCACCGCCCTGGTCCGGGACGGCGATCGGGTCGAGTGCTCGGTCGAGTATCTGCGCGACATCACCCACCGCAAGGATCTGGCGGCGCAGTTGACGCAGCAGCGCACGCTGCTCGAGGCTGTCATCAGCGACTTGCCGGTCGCACTCTTGGCGTGCGACGTCGAGGGCAAAGTCACTCACTACAACCGCGCCGCGGTGGAACTGCACTGCATCCAGCCCAACGATTCGAAGCAGATGGCGGATGTCTTTCTCATGGACGGCGTCACGCCCGTCCCGGAGGGAGACGGTCCGCTCGCCCGGGCCTTGCGCGGAGAGATCATCAGCAATCTCGAACTGACGGTCATCCCGCACGACTCGACGCCGCGCACGACATTGTCGAGTGCACGCCGGCTGGTCGGTCCGGACGGCCACGTCCTGGGCGCCGTGGCGGTGATTCAAGACACCACGGAGCGCAAACACCAGGACATGGAATTGGAGCGCGTGCACAAGGAGCTTCTCACGGCCTCCCGCGAAGCGGGCATGGCGGAAGTCGCGACCAACGTGCTGCATAACGTCGGCAATATTCTGAACAGCGTCAACATTTCAGCCAGCCTCGTGGCCGAGCGGGTCAGGCTCTCCAAAGCCTCGGGCGTCTCCCGGTTGGCGGGCCTCTTGCTGGAGCAGGGCCCGAACGCAGGACGGTTCATCACCGAGGACGAGCGCGGGAAAAAGATCCCTGAATATCTTGCGGCGCTCGGCGAGCAGCTTCAGACCGATCAACGTTCGACCCTCGAGGAGCTCGCACTGCTGCGCGACAACCTCGAGCACATCAAAGATACGGTCACGATGCAGCAAAGCTACGCCAAACTCTGCGGCGTGACCGAAACCGTGGAGGTCGTGGACCTGGTCGAAGACAGCCTGCGCCTGAACGCGGGCGCTTTTGCGCGCCATGGAGTCACTCTCAAGCGAGATTTCGGCTCAACGCCCAAAATCAACGTCGACAAGCACAAAGTGCTGCAAATCCTGGTCAATCTGGTCCGCAACGCCAAATACGCGTGCGACGACTCGGGGCGGGTGGACAAGCTCATCACGCTGCGTACCGAAAGCACGGCTCAAGGTGTGCGCATTTCGGTGATCGACAACGGCATCGGCATCCCGCCTGAGAACATGGGACGCCTGTTCCGCCATGGATTCACCACCCGGGAATCCGGCCACGGATTCGGATTGCACAGCGGCGCGATCGCGGCGCAGGAACTTGGCGGGTCATTGCGGGCCGAGAGCGAAGGCACCGGTCGGGGAGCCTCCTTCATCCTCGAGTTGCCGGCATCGCCTCCGCAGGCTTCGCGCGCTTAGGTGGTCACCAGCGCAGAGCGCGCACCGGCAGCCGATCCGGTGCCGAGCCTGCAGCTTTCGGGGAACATCTGCAGTTCCGGCACATCCCCGCGCAGCAGCTTCTGCTGCACCTGTTCCCAGTACTCGACGCTCAATAAATCGAGATTCTCCTCGCGAAAGCAGCGCCGCGCATAGCGGTTCATGAGCTGCATCCCATGCTGGAGCTCCTCGGGCAGGAACACGACGCCGTCCTCGAAGACCCACTCGGGCACCCCTTCTTCGCCCGGCTCGCGATCAAGGTTGCTGCGAATTTTGACGTCCGTGAGCTTTTCGACCGCGTCGTAATCGAACAGGAACACATGACCGTACCGCCCCACTCCATAGTTCCTGGAATCCAGATCGCGGTTGAAGATATTCGTGGCGGCGTTGTTCCGGATGCATTTCCCGAGGCTGATGATGACTTCGCGCGTCTCCTCCTCCGAGGCGTTCTCGAGGTACACCGGCAGCGGAATTATCTTCAACTGCACGATCAATGACCTCAGAAAAACGCCGTCGTCTTCCACGTGCACGCTCTCGCTCGAATCCCGGCACAGTTCTTCGAGCAGCGCGGGGTCGAACATGTCGCGATCGAGCCTCAAATTGAAATACATCACGTTGTCCAGCATGTTGCCCGCGCGGTTTATCTCATGAACCACGCGATACTTGTCGATGACGGCCGCCACGCCCGGATACGCGCCCCATTTGTATGCCCTGGTCGGGCGATCGCGGATGACCTTGAAGTGATACTCGCTCGCATCGAACGTGAACCCCAACGCGACGGTTCCGGGCGCTCCGGGCGAACGCTGAAATTTCTGGCCGCTGGCGCGCATCTGCTCGGTGATCTCATTGAGGATTGCAACCTTGCCCACATGATTGAATCCGATGGTTGAATAGTGATGGCCCAACGGACGGCGGGGCATCAGGCTGAACAGAAACACGCACGTCTGGTAGTAGAGACGGGTCGTGACATGGAAGTTGGCGAGCGCTGAGCTGAACAGGCTGTGGATATCCGAGACGCGGTGCAGTACCGCATCGGCGTAGATGCCTTCGCGGCTGTTCAACAGTGCCACCACGAACGGCACGATGGTGTCGTCGCTGCGTACCCAACGGCCCACGACGAAGGCGCGCCGATCTCGGTAGAACCCGGCCTCGATGACGTCGAGCGCCACCGGCAGCGGCTCGTCGGGCTCGCGGTGCAACAGCGTCTCGAGGCGGTCGACGATGCGTTGCGCGTCACCGTACAGGTCTCGAAACGGAACGGAAAATCCAGGCACGCGCAAGAACGTCGCCACGAGTTCGGTGCCCACGCCCGAAACCGGGATCCGCCGATGCACGGAAGCCATCGAGAAGGCGCGCAGTTTGCTCGGGGGAGGGAACGAATAAGCCACCGGTCGCCAGATCTCATGGCAGATATTTCGGCGCAAGGAGTGGGCGAAACTGAACGCGGTGTCCGCCTCGTACCGGTCGACGATCATCGCCACGAACAGACGGTCG
>Ga0302320_10014836_pt1 | contig 16077 bp, 9 predicted proteins | sample Bog_T0_3_FD_202130 | JGI IMG/M metagenome (GOLD analysis project Ga0302320, IMG submission 202130) | Peat permafrost microbial communities from Stordalen Mire near Abisko, Sweden - Bog_T0_3 | ecosystem: Environmental > Terrestrial > Soil > Wetlands > Peat | place: Sweden: Abisko, Stordalen Mire... | reverse complement strand
TCATTACTGCACACTTTCCTGTGCAATCATGCCGAAATTACTCCTTCTGGACTCTCCAAAGCGGAACAGAAACGCCTGTTTTTCACCTCAAAAAAAGCGCGTTTGCCACAAAACGTCCCATCTTTGTACGCTGTCAAGTAAAGATTCTCGCAAATTTATCCCAACCGACTGATTCCAAGCAACATAGAGTTCTCGCCCAAGTGAGGGAATTGCCCCTCAAAATTGCTATTCTGAAACTAGGGACCACTGGTGACTGGTGGCCCACATCCGCCATCCTTTGGCGAATGTGGGAGTGGAGCCAAGCTATTCCCGCAGGCAGTTTTGAGCTTGCCCTTGACCCTTTACCTTGAAACCTAGACCCTAACCCTTTTATATTCAAATTTTTACCGGGAAATATAGGGGGTAGGTGGTGGCGCAAATTGGTTGACAGTGGGTTACAAAGCTCCTAGAGTCATTTCATCGGCTTCAAAATTTGCCGTCTCTCGAAGTAGAAGTCATCTCTCCTGCCTAGTGAGTCGCCAATTGCTTCAAATTTGAGGTCGTGTTCTTTGCCAATTCAGCGTTCGCGCGCCTGAGGCTCTCGCCTTGGGCTGGGAAGCGGGTGAGAATCCCGCGCTGCCGCGCAACTGTAAGTCGGGGAGACTGGCCGCATAGCCACTGTGCAAATTGCATGGGAAGGCATGCGGTGGATGAGTCCTGGAACCACCCCGAATAGCCAGGAGACCGGCGCGAACACACCCACAACCCCTTTCGCGTGTGAGGGAGGATGTATGCGAGCTTTCCGCCTCGTAGTTATTTTTTCGTTTGCAATTTTAATTTCTATTTCTGCTTCTGCATTGGACATCAAGGTCCACGTTGCCGATCCGTCGTCTGCCGTTGTCAGCGGTGCGCGGGTCGCAGTCTATGCTGAAAATTCGCGCCAACCGCTGGCGCTGGGTGAGAGCGACGCACAAGGCATCGCTGCTTTTCATAATCTGAAGGCTTCCGCATTGCGGGTCGAGGTGCAGGCTCCGGGATTTGCTCCGCTGACGATTGCGGTGATTCACGCCGGCGACATAACTGCGCAACTGAAACTTGCTCCGCAGTCGGAGACCGTGGTGGTCTTGGCATCGCCTTCGCCAGTGGAAGCGGGACTTACAGGGCTGAACGTTTCGACCCTGGACTCGACAACAATCACGACCTTGCAACCGGTCTCCGCTTCGGATGCGATTCGTTTCCTGCCGGGAGTGATCCTGAGCGACTCGGGTAATCGCGGTGGCCAGACTTCACTATTTGTGCGAGGTGGCGACTCGGACTACAACAAGATCCTGGTCGATGGCGTGCCAGTGGGCGATCCGGGAGGTTACTACGACTTCGGTACCGTGTCGATGACTGGAGTCAACCGGTTGGAGTTCATGCGCGGTTCCGAGAGTGTACTTTATGGATCGGATGCGATGAGCAGCGTGCTGCAGGTCCACACCGAGGTTGGGCACACCAAGATTCCGGAGCTGCGCTTTGGGGCCGACGGCGGGAACTTTGAGACCGCACATGGCTATGCCTCAATAGCCGGAGCGCGGAACCGATACGACTACAATTTCTTTGGTGATCAGTTCAACTCCAACGGACAGGGCGCAAATGACTACTACGAGAATTCAACCCAAGGGGTGAACCTCGGAATGCAACTTGCACCGAATGCCTCGGTGCGGCTGCACGTCAGGCACAACGACTCGAACTCGGGAGTGCCGGGCCAGACTGATCTGATGGGATACCGTCCGCCAACACTGGCACCTGCTACAGACGCTTGGGCCCACCAGAACAACCTGCTGGGCTCGGTGGAGTTTAACCTCGCCGCCCCGGCCAAGTGGCAGCACCTCCTTACGGTCTACAACTACAACCATCAGCGGCATGACACCGACCTTGGCATCGACTCGTGGCGCCAGGGCGTATGCCCGGTCGATCCCGTTTACTGTCCCACAGGCCTCTATCCGCTCGACAATTATCCTTTTGCAGACAAGGCGAACTTCAATCACTTTGGCGTGCGCTACAACGGGGAATATTGGGAATCGAAGCAGGCTCGGACGAGCTTTGGCTACGAGTTTGAGGACGAGAACGGGTTCGCAGGTTATTTGAACGCGCCGCCGCTCGACCACGGGCTGAGGCTGAATCACGCGGTCTACGGCGAGCAGTTCTTGGAATTAGGGCGTCTGACGGTGATTGCGGGCGCACGCTTTGTTCATAACGAGAGTTTTGGCAACCGGGTGGTTCCGCGCGCCTCGCTAACTTACAAGGTGTGGGACGGCAACCGGAGATTCAGGGGAACCCGGCTGAAAGGGAGCTATAGCGAAGGAATCAAGGAGCCGAGCTTCGAGCAATCGTTCGGGTTGACCGGATACGGTGTTCATCCGAATCCGAATCTGAAGGCCGAGGAGGTGCGCAGCCTGGAAGCCGGACTGGAGCAGAAGTTCGGCTCGCGGGTTGGGATGACGGCAACGTATTTCAACACGCTCTTTCATAATCAGATTGAGGACAACAGCAGCTACACGCAATTCATCAATCTGAACAAGTCGCTGGCGCACGGCGCGGAGCTGGACTTGAGCGGGAGACTCAGCCAAGCGTTTCAACTGCAGGGCTCCTATGTCTACACCTCGACGCAGATTCTCTACGCGCCCCTGGGCTACGATCCCTACGCTACTGGAGAGCCACTGCTGCGGCGTCCGAAACATGCGGGTACACTGCTGCTGGCCTACCACCGGCAACGCTATGGAGCCACCCTCGGCGGAACCTTTATCGGGCAGCGCCCGGATAGGGATTTCCTGGGCTACACCTACAAGTACGCCGCCGGATATGCCCGGGTGGATGCGGGAGCCTGGTACCAACTCGAACATCATGTAACGCTGTACGCCAACGCTGAAAATCTACTGAATAACCACTACGAAGAAGTGTTAGGCTATCCAGCTCTTACGGCGAGTTTCCGGGCTGGCATGCGCTTCCGGTTTGGCGGCGAGTAAGCCAACCAGCGCGTTTCACACGCGAAGGCCGGTTTTCAATCGGCCTTCGTGGTTTTTATGCACATGTGCGCGGTGACGCTGGACACAGGACGGCAGTGTCTCGCGCGATATGCTCGAAGCAGGGATTTGACGAAGGAGAGTTTCGCATGGAATTCATGGAACTGCTGCGGGCGCGGCATTCGGTACGGAGATTTCGCGGAGAGGCCGTGCCTCGTGAGCTGGTTGAAAAGATATTGGAGGCGGTGCGGACGGCACCGTCGGCGGGAAACTTTCAGGCCTATGAGGTTTACGTTGTAAGCGGCGCAAAGGGGATGCAGGCTCTCGCCGATGCGTCATTTGATCATGGCTGGATTGCCGAGGCTCCGATGGCGCTGGTGATTTGCACGAATGCGGCGCGCTGCGAGTACGACGGCAAAGAACACTGGGCGCTGCAGGATGCAAGCATCGCCGCCACGCTGGCACACCTGGCAATCGTGGACCTGGGACTGGCTACCTGCTGGGTAGGAGCGTTTCCTCCGGCGAAGGTTGCAGAGGTACTTGGAGCGGTCGCTGGGCACGTTCCCATGGCAGTGCTGCCGTTTGGATATGGGAATCAAGTTCCGGAGCAGAGCGGGCGGCGCGCGGTTGCGGAGTTTGTACACAGAAGCGAGTAAGGCTGCTGGAATTCAGCGCATGGCTTGAGATCGGCGGGCTAGGCGCGGGAGCGCTGTTCGGATTTGTAGCTGTGAATGCGGTGACGCATTTCATCGAGCTTGCTGATTTGCTCTCCGCGCAAGGGACTGGCGCAGCCGAGCTGCTTTACCACTAGCGCAATTTTGGCGAAGTGCTCGACGGTCTCCATATTCATGTAAGCCTGCTCGATATTGCCTCCATAGGTAACCACGCCATGGTTGGCCATCAAGACGGCGTCATGATGGGGAATCAGCGGCTCCAACGACTCTGAAAGCTCGGAGGTGCCCGGGGTGGCGTAATGGGCAAGTGGGACCGCGCCGAGCGAGAGCAGGACTTCGCTGATGAGAGCCTGATCAAGGGCGAGTCCACAGGCGGCGAAACCGGTTGCCGTTGGGGGATGAGCGTGGACGACGGCGTTGACGTCGGGCCGGAGACGGTAGACGGTCATGTGCATGTCGACTTCGCTGCTGACGTCGCGGAATCCCAAAAGCTTGTGGCCCTGCATGTCGACTACGACAAGATCCTCGGCGGAGAGCATACCCTTGCAGAGGCAGGTAGGGGTTATCATTACCGAGTTTTGACTGATGCGCACCGAGACATTGCCGTCCGTGGCGGCAATGAGGCTGTGCTCGTGCAACATCTTGCAGTAGCGCAGTATTTCCATTCGGGATTCATGGTCGCTCATTGCAGGCTCAATTCAGTAAGAAATTTCCCTCCACGCATAGTAACTTAGCATCAGCCGATTTTTCCACACTTTACGTGAATCGCCAGCCAATCCTTTGCAGACACTATAATGTTTCCGTGCTGGTTTCCGATTTTGATTTCTTCCTGCCCCCGGAGTTGATTGCGCAGCACCCGCCAGCGGAGCGGGCGGCTTCCCGAATGTTGCACCTGAGAGGCAACTCGTTCAAAGACAGCTTGTTCACGGAGTTTCCGGCATTGCTGCGGAGCTCGGACCTGGTGGTATTCAATGACACCCGGGTACTTCCAGCGCGGCTGTTTGGGCATCGCAGTGGGAGCCGTGCACAGAAGTTGAGTCCGGCCAACCCTGCCTCGCGGGAATTCCTGCAGGGACGGGTGGAGGTGCTGCTGACGCGCCGGTTGCCTGGGGAGGAACAGCTCTGGCAGGCGCTGGTGCGACCGGGAAAGAAGATAATGCCAGGGGAAAAGCTGTACTTTGGTGCAGACCAAGGGAGCCCCGAGGCTGGCGCGTCGTTGCTGGAAGCCGAAGTGCTCACTAGGGGAGAGTTTGGGGAGCGCACCCTGCGCTTTGCGTCCGTGCCGGATTTCTTCGCCCGATTGGAGGGTTTGGGGCATATCCCGCTGCCACCCTACATCGACCGTGATGATACGCCGGAGGACCGCGCCCGCTATCAGACGGTTTACGCCCGCGATCCGGGATCGGTGGCTGCCCCCACGGCAGGGCTGCACTTTACCGAGGCGATTCTGGAGGAGCTGAGGGAGCGGGGAATCGAAACCGCTTCGGTGACGTTGCACGTGGGGCTTGGTACATTTTCGCCGATCCGGACCGAGGTCGTGGAAGAGCACAAGATTCACACCGAGTGGTACCAGATTCCGGATGAGACGGCCGGGAAGATTTCCAGGGCTAAACGCGCGGGACGGCGCGTGGTCGCCATTGGAACCACGACGGTGCGGACGCTGGAGTACTCGGCGGGTGGGGCCCAGGGGCAGGATCAAGGTCAACTACAAGAGCAAGGTCAACTACCCCACTCTAGCCAACTACAGGCTAGGATGGTGCACCCTGAAAAGTCAGATGGCACGGAAATGGGAGCGATCACGGCTCACAGCGGCGAGGCTGACATCTTCATCTATCCGGGATACCGCTTCCGGGTGGTGGATGCGATGCTGACGAATTTTCACCTCCCGAAAAGCACCCTGCTGATGCTGGTGTCGGCCTTTGCCGGACGCGAAAACGTGCTGGCGGCCTACCAGCACGCCGTCCAGGAACGGTACCGATTTTTCAGCTATGGCGACTGCATGTTTATCGAGTAGCGCCAGGAGGCTGAGTATTTGTTAGCATTTCACTGTGCCTTCCAAGAAGAAATCCGCTGATTCTGATACTGTAATTAAAACCACAACCCCCATTCTTCCTCCTCACGGCAAGGGGCGCGTCTTCCTAATCGATGCGTACTCGTTTGTCTTCCGCGCTTATCATGCAATGGCGCGACAGCGACCGATGTCCACGCGCACCGGGCTGCCTACGGCGGCTACATTCGTATTCGTCAATATGCTGAACAAGCTGCGCAAGGATTTTAGTCCAGAGTATATTGCCGCGGTTTTTGACATGGGCCCGAGCTTCCGCGAAGCGCAGGGGGCAGCCATGCCGTCACTGAAAAAGCGCGACAAGGAGACAGGCGAGATCGTCGAGGTGGCTTATGCGGGCTACAAGGCGAACCGCGTCGAAATGCCAGAGGATTTGCGGCAGCAAGTTCCGTACATTCATCGTTCGCTGGAGGCGTATCGCATCCCCATTCTTGGGCGCACGGGTTTTGAGGCCGATGACGTGATCGGTACCCTGGCGCGGCGGGCGGCCGAGGCCGGTTACGCCGTCTACGTGGTGAGCAGCGACAAAGACATGCTGCAACTGGTGGACGAAAACGTTTGCGTGCTGAATCCTCCCAAAGACAATCTGATCTGCGATCAAGCGAAGGTGGAAGAGCTGCTGGGAGTGAAGCCGGAGCAGGTCATCGACCTGATGGCCCTGCGCGGCGATTCGGTTGATAACGTACCGGGCGCTCCTGGAATCGGCGACAAGGGATCGGTGGAACTCATCCAACAGTTCGGGACATTGGACGAGTTGCTGGCGCGGGCAGACGAGGTACAGAAGAAGACGTATCGCGAATCGCTGCAACAGAATCGCGAGATGATTCTACTGAGCAAAGAGCTGGTCACCATCGATTGCAATGTGGCGATTCCGTTTGAGCCAGAGGCGATGCGGGCGCAGGAGCCTGACATTCCGGCGGCGCGCGAACTGTTTGGCGAGTTGGAGTTTACGACGCTGCAAAAGGAGTTCCTCGCAACCGGCGAGGCAGTTGGGGAAACCAAGTATGGCGAACTTACATCTGCAGCGCTGGAGAAGTTGGCCAAGGCAAAGACCGTGGCCATTGCCCTGAGCGCGGCGGTGCGATTGACCGAGGCTGGTGCGGGTGAGGATCCGTCCCAGGCGGAGCAGGCAGAGGAGGATGTGCCAGAACAGGGCTCGCTTGCCTTGGGCGAACAGATAGCCGCTCCGGTGGAGAGCTCCGAGAAAGCGGCAGCGCCTGAGCGGCAGCAGATCGCGCTCTCGATTGCGGAGTCGGAGAGCTACGCGGCAGATCTTACCGGCGCGCACGGTCCGGCGATTGCGGAGTTGCTAGCCGACAGCAAAGTGGCGAAGGCCGTACACGATGCAAAATCCACGATGCACGCGCTGGCTGACACCGGCTTGGTCTTGGCAGGGGTGGAGCATGACACGATGCTGTACTCATATCTGCTGGACCCGACGTACAGTGCGCACACGCTGCCCGAGGTTGCGCTGAGACGGCTTGGGCTGAAGCTCTCCGGGTCGTTGGCGGAAGCGGCCGACATGACATTGCGGTTGGCCGGGACGCTTCGCACAGAGGTGGAGGCCGAGCCGGAACTGGCGAAACTTTATAGCGAAATCGACCTGCCGCTGGCTTTTGTCCTGCACGGCATGGAACGGGTAGGGGTGCAGCTCGATTGCAGAGTGCTCGAAGAGATGTCGGGGAAGCTGGCGGGCGATATCCGGCGGCTAGAGCGCACGATTCACGAGATGGCAGGCGAGGAGTTCAACGTAAACTCTCCGAAAAAACTCGGGGACGTGCTGTTCAACAAGCTGGCGCTGCCCAAGCCCGTTAAGTACGGCAAGGGGAAGGCGATTTCCACGGCACAGGACGTGCTGGAGGGGTTGGCCGGAGAGCATGAGATCGTGCGTCTGGTGCTGGAGTTCCGGCAGCTTACAAAACTTAAATCGACATATATCAATTCATTGCCGCGGCTCTGCCGCAACGGGCGTTTGCATACCAGCTTCAACCAGGCGGCGACAGCCACCGGACGGCTGAGTTCGACGAATCCGAATCTGCAGAATATTCCGATCCGGACCGAGCTGGGCAGGGAGATTCGCGCGGCGTTCGTGGCGGCTCCGGGGAAGCTGCTGGTGGGCGCCGATTACTCGCAGATTGAGTTGCGATTGCTGGCTCACTACTCGCAAGACCCATTGCTGCTGGAGGCTTATCGCACCGGGAAAGACATCCATACGCTGACAGCGGCTGAGGTCTTCGGCGTGCCTCCGATGCTGATCGACGCCGAGCATCGCCGCAGGGCGAAGGCCGTGAATTTTGGGATTGTCTATGGTCTGTCGCCGTTTGGATTGGCGCAGCAGTTGGGGATCGAGCAGAAGGAAGCCAAGCGATTCATCGAAGCCTACTTTGCGCGCTATGCCGGAGTGCGCGTATTCATTGACCGGACGCTGGAGCAGGCGCGGAAGGATGGATTTGTGCGCAACCTGTTTGGCCGCAAGCGTCCGATACCGGACCTGCAGAGCAAGAATCCGAATCTGCGCGGCTTTGCCGAGCGGACGGCGGTGAATACTCCGCTGCAGGGCACGGCGGCAGATCTGATCAAGGTTGCGATGCTGCGACTTGATCGCGAAATTCGCGAACGCGAGTTGAATGCGAAGCTGCTGCTGCAGGTGCATGACGAACTCGTGTTGGAGGTTCCCGAGGCAGAGGTCGAGATTGTGAAATCACTGGTGAAAGAGTGCATGGAAGGAGCGCATGAGTTGAGCGTTCCGCTCGAGGTAGAGGTCAGCGTGGGCGTGAACTGGCGCGACATGGATTAGCAGAGACCTTGTATACGCAAACGAAACGGGCAGCGCGAAAACGCCGCCCGTTTCGTTTGCGTCGAAGTTAAAAGTGGAAGCGCGCACCTAATTGTATTTCGCGCTCGCGATAGATGGTGTTCGCTGCGGCCGTGGGGGCGCCGAAGCCGGAGTAGTACTCCAGGGTGCTGTTGTAGACGGTGTAATAGCTGTCGCTGCGGTCGGTGATGATCTGGTGGTTGAAGAGATTGAATGCTTCGGCGAGGAACTCCAGATTCTTACGCTCTCCCAGGTGGATCTGGCGCGAGAGACGGAGATCGACGTTATAGAGAGTGCCGTACCGGAAGGAGTTGCGCCCGAGGAAGGGCAGGCGCGTATTGCCGCCGGTTCCCATGAATCCGAGGCATCCTTCGCAAGTGGTGATCGGGGCGTCTCCGCTGACGTAATCGCTGAAAGGCTTGCCGGTTGCGATGTGGACGATGGGTGCGATCATCCAGTGGTCGAGGGCGGCGTGCAAGACTCCATGCGATTGCCTGAGCACTCGCGGAGCCCAATGCAGGCTCCCGGTAAAGCGATGACGGGTGTCGTAGTTGGAGGTGCCGTAATCCGGGCGTGCAACGTAGTGCGGGACGCCATCGTAGAGGTAGGTGAACGGGATAGGGCTGAGCGTGTTGTTGTAGGTCGTGAAGGTTTGTGAGTTCTGATTGAAGTCCAGGGCATGCGACCAGGTGTAGTTGAAGCGGAAACCCAATCCCGAAGTCACGTTGCGATTGAACTGCAGGACCATGGCGTTGTAGAAGGAGTTCACGTTGGAACGAATCTCGGTCATGGTCTGGAATGCCGGATTAATCCGGGCGGTGTAGACGGGGACGGTTAGGGTGTGTCCGTTGTATGGGCCCGGGATGCTGTTGTAGTAGTCGGGCGCGAAAGTATAGGTGACGTTGGTGCGGCTGTTGGGATCGAGATTGGTATCGACGAAGTTCGGCAGCTCTCGACCGAGGCTGAGAAGGTATGAGATGGACACCACGGTGTTGCGGGCGACTTGGCGCTCAAGGATGAGATCGGCCTGGTGAATCTGCGGATTTTGCATGTTGCGCGCAAAAGTCGCGACATCGCCGCCCTGAGTCGCGGTGAACGGATCGGACGGGAAGACGTTGGGGAAGACCGGTCCGACGAGCGGGCAATAGCTGGTGACATCGTAACAGTAGCTGTAGCTGCGCTGGGCGCGCTGGGTGCCGGTGTTGGTAATTGCCGAGGAGATGGTCGAGTTGCTGATGCGTCCGTAGTAGATGCCGTAACCACCGCGCAAGGAGGTCTTGCCGTCGCCCATCAAGTCCCATGCGAAGCCGAAGCGGGGACCGAAATTGTTGCCGTCGGAGGGAAACGACTTCGTCGCGGCGAGCATTGAGTTGGGCGTTTGCGGGGAGGGCAGTGCCTCGTACTCATAGCGCATTCCGAAGTTCAATGTCAGCCGACGCAGGGCACGCCACTCATCTTGCACGAAGAATGCGACATCGAAGGTATTGAAGGCGAAAGCGGGATCGCCGTAGCCCTGGGTATAGCTGCTGTAACCCCGGTAACTGGTTCCTGTGTTGTTCTGCCATTGGTAGAGGTCGGCCATGAAATAGTCACGGTAGTCATAGTTGTAACTGCCGTTGGCAGCGTAGAGGTTATTCATCTCATCGTGTACGCGGTTGCCGTCGAAACCGAACTTGAGCATGTGGCGGACGTGCATCCATGTGACGGATTCGGCGAGTTCGTTGCGATATTCATCAGGGAACGCTTGCCGCGGCATTGTGGCGGGGGTTCCAAAGGCGAATCCCGATGAATCGGAGAGTACGGAAACCGATGGCGCGAAGCCGCTTGGGCCTACGGGCTCTCCGGGCGCGGGGTGCTGAGGTACCTGGTATTCGAAATCGCGTCCCCAGGAGTAGCGCAGTTCGCTGGTGATGTGATGGCCGAGGGTTGAGGCGAGCCTGGCGGTGAGCATATCCACCTTGACGCCATCGAAGCCAAAGCTGGCTACGCCAAGCTTCACGACCGGATCGCTCTGCACGCCGCCGGGGGAGCTCCAACGCACGCGGTTGAAGCTGAGCGCGAGCGAATGATGCGGGCTGATGTGGTAGTCGATCTTGGAAAAATAAATCTGGTGATCGGCGGTGCGGGGCACCGGGCCGAGCAGGCTGGCCAGGTAATTGATGCCGTTCTGGAATGCTACGATGGCCGAGTGGTTCGAGCTGGTTTTCGGCATGACATTCTTGAGTAAGGTGTTCAGCTCGTCGGTGCTGGTGCAGACCTGAACCAGAGACTGATCGGTTGCATCCAGTTGCGCATAGTGGGTCTTGGTAACGCAGGGCGGAGCGAATAGCGTGCCGGGATAGGCGGCTGCGGCCACCGCTGGATAATCGTGGCGCTGCGCATCGAAGGTGGCGAAGTAGAACAGCTTGTCCTTCACGATAGGTCCGCCAACGGATGCTCCGAATTGCAGGCGGCGATCAAGAGGCTTAATGGCCTTGGTGCCCCAGGTGTTGTCCGCCTCGTGTACTGGCACCTGGGTGAATGCGTTGGTGGCGCCGAGGGCGTTGTCACGGTCGTAGAAAAACACCTGACCATGAACGTGGTTTCCCCCGCTTCGGGTAACCGAGTTGATGACCGCTCCGGCGGCGCGGCCATACTCGGCGGAGAAGTTCGAAGTGTTTACCTGGAACTCGCGCACCGACGCCTGGCTGATGACATAGCTGATGCGGGTTCGTCCGCGCTCTTCGCTGAAAAATGCCTGGTTATTGTCACCGCCATCTACGGTACTGTTATTCATCAGCCCGCTGATGCCGCGAAAGCTGATGAGACCGAAGTTGTCATCGAGCGTGGCCCCGGGAGTGAGCAGCGCAAAGTTAGACCAGCGACGGCCATTGATCGGCAGGTTGTCGATTTCCGTCTCACTCATATTGCTGGCAAAATCGGGCTGAGACGTGTTCACCGCCGGAGACTCGTCGGGAACTTCCACGACTTCAGGCTTGGCGGCCACTGCTAATTTAATGTTCACCTCGGTGGCGCGCCCCACTTCGACGATGGCATGTAGGATTTCAAAACCAGCGAAACCATTGCTCACGGCCTTCAGCGAATAACTGCCGGGCATGAGCTCAATGATGCGGAATAGACCGGCTGCTCCGGTGCGAGTTTCAAAGCGCGCGCCGGTTTCCGTATTCTGCAGGGTGATTTGCGCGCCGGAGACTGCAGCATTGTGCGCATCCAGGACTCTGCCCCCAATGGCTCCAGAGAGCGAACTTTGTGCGATGGCGAAACATGAAAGGATAAAAACAAGGACACAGAGAAAGATAAGAGAACGGCGTTTGGACACTTCGACCTTTCGGGAACAGGCACGCCCCGTGGCGTGCGTGCGCGTTCCGCGCAGGACTGACAGGAACTTACCTGAGAAAAAAGATGGGCTGATTAAAACACCATTCAGCAATATAGTCATCACATAAAACATTGCCGAAAGCTATTGGGTTGGAATTGCCGGGAAGCCACAGCACAGCTTTTGATCGCGCGCGGTGGTCAGTGCTTCTAAATTCGCCACTGCGGCTCGTGATAGCCTTAGCTCAGTGCTTGCCTGGCCGTAGTTACTTTCGTTTGCCGCGAGCCCGGGCGCAGCTTCCATATGGGACGCATTCACGTTCTCTCCGAACATGTCGCGAACAAGATCGCTGCCGGCGAAGTGGTCGAGCGTCCGGCTTCGGTGGTCAAGGAACTGATCGAGAATTCCTTGGACGCCGGCGCTACGCGCATTCGCGTTGACATCGAGGCCGGAGGTCGCAAGCTCATCCACGTGACCGACAATGGCTGCGGAATGGTGCGCGACGACGCGTTGCTTGCCTTTGAACGCCATGCCACCAGCAAGCTGAAGAACGACGACGATTTGCTCTCGATTTCAACCCTAGGCTTTCGCGGCGAGGCGCTGCCCTCCATTGCGGCGGTAAGCCGCCTGCGTCTGGAGACGCGCGATGCCACAGAGGCGAGCGGCACCGTGGTGGAAATCGCAGGTGGGCGAATCCTCACGGTCGAAGAGGCTGGCCTCCCCGCCGGGACTTCGGTCACCGTTCGCGACCTGTTTTTCAATACCCCTGCGCGCCGGAAATTCTTGAAGGCGGAGTCCACCGAGCTTTCGCACATCGCCTCGCTTGTGACGCATTACGCGCTGGCTCATCCGGAGATGCATTGGGAGCTGCACTCCACAACGAATGCCATGCTGGTGGCTCCGCCGGTGGCCACGCACTCCGAACGTATCTACCAGGTGTTCGGCAAAGAGACGCTTGACGAGCTGATTCCGCTGGCTGCGCAAATGCCCCTTGAGCGAGTTGGCCTGCCAGAGCCTCCGCCCTGGCGCCGCGAACCGGAGTACGAATCGCCCTCGCCGGGTGATCTACGGCTGCACGGCTTCACCAGCAAGCCTGAGATACAGAAGCTGAATCGCAATTCAATCTTCATCTTCGTAAATGGGCGGCTGATTCGCGACAAGGTCGTGATGCACGGCATCCTGGAGGGATATCGCAACATTATCCCGCCAACGGTATATCCGGTTGTGCTGCTGTTCCTGGAGATGCCCTGCACGGAGGTGGATGTCAACGTACATCCTTCGAAGACCGAGGTTCGCTTCCGGCAACAGAGCTTTGTGCATGACTTTGTTCGCGACTCGTTGCGCTCTGCGCTGATGGCCGCGCGTCCTGCACCGGCGTTTGCAAGTGAAATTCACATGTCTCCATCGGCGCGGGTTGCGCTGACACCTCCGCTCCCAGGCAGCGCCGCTGCAACTGTCGAGGTGCCAGGAGATCCTGCTACCTCGGTAGCCGCCGCTCCGGGCGAGTTTTCTGTTTTTTCGCTGATCTCCCAGCAGCCTCCGGCGCGCAATGAGGCGCTGCCGTTTGCGGGCTCGATCCCGGTGGAAGGCAATGGCGCGTTCGGTGCTGCGAGAGTGGTTCCGCAGGGATTTGGTACGAATCTTGCTGCTGAGGACGCGCCGCAATACCTGCCTCAGGAGGCGGTTCCGGAGACTGCATCTTCGTGCGCTCTGCCCCTGGATGGAATTGACGAAGCCATGGACCTCTCGATGCTGGGTACCCTGAAGCCACTTGGACAGATTCGGGACTCCTTTATTCTCGCCATCAATCCGCAGGGGCTGTGGATCATCGATCAGCATGTGGCCCACGAGCGTGTTCTCTTTGAAAAGATACTGGAAGAGCGTGGACGACGGCAGGTGGAAGCGCAACGCCTCCTAATGCCGATCATCGTGGAGTTGAAGCCGGCTCAGCAGGCTATCTTTGCGGAAATCGCCGAGGAACTAAGGCGTAACGGATTCGAGGCCGAGCCCTTTGGAATCAGAACGATCGCCATTCAATCGGCTCCTGCGGGGATCAAAGCCGACGATGTGGCAGACATGCTTCAGGAACTGCTGGAGCAGTTTGAACGCGAGGAACAGGCGCTGAATCTGGAAAAGATTCGGGCTCGCATTGCAGCTTCCATTGCTTGCCATGCGGCAATCAAGGTGAATATGCCTCTGGACACGGCCAAAATGGAGTGGTTGTTGGCTGAACTGGCAAAAACGAACTATCCAATGAGTTGTCCCCATGGCAGACCGGTCGTGCTGCGGTATTCTGTAAAGGACATTCAAAAGGCTTTTAAGCGAATTTAAGCGAATCGCGCGCCCCGCCCCCGGTGTACGCGGCCGCACTCCCTCAGTAGGTAGCAATGATAGAGCAGGAATTACAGGAACTACGCGACGCCAAGTGGCGCACCAACGGTCAGCCGATTCGTACCCAGGACGACGCTCGCGAGTTTATTGAAAGTGTCGGGTTTTGCCTGATGTACCCGCTGCGTCCCGCAGTGCTGGTCCCAACATTTATTGGCGCCTGGGCCGGAAGCAATGACAATCTGCCGACATGGCAGCATGCCTTCGCCGACCCGAGGGCCACGGATGCCATGCAAGTGATGGTGCGTACTCTGCGCCAGAAGTTTGCCTTTGAAGCGCCTCTGTTCGGTGACACGGATTTTTTGGTCTCGGCCTCGGTTTTCCCGTACTTCTACGGTCTGGTGGGTGATCGCAACCCGCGCGCAGCGATTAAGACAGGCAATCGTTCGGAGTACTCGCCCTTGGCGGCGCACGTTTTTCAGGTTATCCAGAAAGACGGTCCCATTACCAAGAGCCGGATGCGCGAGATACTTGGCGGAGAACTCTCAGAGGCGGCCATTGACCGCGCCCTAGCTGAGCTTTCGCTTAAACTGCGTATTACCAGGGTGGATTACCGGGCAGAGCAGGGTGCGTATTGGGATGTGCTGCTGCGCTGGTGTCCCGATGAAGTGCATGAAGGCATGAACATGTCCATCGCGGAGGCACTGACCGCGCTGGTCTCAAAATACCTGGAGTGCGTAGTTGCGGCTGAGCAGTTGGAGGTGGAAGAGTTCTTCAGCACCTTTATTGGCCGTGGCCGGGTACGGGAAGCGATCAATGCTCTGCTGGCGGCGAGGGAGTTTCAGTTTACGCACATCGGCACGCGCTCAATGCTGCACATTCCGCCGCCCAAGCCGGTTATGGCAAGCCCGCGGAAGCTGGTGCGTCCGGGGCAGCCGATCGCGCGGCGGCCACAACGCGGTAGCGCACCGCGCCCACTCTCTCCGGTTGCCGCGAAGACGGAGCCCGAGGCCAAGCCCGCCGAAACTCCCCATATTGTGGACTCCGAACGAGAATGAACCGAGCTGCGCCCAAACTTGTAATCGCAATCGATGGTCCTGCCGGAGCAGGCAAGAGCACTATTGCCTCCCGGATCGCCAAGACCCTCGGCTACGTCAACCTGGAATCTGGCGCAATGTACCGGGCTCTGGGATTAAAGGCGATTGAATCCGGAGTCTCTACGGAAGATGGTCCCGCATTGCTGGCGCTCGCCAATCGGTCCACCATCGAGTTGGAGCCTACCGCCGAGGGCAACCGCGTGTTGCTGGACCGGCGCGACGTCTCCGTGCGGATTCGTGAGCGCAACGTCACCGACGCAGCCTCCCGTGTTTCTGTCCATCCAGCAGTCCGTGAATGGATGGTGAGCCGTCAGCGCGAAATGGGAGCCCGTGGGGGCGTCATCATGGAGGGTCGCGACATTGGCACGGTGGTGTTTCCCGAAGCCGAGGTAAAAATCTTCCTTGACGCAGATTCTAGTGTTCGCGAGAGCCGGAGAGTAACGCAGGCTAATGCGCAAGACGACCCTGCCCGTGCCGAAAAACTGAAACAAGACTTACGCGACCGCGACCGCCGCGACTCAACCCGCGCCGCCGCTCCGCTGATGGCCGCTGCCGACGCCGTACACATCGACTCCAGTTCCATGACCATAGAAGAAGTGATTGCCCGCGCTGAGCAGATTGTGGCAGAAAAGCTGAAAGAACACAGCGCCTGATCAGCCGGACATTCCCAATTATTTCTTGCGGGCTGGCTCGCTGCCTGTGGAAAACTCGCCCTGAGATGATGTAAGGCGCAACAGTGTAACGAAATCCCTCATCTTTCCCATTGCCAACTCTAAGATATTGATTCTAATTGTAAAT
>Ga0302320_10014834_pt1 | contig 16079 bp, 21 predicted proteins | sample Bog_T0_3_FD_202130 | JGI IMG/M metagenome (GOLD analysis project Ga0302320, IMG submission 202130) | Peat permafrost microbial communities from Stordalen Mire near Abisko, Sweden - Bog_T0_3 | ecosystem: Environmental > Terrestrial > Soil > Wetlands > Peat | place: Sweden: Abisko, Stordalen Mire... | reverse complement strand
ATAAGGGTGCGGTCTGGATGCATTGATAAATTATATCGAATATAATCCAAAGTAAAGTTCAGGCCTGATTTTGAATACGAAACTGTATTAATCGTCGGCAAATTCGTTGGTAGTTCAGGAAAGGCAGTAGGATCATTTGAAAGAACTGAAAAAAACATGTAACTATTAGGATAGTTAGCTCTATAAGGCCCCACGTTTTGAACTCTGTATGAAGAAAAAAAATGAAAAAAAATGTCAATATTTAATAATTTACGTTGCACAGTCTATAAAAAAATATTTATATGATAAATAATTTTCATTTAGAATCAAAATTTCCGTTCTCATGTAAAGATCTTGATAAGAAATCAGACTTATATTGACAACTTCGTTAATTGTGGCTGTGTCAAGAGAAAATAAAGCTGACTGATTGGTGATATTAGCTTCAAATGGAGTTAAGTCAGTCTGCAATAAGTCATCGCGATTGCTGCTTGTGAAAATACCGATCTAGAAAAAATTCAGATTTTATGTCATAAGATCTATATTTATTTTACTCTCCAATCTTGATCATAAATAAATTCTTTTTGATTCAATTGTAATGGCCTCAAATCGTATGTCAATAAGGTAATGGAAAACGTTTTCTAAAATATTATTAGATTATTAAAAGTAAAGAAAAAATCTATCTAAAGTACGAAAGAAAATATGCAAGAGTTGGAAGAGCTGTTATTCAAAGAATATCCTGAATTCTGAATCAAAATATATGTGAAACAGTAAAAAAGAAAAAAAAATTACCAAAATAGAACAATCCGGGTCCGTGCTATGATTTGAATCAACTGGAGAAATCATGAAAATATAAGGATTGTTTTGAAGCACTCTTTTTTGCCCAGACGTTTTCTTTATTAGTTGGGGTGATTGCTGTATATCTTCATATTTAAGCTCCAATATTCGATGATCCATAAAGAATTTGTTAAAAGTAAAATCAATCCTTAAAAAATTGGCTTGATTTTCAGTTATCACTAATTTATGAGTTAAATTTATTTGCCTTGATGATGCATTATTATAAGCAAATTCATATGAATTGCCCTGGAATTTTATTTTCAAAGTTTTTAGCAGAAAACTCCTATCTTCTAGAGATATTGTAAGATTTTTTCTTGGAAAAGTTTCTGGTAAGTCAAAACTTATTTTGGGGGAAGGGATTTTATGCTTCAACAAGCATATTTTTCCATTTTGATTCATTTTTTGGATATTTAAGACAAAAAATGGAATTTTCTTTTTTATGTCATCATTCATCAGTTTCAATATTTCATTTTTTATGTGGTGTTGAATGTCATTGTTATCTTCATAAAATTTAGATGAATTTATGTCATACCTCAACTCTAAATCTGACAGATCACAAAAGTTTTTCTTTGATAAGCGGTTGTGGTTCATGAATTTCAAAATTTTAAAATATGGAAATTTACGGATTTTTTTGTAAATCAAAAGATCATTATGTTTGATTGGGTCTTTGAAATCTGTAATTAGATCTTTTATTAAGGCTTCCTTATTCTCATGCAGTCTTTTGTTGATTTTTTTTTTTTGGCAAAACAATTTTAGCAAATATATTGTTTCATTTCTTTTTTTGATCTCAGCAAAAAGAGTGCTTCCTTTGGGCTGGCATATAACATATTCAGTTAAATTTGTTTGGTTATGGGAGTCATTGGTTTCTGGAATTACGTTCAAAGAAAAGCTGGATGATGACTTTCTCAAATCATGGCAAAAATACAAGATAAAACATATAAGTAAAATTTTTTTCATTTTTAATAAATTTTTAAAAAAGGGACTTATTTTTTTCTTTATTTCTTTTAAATCGAAAATATTTTGTCATCCTTCCAAATTTTCTTTGATAAACTTTTTATTAAAAATATTTTATTTAGAAAATAAATAAGAAAAACAATATAGTATTATTTGAAAAGACTTTGAAGAATAAGAAATGAACAAGGCAAAATTCATCTAAAAAATAAATAATATGATTTTTAATTTTTTTAAAAAATTCTTAAAATTTTTATTTCAAGACTTCCAAAAATACTTTTTTTAAAATTTTTATTTAAAAATGTCTGTTAATATCCACAATGATTTCCTTGGTGTCAGATGGATCAAAGAAAATTTTGAAAAAAATTCATCTATTCTAGGAAAGGGAGGGTTCGGTCTTGTCTACAACGTAAAATATCGTAAAAAAGAACAAGAATTCGCTATGAAGATCATGGAAATTCCAGATTTAAATTCTTTTAATTCAGCTTCCCACGAAATCATCAACACAAGATCATTAGAACATCCAAATATCGTCAAGGTTATCGATCATTATTTCTTTTCAAACTCGAGTTTGGTCAATGGTCAAATTTCTCAAAAATTCATGATCTTTTATGTCATGGAAAAGACTCAAGGCAATTTGTGGAAAATGATTAAAGAGAAGAAATATATTTTTAAGTCAAATGAATTGTTGGATTTTGCTAAATCCATGATATGTGCATTAGACATGGCTCATGAAAAAAAGATTATTCACAATGACATCAAACCTGAAAACATTCTAATATTTGAATCCAAAGAAGAAGAGAAAAAAGAAGAAAGCCAATATATTTATAAAATTGCTGATTGGGGTGCTGGCTACAGATTCAAAATTTTTAACAGGACGAAAACACATTTCAAAGATGGAATGGGTTTCACTGAAGCTTTTTGTGCTCCAGAAATCAGAGAATGCGAAAATCAGGATGATTTTGACTCAAAATTGATTAATTTCTACAAAGGAGACACTTATTCATTAGGACTGACGATACTAGCTTGCACTGGGTTCGATTTAAAGGATCTGAAAATCCTTTCAAGTTTACAAGAAAAAGATCACCATAACAAATTAGAGGCACATTTTCAAAAAATCAAAGAGAACTATGATAATCGAATCATAGAAATATTGAGAAATATGTTGCAATATGATGGCGAAAAAAGAATATCTCTTTTAGATAATAAAAAGGTTTTTGATATTAAGTTACATGAAAGAATTGGGTTTATTCCAGCTATGCAATCAGAGGATGAAAAAGTTTTGATAATGATAATGAAAATAGTTATCGCAGGGAATGGTGGGGTCGGAAAATCTGAAAGAGCTATGAGGATTTTGAGGATCAAGTAAAATACCATCTTCAGGTTGTTCATAAATATTGCAGTGAGGTAAATTCAAATCCAATTATTATGGTAATTGAAAACAAAATTGATTTGATTGATAAACGCTTTGAACATCAGCAACAATTGGATGAAATTATCAAAAAAAATAAGTTGTTTAAAGGTTTTCAATGTTCGGCCAAGACAGGAGAAAACATAAAAATGGCTTTTTACACACTTTTCAATGAAATTATAAGTTTAAGTCTAGAGGGATTGAAAAAAGAGCAGGAAACCTTTATTTTAAAAAGTGTTGACAAAGAAAAAAAACAAAAAAGCAATTGCTGCTAAATTAATAATAAGTTTCAAAATTAGAAAAAAAAAAATACAAAATAAACAAAATTAATACCACAAAATGATTTCCAAATTAACATTTTTTATAATATAAAAGTAAAAATTTTAAGAATTTTTTAAAAATATTAAATGGATTATCTGAACAATTTAATTTAAAATAAGATATAAATCTCATAAAAATAAAGCATTTTTAAACAACAGAATTTTTAATCAATTTAATATATCCAACAAACGAATTTTCAGAGTTTTATTTCAATAACTCATACTTGGAATTTTATAAAATCCACTTATTATTTAAAATGAGAATTTCATAAGGACCATATATTCTGGATCTCCACTTTCCACCAAGGTAAATTATTTTATAAATTAATTTTATTAAAATGGGCATTTTCTCCATTTTCGGCCTGGAAGAGTTTTTTGTGAATTTTTGGACGAAGATACAGTTCAGACAAAACCTCCAATATGTGCGTCATCATTTAATCAACCATTTCAATATTCCTGCAGTTATTCACTCCGAGAAAGAAATAGAATGGAAGCGAAGGAAACAATTCTCGAGTTATAAGGCAGATTGTATTAATATGGCTTGGAATGACTCCTCAAACATGCCGAAACCTTGTTGGTTTGGAAATTAGAAACAAATTTAGAACAAGTGAAAAATCATATGCTCCAACAATTTAGAACCGAAAACAACTTGTTAAATGATCCCATCCTGACATTTTTACAAACTTGTGACAAATGTGAAAAAATTATTCAAAATTCTGCAAAAAAACTAAATATTTTACCAATTATTTCTTTTTCTGAGCTCTATATTAAAGGCGATAGAAATGGCGATGATGATTATCAACGGGAAAGTTAAATATTTTCTTCCATACTCCAAAATGAAGAATGAAAGTTTTCATACAAAATATTTATCAAAAGTTGAGGATCCCATTGAATTAAAAGAGTTTTTTGTTAAGCAATTTCCCTTTGAAATGAGTGATAATTTCAAAAAATTCAATTAGACAAGAAAAAAAAATTAAAAAAATGCCTACAAGTATACTAAAAGGATCCAAATGTTAGAAGGAATAGTGAGATTGCCAATACAGTTTCACATAAAATGAGATGAATAAACTGGGATTCATATTAATTTCAAATTTTTTTTTAAGAATTGTGTTTTTAAGGTCAATCAATAAATAACATTAGTCTTCCTCATTTTAAATGCTCAAGAAGAGGCATATAAAATAAATCCATGAAGAGTTTTGTCTGGATAGCCAAGCAAGGTTGGAATTTTCTTAGTATATTTTTTAATAGTTCTGGCATTAGTGTGGGTACCTTCCACATTTAGAACCGTTATTGTGCCCACCTTTTTTAATAATATTTTGACAATTTCAGCTAATTCAGCGTTATTCAAATCTGTATCGGAAAAATCAATTCCAATTATTTGATAACCTTTCTTAAAGGACTGATCAAGAGAAATTTCTAGCTCATCCATTACTTCGGAGAATCTGAAAATTTCGATGGTAGGGAGATCGAACTGTCGAATTCCTTCAATATCAAATTGGAGCACAATCTTGTTACTGTCTTTTGGTTCAGCAATTTGATGAAATTCGCATGGGACAAAAGAGTTCATTTTTTTAGAAATGTTTTTAATTAAAAGCTGTCTATGAAATCATTAATGAAATTTATATTTTTTTTATAAAATAAAAACAATATAGAAATGGAAAAATCCTAATTTGGAAAAGCAATGGAATACGTTCATTTGAAATTTTATTTTATTCAAAATAAAATTTGAGTTTTATTTCATGTCATACTTGGTAATTTTATAAAATCCATTTATAACTTCAATTGAGAATTTCGCAAGGAGCATATATTCTGGATTTCCACTTTGATGGATTTTCTTTTAAATTATTTTATAAATTAATTTTATTAAAATTATGGCATTTTCTATATTTAATTGTATTAAAAAGAAACTATATGTAGTCAGACTTTAAATTAGGCATAAATGACATCTTTCATGTTTTTTATAAACCCTTCCGATTTCATATTTTTTAAAGTGTCAAAATCCCTTTTAAGGCTTTCTATTTTGTCAACCTTGTCTTTCTGTATTTTTTCATCCTCTTCAGGTTTTTCTTTCCCAAGTCTCTTTATTTCATTGCTTAACATTGATAAAATGCAAGATTTCTTTATTTTTTCATTTGTGGTGAGTCCGGATTTCACCATTGTGAAATGATACAAAAGAAATATCAACAAAGTCACTCCCATCACAGCACAAAGAATTGTGATGAAAATAAAAGGGGTATATGTGAAAAACAAATACTAATAAACCCAGAAATTTTAAATAACATCAAAAAATTTACTCTTCCAACAATGTAGAGAGAAGGTTCAATTATTTCTTGTGTGGCCGGCATTCTTTTTAAAATAAATTAAAACTAAAAAGTAAATAAAATAAATCACCTGTATTTAATGTTGAAAAGTTGATGTTGATCGATTATGGAAAGAATGATTAAAATTCCAACTATAGCACCATAAAGGCATAACAACGCATGCGACCCAATAAATAAAAGGAAATATTTATAATTTTTTTCACCAACGCACTGTTTTATCCTAAAGGTAATAAACATTTACAATTGTTAATTTAATCATTTGTTTTACCAAACACAATGATGATCAAATTTAGGGACACAAGAATTGCATACCCTGCAATGTTTTGATCTTGCGGGTCTTAAAAAAAAAAAAATTATCATAAAAAAAATTTAAAGCAAAACATTCTCACTTTTTTAATTTACAAGTGGGGCATTTGTTGTGATCCATGAACATAATTCCATCAAATTTGTATTTCTTCAAATAATATTCCAAGTTGCTGTTTTCAATAGATCCAGGCGATATTTTGCAAGCCAGATAAAATGATGAATAACAGAAAAATGCAAGCAAAGTCCCAGTCACCCAATGTATTTCACTTAAATAATCGTTTGGAAGAAAGGGGTACATCCCATATACAACATACATCAGGAAACCCCCCACCGCAACAATCAGGTAGAAAATCTTTTTTCATTTGAAAATGAAAATTTTAATATTTTTTTTGATCTCACTTGAACGAGTGGGTGGTTCGTATAGCACAAATAGTTCAGGGAATTGTCAAGTCTTGTTATGAATCTTTCTCCAAAGATTTTGGAAGCATATTTTCTTGAAACAGGGAGGGGGGTAAAAAATTAGATAAAAATGGAATCAACTTAAAAAAGTCAGGACATATAGAAAAAACAAGTCGGTTCATCTTGCCAAGAATGCCAGGGTCATTGGAATCAACGCATAGCAACAAGTAAATGCATGATCCTCCGATAAGGAAATAAATTAAAGTGACAAAGATGATCTGCATTTTTTTAGGATATTTTTTTAATTTTTTTTAAATCTAAAAGCAATTTTTTAATAAAAAGCATAATTAAAATTATTTCGACTTGAAAAAAGCCTTGTCGTCTTAATTTAATCCGCTCTATAATGAATAGATTAAAGTGAAAATTCGATAAAATGGTCTTTCGCTTCTTGTCCTCACAACAGAAATTAATATAATGTTATGTAAAATTTTTTTTTGAATAAACTCAATAAATGTTATTATTATTGAGTTATTTTTTTTTTTTTAATTTTTATTCTCTTTAATTTCTTCTTTCAAGGGTTTGGGTTGACTAATACTTCCCTTGAATTTTTTGGCAACTTTTTTCTTTTATTATTTTTAATTTTTAAAACATGGATAAACCTCGTAAAAAATTTACTAAAAACACGGCTCTTTCAATTGGAATCAGGGCTTGATTGACATCTTGATCACTGACGATCACCTTCTCCAGCACAATGCTTCACAATCACAAATATAAACATATTGGAAATTATTTAAGGTATTACATTTCTTTATCTAACGAGATTCCATCCTTCTCAAACCAAGGATCTTTGATCAATTCTCTAAAATCAAAAGTCTTTAATATAAATACACACAAATAAACTACTCTATAGTTAATCTTTCCCCTGCATTTCTATTTAGCATTTTCCTCAAAATATTTTTTAAATCATCACTGATTTCTCTTTTTTCCGGAAAAACCAATTCTCCTTCTTTGATTTTTTCTAGCAATTCAGTGTAATTGTCCGCATAAAATGGAACCTCCAAATAAGCAAAAACAAAAAAGGTGACCCCCAAAGACCAGATATCACATGGTTTTCCAGAAACACCCCCCTTATTAGTATTTGGATCTAATAGCTCAGGAGCCATAAACCAATATGTCCCCTCTGCTGAGTTGGTTGTATCAGTCTCTTCAAATAAGATGGATTGACCGAAATCCGCAATTTTCACATGATCATTTTCATCAAAGAGAATGTTCTGAGGCTTGACGTCGCGATGAATGATATGGTTGACATGTACTAAAAATAAAATATGTTTTAGATTATTTTTAAAGGATTTTTTGGAACGGTAATGAATTCCTGTCAAACATTCTCTGAAAATCATCTTCAATTTCTCTTCAGGGAGGTACTCTTCAGTATCCTTGTGACAAAGGTAAAATTTTTGCTCTTCTTCATCCCATTCAATATATTGTCCCTTTGCAGCAAAATCCAAAACTTGATGTTTATTGAAATAAATAGGATTGATAGATGGAGAAAAGAATTACCCATATATAATTTGTCCTTTTCTACATCATCTATCACTTCATGAAGCCGAATTACATTAGGATGATCCAATTTTTTCATTACTGCAATTTCCTTTGCAAGGTCTTGCAAACAGTCTTTGTATCCCATTCCTATAATGCCAAAATAATTCAACAGATTGATTTTTTTATCTAACTTCCGTTAACTATGCTCTTCTTTCTTCTGAATTTATCCTTTTTGTATATTTTAATAGCATATTTCTTTTCAAAATTATCGAAATCCTTCAATGTTTTGGTCACCAACTTGACTTTCCCGAAAGCGCCCTCTCCCAAAAGTTGTAAAATCATATAATTATTGATCATTTTGACTCCCTTTTTTAATTTTTATGAGTATTATATTTTTGCATACTGATGCTGATGCATGTCTATTAATTAAATGTGTCTCTTTGACTAGTCCAGATTTTTTGTGATACTACATATAAATTCATTTTTTATTTCATATCTTCTTCAAACTTACAGATACTGTCTTGTTTTTTTTTCTTGGTTGATCTTGAGGAAATGATTGATCCAAAGTTTCTTTTTTTTCAAAGGATTGATTGCTGTCCAAATTATAACTTGTTTTCGACTCTTTTTCCAGAACAACCTCCAAAATTTTATCATTTTCGGGAGATTTTTCTATGGTGTTTTTGTTTTCCGTAACCGCAGCTACTTGTTTCCGGGTCCAGCAACAAATTCCCATTTTAAATAAATTATAATTTTATTGGGTTTAAGTGTTTTAGTTTTTTAATTCGTTTTCGGTTTTTTTTTCATAAAATATTTTTTCTTTTCATTTTTGAAAAAAACTAAAATAATTTCTGCAAAACTCCAAAAATATTGAGAATTGCTTAAAACTCGTTTAAAATCATTTTTCTTTCTTTCTAACATTTGAAAAAAAAAATTTTGTAAAAAACCTTTTTTTTCAAATTTGGTGAAAAAAAATTACCTTAAGACATCTATGACGTATAATTTCCATATATAAGAATGAAATTTCAATTTTTTGCAATTTCGATTCAAAACATAAAGCAAAGAACGTGTTTCCCTCCGGAGGTCCGAATTTTCCCCTTTCTTGATATTTTTAAATTTTGGATTGTCCAATTATTAAATAAGGTCAATAAAACCAGACATTAAATTTTTTTTTTTTAAAAAAAAAATACCCCTTCCAGATTTATTCCCTAATTTCTTTAGGTACCTCTTTCTCTTTTTTTCCTTATCAATGAAACCTTTCTAGATCGTTGATGTGTCATCCAAATGGCAATCCCTCAATGCCTGTAAGAGAAGAACCAAAAACGCCAGTTTTGAAGTATTTTAATATTTTGTTCCTTTAAAATAAGAAATGATCAGGCCGATGGAAGCTCCCGACGTACCAGATCTAGATGATAATTTTAAGCTGGATTCGGATCAAGTGAATGAAGAATGGCTTAATGAAAAGGGAAGAATTCTGAGAAGACGGCACTTGTTGAGGATTGTTCGGAAGGATAAGAAGATGCAGTTCGTTAATGGACAGGAAAAGCCTTTAATTTGGAGCTATTTGACAAGAAGAAATTCCAATTGCTATAAAAATTTCCACATATAATTAATTTTTTGGGATTGCTAATAAAACAGCTTTGGCTCATTTTTTTTGTTTTCTCGTTTTTAGTAAATGTTGCTTTATATTTGTTTGTCTGCATAAAAAATAGGAAAAATATATAAGTTATATTCTGATTTAAATTATTGAAGAATAAAAAAAATAAAATGGATGAAATTGGTTTTTTGTTGGGCTTTTTTATGAATTTTCTTGTGGGAAAAATTGGGAATTTTGATAATTTAAATTTGGAATTTGTTTTTAATGTGGAAAATTCTATTATTTTAAGGATTCAAATCACTTTGAATAAAACCAAATTATAGTCAAAAGGTATTTTTTAATAAAAAACCTTAAAAAGTGAATATTTTCAAAAAATTTAAATTTTTTTAATATAATTAATATTCAAAAACGAATTTCTTTTTCTTCCTGTTCCATTGCGGTCATAGGCCTCTAAACATTCAAACTCAAATTTTGGCATATCCGAAAAAAAAAAATTATAAAATGATTAAAAAAAATTACGACTCGTCATCTTCCGAATCTAAAAAAATCATCTTTTATTATTTATGGTAATTTTATGAAAAACTACCTGCATTATCATTAAGCACCAGCCCAAATTGATCCATGTTCAGTCCCATTCTGAATATTAAAGAAAGATTGCCGAACGAAGTGGCGTTTTCATTTAATTTTGATATAATCATCATATTTCTAACCAAAAAAGAAATTTTAAATGAATTTAGCTTTATCTACGGAATTCCCTTGTTCACTAGCCCGAATTCTTTTTTGATATTTTGGAAAAGACTCTTATCCTTGTTATTTTTAAAAATGTTTTTTTGGAGATTCTGGCTAAATTTGGCCAGCTTTGGAATCATTTTGATGCAATTCATTAATAGAATCTCAAGATTTTATACTTTAAATTTGAGCGTCAAAATAAATTTAAGACTTTTTTCCATATAATTATATTTTAAAATTAATTTTAGTTTTCTTCATCATCCGAAGCCTTCCTGATTTCATTTTTCCCCTTATCTTTTATATCCTTCGCCAGTTTTAATTTTGATTTTATCTCTGCCACTGCTTTTTTAACCCCATTTTCTTCAAAAATTTTCAATGCCTTCATCAGATATTTTTGTGCTTCTGCGTGTTTTTGCATCAAAATGTAAATAGTTCCGATGATTTTTTGTGTTTTAGCAACATGAACGCTATTTTCTCCATAATATTTCATTTCCATCCCCTTTGTAAAATAAAATTTAAATAAAATATGAATGCTAAAGAAATTTACTTCAGTATCTAATAACTCTTCCAAAGCCAATTGATGATTTTCCGCTTGAAGCAATTTAATTGAAATTTGTCGTTTGATAACTATGACTCTTTTGTCATTGGTTCCATAGAGCTCCTGATAAATGTTTCTTACTTTCACTAAAGAGGCGATAAGTCCTTCCTTGTCATCCACTTTCTCTTGATAAGAAGCAAGAGTATTATAAAGTTCAGCAACATATTCCGGCTTGTCGAAATTTATCTCAATCAAGATATTGATAGAATTTGTTTGATTTTCGATTGCTTTAGGGAAATCTTCTTTAAGTGCGTAAATTTTGGCAGCTTCAATCTTGGAATAGGCAGTGCTTTCAGATTTGTAATCATATTTGGCAGAAGCAATGGAATAGACCTTGACGAAACATTTAAGAAATTAATTAATTTTGAGGTTACGTTGTCAATGTATTCCAAGGCCACATCATACTCCTTCATTTTTGTGTAACAATTAGCCATCAGAGTTAAAGTCGGAAGACAACTTATTGAATCTTCCCCTTCCAAAGATTTTTGAATATCATAAGCCTTTCTTAACAAATCTACAAAAATTTTTATAATTCAATGTCTTTTAATAATACTACCTAAAGCATCTTCATAACTTCCAATTTCCAAATAGGTCCTTTTATATTATTATTATTTTTTTTAGTTGCAGTTTTTTTTACTTTCCAAGTAATGTTAAAATATGTGTGTGATAAGAAGTGCTTTCTTTGTTTTCTTTGAAAAGCTTGCCGTTTTTTTTCAAGGCTATTGTTAAATGGTCAATGGCTTGTTCGTTGCATTTGTAATTCAAATACGCTTCTCTAAATTTAAAATTTGTTTTGTGATATATTATAAGTTTTAACCCCAAATTTGTATGAGCTTTGATCAATACAAATTGATTTTTTCCATGGGTGAACACCAAAATCTTCAAAAAAATCATTTATGATTTAAAATTTTTAAAAACCTTCGCCAAAGCCAATTGATGCATTCTAATGTTCAAAATCTGCTCTTCATTTTTACCTTTGGTCATATCCTCAAGGACTTTAAATTTTTCCTCTTCAATTTAACAAAATGGTTAAATATACCAAAATAATAATTTTTTACCAACATCATAACTTAATTTATCCTCAATGGTTTCTCTATTCTCATCTTTCTTATTTTCCTCTATTGATTTAAAAGGATCTGGGGACCTTTGATCACCTGAATCATAGAATTTCTTATCTTCTTGTCGGGATGAATCTTCGAGCTGTTGGCTTTCTGAATTTATTTTATAGATGGGATTTTTGAGGATAAATTTTTAAAGGTTAGAAAAAAAACCCTTGTTTTTCTCAAAGGAATCTTGTTCCATTTTATAGGCGAGATCCATGTTTAAATTTTGGAAAAAGGCAGTTTTAAAAAAATTAAAAATGAATTTTTTGAAAAAAATTTATATTTATAAAAAAAAAAAAATTTTGAAAAATGAAAACATTTGTATGAAAAGAATTCATTTTTCTGTTTATCTCTTACAAAATTAAGACAAATAATAAGAAGTCATATATTTTTCAAATTTGTCAAAAAAAAATTATTTTACTAAAATTCAAAATTTTCCTAAAAATGAAATCATTTCATCACTTGGAATGAACATAAAAACACAACTATTTAAAGTCATAACTGCAACCAAAAGAGCCTATTAATTTTTTATTTACAATAAATTTTCCAATTTTCGATTATAGCTAGATTCTCCAATGTTTTTGTTTCCTTGGTTACTAATCATCATATTTGGTTGACGCTGTGAATTTGTTATCCCTTGATTCGCCAATATATTTTGCGGACGTTGCGAAGTTTTCAGGTTTATTTGGCTGGCTGTTACTCCAAATACGGACTTTTCATATTCACGAAGTTCCTGATCCAACATATCATCATCGATTATTTTATATTCATGAAACAGTTGGTTGAATTGTCTGGCTTTCGCATCATTTTCTTGAATATTCGCCAAGGCATTTTCCATTTCATTCAAATCAATTGAATTTTTAATGTCTTTCAGCAATTTATTGGTGTTTTTTATCACTCCGACCAATTCGCGGTCCATCATCGCTTTATCCACTTCCTGAATCATTCGATTTATGACCAAGTATTTGGAATCCAGTTGTTGCAAGTATTCCTCAAACAATTTTTTTTTTTGCAAGGCAAATCTTGCTGAAAGTTTTTGGTTTTTGCGGATTTTATCTTTGATTTCGATTTCTGTTCGATCAAGTGAACCTGTTATTTCCTTCTTCTTAAAAAAAAGCTCATCACGAGCATTTTTTAGACCCGCTATCGTGTAATCTTCTTCTCGCGGTTGATAAACCTGCTCATTTCTGTCTGGAGAAGAAGGGGTTTCTTTGCACATGCATTGACCCATTAAAATTATTTTTGAAATTCGTTATAATTGATATTTTTTATTTGTAATAAAAATGGAAAAATTTCAAAATTAAATACTGTGTAAAAGTCATCAAAATGATCAAATTAAATTTCTAAAATTTTTTCATCTTTCTTGAAATGTTAATGCAAAAAAAAAAATAACTTCATAAAGATTTAGAACTTATTTCTAAAATTCACAATGAATTTTTTGCAAAACAGAAAAGAAAGAAAGAATAAATAAAAAACACCAGATATCATATTAAAAATTATACTTTAATATATATATTGCTTTATAATGAAAAAATAATTGCATGCAAATTTTTTTATAATCCGCGATTTTATAATAAATATTTCGACATGATGTATATGCAGAGAAAGAAAATAAAGAAAAAAAGCTTTCATTGCTAATTTAATTTTATTTTAATTTCATAAAACAGAAAATCACTCTAAAAAAAGTCCCCAAAAAATCATGCCTCCAAAATCTACTTACGTCTCATCAACTGTCGACATTACAAATCTTGACAAACAGATTGAGACCCTCATGGAATGCAAATGCTTATCAGAGCCCGAAATCAAAGCTCTTTGTGAAAAAGTTTCAATTCATTATATAAAATTCTTAACCTTTCTGAAAAAAATTTCTAGGTCAAAGAAATCTTAGGAGAAGAATCCAATGTTCAATCAGTGAGATCTCCGGTAACAGTTTGTGGTGATATTCATGGCCAATTTAATGATTTATTAGAGCTCTTCAGAATAGGGGGCAAACCACCAGTAAAAAGCAAAAAAATTCATAAAATATATTTCTTAGGAAACCAACTATTTATTTATGGGAGATTATGTGGACCGAGGATTCCACAGCGTTGAGACTGTGTCTTTGATTTTCGCTTTGAAGCTGCGATACAAGGACCGAGTGACGATCCTTCGAGGAAACCATGAGAATAAAGAGATCAATAAAATTTATGGATTTTATGATGAATGTATAAAAAAGTATGGGAACGAAACCGTGTGGAACTATTTCACCGATGTTTTCTATTATCTCCCCCTGACAGCTCTCATTGACCAGCAGGTAAATTTATAAATACACTAAAAAAATATCCTTTTATGAAGATATTTTGCTTGCATGGAGGTCTTTCACCTTCCCAAGAATCTCTGGATCAAATCAAACAATTGAATAGATTCCAAGATGTGCCACATGAAGGCCCGATGTGCGACTTATTGTGGTCAGACCCTGAGGAGAACAAGTCGGGATGGGGCATCTCACCAAGAGGAGCAGGATGTATCTGGGGATCAGACATCACCGATAAGTTCACCTATGCCAATAAATTGAAAATGATCGCGAGGGCTCATCAATTGGTTATGGAGGTATGATGTTTTTTTTAACTTTGGATGATGTTTGCTAAGGGGTATAACTTGAATCATAACAAAAAATGCGTGACGATTTTTTCTGCTCCGAATTATTGTTACAGGTATTTTTTCGAATTTTTCTAAAATATTTTTTTCAATAATAATTTGCGGGAAAGATGTGGTAATCAAGCTGCTATTATGGAAGTTGATGACATGCTGAAGTTGAATTAGTATGATAAGAATAATTTGATTAACGTCCTCAATAAATAAGAAATTTAATTAAAAATTTGTAGCATTCAATACGAACCAGCACCAAGAACCACAGGACCTCATATCACAAGAAGAGTGCCTGATTATTTCCTGTAACTTTGCAGGAAAAAAAAGTTAATAACAAGAAAATCCTTTGAGTTTTCTTTAAAAAAATTGAATAGTATTTAATTTTTTTGGCATTAAAAACTTATGCAAAAAGCAAAATTATATATATTGGAAAAAATTAAGATATTGTTAAAATTATGAAAAAATAAATAAAATTTTTGATTTTTCTTTTTGTCTAAATTAAAAAAAAAAATACCAATCAGGGTTGGTGCAACAACAAAAATAATTAAATTTAAAAAAACTTATGAAAAAATCGATCTGCTTGCGATTTTTCATGGGTCAAACTAATTTTATTTTAGTAATATTTTGTAAAGAAATTGAAAAATTAATGAATATTTGATGAGGTTGATAAACCTAAACCTGATAAAAACCTTTCGCTTCCTTTTGCCTGCTGTTGTTGTAGTTTCATTTGCTCCATCACCTCCTCGTACTTCTTCCTCATTTCATACAGAACAGTAACCAACAATTTCATTTCTTGTTCTTTGGATTCCACCATTTTATGGTAGATCATCGTTTTATACTCAAATTTTTTCTTTATTTGTAAAATTTCATTATTGATTTTTTCTCTTTCTTCCTATTGAAATGTTTTAAAAAAGAAAGATTCTCAAAAAAATCAACATCTTTTGCATTTCTCTTCGCCAATCGGTTTTCAGTTTCCAATTTGCCAACTCTCAATTGTAACTCCCGGTTTTTTTTGGTAATATCTTCATGACTTGACTAACATAATTTGAAAAAAATCATGATTTTAACACGAAAACCCTGAGTTCATTTAATTCATCTTGCATTTCATTTAAGTCTTCCATTGTTGACTCGAAATTGCCAATTTTCGATTCCAGTTCATATTTTTCCTTTTATAATAATATTTTAGTCTTTGCGATTTTTTTAAAAAAATCATTAAAAATCGCCCTCACATTCTATTGGAAAATAATTAAAAAGCAACCTATTTTCTCTTAAAAATCAATTATGTGAATGAGTAAACTAATTTCCGCCGCGGGGCGCGCCGCGCGCGGCGGGGGGGGGGGGGGAGATGGGGGGGGGGGTGGGTGTGT
>Ga0302320_10014833_pt1 | contig 16079 bp, 15 predicted proteins | sample Bog_T0_3_FD_202130 | JGI IMG/M metagenome (GOLD analysis project Ga0302320, IMG submission 202130) | Peat permafrost microbial communities from Stordalen Mire near Abisko, Sweden - Bog_T0_3 | ecosystem: Environmental > Terrestrial > Soil > Wetlands > Peat | place: Sweden: Abisko, Stordalen Mire... | reverse complement strand
TGAAAACGGAAATGGGCATGCCGCCGAGCGTTCAGGCGGCCTATCAGGGTACGGCCGAGGCCTTCCAGACGTCGCTGGCCAACGAACCGGTCTTGATTTCCGCGGCGCTGATCACGGTCTATCTCGTGTTGGGCATCCTCTATGAAAGCTATATTCACCCGTTGACCATCCTGTCCGCGCTCCCTTCGGCGGGCGTGGGCGCGTTGCTCGCCCTGATCCTGTTCCACAACGATTTCAGTGTGATTGCCTTAATCGGCATCGTTCTACTGATTGGAATCGTGAAAAAGAACGCCATTATGATGATTGATTTCGCCCTGCAGGCGGAGCGCAAAGAGGGCATGAAACCGGAAGATGCCATCTATCAGGCATGCCTTCTGCGCTTCCGCCCGATCATGATGACCACCATGGCGGCGCTGCTCGGCGCGGTGCCTTTGGCACTCGGTTCGGGCAGCGGGTCGGAGTTGCGCCGGCCCTTGGGTATCACGATTATCGGTGGCCTGCTCATCAGCCAACTGTTGACCCTGTACACTACGCCGGTAATCTACATCTGGTTCGATCGGTTAGCACAGCGAATCTCGCCGCGGACTGAGGCCGCCAAGGTTCCTACCGGCGTCGAGCCGGTTCCGGCCGGTTAAGCCCATGAATATTTCGGAACCCTTCATCCGCAAGCCCGTCGCCACCACACTTCTCTTGGTGGCGATTACCTTGGCTGGCGGAGCGGCATACCGGCTGCTTCCCGTGTCGCCGCTGCCGGAAGTAGAGTTCCCCACCATCTCCGTGAGCGCGGGTCTGCCTGGGGCCAGCCCCGCGACCATGGCCTCCTCCGTGGCTACGCCGCTGGAGCGGCAATTCGGACGGATCGCGTCAGTCACCGAGATGACTTCGTCGAGCGCGCTCGGATCTACCGGCATCACGCTGCAATTCTCGCTCGACCGGGACATCGATGCGGCCGCGCGCGACGTGCAAGCCGCCATCAACGCCGCCCGCGGCAACCTGCCATCGAACCTTCCCAACAACCCGTCGTACCGCAAAGTGAATCCGGCCGACTCCCCCATTTTCATGCTGGCCCTCACTTCGGCCGTTCTGACCAGGGGCCAGATGTACGACGCCGCTTCCACCATCATGGCGCAGAAATTGGCCCAGGTGGCCGGTGTGGGGCAAGTGACCGTGGGAGGCAGTTCGCTGCCGGGCGTGCGGGTCGAGCTGAATCCGACGGCGCTGAATAAGTACGGCATCGGCCTGGAACAGGTTCGAACCGCGTTAAGCGGCGCCAATGCCAACACGCCTAAGGGACACTTTTCGGACGACCTTCGTATGTGGGAAGTGGACGCCAACGATCAAATCTTCCAGGCGAGCGACTATGAGCCATTAGTGGTCGCTTACCGCAACGGATCGGCGGTGCGAATCTCCGATATCGGCCAGGCGCAGGATTCCGTAGAGGATCTGCGCAATTCGGGCTACGCCAACGGCAAGCCCTCCGTTCTGGTCATCATCTATCGCCAACCGGGCGCGAACATCATCGACACGGTGGACAATATCCGCGCGGTCCTGCCGCTAATTCAGTCTTCCATTCCCCATTCCATCGATGTCAAGGTGGCCATGGACCAGACCGTCACCATCCGCGCCTCCGTGGGCGACACCGAGAGAACCCTGGTCATCTCGGTGATGCTGGTGATCCTGGTGGTTTTCGTTTTTCTGAGAAGCGGGCGGACGACCTTCATCCCCAGCGTGGCCGTCCCCGTGTCGCTGGTGGGAACCTTCGGCGTGATGTATCTGTTGGGCTATAGCCTCGACAATCTTTCTCTGATGGCGCTGACCATCTCGACCGGATTCGTGGTCGACGATGCCATCGTGGTGATCGAGAACATCACGCGTTATCTGGAACAGGGGATGCCCCCTATCGAAGCCGCGCTGAAAGGGGCGCAGGAAGTCGGGTCCACCGTATTTACCATCAGTGTTTCGCTGATTGCCGTGTTCATCCCCCTGCTGCTGATGGGCGGCATCGTAGGGCGCCTCTTTAGGGAATTCGCGGTGACGCTCTCCGTGGCAATCGCGGTTTCCATGGTGGTTTCGCTCACCGCAACTCCCATGATGTGCGCGTATCTCTTGAAGCAAGAGAAATCCCACGGCTGGATGTACCGGACCAGCGAACGGGCTTTCGATTGGGTGGTGAATCTGTACGGGAGGACGCTCGCCACGGCGATTCGTTTTCGCGCGATTACACTGGTCATCTTGCTGGCCACCATCGGCTTGAACGTCTACCTGTTCCTGCGTATCCCCAAGGGATTTTTCCCGCAGCAGGATACCGGACGGATTCAGGGGTCGATCACGGCCGACCAGGATACTTCGTTTCAAGCCATGGACAAGATCATGCTGCCGATGATCAACATCGTCGCGGCGGATCCGGCGGTCGACACCGTGATTGGATTCACCGGCGGCAGCACCTACAACACGGCACGCCTATTTATTTCCTTGAAACCACTGGCGGCGCGCAAAATCACCGCCGACCTCATCATCTCCCGGCTGCGGCCTCAGTTGGCCAAGCTGCCCGGCGCCACCCTGTATTTACAGTCCTCGCAGGATCTGCGCATCGGCGGCCGGCAGAGCAACGCCCAATACCAATTCACCATGCAGGGCGACAATCTGGACGATCTTACCCAGTTTGCTCCCAAGATGCTGGCGGAGTTTAAAACGATACCGATCATTTCCGATGTGAGCAGCGATCAACAAAACCTTGGCTTGCAAGCCATGATTCAATACGATCGCCGGACTTCCGCCCGTTTGGGCATCACCACGCAGCTCATCGACGATACGCTCTACGACGCATTCGGACAGCGCCAAGTATCCACCATGTATACCGCACTGAATCAGTACCACGTGGTGATGGAGGTTTCGCCGGAGTTCTGGCAGAATCCCCTGTTTCTGCGGCAAACCTATGTGGATTCGCCAGGCGGAGAACAGGCGCCGTTGAGCGCCTTCGCCAAATTCACATCCTCCACGGCTCCGCTGACGGTGAATCACCAGGGTCTCTTTCCAGCGGTGACGATTTCCTTCAACCTGAAGCCCGGCGTCGCGCTGGGCGATGCCGTGAACGCCTCCACGAAGGCGGCGGCGCAAGTCGGGCTTCCGCCGACGATTCAGACGGAATTCGCCGGCACCGCCCAAGCCTATCAGGCCTCGCTGGCCACCGAGCCGGTCCTGATTGCGGCAGCCCTGGTCGCCGTCTACCTCATCCTGGCAATGCTGTATGAGAGCTACATCCATCCCATCACCATCATTTCCAGCCTGCCGGCGGCCAGCGTCGGCGCGCTGCTGGCGCTTTTTCTCACGCACACCGACCTGAGTATTATCGCTATTATCGGCATTATCCTGCTGATCGGTATCGTGAAAAAGAACGCCATCATGATGATCGATTTCGCCCTGGCCGCGGAGCGGAACGAAGGCAAGAACTCCCACGATTCCATCGTCGAAGCCTGCATGTTGCGCTTTCGCCCGATCCTCATGACCACCATGGCCGCGCTTCTGGGGGCCGTGCCGCTCGCGCTGGGAACCGGCACCGGGTCCGAATTGCGCCGGCCGCTGGGCATCACCATCATCGGAGGGCTGATTATGAGCCAGTTGTTGACGCTATACACGACGCCGGTAGTCTATTTGTACTTCGACAGCCTGCAACATTGGTGGGATGGCGTCCGCACCGGAAAGCCCGAACTGCAAGCGGATCGAATCAAGGTTGCGGCCTGATCACAAATGAAAACCATCCTGCTCGATGAAGTAAGTTCAGACCCACGGCCCCGGGCGGCGGTTGTCGTCGCCCATCCGGACGATGAGACGCTCTGGTGCGGAGGCTACATACTGGCCCATCCGGAGTTTCGCTGGCGCATCGTGACCTTATGCAGAGCCACGGATGCGGACCGCGCCCCGAAGTTCCTCCGGGTTTTGCACCGCTTCGCCGCGGAGGGAGCTATGGCGGATCTTGACGACGGACCGGAGCAGACGCCGCTGCCTATGGAGCAGATTGAGGCGACCACCGTCCGCCTATTGGCAGGAAACAGCTATGACCTGATTTTGACCCATGGACCGCAGGGCGAGTATACCCAGAACCGCCGGCATGCGGAGTGCTGCCTGGCCGTGGTGGAGCTTTGGCGATCGGGCGGTTTGGACACCAGGCGGTTGTGGATGTTCGCTTACCAGGATGGAGGCCGGGCGTACTTGCCACGGGTTCGTGAGGATGCCGACCGGCGTTACTTGCTGCCGGAAGACATCTGGGGCGAGAAGCGGCGAGTGATTACGGACCTTTACGGGTTTGGTCCCGACAGTTGGGAAACACAGATCACCCCGCGTGAGGAAGGGTTCTGGTGCTTCGACTCGCCGCAGGCAGCGGTCCAACGCGCGGCCACCGGGGACCGACAACTATGAAAGTGCTAGTGCTGACTGAATACCCGCCATCGGCCGCCGGCCTGGCGACGCAGGGCCAGCTATTGTGCAGGGGCCTTAGTGAGATCGGCGTGGACGTTCACCCCGTCCATTTCGAATCGCCCCAGGAAAAGGAATGGTACTATCGCTGGTTTCAGCCGGACGTGGTGGTGGGCATTGGCTTCTGGGGCCACGTTCCTCACCTGGTCCTGCACCCCCAGCAGTTTGGGATGAAGTGCGTTCCCTGGCTCCTGGCCGATGGTTATGTCGCAGCCCATCGGGAACTGTTGAACGCTCTCCCGTTGATTCTGGTCACCTCCAACTGGGTGAAGGAGGTATATATCAGGGATGGCATACGCGGAGACAATATCGAAGTACTCCCGGTAGGGTGCGACACCGGCACTTTTGTCCCGCGCGGCCGCGACGATTTGAAAGTCCAGTCGATCCGCGAAGCCTTGGGCGTAACGAACGGCCAGATCATGATCCTGACCGTCGGCGGCGACGCGGCGTCCAAGGGCGCCCAGGAGGTCATGCAGGCGCTGGCGCTGATCGATGCCGAAGCACCGGCCTGGAAATACGTCTGTAAGGTCTGGCCGCAGCCGCGCACAGTGCAACAGAACGTGATCGACCTCCAGTTGGCGGCGGATCTGGGCATCGATAAGAAGGTTATATACTCCACGAATGTGGTCTCCCACAATTTCATGCCCTACTTATTGGCCGCCTGCGATATCTATGCCGCGCCGTCGCGCCTGGAGGGCTTCGGAATGATTCAGGTGGAAGCCAACGCTTGCTCCAAGCCTGTAATCGCCATCGAAGCGATGGCATTTCTGGATACCATGGTCCACGGCGTAACCGCCTTGCTGGCGAAAGTAGCTGAAGAGAGGAAGATCACCGAGGCGGTATTCGGCGAAGGCCACGGCATCGACGACAGCCATCGCATCGTGTTTCCCACTCCACGAACGGCGGAGTTCCGGGCCAGCGTGCCCGACATCGCCAAACATCTCCTGGCACTCATGCGGTCGAGCGATCTGCGGCAGCGCATGGGCGAAGCCGGCCGAAAACGCGTGGTCGAATCCTTTGACTATCGCCAGGTGGCTCGGCGTTTCGTGAAGATCGTGTCCGAGCGATTGGGAATTCAGTAAGGGGCCATTTTTATGGACGAAAGACCACTTGTCTCCATCGATCAGGCCAAGAAGGCGGCCCTCCAAATCCTGCTCCACAACGCGCAGGGGCCGTTTCAAGGACTGCCGCGGACTGCCGGGTGGGGATACCCGGAGCCTTACACGCGGGACCTCATGATTTCCGCTCTGGGGTTCCTGGCTACCGGGAACGAAGAACTTGCCGACGCTCTGCGGCGCACGTTGCTGGCGCTGGCGACGAATCAGACGCCGCTAGGCCACATCCCCTCCCTGGCGCACGATTCCGCCGACCGTGGCTCCAGCGATACGACCCCGCTCTTCCTCTTCGGCCTGGCCTTATACCGGAAGTCGGCCGGTCAGCCGGCGTTCCTGGAGGAAGCCGCGCGGAAGGCACTGCAATGGATGCAGTACCAGAGCCCCGACGATATGGTCATGGTCTCCCAGTTGCCCACCAGCGACTGGCGTGACGAGCAGTGGGTGTTGGGCTACGGGCTCTACGTAAACACTCTGGTTTACGCGTATCTTATGCTGTTCGGCGAGCACCAGTCGGCCGGCCGACTCCGCTCGCTGATGAACCGTCTGGAGATCCGTGGCGAAGCCAAGAATCCCCATGAACACGAGGGTCTTGTAGTGCCTGCCAAGCCCTATTACGCACTCTATTCCTACAAACTCTTTCACAGCGACCGTTTCGACCTGCTGGGCAACAGCCTGGCGATCCTGACTGGAATTGCCTCGCCGGATCGGGCCCGCGACCTGGTCGCATGGGTTGAGGCGGAGTGCCAGGCCATGCGCGACCGGAAGGAGCTGGCTGTGGATTTGCCGCCTTGTCTGTTCCCGTACATCCTGCGCCAAGACCCCGACTGGCGGCCGCGATACGAACATTACAACCGCCCCGGCGAGTATCACAATGGGGGTGTTTGGCCATTTGTTTGCGGGTTCTACGTGGCGGCATGCGTGGCGGCGGGGCGGATGGACCTGGCAAAGCGGAATCTGTTGGCGCTGACCGAACTGGTGAAACCTTGGCATGAGAACGAGGCGGAGTGGGGCTTTAACGAGTGGATCAAGGCGCAGACCGGTCAACCCAGCGGGCGCGACTGGCAGACGTGGTCGGCAGCGATGTACCTCTACGCCGCCGAATGCGTGGAGAGTCGCGGCACACCGTTCTTTGCAGAAGTGCGCGGCGCCCCAAGCCTTAATCCACCAGGCGCCGCGATGGAGCCGGGGGGCCGTTGAGTCGGAACCATCCACAAACTAAGGCCGCCAGACGAGCGTTTGCCCTGCAAGGCCGCTTTCGCAGGTTTTTCTCCGATCTCGGCCCTGGATTGGTTACCGGCGCCGCGGACGACGACCCATCCGGCATCGCCACTTATTCGGTCACCGGCGCTTCGTTCGGCTACTCGCTCCTGTGGACCGCCGTCCTCTCTTTCCCCTTAATGGCGGCCGTGCAAATCATGTGTGCCCGGCTCGGCATGGTGACTGGGCTCGGGTTGGCGGGCGTGATTCGCGTCCGCTATCCCCGGTGGATCTTGTGGAGCGCCTGCGCCCTGCTCCTGGTCGCCAATATCGTCAACATCGCCGCGGATCTCGGCGGCATGGCCGACGTCATGCAGTTGCTCACCGGTGTCCGGTCGTTCTATTGGAAACCCGCCTTCGCGATCCTGCTGGTATGCCTGCTGTTCTGGACCAGCTATCGCCTCATCGCCCGGATTTTCAAATGGCTTACGCTCGCTTTGTTCGCTTACATCGCCGCTGCATTTTTCGCCCACCCGCACTGGCCCGACGTGCTTCGGGCCACGCTGATGCCCCAAGTGCAGTGGACCGGCGCGTATTGGGCGACGCTGGTCGGCATTCTGGGAACCACCATTTCGCCATACCTTTTCTTTTGGCAGGCCGCGCAGGAAGTGGAGGAGGATATAGCTGCCGGAAAGTCGACCGTCGCTCAACGCGAAGGGGCCTCCAACAGGGAGCTTCGGCGCATGCGGAACGATGTCCTCACCGGCATGTTTTTTTCCAATCTGGTGATGTACTTCATCATTCTCACGGCAGCCGCCACGCTGCATGTCCACGGCAAGACCACCATCTCCAGCGCGCGCGAGGCCGCCGAGGCGCTGCGTCCATTGGCCGGCGCCGGCGCATACTGGCTCTTCAGCCTGGGTTTGCTCGGCGCCGGCATGCTTGGCGTCCCCGTGTTGGCCGGATCTTGCGCATACGCCATCGCCGAAGCGGCCGACTGGGTCGGCTCGCTGGAAGTTCACCCTCCTCTCGCCCACGGCTTCTATGGTGTGATTGCCGTTGCCATGGCGCTCGGCCTGGGCCTGGATTATGCGGGGCTGAACGGCGTGAAGATGCTCTTCTGGTCCGCGGTGCTCAATGGGGCACTCGCGCCACCCCTGCTCGTCCTGGTTGTGCTGCTCACCAGCAGGGCCGACGTTATGGGTGAGCACCGCAACGGGGCCCTGCTTCGTTGGCTTGGATGGACGTGCGCCGCGGTGATGCTGCTTGCCACAGTCATCATGCTGGTGACGGCATCCGCTGCTTGAGGCAGTGGGGCGGACCCCCTGGCCGGCCTGACGCCTGATTCTTCGAGAGAAGAGCGGGTCCGGGGGGACCCGCGCGGACCAGGGGGTCCGCCCCACCATTTGTGCAGCTACCCCAAAACTGGGAAAACTAAGCGTGGGCCTCGATCACCGCACGCGCAGGCTCCGCGTCTTTATCGGCGATACCCACACCCGCGAGCTGCTCGGACACAAACCACACCTGGAGCTCGTTGCGGCGCAGGACGTCGCTGACGAGCAGATCGTTGGTCCCATCGTCGCCGCTCGCTGCCGCGGCATGGGCCGCCTCGCGGGCTTCGTCGATGATGAGTTCGTGCGCCTGCAATAAGCGGAACAACTGAATGGTGGCGTCTTCGCGTCCCCGGGGCACGCGAGCCACGCGTGTCGTCTCGGCAACGTCGTGGGCCATCGCGATGGCGACGCCACCGAGAGTTTGGATGCGTTCGGCCAGTACGTCCACAAGCTCCGCTTGCTCGCCGAAGTGCTTATCGAAGAGAAGGTGGAGTTGGTAAAACGTCGGCCCGGAGACCTGCCAATGGTGCTTCTTGTACATATCGCGCAAGGTCATGGTGTCGGCAAGGATCTGGTTCAAGCTGTCGGCGCCCGTCAGTCGGGTCTTGTGATCGAGCGATAAGGGCCGGTTGACGACTGTTCCATAAGGCTGGATCTCAGTCTCCTTGCCCGTGAGGAGCGTCTTTGAGGAAGTATGTTGTTTCATGATTTTCTGCCCCTTCACTTGCAGTCCAGTGGCCGTTGGGAAACCCGTCCAGGTCGACAATTGGCGTGTGGCGTGCACATGAAAAACCTATGAAACAGCAATCCAATGAAGAATTCCGAACGTACGCTGTCTCGGTGACGGGAGAGCAGGAGAGGCGGGCGGATTCAGCCGGCCAGTCCGGGGACACGCAAGGATTGTCCCAGGTCGCCGAGGCAGGGTCGGAGAGCGTGGCGGAGTTGCTGGAAGAAGGGCAGTCGTTTGAAGCGGAAGCCATTGGTGGCGTGGAAAATGCGCCCGACGCCGACGTGGCTGAAGTGCACACCAAACAAGTCCCCGAGGACGATGTGCCGGCGGAATACCTGGGGGCGGATTAGTTTAGGCGGAGCTGGTTTCAAGCCAGCTCGACCACCATCTTGCCGATATTTCGGCCGTGGAAGAGACCGATGAAAGCTTCCGCCGCCTGGTCGATTCCCTTCACCACGGTTTCCTTGTTCTTCAACTGGCCCGCCCGGATATACGCGCCCACCTCCGCCTCGAACTCGCTTTGGCGGCCTAGCCAATCCGAAACAATCAGCCCCTTCATGGTGAGCCGCTTGGTAATAATGTTAGACAAATTCGAGGGGCCGGGGCGCGGTGTTTCCGCATTGTAGCCGGAGATGCCGCCGCAGGCGATGATGCGGCCGTGCAGGCGTAAAGCCGAGAGCGCCGCTTCCAGTGTTTCACCCCCGACATTGTCGAAATAGACGTCGATCCCCTCCGGCGCCTCCCGATTCAACTGTTCCAGCAGAGGACCAGCGTTGTAGTCGAAGGCGCCGTCAAAGCCGCATTCTTCCCGGAGGAACCGCACCTTTTCCGCCGAACCCGCCGACCCGATCACACGGCACCCGCGCAATTTCGCCAGTTGCCCGGCCACGTTTCCCACGGCCCCGGCTGCTCCGGAAATGAAGATAACGTCGCCGGCTTTGACTTCCACCAGGTTGAGCCCGGCCCACGCAGTCATGCCAGTCATGCCGAGGGCGCCCAGGTAAATCGACAGCGGCTGAATTTCCCGGCTGACCGGATGCAAGTCCTTCGGCGAGGCCACGAAGTATTCCCGCCAACCGAAGTTGGAAGTGACGACATCCCCCGGCTTAAATTCCCGGGCCCGCGACTCGATGACGTCGCCGACTGCGCCGCCGCTGAGCGGTTTACCCAGTTCGAAAGGAGGCACATATGACTTCCCTTCCTTCATGCGGCCTCGCATATACGGGTCCACCGACATAAAGAGGTTGCGAACCAGTACTTCCTGGTCTTTCAACGGCTCGGAATCGCTCCACGCCAACGTGAAGTTCGCCACAGTTGGCATCCCGGTGGGACGCGAGGCCAAGCGGATTTCGCGGCTCTTAAGTCCTGACATAGATCCCATCTTCTTAAGTTGCGCTTGCGGCGATTACATTCGCCACCCTTCACTTCGGGGAGTTTTCCGCCCGGGCCCGCAACTCGCGCGCCGCATGATACCAGTCCTCGTCCGGCGATCCCTGGGGGCAGCCTCGCGCCTGCCATAGCTCATGAGCCAGGCGTGCAATGTCGTTGTGCCCAAAGTTCGCCACGCCATGTCCGTTCACAGCGCCCTGGCGCATCTGTTCGCTGTGCTGGTAAGCCTGTTGAGAGTGCTCCAGAGCTACCCGGGAGTGTTCCTGCCCTGTTTGGTGATCTTGCTTCTCGTGGGCTTCCGCGGCGCTACGGTGCGCGTGGGCGGCGCCATCGTGCAACTCGGCAGCCCGTTGATGATTCTCGTAATGCGATCCGTCGTTATAACGAGTAGACATTTATAGCCTCACTATCTCGCCCGACTTGCTATGGGCTTCCTGCGCCAGCTTGTAGGCGCGATCCGAGTATTCCAGCGCTCGTTCCGCATGCCAGTCTGCCTCCGTGCGATCGCCTTTTTCGTTGTGTTCGGCAGCGGTCCGGTGGAACCGGGCGGCAAGCTCGTGCTGCTCGGCCGCTCTTCTGTGTGTTTCGTGCATAATGTTTGGTCCTCAGAAATCCTTCCGACCCATCGCATGTGCACGATGCGGACCAATCTCCTGCCCGGCAGCCCGGAGCCGCCGTGAGGCCCTCAATACACCGGTCCCGCCTGCTGGTTACGCGTGCGAACTCTGCACCCGGATGGGCAGATCCTGCACCTCACCAGCCAAGTCAGGGCTCGCGCCAAGCCTCTCCGTGAACGGTCCTGTACGTGCAGTCACGTGCGTTAAGGCAAACAATGTTAACGAATAAGCACATGAAAGATTTTGCGATCCGGGCCGTGGACGGCGAGCTCGGAACCGTGGTCGATGTTTATTTCGACGATGAGACGTGGGCCATCCGCTACCTGGTGGTGGATACCGGTGGCTGGCTGACCGGTCGACATGTGCTGATTTCGCCGATATCCGTGAGCAATACCGACTGGGCGGCCCGGCAATTCGACGTGTCGCTGACGAAACGCCAGGTCGAAAATAGTCCGGATATCGACACTCACCGGCCCGTCTCCCGGCAGCACGAAGCCGCCTTCCTGGGGTATTACGGGTATCCCGTTTATTGGGGTGGCCCCTATCTGTGGGGTCCGGCGTTCAACCCGGCAGGGCTGGGTGGTCCAATGAATGCCGCGGTGGGCGCAATAGCCGCCCCGGTGGGGAGCGAGTCGCCGGATTCGCATCTACGCAGCACGGAAGCCGTGACAGGCTACGACATCGACGCATCGGACGGTGAAATCGGCCACGTAGACGGCTTTGTCGTGGACGATGAGGCCTGGGCCATCCGCTACATGGAAGTGGCCACGCGCAACTGGTTGCCGGGCAAGAAAGTCCTGGTTTCGCCCGCCTGGATCGAAAGGGTGAGCTGGACCCAGTCCAAAGTCTACGTCGGCCTCTCCCGGGAAGCGATCAAGGAGGGCCCGGAATACATCGAGTCCACACCGATCACCCGAGAGTATGAAAACCGCCTTTACTTCCATTACGGCCGCCCTCCCTATTGGTTACACGAAAGCGAACGCAAGACGCTCTCCTCGACCGGGGTCTAAATCGAATCAATTTATGATGAGGCCAAATTCAACCACCCGGATCATCGCAGCGCTCCTGCTCGTCGCGCTCTCCTGCTTGGCGCGCGGCCACAGCGCGCTGAATGGCATCTGGACATTGGTGCCCACGAAGAGCGATTTCGCCGGCCAGTCGGTGCTGCAAACCGGAACCGTGACCATCAACGACCGGCAGGGCATTATCATTGTCTCTCGCAGCTTTGTTTATCAAGGCGACACCGAGACTTTCTTCTATAAGGACCTTACGGACGCCGAACAGAATGCCACGATTCACAGCGGCAAAGACGTCAAGAGCAAGACCAAATGGGACCACGACGTTTTGAAAGTGACGACCACGCAGTCCGGCGCGGTTACTGTCGAAAGTTATAGCCTGGCCGGGGATGGCGCCATGCTCGTCAACGTCGTAAGACCGGACCACAGCCCCATTACCCTCACCTTTCAGCGCAAATAGACGCCTCATCGCAACCGGGCTGCGCGCCGGGGCGAAACGGCAAACAACGGAACCTATGAGTCAAATACCTCTGTATCCCCTGCGATTCGAACCGATCTATCAGTATCGACTATGGGGCGGACGGCGTCTGGCAGGCTGGCTCGCTGCGCCGCTGCCGGGCGACGGGCCCATCGGGGAGGCTTGGGTACTGAGCGATCGCGGGGACCATCCCAGCCGCGTCGCGGATGGACCGCTCAAAGGATGGACCATCGGTGAGTTGTTGGCGCAGTCCCCGGAGCAAATGCTTGGAACGTCTGCCCAACGTCTCCGCCGCTTTCCACTGCTGCTGAAATTCCTGGACGCGCGGGAAATGCTATCGGTCCAAGTACATCCTTCGGACGCACAGGTGGACCTGTTGCCCGAGGGCGAAAGCGGTAAGACGGAAGCCTGGGTCGTGCTGGAGGCCGGGAAAGAGAGCCGTATCTATGCGGGCCTGAATCCAGGCACTACCGCGGCGGATCTGCGACAAGCGCTCGGCAACGGAACGGTGGCGGACCAGCTCGCGCACTTCACTCCGCAGCCTGGCGATGCCGTTTTCCTGCCGGCTGGGACAGTTCACACCCTGGGCGGCGGCGTCGTGGTGTTCGAGGTCCAGCAGAACAGCGACGTCACATTCCGCTTGTACGATTGGGGCCATGTCGACGCCCAGACAGGCCAGTCGCGGCCACTCCAGGTCCAGCAGGCGCTTGCCAGCATCGATTTCTCCGGGCGCGCAGGCGGTTCGGTCGTGCCCGTCATGGAAACGGCTACACCCGTAAAACGCGAGCGCCTGTTTCAATGCGAGTACTTCCGGCTGTGGCGACTGACCGGGCAATTGCTGTTTACCGTCGGCGCCGCGGATGTGCCTCGCGTGCTCGTCTGCCTCGAGGGCGCCGGCCAGATCGGGTACAACGGCGCCGTATATGCAGTCGGCAAGGGCGAGGTGTGGCTTTTGCCCGCGGTTGTGGGAGCGTGCGCTTTTCAGCCGCACGAATCGGTGAGCTTACTGGAGATTGCCCTGCCGGTGGCAAACCAGTGAAGAAGCTCATCGTGTACGATCTCGACGGAACTCTCGCTGAGAGCAAATCGTCTCTCGACGCCGAAATGTCGGCACTGCTGCACAACCTTCTCGGCATCGCCAAAGTGGCCGTGATCTCCGGCGGAGGCTGGCCCCAGTTTGAAAAACAACTGCTCTCCAATCTGCCTCAAGACGAACGCCTGGTGAACCTGTCGCTGCTTCCCACATGCGGGACACAATTCTTCCAATACACCGGGGATTGGAGCAAGCTCTATTCCGAAGATCTTACTGCGTCTGAAAAGGAGAAAATCACCAATTCTCTGAAGCAGGCGGTGGAATCGGCGGGATTCACGCCTGAAAAGGTCTGGGGAGAGGTGATTGAAGACCGCGGCAGCCAGATCACTTTTTCCGCGCTAGGCCAACAGGCTCCCTTAGAAGAAAAGGACAAATGGGACCGCGATTTCAGCAAGCGGAAGAAGATCAAGGCGATTCTCGACACGTTGATCCCCGAATTCTCCGTTCGCATGGGCGGCGCCACCTCCATCGATGTCACCAAGCCCGGCATCGACAAGGCCTACGGAATTGGCAAGTTGCGAGACATACTCGGCATTTCATTGCAGGAGATGGTGTACATCGGCGACGCCTTATTCCCCGGCGGGAACGACTATCCGGCGAAAGAAGCAGGGGTTGTATGTGTCGCGGTTCGAGGTCCTCAAGAGACTAAACCGGTTACCGATGCGATCATCGCCTGTCTGGGTAGCCTATGAGGGAATTCAAGCTGCAGCGCCTGGGAATGGTCATGGAGCCCGAGCCCGGTAATCCGCTGGAGGTCGAAGGCGTTCTGAATCCGGCTGCCATTCGCGGCCCCGATGGTCGGCTCTATCTCTTCCCGCGGCTGGTTGCCCAGGGAAACTACTCGCGCATCGGGATTGCAAGAGTGCGCTTCAATCAAGCCGGCGATCCGGAAGGCGTCGCTCGGCTAGGAATTGCGCTCGAACCGGAAGCCGATTACGAGCGGCGGCCCGGCGGAGGCGGCGGCTGCGAGGACCCTCGGATCACCTTCGTGGAACCGCTCCAGCGCTACGTGATGAGTTACACGGCATTCTCGCCGCTGGGCCCACGAATTGCCTTTGCCGTGTCGGCGGACCTGTTCCACTGGCAGCGTCTCGGGCTGGCGACCTATGGCCGGTATCACGGGGTCGAAATCGGTGACGTGGACGACAAAGATGCCAGCCTCTTCCCTGTCGCCATTCCGAATCCATCCGGACGGCCGGAACTGGCCATGCTTCACCGGCCTCTCTTTCCCGGCACTCGTCCGGAGGAAACCGCCCGCCATCCCGCCGCCCGCGAGGTGGATCTCGATCGGGAGAGCATCTGGATTTCCTACAGCCGGATGGCCTTGGATAGCCATGAGCCACCGTCCCGCCTCGGTCCCTTCGCCTGTCATCACCGGCTGGCGACTCCCGTCTCGCCCTGGGAGCGGCTGAAAGTCGGCGGCGGCACTCCGCCCGTCTTAACTCCCCGCGGAAACTGGCTGATCGTCTACCACGGCGTCAGCGAATGCGCGGGGCCGGGCGGCACCGAACACCCGCTGTGTTACTCGGCCGGCATGATGGTGCTCTCCGGAGACTGTCCGCAAGTAATCCTCTATCGTTCCGCGGAACCGGTGTTGACGCCCACGTTGCCGCAAGAACGCCGCGGGGCCGTCCCCAACGTCGTGTTTCCCACCGGCATTGACCGTCGCGACGATCTTGGCTCGCCGGACCGCTTCGACGTCTACTACGGGATGGCCGATAACCGCATTGGCGTGGCACGCCTGGACCTGCCTGCCTCGCTGCCCGCGCGAGGAGTCGCCGACCCGCCGGAAGGAAAAGTGTAAGGCGCTCGCGGACACCCCAACCAGTCGACTGGGATGCCACGGCAGCTAGAACGTCAACTTCAGGGCAATCTGAATTCTGCGCGCCGCGCGGAACGAGTTCACCTCTCCGAATAACGTGCTGGTGATATTGGTGCTGGCGAAAGCGCTCGGATTGACCCAGTTCAGAATATTGTAGGCCTCTCCGCGAAGCTGCAGCTTCACGCGATCTTCCTTCGACAAACCGAAGTTTTTCACCAGGCTGGCGTCGATGTTGAAATATCCGGGTCCGCGAATCACTCCGCGGCCGGCATTGCCGGGACGAACCGCCCCGTTGGGCACCGGCTGGAAACAGGCCGTGTTGAACCATGTGGGCTTTCCGGTCCCGGTGACGGTGGTGAACTGTTTCGGTTGACTCGCTCGCGGATCGCAAACCATATCCGGCCGCGAACTGGAGGCGCTGTTGCCAATCAGCCCCAGGCCGGCGGGGTCCACGCTCGAAGTGGTCACCGTAAACGGCGTACCCGAATACGCACTGGGAATGCCGGCAACTTCCCAACCGCCTAACGCCTGATGGAGCACTCCCTTGCTGTGTGCGAACGCGGGGATCAGGTACACGTAATTAATGGCCAGCACTTGCTGGCGGTCGAGCGGCGACGGACCGTATTCGCCTTCATGCCAGTTGAAGCTGCTTTGCGGGGCGGTGCTGTCGGCGCCGGCGTCGGTCATATACTTGGACCAGGTATAGGCCGCATCCAGCAGACCCACCGAGCCGAAGTTCTTGCGGAGGTGGATCTGCAGAGAGTGGTAATTGGAATCGAACGCCGTCTCCTCCGCGTTGATGGCGTTGAAGCCGA
>Ga0302320_10014832_pt1 | contig 16081 bp, 12 predicted proteins | sample Bog_T0_3_FD_202130 | JGI IMG/M metagenome (GOLD analysis project Ga0302320, IMG submission 202130) | Peat permafrost microbial communities from Stordalen Mire near Abisko, Sweden - Bog_T0_3 | ecosystem: Environmental > Terrestrial > Soil > Wetlands > Peat | place: Sweden: Abisko, Stordalen Mire... | reverse complement strand
TCAATTTGCTGGAGATGCAGGGAGAGCTCGTTGGTGGTGCCGACGGCGGCGCGGAGCACGATGCCATAGCCGGTGTGCTTGCGGCTGCGCAGGTGCGGATTGGTGCCGAAGTTGTCGAGTGCGCGATACATGATGTCGTCCCACGGCGGGTAGCTGCCGGGAGCGGACTCCGCATCGACATCCGTGGAGCGCGAGGCCCACATGGCGTGCTCGGCAGCGAGAGGTGCGTAACGCTGGAGGCAGGTGCCGAGATACCAGAGGGAACGCGGGGGCATGCGCTGCTCGGAGTGCGCTCCGATAGGCGGATAGACGCGACGCGGCCCCTGGCCGGGACCGACGACGCCCCATTCGCGGCCATGGTCGACGGCGAGCAGGTAGCGCATTTCTTCTTCGGTCTGGCCGTTAAACGGGGCGGAGAGAGCATTGACCGCCCAGTCGGCCATTTGCGCGAGCTGCGGGGTGACGAAGCGGATGGCTCCGTCAAAGTTGCGCAGGAGAAAATCTGTGCGCAGAGAGGGGCGGACAAATGCCCAGACATAGGTGCCGATGTCCTCGGTCCAACGGCCGCCATCGGCATCCCATGAATCGACGGAGGGGCGCGTGTTGAAGCGGGTGTTGAGCTCGACACATTTCTGCCACATGTCGGCCCAGGTTTGGGCCATGGGGTGTTCGGGAAAGAGAAACGACATGGCGGGCGGCGCGGCTTTGACGTCGGCCATATAGTTTGGGTGCCCCGCGAGCATGGGAACGACGGGGAAGAATTCGTCGCCGGCCAGCACATAGGCGATGAAGAGATAGATGGCGGTGAGGCGGGTGCGCTGGCGCTCGGTCATGGTGGCGCTGAGGCGATTGAAGCCGTCGATCCACCCGCCCATGATGCGGCGGCTGGGAACGGGACTGAAGTTGACGATGCTGCGGCCGGGGAGGGGACCGTGGCCGTCCATTTGGCGCGCGCCGGTGACGGGAAGAGTGCAGACATACGGCGAGGCCAGGACGTCTTGCTCGAGGTCGGCGGCAGTCTTGGCACCGCCGCCGGTGAAGATGACGGGCGGACGGCGAGCGGCTTGAGGATAGTCGAGCACCCAATCTTTTACGCGATTGAGATCGAGGGTGCCGTAGCGATTCTGGAGGAAGAGCGTGTGCGACGTGAAACTGAGAGGCACCTGGTAGGTGAGGCTGTCTTGCGCGCCATTGTTGGTAGGCTGGGAGGCCTGCTCGAGTTGGCGCATGGCTTCTTTGTCTTTGGCGTGGTCGTAATAGGCGATGCAGGTGGAGCGGCGGCCGGGGGCTAACGGCCATTTCCAGGAGAGGCGACCGTCTTGATGGAAGGTGCGGATCTGGAGGGTTGGGGATTCGCGTTCGTAGGCGTACTCGTGGTCTTGCCACTCGGTGGCGTTGTCGATGAAGACGCCTAATGCGTCGTTTGAGTGCTGGTCCCAGAAGTTTGCCCAGTTGGCGATGAGGAAGTTGCCGGGGGCGGGCTGGTAGATGCCGAGGATGATGGGCAGTTCTCCCTGGGGCATGGTTTCGGGATAGATGGGACTGCTCGAGCCACACCTTGCGTCGAGGTTGCGCCAGGGTTGATCGATGCGTTCCCAGATGTAGTCGTCGTAGCTGCGGATTTGCTCGGGCAAGGGGAACGGGTGATTGGGGGCCTGACGATGGGTGGGGTCGAAACCGGTCCAGGTGGTTTCGATGACGCCGCGCGTGCCGGGCTTTAGGCCGTCCATATTTTCCTGGAGGCGGACAAAGTCCATTCCGGCGGTGCATGTGACTTGAGCGATGTAGTGGGAGCCGCTTTGGGTTTCGTAGGTGAGCTCGCAGGTGATGAACAGCGGACCATTGGCGATGCGGGCGGAAGTGATTTGCTTGACGGGATCGCCGGAGATGCTGAGGTTCGAGGAGCCTATCCAATTCTCGGGCCGCGGGTTTTCTGCCCGCGAGTTGCCGCCGCGCGCGACTTGCATGATGGGGCCGGGGGCGTCTCCGGAGATTTGTTGCGATGCGGGGATGCGGACCTGGATGGGGCCGGCATCGAGAACGATGGAGTTGCCGTCGAGCTTTTCGCTGACCTGCGGCGGATGAACGACTGGTTGGTCCGAGGCGGTGAGAACGAATTCCCGCCGTGCGCCGCTGGGCAGATCGGAGAAGAAATGGAGAGTGGCGGTGCGAATCGCGGAACGGGGCCCGGCAGGAGCGTCGACGATGTTGGAGAACTGGATGGGAATGCGCTCGCCGGTGTCGACGCGGGTGAGTTGCAGTCGATCAAGGGCGATCGGAGCGTCGAACTCAATCGGGTAGCTGAGGAGCGTGCGCGGCCACCAGTAGAAGGGGTGGTCGAGCAGATCGTGCAAGAGAAAGTGGATCTCGCGACGGTTGTTCCAGACTGCGGGTTTGGCGGAGGAGGAGGTTTCCGCGGGCGCCAGCGCCGAGGCGGCCGATATCGAGGCAGGGAGCGTGAGGGCACCAACACAAAACGAGCGGCGATTCAACATGTCCGATCCACTTCCAGGGTTCTTTGCGTTTCAGGATTGATCTGCTTTTACCGTACAGGAGAGGGCGCGTGTGAGTGCGAGTGTGAGTGTGAGTGGCCCGGTACAGGTCTTCCCAGGCTACGAAGAAAGCCTGGTTCGAATTCCAATTCAGAAATAAGGCGCGTCCTGTGCGAGGTTAAATCGCGGGGCTCTTTCCGATTCACTTTGCTTATCTCGAAAAATCGCCGCTTTTGCCGCCGGATTTGGATTCGAGGCGGATTTCGCGAATGACGATGGATTTGTCGAGGGCTTTGGTCATGTCGTAGATGGTGAGGGCGGCGACGGCGGCGGCGGTGAGGGCTTCCATTTCGACGCCGGTGGGACCAAGCGTGGCCGCGGTGGCCGTGATGCGCACACCTTCCGCGACGAGGTTGGTTGTGACATCGACGTGCGTGAGCGGGAGGGGATGGCAGAGGGGAATGAGCTCGGCGGTTCGCTTGGCGGCCTGGATGCCGGCGATGCGCGCGACTTCAAGCGGATTGCCTTTGGGGTTTGCGGGCAGCGCAGAGATGACCGCGGCGGAGAGCGCAACGAAGGCCGATGCGGTGGCGGCGCGGCGCGTGGGCGGCTTGGAGCTGACGTCGACCATGGCGGCCTGGCCGTTGGCGGCGAAGTGAGAGAGTTTGGCGGGATGCGATTTTTTTTCGGAACGTGTGGGTTTGGATGCGGATTTGGGTCTTGGCATGAGGGTCCTCTCGAAAGTCTTCTCAGAGTCCACGTAATAGCGGGTCATTGCAAAGATTCTTGCGCCCGCTGATGCGGGCTGACAATGCTGGCTCTGCTTTCTTCCCCAGGCTCACGCCTGGGGCTACCGTCTTTTGCCCGCTGAAGCGGGCTGACTTTTGTGCAGCTGCGCACTTTCACAAACATGGCCCGAAGGTGCGAGACCTTCGGCAGAATTTCAAGCAAGAAGGATGGTGACGGTTGCGCCGGCTTTGAGGTGGTCGCAGTTGTCGGGGACGACGAGATAGCAGTTTGCGCGAGCCATGGCGGCGAGATCGCCGGAGCCTTGCCAGTGAACGAGCGCGACTTCAGGCGCGGATTTCAAGAAGGTGCATGCGGCGGGGAGAAAACGCGTGAGGCCGGGTTTTGTTTTTACGTCGGCGGCGAGACGGGCGAGGGCGAAGCGGGGGCCGTGGGCGTTGCGGCCAGCGAGTGCGGCGAGGATGGGCGCGGCGAAGAGCTGGAAGGTGACGGCGGAGGAGACGGGATTGCCCGGAAGTCCGTAGACGTAGCAGCGCTGCGTGCGGCTCCGGTTTTGGTGGGGGCCCGTGCCGGTGCGGCGGAGTTCTGCGAAGACCAGCGGCTTGCCGGGCTGGATGCGGATGCCGGTGAAGTGGAAGCGGGCTCCGAGGCGGGCGAGGGCGGGCTCGACGAGATCGAATTTGCCGGCAGACACGCCGCCGGTGATGAGGAGAAGGTCGGCCGCAGCGGCGCGAGCGAGCGCGGCGTTGAGGGAGCGGGCGGTGTCGCGCGCGATGGGCATGATCCAGGGCGCGCCGCCGGCGGCGGTGACCATGGCGGCGAGCATGGCGGAGCTGGAGTTGCGAATCTGGCCGGGCCTGGGCTTGGCGGCGATGGGGACAAGTTCGTCGCCTGTGGAAAGGATGGCGACGCGGGGCCTGGCGTAGACGTTGAGATTTGTCGCGCCGCATGAGGCGGCAAGCGCGATTTGCGCTGCGCTGCACAGAGTTCCGGCGGGGAGCAGGGCGTCGCCTTTGCGGGCTTGCGCGCCACGGGCCACGATGTTTTCGCCTTTCTTGATGGTGCGCGGCGGTAGGAGGCGGATGGTTGGAGATCCAGCGGACTTGATGTGGGCGGATTCCCACATCTCAGAATCGAGATGTGGGGCACCCGGCGTTCGGTGCTGAGTTGAGGATGGGATGTTGAGGTTCGCGCTTTCGACGTGCTCGAGCATGACGACGGCGTCGGCGCCGCGCGGGATGGGCGCGCCGGTCATTATTTCCCAAACCGCTCCGCGCGGGAGCGGGCCGGAAGGAGGGTCGCCAGCTCGGGTTGTGCCGACGACAGCGAGAGGGCTATGCGTGGAGATTTCCGCGGCGCGGCAGGCGTAACCGTCGCGCGTGGAGCGGGGGAATGGGGGCTGGTCCGTGTCGGCGCGGAGGGTTTCTGCGAGGACACGGCCGGCGGCTGCGGGGAGTTTCACGCGCTCGGTGGCGGGCTTGCTGCGCGCGAGTTGCGCGGCGCGTTTGGCGACGAAGGCGGCGGCCTCGGCGTAGCTGAGCAATGCGTCACTCATGGAATGGATTGTAGAGGGTCCGAACGAGGGCGAGGTTCGTACTATCCCATCCTAACGACAAACGACGTCGTTACGATGGGGCACCCACTTTCGTGCTGGGTTGAGACGAGGAGGTTGAGGTTCGTGCTTTCCCACATCTCAAAATCGAGATGTGGGGCACCCGGTTTCGTGCTGGGTTGAGACGAGGAGGTTGAGGTTCGTGCTTTCCCACATCTCAAAATCGAGATGTGGGGCACCCGGTTTCGTGCTGGGTTGAGACGAGGAGGTTGAGGTTCGTGCTTTCCCACATCTCAAAATCGAGATGTGGGGCACCCGGGAATTATTTTTGTGCGGGCGAGGTGGTTTGCACGGGCGGGCTGGCGGGGGTGGTTTCGCTTCCCGTGTTCTGTGTGGTTGCGTTCTGCGGGTTGGGGTTGAGCAGGCCGGCGCTTTGCAGGATGGTTGTGACTTTCGCGGCGTACTCCCCGGCGGGAGCCAGCTCAAGATATTTCTGAAATGCCGCGGCGCACTCGGGAGAGAGTTTGAGTTTGTTGGTATCGGGATCGACGGGCGCGTCCACGGCGAGCCCCTGGGCCTTGATGAAATAAAGGAGAGGGTCATTCGGATTGGCCTTGAGGGCATCGTCGGCAGCGTCGATTTGCGCCGAGGCGTTTTTCTGCTGGAAGTAGATGACGGCCAGATTGCGGAGATACGTGGCGGCGTGGGCGGGATCGGCTTTGACGGCCGCGACGAAGGAGGCATTGGCTTCGTCGACCATGAGGGTGCGGGCGTAGACCTCACCGAGGCCGGCCAGGGCCGCGGCGGCGAGTTGGGGATCAATCTTCGCGGCCAGCGGTGCGGGATTTTCCGCCTGAAGGCCGGGGTTTCCGGGCTGCGCGGTGAGATCGACGGCTTTCTTGAAGCTGGTTTCCGCGTCGAGATAATTTTTGAGGCCCACCTGGGCGCGCCCGAGATAGACCCACAGGGTTGCCTCATCGGGCCATGCAGCGGCGGCCTTGCACATGCGCGATTCGATGTCGGTGTATTTGTCTTCCCGGATTTCGTCGACTGTGGAATCGACGTCGGACGGGGCGGCCGTGGAGCCCAGGGTTTGGATTGCCGTGACGCGCGCCGTGGCGATATCCGCGAAGTCCTGACTCACCGCTTGCAGATCGGCGTTGATGGAGGCAATCATCGTGTGGGCGGCCAGCGCTTTTTGGTTCGACTCTTTTATCTGCTGCAACTGCACTTGTTCTTCGGGCGAGAGCCGGTCAAAATACTCCTCGCGGGTCATGTCGACATCCTGCGGCGTGCCTTTTCCGGCGAGGATGACGACGCTGTGAATGTAGTCCGTAACTTTGCCGTCTGGCGTGCCGGGCGCACGGTAGACCAGCGTGTACTCGCCAAGGGGCTCTCTGCCGGTGTAATCGCCATTGGGGGAAACCGTGATGTTGTAGCGCAAGGTGACGCCGCCGTCGGTGGAGAGGCTCACGGTGCCGCCGTTCTCGGGCAGTCCCGTGGGGCCGATGACGCGGCCGGAGATCCAGCCGATGTCGCGCTCTTCGTCTTGCTGGTCGGAGGGTTGGGGAGGGGCGCCCGCATCCTGTTGCGCACGCGCAGAGGCAAGCGCCAAGGCAACCAGGGAGAGGGCAACGAAGAGTCGGCCCGCGCGGCTGCGACACCAAGCGAAACTCATGCAATGCATTGTACGGCGATTGGAGACGAGGGGAGAACCATCAAGAAAAAGGGCGTCCGTGGTGGCGGACGCCCTGCGATCGAGTGAAGCGGAGGCGGAGTTACTTCGACTTGGCTCCGGCTTGCTGCAGGATGCCCGCCACGTCTCCCGCGAACTGGCCCTTCGGCGCCAATTGCAGATATTTCTGATAGGCCGTAATGGTGTCGGGAGTCAGGACGATTTTGTTCGGATTTTTGGGGTCTGGGGCGGCAAACTGCTGAAGCAGTCCCTGGCCTTCGATGTAGTACATGAGAGCGAGGCTGGGATCGTTCGGATTCGAATTGAGCTTGATGGCCTGATCGGCCGCTTCAGCCATGCCTGCGGGGTTGTTTTCCTGGAAGAAGATGATGGCCTGGTTCTTGAGATAGAGAGGCGCGTTCGTGGGATCGGCCTTGGCGGCTGCGTCAAAGGCTGCGTGGGCTTCAGGCACCTTGCCGGTGCGCGCGTAGATCTCGCCAAGTCCGGCTTGCGCCTGACCGATGACGGGCCCGCGCGGCTTTTTGGAGGCGGTCTCGAGATCGACGGACTTTTTGTAGGAGACGATGGCGGCGTCGTACTGCTTGAGGCCGGCCTGTCCGTAGCCGAGTTGGTTCCACAGCAGGGCTTCGTCCGGCTTGAGGCCGGTGTCTTTGGTGGCGAGGCTCACGATGTCGGTGTACTTGGCGGTCCTGATCTCAACCACCTTGGTGGCAAGATCGGCCTTGGAAGGGGTGCCGCCGAGTGCCGCCGCCGCAAGCGCGCTAGCGTTGTCGATGTCTTTCTTGTCCTGATTGACGATCTTGAGATCGGCGTTGAGCTGGTTGATGAGGACGTTGGCCTGGAGAGCCTGGGCATTCTGCTTCTTCAAATCCTCCAGCGCCTTTTTCTCTTCCGGCGTCATTTTGTCGATATATTCCTGGCGCGACATGTCGACGTCCTGCGCGGTGTCTGTGCCGACGACGAGTTTGACGCCGCGGATGGAATCGACCATTTTGCCGGCGGGCGTATCGGCCGCGCGGTAGACGACCATGTAGGTTCCCGCAGGCGCTTCGCCGGTGTAATTGCCGGACTCATCGACCGGGAAGGTGTACTTGAGGGTCACGCCGCCATCGGTGGAGAGGTTCACCGAGCCGCCGCCCTGGGGCTGGCCGGTGGGATTGATGACGCGGCCGTGAATTTTGGCGGCGTTTGGGATAGCGGGCGTTTGCGCCTGTAAGGGCGCGAAAACGAGTGCCAGGAGTCCTGCAGCGGCCAGGCCGAGGCAAAGTGAGAGAGAGCGTTTCATGTTTTCTCCTTGAGAGCGGCGGGAGCGATACTGCCCGCAGGCTCAAAAAATTCAAAATTCTCAGGCGCAGCGGAAGAAATCCATCCGACAAAGCGCAATTGTGAGCAAAACCAACGTTAAATCCAACCCAGCACGCTGCACAAGAGGCTCAGGTCGGAGGTGGAGTTTCAGGTTGAAAGAAAACATCCCTCAGGGGCTCAAGCCCCGCTCCACTTGCCGCGTTTCCGGCGCCCTTCGACTTCGCTCAGGGCAGGCTCTAAAGTCGTGCCCTGACACTTCGTGCTCCACGCCGTATTTTTCAGCAATCTCCAAGTCGCGCAACCTTCGCGCACAGTGCCAATTACCACTCTGATGGTAGTGTGACGGGCTCGGGTGCGCGTGTGGCCTGTATCACATAGTAGAGACAGCCGGGTTTGCGGGGTTTGCGGGGTTAGCGGAGTTGGCGGAGTTAGCGGGGTTAGCGGGCTTCTTACGCGGCAGGGGAGAAAAGACCGGCGAAGGCCATTGCTGGAGAGAGGCCCTAAAATCTAGGCATGGGAACGGTGATTCGGAGTGCAACCGCGGCGGATGTGGGACAGATTTTGGCTTTTATTCGCGCGCTGGCGGATTTTGAGCGGGCGCCGGAGGCGGTGGTCGCGACCGAAGAGGGTCTGCTGCGCGACGGGTTTGGCGCTAACCCGTTTTATACCTGCCTGATTGCCGACCACGACGGCCAGCCCGCGGGTTTCGCGTTGTTTTTCTATAACTACTCGACCTGGATGGGTCGGCCGGGGATCTACCTTGAGGACCTGTTCGTGCTGCCGGAGTTTCGCGGATTGGGGATTGGCAAGGCGCTGCTGCAGCGTGTGGCGGGCATCGCGGTGGAAAAGGAGTGCGGGCGGCTGAACTGGGCGGTTCTGGATTGGAATACGCCGGCGATTGATTTTTATCGCGCCATGGGGGCGGAGTTCATGGATGAGTGGCGGCTGGTGCGGCTGGAGGGCGAGGCGATTCGGAGGCTGGCGGAGGGCGGTGGCCCAACCTCTTCCGCAAGAAGCGCGGAAAAGGACGGCGGCTCGTCTGCGGTTACGGATTGAAGTGTGAGGGTCTTGACAGGCTGTGGAGCAACTCCGAACGAAGAGGGAATTTGGCAAAGGGTAGATCAGCAGGGGCTAAAGCCCGACACATTCCGCTGAGCATATTGGCCCGGCTAAAGCCGTGCCCTTGTTACAAAGCCTTGCGCTGAGTTTTTCGCAGGCTTTGGAGATCTTTACTGCCGCCGGCCTGGAGACTACGAGTTTGGATTGAAGTGTGAGGGTCTTGACAGGCTGTGGAGCAACTCCGAACGAAGAGGGAATTTGGCAAAGGGTAGATCAGCAGGGGCTAAAGCCCGACACATTCCGCTGAGCATATTGGCCCGGCTAAAGCCGTGCCCTTGTTACAAAGCCTTGCGCTGAGTTTTTCGCAGGCTTTGGCATATTGGCCCGGCTAAAGCCGTGCCCTTGTTACAAAGCCGCTTGCGCTGAGTTTTTCCGCAGGCTTTGGAGACCTTTACTGCGGCCGGCCTGGAGACCCGCTACGAGTTTGGATTGAAGTGTGAGGGTCTGGAGACCCTCACTACAGCCGGCCAGGAGGCTGGCGCTACAACGGCAGGCTTGCGTTACAACAGGAGGCCGGCGTTACACGGGGAGCGGGTGGAGCAACTTTGAGGATTCGGGTGATTGGCGGTGGGCTGGCGGGGCCGGAGGCGGCGTTGACGGCGGCGCGGCTGGGCTGCGAGGTGGATCTCTACGAGATGCGCGCGGTGGTGGATGGAAAGCCGCGGCTGACGCCTGCGCACCAGACTACGGATTTCGGCGAGCTGGTTTGCTCGAACTCTCTCAAGAGCGAGTCAGAGAATACCGCGCCGTGGCTGCTGAAACAGGAGATGCGGCGGTGTGGGTCGGCGTTGTTGCGCATTGCCGATGAGACGGCGGTGCCGGCGGGGCACGCGCTGGCGGTGGATCGCGTGGAGTTTTCGCGGCGGATTTCTGAGGCGATTGAGGCGGAGGCGCGGATTCGCGTGATTCGGGAAGAAGTGACGAGCCTGGAAACTGCTGGAGCGGAGCCGACGATCAGCATCGTGGCGACGGGGCCGCTGACTTCAGACGCTTTGAGCCGGGAGATTGAGCGGCTGACGGGCGCGGGGCGGCTGGCATTTTATGACTCGATTTCGCCGATTGTGGATGCGGAGACGATCGACATGAGCCGCGTGTATTTTGCGGCGCGCTGGGACAAGGGAACGGCGGACTACATCAATTGCCCGATGGACCGCGCGGAGTACGACTGCTTTTACGACGCGCTGGTGGCGGCTGAAGCGGCCGAACACAAGGAGTGGGAGAAGCTGGAATATTTTGAGGGCTGTTTGCCCATTGAAGTGCTGGCCACGCGCGGGCGGGATACATTGCGCTTTGGGCCGATGAAGCCGGTGGGGCTGCGCGATCCGCGCAGTGGGAAAAATCCGTGGGCCGTGGTGCAGTTGCGCAAGGAAAATCTGCGCGCGGACAGCTACAACCTGGTGGGCTTTCAGAATCACTTGAAGTTTGGCGAACAGGCGCGGATTCTGCGGCTGATTCCGGGTCTGGAGAATGCGCGGTTCCTGCGCTACGGGCAGATTCACCGCAACACGTATATCTGCGCGCCGGTGCTGCTGGACGAGTGCCTGCGGCTTAAACCGGACGCGATCCGGATGCATGCGGAGGCTCCCACCGATTCGCCCAACAGCCGGCGAATGGATGGGGCACCAACGATCATTTTTGCGGGGCAGGTTTGCGGTGTGGAGGGGTATACGGAGTCCATTGCGACGGGCATGCTGGCGGGGATTTATGCCGCGGCGATGGTTCGCGGCGAGGAGCCCGTGCCGGTTCCGCGCGCGTCGGCGCTTGGCTCGCTGGTGCACTACATTACGCACGCGGATGCGAAGAATTTTCAGCCGGCCAATATTACCTTCGACTTGCTGGAGCCGCTGGAAGAAGAGTTGCGGAAGAAGGTTCGCGACAAGAAGGAGCGGCATCGGATGGTGTGCGAGCGGGCGCTGGCAGCGTTCGATGGGTGGCGGGCGAACAAGTAGACGCCGGGAACATTTCAGCGCCGATTCGTGTCCAACAGAGTAGGCTTTGCGCGCGGCGATGACATAGCGTGGGCGTGTACCCTGAAGATTGGGATGTTGTGCTGCGCGCGCACGGGAAGTGAGTGGTTTTGATGCGATGGTTGGCGGTTATTTGCGGTTTGGCGGCGGTTGGTGGCTGCGCGGCGCTTGTGTGCGCACAGGCGGCGCAACCGACTGCGGCGGAAAAGAAGTCTGCCACCGCGATCACGCTTCCACCTGCGCCGAAGGCGCTGCTGCCCGATGCATTCGACGGTTGGGAGACAGCGGAACCCTCGAAGACATTGACGGACGCGGCGCAGGCCGACCCGGCCAATGCCACGGCGCTGAAGGAGTACGGGTTTAACGCAGTGGTGGAGGCCCACTACAAGCGCGAGGGAGAGACGCTGAGCGTGCGCGCGCTGCGCTTTGAGGACGCGAGCGGGGCGTATGGGGCGTACAGCTACTACCGGCAGAACAACTGGCCGAAGGAAACGATCGGCACGGGCGCGGCATCGGACAACAATCGGGTTCTGTTCTGGGTGGGAACGACGGTAGTGGACGCAACGTTTTCGAAAGTCGATGCGATGTCGGGAAGCGCGTTGCGCGAGATTGCGCGGCAATTGCCTGTCGTCGGCGGAACGATCGCGTTGGCGCCGCCCATCCTGGCGAGTTTGCCGCAACAAAAACTTGATCCGCAGACAACGCATTATGCAGTGGGCCCGGCCGGCTACGCGGGCGCGGGCGGCGTGCTGCCGCCGTCGCTGGTGCGCTTCGATATGGGTGCGGAAACCGTGACGGCGAATTACTCGCTGGTCTCGGGGCCGGCAACGCTGACGCTGATCGATTACCCCACGCCGCAGATTGCGCACGCGCAGGTGGAGGCGATTCGCGCGTACTTGAAAGCGGGCAGCAAGGCACAGCCGGCGTGGACAAAACCACTCAACGACTCTGACGTAGCATCGCTCGAGGTGCGCGATAGCGGGCCGCTGGTGGCGATCGTGAGCGGCGACGCGGTTCCCGACGACAGCCACCGACTGCTGGAGTTGGTGCACTACGAAGCTAACCTGACGTCGATGCCTCAACCGGCGGAATCGGATATTGAGAAGACCAGCAAGCTGCTGCTGGGGAGCGTGATACTAAGCCTGATCGGAGGTGGGGCTGCCATTTTGCTGGGAGGGTTCTTTGGCGGCGGCAGGGCCGTTTACCGGAAGATGACGGGCAAACCTACGTCGTCACTCTATGACGTGGAGTTTATTCGAATCGATCTGAGGGAAGATGTGGTGGGGGAAGAAACGGAGGAAGTGGCGGAGGCAATCAAAGGGCCGCATCCGAAGGGTTAACGGCGGGTTGAATCTGTGGAAAAGTGGACATAAACCCGACGAAACCAGACGAAATCACGGGAAATCACGAAGAAAAGCGGGCGAATGATCGGCGAAGATAATCCTGATCGAGGCTCCTGGATTGAATTGTTAAATTATTGAAATAAAGGCGTTTATTTTTGCCTATATTTTTTCTTGACACTGCTTTCCCCCGAACCTAGTATGCAGCCAGAAAGTTCTGATGGGTTTGCCTCCGTTGGAACTATTCTCCCTAAGGAGAGAGCTGCCCTGTTGCCGGGCGGCTCTTTCCGTTTATGAGGCGCTTTTCTAACCGATTGGACTTTCCTCTGCGGTGGCCGGCGAGGCGTCGGTCCATTGCTCGTCGCATTGCTCGCAGCGCCATGTGTTTGCGGGGTCGACGCGTTCGAGAACTACGTCATCCGATCCACATTTGGGACATTTGGGTTCGACGAAGTCAGGAACTTCGTACTTGGATTCGTCGACGATCTCCTGCGGGATGGGTTGCGCTGCGATGGCTTGTGCCTGCTCAAGCTGATCGGCGGCGACGAGCACACGCGGGCAGGCGAGGCCGGACATGCCATAGCGAGAGCCTGACCCGGCGCGGTCGGTCCAGCCGTCGATTCCCGCCTTCTGCAACGCCTCAACGAGTTGCTCGGCCTGCTCTGTTGTTTGGCAGTCACATAGCACTGTCTTCCACGTGTACTCGTGCGGGGCGTCGGATTCATCGGGCGTATCCGGAGAGTCGGGCGCCAGCGCCGGTGTTTTGGCGCCGAATGGACTGCCGAATGCAATGTCGTCTGCAAGATCCGATGGCGCATTTTTCAGTGCGAGCGGAGACTGGGCCGCATCTGCCGGCGACGGGAGCGGCGCGACGGATTTCGGATTCGCGGGATCGCCGAGGTTGCGAGTGCGCATCTCCTGCCGCATCGCCTGCTGCGCGGGTTCGGTTAGATCGGCGTAGTCGCGGGCGAGCTCGAGCAGCTCTTCGTCGCCCTTTTGGCGGTACTCGGCGGTGAGCCGCTGCCATTCCTGAACAGGATCGATTTGCATGGGCAGAAGTATAGCGCGACCGGTTGGCGAGTAACTTTACCTCGAACCGGCTGAACGATACAATCGAGTATGAAACAGGAATGCAGGCCGACGTAGCTCAGTTGGTAGAGCAGCTGATTCGTAATCAGCAGGTCGTCAGTTCAAGTCTGACCGTCGGCTCCAGAATCCGGATGATGGCGTGACCTCTCTTCGGCGAGAGGTCATTTTTATTGGTGCGCGCTTGCCGGGCGGCTGCCCGCCCCCGCTTTGCGCCGGCGGATCTCCGGCTCATCCGATTCCCCTGCTGGCGGGGCCTGCGGCCGATGTTTTCCGATTCCGGAAGATGCTGTAGCAGAATGGAATAGACGAAGTAACCATCTGGCAGGTTACCGATTCACTGCGGGTGAGCACTTATCGGGAGGTGGCCGGTGCAGCGAAAGGTGCATTGTGCATTCTGATTCCCTGCTCCAGAATCAGAATCAAGAAGAGATCGGGAGACGAGCCCATGGACAGCCTACTTCTGAAGATGTACGTGAAGTGCCGGAGCCTGGTGAACGGCGAAGAGGGCCAGGACCTGGTGGAATATGGATTGCTTTGCACGCTGATTGCCCTCTCGGCGATCTCAGGTGTTAGCCACATCGCGACATCGGTGTCGCACATTTTCACGAACGTCAGCACTTCACTCGCGTAGCCACTCGAAGCCGCGCGAACGCGCATTCTCCTTATACGGTCGCCCACCCATGGATGCTCATGAGTGGGCGAAATTTTTTGGTGTGCTCCCGCAGTTTTTTGCGTGCTACTGGGCGACGTGTGGCTTGATTTCCAGCCTCATCTTCGTAATGCCTGCGTACACAATATCCATGCCATCGTCCCCCTTCATTGCTGGATCGAGCTTCGCTGGGTCCGTCGGCTCGAGGGTAAAGAGGCTTTGCGCATCCGATGTGACTGCGATGCTGAGGCCGGGCAGGCTCCAAAGCGTCTGAGTGAGCTTTGCCGGATCCAGCCCTGCAGCGTGAATGCGGAGCCGGATTGTGCCTTCAGTGGCAATGGTGATGCCATGCTTATCCGCCGTGGCATCGATCATGGGAGAGCTTGCCACGCGCACCCAGCCCAGCTCTCCTGTGGGCGTGCGCCACTGGATGGTGACCGGGTGAAACTGGGAATTGTGCCCAACATTCTTCGTCTTGCCGGTGGCTTCGCCGCCGTAGGCGACGTTCTTTCCAATCCATGCGGTCGCGGTGCGCTCGGCGGTAATCTGCTTTCGCACCATGTGCTCGCCCTGGAAGGAATTCTTGAGCCGGTAACTTGTTGAAACCAGAGGACACGGATGGCTCCCAAAGTGCTTCAAAGGACGCCAAAGGAACGCTTATTGGACGCCACAATTTGCTATCGAAACAGCAATGGTGCTGCGCTAGGGAATGACCGCTTGGGGCCATAAATTCCCCCGCAGGCGTCCTTTCGTTTATTTCGCTTGATTTCGATTATTGCGAATGATTATACTTGTGGTTGAGGTCATTACCATGTCTGCTGCCACGTCTCTCATGTCCTATATCCCCTCCGAAGACGACGCCAAGCTGGCGAAAGAGACCAGCCGGATTCTGTCGCCGCGTCTGAGTTCGACGTTGCCGTTCGATCTTCGTGAGATGAATTCGCTCAAAGAGCCGACGATCAAAATCCCCGCCTCGGCGGCCCATCTACTCGTTCAGATTTTGGATGAGATGGGCCGCGGCAATGCGGTAAGGCTGATCCCGGTTCATGCAGAACTCACGACCCAGGAAGCTGCCGACCTTCTGAATATCTCTCGACCGACTTTGATTCGCCTGCTCGATGAAGGCAAGATCGAATTCCACAAGGTTGGAACGCATCGCCGTGTTCAGTTCAAGAGCGCGCTGGCTTATAAGCGGCAGATCGACATGGAGCGCAAGGCGGCCCTTGCAGAACTCGCGGCGTACGATCAGGAGTTGGGCATCTGAGGATGGCTACGCTCATTGCGTTCTATGACGCGAACGTTCTGTACCCCGCGGAGCTTCGGAACTTTCTGATGCACTTGGCGCTCACCGGTCTGTTTCGCGCCAAGTGGTCCAATGCCGTTCATGAGGAGTGGATTACCAACCTCCTCAAGAACAGGCCGGACATAACGCGGCAAAAGCTCGAACGAACACGCCACTTGATGGACAAGGCAGCTCTCGATGCGCTCGTCGAAGGCTATGAGCATTTGATTCCAACCTTGAGCCTGCCAGACGAAAACGACCGCCATGTACTTGCAGCCGCCATCGAGGGCGAAGCGCAGGTGATCGTCACGATGAACATGAAGGATTTCCCAGATGAAGTTCTTCAGCGATACGAAATGGAAGCGCAACACCCGGACGAATTCATTCTCCACCTCATTGACCTTGCCCCCGATGCAGTCATGGATGCCGCCGAAACGCACCGCCAAAGCCTCAAGAACCCGCCAAAATCTGTTGAAGAATTCCTTGCTTCGCTCGAAACGCAAGGCTTACCGCAATCCGTAGCTGCCTTGCAGCGGCTGTTTCAACAGCCAACTGAAACCGGACTCTAAAAGCCGGCCACGACGGCAGTGTTCTGGAGATGCAGGGAGCTGGTTAGGAGAGACAGGGACTCTTTGGCTCGACCAGATACGGCGCCCCAGCCGGAATCTTATCGATCACTTCTTTGATCAATGTCTCCAGATAAGCAGTTTCGGCATCAAGCTGCTTCGATAGAGCCCGAAAGTGAGGTTGATGATAAGCGGTTGCGTATCGTAGTCACGATGAACGTTTATACGCAGGGAGTCACTGAACTCAAGCGCAATGCGCAACATCGGATCGTGCGTA
>Ga0302320_10014831_pt1 | contig 16082 bp, 17 predicted proteins | sample Bog_T0_3_FD_202130 | JGI IMG/M metagenome (GOLD analysis project Ga0302320, IMG submission 202130) | Peat permafrost microbial communities from Stordalen Mire near Abisko, Sweden - Bog_T0_3 | ecosystem: Environmental > Terrestrial > Soil > Wetlands > Peat | place: Sweden: Abisko, Stordalen Mire... | reverse complement strand
GGCTCATGTGCAGGCCGACGTAACGGACAAATTCCGGCCGCTTGTCGATCATGCCGAAGCGCAGTCCGAAGCCGAGCTGGGCGGCAAGATACAGGTCGGCGGCGGAAAACCGCTCTCCAGCCACGTAATCGCGGCCGCTCACCACCCCTTCCAGGCAGTCCAGCACCTGTTCGAATCCGCCATAGCCCGCGCGGCCGCTTCCGCCTTCGGGCAGTTCGAAGCCGAAGGATTTGTTGGTCCAGGCCTGTTCCAGGGGACCCGAGGCGTAGAACAGCCACCGGTAATAGGCGCCCCGCTCGTGTGTCGGCGGCGCTAGGCCCGCCTCGGGAAAGGCGTCGGCCAGATAGGCGCAGATAGCCGCCACCTCGGTGACCACCGTCTTGCCGTGGACCAGGGCCGGCACCTTGCCCATGGGATTGATCGCCAGATAGGCCGGGGACTTCATCTCCGGTCCGTAGCCGAGGATTTCGGCGCGGTAGGGCCGGCCCACCTCCTCAAGCATCCAGCGCACGGTGCGTCCGCGCGACATGGGGTTGGTGTAGAAAACCAGATCCTCGCTCATGGCCGCCTCGCTGTGCTTTGATTGCTGCATATTCGGGCCGGCCCGGATTGAGTCAATCGCGCGACGCCCTAAGCTGCGGAGCGCCACAGCTTCGAGACCGCCATGACCTTCCGAGAACCCCTGCTCAATCCCCTTCCCATCGCCGAGTTGCGGCCGACTCAGATCACGGTGGGCTATCGCGAGGTGGCGCAAAAGCGCCAGGAATGGCGCAAGCGCGCCACCGCGCTGCCGGACGGGGAAAAGGGCGCGGAGTTCCTGGGAACCCACATGATCCCCGTGATCCTGGGTCCCAAGGGGCGTCACTACATCCTCGATCACCACCACCTGTGCCTGGCCCTGCACGAGGAGGGCGTACAGGACATTCTGGTCAATGTGCTGGCCGACCTGAGCGGACTGAGCAAATCATCCCTGTGGGTCAACCTGGATAACCGCGGATGGTGCCATCCCTATGACGCGGAGGGCGAGCGGCGGCATTTCGACGACATTCCGTCGAGCGTGGCCAAGATGAGCAATGACCCCTACCGGAGCCTGGCCGGAGAACTCAGGCGCTCGGGCGGGTTCGCGAAGGACACCACGCCCTTCAGCGAATTCATCTGGGCCGACTTCCTGCGTCGCCGCATCAAGGCCAGGTTGGTGGAGGACGACTTCGAGGCGGCTCTCAAGCGCGCCCTGATCCTGGCCGCGAGCATGGAGGCCGGGTATCTGCCCGGCTGGTGCGGGCCTAGCGCCTAGATCTCAGCGCCGCATCGCCGGCTTGGACTTGGATGCTGACAGGGCCGCCGCGTCCCGTTCGCTGCGACGGTCCTGGCCCTTTCCCGGCGGTCCCGAGCGGGCGGCGGCTTGGCGTTTGGCCACGAGAGCCGCGCGCAGCACGGCGGCGGGATCGGTCGGTCGGTCGGGTTTCTGGTCGCTCATGAACCCCCATAGCACGCCCAGCCCAGATTGCGCCCCTTGACCCCCGGGCCGGGGCCCGTTCCAATCAACGCCGACAGGGCAAGGAAACGGAATGACCATAAAGACGCCTGGCGCGGATGCGCCCAACACCCGGCGCGTGCTGGCCGCTAGCCTGGTCGGAACAACGGTCGAGTACTACGACTTTTACATTTACGGCACCGCCGCTTCCCTGGTGCTCGGGCCGCTATTCTTCCCCAAGGGCGACGCCAACGCCCAGCTTCTGTCCGCTTACGCCACCTTCGCCCTGGCCTTCATCGCCCGGCCGGTGGGCGGCTGGGTGTTCGGCCACTTCGGCGATCGGATCGGCCGCAAGTCCACCCTCGTCGCCTCGCTTCTTCTGATGGGCGCCTCCACCGTGGCCATCGGCTTTCTGCCGAGCTACGCCACGGCCGGATGGGTCGCGCCGCTGTTATTGTGCATCCTCAGATTTGGCCAGGGACTGGGCCTTGGCGGAGAGTGGGGCGGTGCGGCGCTGCTCGCCGTGGAGAACGCGCCCCCTGGGTTGAAGGGCCGCTTCGGCATGTTTCCGCAACTGGGCGCCCCGGTGGGCTTTCTGGTGGCCAACGGCCTGTTCCTTCTGCTCAACCTCTGGCTGAGTCCTCAGGAGTTCAAGCAATGGGGCTGGCGGCTGCCGTTCATCGCCAGCGTGGTCCTGGTGGCCGTGGGCCTTTGGGTCCGCCTGAAGCTGACCGAGACCCCCGCCTTCGCCAAGGCCATGAAGGAAGCCCCACCCGCCCACGTGCCGCTGGCCGAGGTGCTGCAACGCCATCCCTTGCAAGTGCTGGCTGGCGTGTTCGCCGTGGTGCAGGCGTTCGCCATCTACTACGTCATCACCACCTTCGCCTTGGGCTATGGCACCGGAACCCTGCACTATTCCTACGCCGCATTCCTGGGCGTGCAGTTGGGCGCTATCGGCTTCATGGCCATAGGCGTGATCCTGTCGGCATGCTGGTCTGACCTGTTCGCGGCGCGCAAGGTGCTGATGGTTTCGGGCGTCATGACGATTGCCATGAGTTTCCTGCTGGCGCCGATGATGGGGTCGGGCTCGTTGCTGTCCATCTGGGGCTTTCTGGCCATCGCCATGTTCGTCATCGGCTTCACCTACGGCCCCATTGGCGCGTTTCTGCCGAGCCTTTTTCCAGCGCGGGTGCGCTATACCGGCGCCGCCATGGCCTTCAACGTCGGCGGCATCCTCGGCGGCGGCTTGACCCCCTTCATCGCCCAGACCCTGGCCAAGAATGGCGGGCTGAAGGGCGTGGGCTATTATCTCGCGGCGGCGGGCCTGGTCAGCCTGCTCGCGGTGATTCCGGTCAAATCCAAGGACTAAATTTCATGTCCGATCCCGAAGGCGGCGCGCAGACGACGCCGTGGATCATCGGTGAGACAGCGCCCTGGGCGGTCGCCTGGACCGGCGAAAGCCGGTTCGGGCTGCAACAATCGGCCGATTTTCCAGGGTATCTTGAGGTGTTCCAGGAAGAAAACCCCGGCGTTGGCTTGCCCGTCTTTGCCGCCAATCACGCCAGCCGCAACAAACGCGGCATGATCCTGCATCTTTGCCATGTCTGTGGTGAACCAACAGAAAGCTGGGACCGCTGGCTGTTTCCATTGCAGACCGGCGGCATGGTCGCCATGCAGGACGGCCAGCAACGGTATGGCTGCAATGTTCCGCCGGTCCATAAGGCCTGCGCTGAAAGGGCTCAGCGGCTATGCCCCCATCTAAGCCGGCTGTACGCCGAGCCGGTTCGCTTTCCCAAGGACGATCCAGGCCGCATGATCCCCCGATTTGACCTTCAACCGGGCATGGAATTTCTCGCAAAGAGTCTTCCGGCCGGCGTTCCTGTGGTGCTCTCCTGCTATCGCCTGCACGGGCCTCGCTTCAGCAAGCAGGTGATCAGGCTGATGCACGCGGCCAAGGCGTAATCCTCCGTTCAAGCTCCAATCGACGCTCCCCCCACGGCTTGCTAGAGTTGCGCCGCCCCCGCGCCCGCCGCTTCGGATCATCCGTTTTGAGTCGCCAACTTCGTTTGAATCTGGATCGGACCGAAGGCTTCGCCCGAGAGGATCTGGTGATCTCGCCCGCGAACAGCCAAGCGGTGGGGACGCTGGACGCCTGGCCGCGCTGGCCGAGCGGCGTCTTGGCCTTGGTCGGGCCCGAGGGCGTGGGCAAAAGCCACATGGCGGCGATTTGGGGCGTGTCAGCGGGCGCCCGCCTCGTCCCCTCCAGAGGACCTGTGGATTACGCCGCCCTGGCCGATGCGCCAGTGCTGTACGAGGACGCCGATCGTACGCCGGACGGACGCGAGGAAGTTCTTTTTCACCTGATCAACATGGCCGCCCGGCCCGGAGGCGGCCTGTTGCTCACCGCCCGCACGCCGCCCTCGACTTGGCCCGCGAGCCTGGCGGATCTTCGCTCGCGCCTGAACGCCCTGCTGGTGGCTGAGGTCGAGGAGCCGGATGACGCCATCCTCGACAGCGTCCTAAGAAAATTTTTCCGCGAGCGGAATATTCGCCCGACTGATGACGTAATTCCGTATCTTTTGAGGCGTATAGAGCGATCCGTGCCTAAGGCTCGGGAGATCGTCATCCGCCTCGACGAGGCTGCCGACGCCGCGGGACGCGCCATATCCCGCGCCTTGGCGAGGCAAATTCTGGAGACGGAGCCGCCGACGCTCAACCTGTTCGATTGACGACTTGTCAGGACAGTCTGTGCTAGGCGAAGCTTACCCATGACCGCACCCGCCGACGACCTGACCGAGACCGCAGCCCGTTTCGCCGAGGCCGCAGCCGCCGCCGTGCCTCACGCCGACGTCGAGCCGGAGTTGATGGAGTCAACCGCCAGGTTCTTCAATCGCGAACTGTCGTGGCTGAGCTTCAACGAACGCGTGCTGGAAGAAAGCGAGAATCCGCGCCACCCCCTGCTGGAGCGCCTGCGGTTCCTATCGATATCGGGCGATAACCTGGACGAATTCTACATGGTGCGCGTCGCCGGCCTGAAGGGTCAGGTGCGCGAGGGCGTTCGGGTGCTCAGCCAGGACGGTCTGACCCCGGCCAAGCAGCTTGAACGCGTCAACGCCGCCGCGGCCCAAATCGTCGGCGCCCAGCAACGTCAGTGGCGCAAACTGAGAACCGAGCTGGCCGCGGAAGGGCTGGAGGTGATCGATCCCGACAAGGTGACCAAAGCCGAACGCGCTTGGCTGGAGGACGTGTTCCTCAGCCAGCTCTTTCCCATTCTCACGCCGCTAGCGATCGATCCGGCGCACCCCTTCCCCTTCATTCCCAATCTCGCCTTCTGCATGGCGCTGAAAATGAAGCGCAAGGGCGACGGCAAGTCGTTCTACGCCCTCACCCCCGTGCCCACCCAGGTAGCCCGGTTCTGGGAGCTGCCACAGGCCGAACCCCGGCGCGCGGCCAAGCCCAAGCGGCGCTTCCTGGCGCTGGAGGGCCTGCTGTCCCTGTTCCTGGATCATCTTTTCCCCAGTTGCGACATCGAGGCGCGCGGCGTGTTCCGCCTTCTGCGCGACAGCGACGTGGAAATCGAGGAAGAGGCCGAAGACCTGGTTCGCGAGTTCGAGCTGATGCTCAAGCAGCGCCGGCTGGGTTCGGTGGTGCGGGTCAAGGTCGAGGCGGCCATGCCCGCCGAACTGCGTGATTTCATCCTGCACAGCCTGCACGCCGAACCCCAGGACGTGATCCTGGTGGACGGGCTTCTAGGCATTGGCCAACTCGCCGCCCTGATCCCGTCCGACCGTTCGGAGCTCAAGTTCAAGTCGTTCGAGGCGCGCTTTCCCGAACGGATCCGCGACCACGGCGGGGACTGCTTCGCGGCGATCCGAGAGAAGGACATCCTCGTCCACCATCCGTTCGAAAGTTTTGACGTGGTGGTTCAGTTCCTGCGCCAGGCCGCGCGCGATCCCAATGTGGTGGCGATCAAACAGACGCTCTATCGCACCTCCAAGGACAGCCCGATCGTCGCGGCCCTGATCGAGGCGGCCGACAACGGCAAGAACGTCACGGCCCTGGTGGAGATCAAGGCGCGCTTTGACGAGGCCGCCAATCTGAAATGGGCGCGCGATCTGGAGCGGGCCGGGGTGCACGTCGTGTTCGGCTTCGTGGAGTACAAGACCCACGCCAAGCTGTCGCTGATCGTGCGGCGCGAAGGCGAGGCCCTGCGCACCTATTGCCACTTCGGCACGGGCAACTATCACCCGATCACCGCCAAGATTTACACCGACCTGTCCCTGTTCACCTGCGATCCGGCCCTGGGCCGCGATTGCGGTCGCCTGTTCAATTTCATCACCGGCTACGCCCGCCCCGAACGATTGGAAAAGCTGTCCTTCTCGCCGATCACCCTAAAGGCAGATCTGCTGCATCTGATCGGCGCGGAGATCGAAAACGTCAAAGCCGGCAAGCCGGGAGCGATCTGGGCCAAGCTGAACGCCCTCGTCGATCCGGTGATCATCGACGCCCTGTACCGCGCGAGCCAGGCCGGCGTATCCATCGACCTCGTCATCCGCGGCATCTGCTGCCTGCGGCCCGGCGTGCCGGGCCTGTCGGACAATATCCGCGTCAAGAGCATCGTCGGCCGCTTCCTCGAACACGCCCGCATCGTGGCCTTCGCCAACGGCGGGGAAATGCCCGGGCCCCAGGCGCGGGTTTACATTTCCTCGGCGGACTGGATGCCGCGCAACCTTGATCGCCGGGTGGAATCCCTTGTGCCCATTGAGAACCCCACCGTCCACCAGCAGGTGCTTCAGCAGATCATGGTGGCCAACCTCAACGACGAGGCCCAGAGCTGGAGCCTAGACAGCGAGGGCGGCTATCACCGCGATCCGGCGTGGCAGAGCCCCAAGGCCTTCTCGGCCCACGAGTATTTCATGACCAACCCCAGCCTATCGGGCCGAGGTCACAAGGTGCGCGACCTGCCCCGCGCCTTCGAACACGTGGGCGCGCGGCGCTAGAGCCTGTCCCCGCCTTTTCGCGTCGCGCAATGCGCCCGAAGCAGCTAAAGGGGCGCTGATGTCCACCGATGGGAGCGTGATGGTCGCCCACGCCGGCATTTCCTTTCAGCCGACGCGTTCGGACGCCGCCTTCGACGCCGCGGTTCTGGACGTGGGCTCCAATTCCGTCCGCCTTGTCATTTACAGGGTTGAGGGCCGGGCGATCTGGACCCTGTTCAATGAAAAGGTGCTGGCCGGGCTCGGGCGCGACGTGGCCAAGGGCGACGGCTTGTCCTTGGCGGGCGTGGCCGCCGCCATGGCGGCTCTGCGACGTTTCCGCGCGGTGCTCGACGCGGTCAAACCCGCGGACATTCACGCGGTGGCGACCGCCGCGGTGCGCGATGCTCGCGACGGGCCAAATTTCGTGCAGCGGGTAGAGGCGCAGACCGGCTTCCGCCTGAAAATTCTCACGGGCGAAGAGGAGGCGCGTTACGCCGCCCTGGGCGTCGCGGCTGGCATTCCGGCGGCGGATGGCGTGACCGGTGACCTGGGTGGATCGAGCCTGGAGCTGACGCGACTCAAACATGGCCGGCCGGGCCGCGGCGTGACCTTGCCGCTTGGCCCGTTCGCTCTCGGCCTGGGCAAGCCCTTCGACGCGGGGGCGGTGCACAGAGAAGCCGCGCGGACCCTGGCCAAGATCGACGGCTTTTCCGCCCGGACCTTCTACGCGGTGGGCGGCGCCTGGCGCAGCTTGGCGCTGCTTCACATGCGCATGGCCGATTATCCGCTGGAGATTCTCCAGCAATATGAAATCAGCGCCGGCGAAGCCTTGGACGCCTGCCGGTTCGCCGCGCGCCAGTCGCGCAGCTCGCTGGAGCGCATCGAGGGGCTATCCAAGAAGCGGGTGGAGGCTCTGCCCTTCGCCGCCGTGGTAATGGAGGCCCTCATCGAGCGGCTGGAGCTGGAGCGGGTTTGCATATCCGCCTACGGCCTGCGCGAGGGTCTGGTGTTTGACGCCATGGCCCACGAGCTGCAGGCGCGCGATCCGCTGATCGAGGGCTGCGCGGCGCTGGGCGCCCGCCAGGAAATCGCCGAGGACCTGGGCCAGGCCCTGAATGTGTGGCTGCAGCCCGCCCTGTCCACCCTGCCCCCGCTATTCGCACCCGGCCGCGACGCGGTTCTGACGGCGGCCGCGTGCCGCCTGGCTGATTTGGGATCGCGTCTGCACCCCGACCACAGAGCCGATCTGGTGTTCGAGCAGGTGCTTCGCGCCCCAGTCGCCAGTATGGACCACCCCGAGCGCGCCTTCCTGGCCTTGGCCCTTTTCGCGCGCCACACGGCCTCCTCCAACATCCCCGAGCCTCGCATCCTCGGCCGCCTCCTGAGCGCCGAGCGGCAGCAACGGGCGCGGGCGCTGGGCGCGGCCATACGCCTGGGCTGCGATCTTTCGGGCCGCAGCGCCGCCCTGCTGGCTAAGTCGAGTCTCGCGTTCGAGCCGAACACCGTGCGCGTGCGCGCGGCCACCGACGCGGCCGACCTTCTTCTGGGCGAACAGACCGGGCGGCGCGCGGCGACCCTCGCCGCACTGCTTGAACGGGAAGTCCGGCTGTCAGCCGAATGAGTAAGGATTAGCCATGCGCCAAAAACGTCTCGGTCGAAGCGGCATCGTTGTGTCGGACATCTGCATGGGAACCATGACCTTCGGCTCGCAGACCGAGGAGGCCATGACCCATCGGATCCTCGACCGGTGCTTCGAGGCTGGGATCACCTTCTACGACACGGCGGAGAACTATCCGGTGCCGCCGCGCCTGGACTACGGCGGCCGCACGGAGGAATTCTTTGGCCGCTGGCTGAAGACCAAGGACCGCGACGCCGTCCTCCTGGCCACCAAGGTCAGCGGTCCGAGCCACGGCTGGATCAAGAGCGCCCAGCGCGCGGGCATGACCGCCCTGGACCGCCACAACATCGTCCGCGCCATCGAAGGCAGCCTCAAGCGCCTGCAGACCGATTACGTGGACCTTTATCAGACCCACTGGCCCGACCACGGGACCGGCTATGAGGAAACCCTGCGTGCGCTCGACGACCTGATCCAGGACGGCAAGGTGCGCGTGATCGGATGCTCAAACGAAACCAGCTGGGGCCTGACCAAGTCGATCGCCGTCGCGGAGCGCGAAGGGACGGCGAGATACGAAACGATCCAGAACAACTTCAGCCTGAACAATCGCCGCTTCGAGGACGAACTGGCCCAGGCCTGCCGACAGGAAGGCGTGAGTCTCCTGCCCTATTCGCCGCTGGCTGGAGGAGTGCTCACCGGCAAGTACCAAGACGGCGCCAGGCCCGAGGGCGCTCGTTTCACCAACTACCTGGGCCTCGGCGGGCGTCAGGAAATCATGGCCAGGCGCTTCATCAACGACAAGACCTTGGCCTCCACGGCGCGGTTTGCCCAGATCGCGGAGGGCGCCGGCCTGTCGGTCACGACCCTGGCTGTCGCCTGGAGCAAGCAACACGACTTCGTCGCGTCCGCCATTGTGGGCGTGACCCACGAGGACCAGCTACCGGATATCTTCGCCGCGGCCGAAGTGACCCTCGGCCAGGACGTGCTGGACGCGATCGACGCGGTGTCCAAGGAGATCCTCTACCCGATGGGGTGAGGTTCAGTCCCGCGGCTTCAGCAATCCCCAATCAGCCGTCGCTGGCGCGCCGTTCAAAACTCGTGTCTCCGGGCGGCGCAGCTAGCTGCCCAGTTACGGCCCAATCGTAACGACCTCGCCATCCTCCTTGACGTACTGTTCCGGCTTGCGCTCCAAAAGGTCAAAAACGACCTCAGATGGCCGGCACAGCCTCACGCCCTTAGGCGAAACCACAATGGGCCGGTTCACCAAGATTGGGTATTTGATCATCTCGTCGATGATCTGAGCGTCTGGGACATAGCTGGCCAGGAGGCCTAGATTCGCCGCCGGCGTACCGTATTCCCGCAGGAAATCTCGCGGGGATGCACCAGCCTCGTTCATGAGCGTTTGGAGTTGTTCGCGCGTCCAACCCGCCCTCAGGTATTCGACAACGACCGGCTCATAGCCAGCCGCCCTGATCATCTCCAAAGCGTTGCGGGAGGTCCCGCATTCCGGATTGTGGTAGATGACGATGGGGAAATCTGGCCCGGCGTCAGTCATGACGGGGATCCTCCTTGAGCAGCCAGCCAAACAGAATCGTGCCCGCAGCGGCGCCGGCCGCCTGGGCGAGGATAAAGCCCGGCGCGGAGGCGGGCGCGATCCCGGCAAAGGTATTGGACAAGCACCGCGCTATGGTGACGGCCGGATTCGCGAAACTGGTCGAGGCGGTGAACCAATAGGCGGCGGTGATGTAGAGCCCGACCGCGACGGGCACGAATTCGGACCTGGACCGATGCACGCCGAAGATCGTGGCCAAAAGCCCGAAGGTCGCCACCACTTCAGACCAGGCCAGCGCCGGTCCCGACCTAAGCTTCTGAGAGACCTGAAACAGCGGCTCGCCGAACATGGCATGGGCGGCCAAGACGCCGACGACGGCGCCCCCCACCTGGACGACCACGTACGCGGCCGCCGCCGAGGGCGTTATGGCTCGGCGGCTCAGCATGGCCAAGGTGACCACCGGGTTGAAGTGAGCGCCTGAGATGGGTCCGAACGCACTGATCAGGACAATGAGGCCGGCCCCCGTCGCCAAGGTGTTCCCCATCAGCGCCAGCGCGACGTTTCCGCCCGCCAGGCGCTCACCCATGATCCCCGAACCGATGACGATGCTCAGCAGCATCGCTGTACCGAGGCCCTCGGCGACTAAGCGCCGAGCCAAGTTGAAAACAGGCATCGCACTATTCGCTGGCTGCGGGTTCGCCGACTGCTTTTCCGATCTCGTCCAACCGCTGTTGCAGCGATAACCGATCCAACGACTTCAACGGCAAGTTCACGAATAGACTGATCCGGTTGTTCAACATCCGGTAGGTATCGGCGAAGGCCACAGCCGTCTCCGCGCCGGACCCTTCGAAGGCCGCCGGGTCCGGCAAGCCCCAGTGGGCGCTCATCGGCTGGCCCGGCCAAATTGGGCACACCTCGCCAGCGGCGTTGTCGCAAACGGTGAACACGAAATCGAGTTCAGGCGCATCGGGGTTGCTCTGCTGGGAAAACTCATCCCACGGCTTTGAACGGAAGCCCTCCACGGCATAATTCATTCGCTTCAACAGTGCGAGAGCGTGCGGGTTCACTTCGCCGGAGGGATGCGAGCCGGCGGAGAAGGCCTTGAACCTGCTGGCGCCGACCCGGTTCATGATGGCTTCCGCCATGATCGAGCGGCAGGAGTTGCCGGTGCAAAGGAATAGGACGTTGAATGGGCGTTGAGTCTCGGCGGTCATTGGCAAACCTTCAGTGGAGGCGTGCAGCAGGTGGTCTGAAGCACGTCGACGAGCGGCGAACAGATTTCGGGTGAACCGTTGCAGCAGTCCTGCAGGAGAAAGCCCAGCAGCGCGCTCATGCGCCCGTAGACAGCCGTGTAAATGATCGAACGGCCGTCCCGCCTCGGCGACACCAACCCCGCATGCGACAACACGGTCAGGCTGTTGGACAATGTATTGGGCGCGATGCCAACGGATCGCGCGAGCGCTCCCGCATTCATCCCCTCAGGCCCTGCCTGCACCAGTTGGCGAAAGATGGTCAGTCGGCCTTCATGGGCTAGGGCCGAGAGCGCGCTGACGGCTTGAATCGTTTCCATAGTTCATGGATACATGAATTATGCGACCAGCAGAAGACGCGACTGATTTTCCCGCCCTGTCTGCGGAATTCGCCGACCGACCGACTGTGTCGGCCTTGGCCGACGTGCCGCCAACCCATCCGCCACGATTCCTGCTCCTGTACGGATCGCTGCGTGAACGGTCCTTCAGCCAATTGCTGGTCGAAGAAGCCGACCGCCTTCTTCGCCGCATGGGCGCGCAAACCCGTATATTCGATCCCCGCGGCCTGCCTCAGCCAGACGATGCCGGGCACGATCACCCCAAGGTCAAGGAACTGCGGGAAGCGTCGCTCTGGTCCGAAGGCCACGTCTGGTGCAGCCCGGAGCGCCACGGGGCGATGACAGGCGTGTTCAAGTCTCAAATCGACTGGCTGCCCCTGGAAAGCGCGGGGGTAAGGCCAACCCAGGGCCGAACGCTGGCGGTCATGCAGGTGAACGCCGGGTCGCAGTCGTTCAACACGGTGAACCAACTTCGCGTGCTCGGACGGTGGATGCGCATGATCACCATCCCGAACCAGTCCTCCGTCGCCAAAGCCTACGATGAGTTCGATGACGCCGGACGGATGAAGCCGTCGCCCTATTACGACCGGTTGGTGGACGTGATGGAGGAACTGGTGAAGTTCACCCTGCTCACACGCGACTGCGCCGGTTATCTGGTGGACCGGTACAGCGAGCGGAAAGCGGATGGGCGTGAAATCGCAGGCGCGGCGTCGCTCAACTCACACGCAAAGAGCAAGGATTAAACGCCGCCTCACCCCTTCGCCGCCCGCCTCACCTCCACCGCGCGCACCCGACCGCCGTCGAACACCAGGGCGATCTCGCCGCGCTTGAGCTTCAGGGCGTCCGTGCCGAAGGCGTCCAGGCGCCAGCCCTGCAGGGCGGGCGTGTCGGCCTCGTCGTCGCCGGCGATCTTCTCCAGGTCGGCCATGGTGGCGATCAGCTTGGAAGCCACACCAGCGTCCTCGGCCCGGGCCTTGAGCAACACCTTGAGCAGTTCGACCACCGCGCCGTTGGGCGGACCGCCGTTGGCCCTGGGCTTGTCCAGCACCGGGGCATAGTCGTCCGGCGCGTTGAGCGCGCTCTTGACCGCCTCCAGCAGGTCGGGCCCGAAGCGGGAGCCGGCGAATCCCTTGGGCACCGAGCGCAGGCGGTTCAGGGCGTCGGCGTCCGTCGGGGCCTGGGTGGCGATCTCGTCGATGGCCTCATCCTTGAGGATGCGGCCGCGCGGTTGGTCGCGGGTCTGGGCGGTGCGCTCGCGCCAGGCGGCCACCGACTTGAACACAGCCAGGTACTTGGGCGCGTGCTTGCGCGGCTTGAGCCGCTTCCAGGCGTTCTCGGGCGTCATGTCATAGTTGGCGGGATCGGACAGCGCCTGCATCTCGCTCGCGACCCAGGCCAGGCGCCCCTCCGCCTCCAGCCGCTCGCGCAGTATGGGATAGAGCTTGGCGAGGTAGGTCACGTCGGCCACCGCATAGTCGAACTGCGACTGGGTGAGCGGCCGGCGCGCCCAGTCGGTGAAGCGGCTGGACTTGTCCAGCTCCACCTTCAGCATCTGGCGCACCAGGGCGTCATAGGCCACCTGCTCGCCGAAGCCCGCCGCCATGGCAGCGATCTGGGTGTCGAACAGCGGCGTGGGCATGACGCCGAGATTGTAGAAGATTTCCAGGTCCTGGCGCGCGGCGTGGAACACCTTCTCCACCTTGGGATTGGCCAGCACATCCAGGAACGGTTTGAGGTCCAGCCCCTCGGCCAGGGGATCGATGGCGGCCTCCACGTCCGGCCCGCCCGCCTGGATCAGGCACAGCTTGGGCCAATAGGTGGTTTCGCGCATGAACTCCGTGTCGACCGCCACGAAGGGCTGGCGGTGCAATTGTTCGCAGAAAGCGGCGAGGTCCGCTGTGGCGGTGATCAAGGTCATCGGCTAGCTATAGCCCGCCGGGGCGCGGGTAAGGCAAGGGCTTATGCGCGCTGACAGGCGGCGCAGTGCGTGGAGCAGACATGACGGAACGGCCAAACGGCCTCACCTACGCCCAGGCGGGCGTGGACATCGATGCGGGCGAGGCCCTGGTCGAGGCGATCAAGCCCTTGGCCAAGGCCACGCGGCGGCCAGGCGCGGACGCCTCGCTGGGCGGGTTCGGCGCCCTGTTCGACCTGAAGGCCGCGGGCTTCACCGATCCGCTGCTGGTCTCCACCACCGACGGCGTGGGCACCAAGCTGAAGATCGCCATCGAATCAGGCCGCCACGACACGGTGGGCGTCGACCTGGTGGCCATGTGTGTGAACGACCTTTTGGCCCAGGGCGCCGAGCCCCTGCTGTTCCTCGACTATTTCGCCACCGGCAAGCTGGACGTGGATGTCGCCCGGCGCGTGGTGGCTGGGATCGCCGAGGGCTGCCGCCAGGCCGGCGCGGCCCTGGTGGGCGGCGAGACCGCCGAGATGCCGGGCATGTACGGCAAGGGCGACTATGACCTGGCCGGCTTTTCGGTCGGCGCGGTGGAGCGTGGGGCGGTGCTGCCGCGACTGGACCAGCAGAAAGCCGGCGACCTCCTGATCGGCGTCGGCTCCTCGGGCCCTCACTCCAACGGCTACTCCCTGATTCGCCGCATCGTCGAGCGCGCGGGCCTGGACTGGGACGCGCCCGCGCCCTTCGCGGCGGGCCAGAGCCTGGGCGAGGCGCTGATGGCGCCGACCCGCATCTATGTGAAAAGCGTCCTGCCCCTGATGAAGGCCGGCCTGATCAAGGGCGGCGCCCACATCACCGGCGGGGGCCTGATCGAGAACCCGCCGCGCTGCATCGCCCAGGGCCTGGAGCCGCGCTTTGACTGGAACGCCTGGCCCCTGCCCGACGTGTTCGCTTGGCTGCAGAAGACTGGAGACGTGGCCGATTACGAGCTGCGCCGCACCTTCAACTGCGGCGTGGGCTTCATGCTGATCGTTTCGCCCGCCGATGCCGAGCCGGTGCTGGCCGCCCTGCTCAACGCCGGCGAAAACGCCTTCGTCTGCGGGGAGCTCGCGGCGGCGTGAGCGAGCGCACGCGCGTCGGGGTGCTGATCTCCGGCCGGGGCTCCAACATGATGGCCCTGGTTGAGGCGGCCCGCGCGCCGGACTATCCCGCGCAAATCGCACTGGTCGCGTCCAACAAGCCGGACGCGCCGGGTCTGGCCTGGGCGCGCGAACAGACTATCCCCACCCTGGCCATCGACGCCAAGCCGTTCGGCGCGGACCGCGAGGCCCATGAAAGGGCCATCGACGCCGCCCTTCGCGCCGCAGGCGTTCAGGTCATCGCCCTGGCCGGCTACATGCGCGTGCTCACGCCCTGGTTCGTGAACGCCTGGGCCGGCCGGATGATCAACATCCACCCCAGCCTCCTGCCCGCCTACCCCGGCCTGCACACCCACGAACGGGCCATTGCCGCCGGCGACACGGAGGCCGGCTGCACGGTGCATCTGGTCACCGAGGGCGTGGACGAAGGCCCAATCCTGGGCCAGGCCCGCGTGCCGATTTTGGCGGGCGATGATGCGGACGCGCTGGCGGCGAGGGTGCTTGAGCAGGAGCACAGGCTCTACCCCAAGGCGTTGGCGGAGTTTTGCCGGAGACTCTGACCCCCGCCCACTAATGTCCTGCGGTCGCGCGGCCCAGGCTTTGCGCGGCGGCGATTTGGGGGAATCCGGCGTTGACTTCCAGCCAAATTTCGGCGGCATTTGGGCTGACGGCCGAGCCCCCGATGGACCCTTCAATGACCAATGCACACGGCGATGTCGCGGAAGGCCTACGCCTGATATTTAAGGGGATACGTCATCTCCAAGATCGATGCGGGACCCGACACAAGTTCACAATAGACGGCCGACTTGTAGGAGACATTGGGGAGTTGGTGGCGGAGCGAGAATTCGAAATTCGGCTCGATCAGGTCAACCGCGCGGACCACGATGCAGTCACCGAACGACGGGCAAAAAGTGCAAATCAAAGCTGGCTTCAAAGACAGCCTAACCTTCAGGAGAGTGCCTGAGATTTACCTCGGATTACGACTAAGCGAGGACGGCTCTCATGAAGTCATCTACAACGGACCGGGTGAAATCATCGCTGCGGAGATCGGACATCGGACAGGATTCGGCGACACCCTTCTGTCTGTTCCAATGCGCCTTTTGCGGAAGCTCAATGAGACCGTACCGCCACATCTGAGGGTCCCGCCTCGGAAAGTTCGGTCCTATAAATAAGCTTTTGGGACTGGCATTTGTCGCTAACTTCAACTTTGCTCGCTCAAAAGCCGTTGATCCCAACGTCTGATAAGCGGATTACACCGACCTCATAAAAAGCCTAAGCCCCCCGTGCGCGGGGACGAACGGTTTACGGGAGCCGAAGCGCCGCCGCACCGCACTCACGCTGCGCTAGATCGGGCGCTCGTCAGGTCGCCGCGGCCGGCCAGGATGCCCGCGATCGACACATCTTCGTCCAACGCATCCCAGTGCAGGCCGCCGGCGCTGAGCGTCACTCGCTCCCTTTCGGCCGGAGAACCGTGGAGCAAGCGCGGAAACCAAGCCAGGGGCACGCCCAGCGTGCGGCCGTCGTCCAGTTCGACCCACATGGAATCGTCGTCGAAGCGCACGCTGACCGGTCTAGCCGAAGTGGTCATTCCAAGCCTCTTCGATCTGGGCGCGGCGGTCTTCCACCGTCTTCAGCAGACTGGCCAACACCCGAGCGTTGAAGCCGCGATTATAAGCGACGGAAGGCGCCGGATACAGCCAGAACTTTGCCTCGTCGCCGCCGCGCATAACATGGACGTGGAAAGGTTCGCGAGGATCGCCCTCGTTGGAGTAGAAGAACAACCGGAAGCCTCCATCGCGAAAGATAACCGGCATGACCAGCACTCCCTCTCG
>Ga0302320_10014828_pt1 | contig 16083 bp, 13 predicted proteins | sample Bog_T0_3_FD_202130 | JGI IMG/M metagenome (GOLD analysis project Ga0302320, IMG submission 202130) | Peat permafrost microbial communities from Stordalen Mire near Abisko, Sweden - Bog_T0_3 | ecosystem: Environmental > Terrestrial > Soil > Wetlands > Peat | place: Sweden: Abisko, Stordalen Mire... | reverse complement strand
TATCTCCGCTGCTGCGCCCTGAGCCAGCCGACTTCCATCATTCACTGGCAGCTCACGGAAAATTACTCCGTCCTCACCGGCGGCCGCAACGGGCAGCCGCTTCAGCCCACGCAGCGTTTCTTCAATCTCAAGCAGCTCAACCTCACGCCGCCGGAGGCCCCTTCATTTCCCGTCGCCGTGGATCGCCCGCACATCACCGCCGCGGCCTATGGCGACGCCAAGAACGGCTACGCATTTCACCTCATCAACACGGGTGCGACACGCCCGGTCACCATCGCCGGCATTCCCGCGGGCGTGAAGGAACTCTACCCCTGCATCACCGACGCCGCGCGCAACCTGAAGGTGCTGGCCCCGGTTCCAGTCGACAACGGCACGCTCCAGATCACCCTGGATTTGCAGAGCTATTGCACGCTCACCAGCGTCAAGCCGGCGAACTGATGTTTTCCGAAGCGGAGGCGGAGGGATTCGAACCCCCGGACGAGTTGCCCCGTCTCCGGTTTTCAAAACCGGTGCATTAAACCGCTCTGCCACGCCTCCGGCTGAGGGTAAGTCGTTACTATAGGATGTGGCCGGCAAAACGCCAACGGATTCAGGCGGGGTCGCGCAGCAGTTCCACGGGGCGGCGGCCCGAAAAACCGCTGTCGATTTCGTGCCAGTGGGTGATCGTCGCCTCGTCGGATTTCCAACAGAGGAGGATTTCTCGCCCTTCGTGCAGGGCGGGGAAATCCAGCAGGACGCGGGCGGGATCCTTGAGTTCCACGCCGATGCGGCCGAGTTCCTCGACGAGTTCCTCGAGGCGGCCGGTGGCCAGGTCGAGGTCGCGCTGGATGGAGGCGAGTTGGTCGGCCGGGAGCGGGATGGATTCGGTGGCGATTTTGCCGTGGAGGGCGACGCGCTGGGCCTGGACGGATTGGATATCGGCGGCGATGCGGCGGACGAGGGGCAGGGCGCGTTTGGCCTCATCGAGGGTGAAATGGCGGCGCGGCGGATTGGGGCGGGATTCGGCGTGGGGAGTGGGATGTGCTTCTGCCATGGACGATGCCTTTCAAAACCCCCCGATCGGATGGTACCTTGGTTATAGCATTGTGGGCGGGCAAGTCAAAGCGCGATTTGGGCGAGCGGCCTGGGCATTGGGGCGGCGGTGCGGCACGCGGAGGGAACGAATTACCGGCTTGATGGCGTGCTACAAGCCGGCGCTTACGCTGCGGGATCTGTTTTGCGGTTGGTGGCGGAAAGAACAGCGGCGGGACGCCGCTGCCACGGGCCGCCACTATTTGTATGCCTCGGCGGTGGGTTCCTTCACGGCGGCGAGGAGTTTTTCCACGATGGCGTCGGGGTCGATGCCTTCGGCGTCGGCGTTGAAGTTCGTGATGATGCGGTGGCGCAGGACGGCCTTGGCGACTTGCCGCACATCCTCGGTGGAGACGTTCAGGCGGCCGCGCAGAATGGCGCGGGCCTTGGCGCCCAGGACCAGATATTGCGCGGCGCGCGGACCGGCACCCCACGTCAGATAATTCGTGATGAACGCGGGCGTGTCCTTTTCGTTGGGTCGCGTGGCGCGGGTGAGATTGACGGCGTAATCGACGATGTGGTCGCTGACGGGGACTTTGCGCACCAGCTTTTGGATGACCAGGATGTCCGATGCGGTGAGCACGGCGGTCGGTTCGCCGCGGATGTCGCCAGTGGTGGATTTGACGATGGACCGCTCCTCATCGCGGCTGGGGTAGCCGACCTTGACCATGAACATGAAGCGGTCAAGCTGGGCCTCGGGCAGCGGGTAGGTGCCTTCCTGCTCGACGGGGTTTTGCGTGGCCAGTACGAAGAAGGGCGGATCGAGCGGGAAGGTTTGGCCGGCGGCGGTGACCTGGTATTCCTGCATGGCCTGGAGCAGCGCGGCCTGGGTTTTGGGGGGCGTGCGGTTGATTTCGTCGGCCAGCAGCAGGTTGGCGAAGATGGGGCCTTTGACGAAGGTGAAGACGCGGCGGCGGGTTTCGGGGTCTTCCTGGATGATGTCGGTGCCGGTGATGTCCGAGGGCATGAGGTCCGGCGTGAACTGGATGCGGTTGAATTTGAGGTTGAGCACTTTGGCGAGGGTGGAGATCATGAGGGTTTTGGCCAGGCCGGGGACGCCGACGAGGAGGCAGTGGCCGCGGGCGAACATGGCCATCAGCAGATATTCGATGACGTCTGTCTGGCCGACGATGACCTTGCGGATTTCGACGAGCATGGCCTCGCGGGCGGCCTTGAGCTTTTCAATGGCGGCGAGCTCGGAGGGTGTTGCCGCGGGCAACGGTGGGGGAGTGTGCGGAACGTTGCTCATGTTGCTCCTTGGTGTCGGCGGGACGGAATCGGAGCGCACATGTTAAACCAAACGGCATACGAGGCAAGGGACGGAAATGATGGGCGGGGTTTCGGGCGGTGGCGGGTAGATCCCTGTCAAGAATAGAAAGCGCATTCGTATCAGGGCTGGATGTGTTTATTGAAACATTCGTCATCCGTCAGAGGGACCGCCGCAGCCGTGCCGTCGGGCATGATCTTCAGCCAAAGCATCCCGTCGAAAGGCTTGGGTTTGGGCGGAATTTTCACATGGACCGAATGCTGTTTGCCATCCGCACTGGTCCATTGCACATCCCCTTCGGCAGGCAAATCTCCGGAAAACGGCCCCGTCGTCTTATAGTCCGCCGCAGCCAGAAATCCCACGCCGGTATCCAGTGTGGGCGAATGAAAGGTCGTGCCATTCACGTCGCCTGTAGTGAGGTTTTTTATGCCAACCTGAAAATGGACATCGTCATCCCCTGAACAAGCGGGTGTCGCCGCCAATAGGATGAGTACTACTGCCAAAATGAGAAAGCGCATTTGAATCATGGCTGGATGTGTTGATTGAAACATTCGTCATCCGTCAGAGGGACCGCCGCAGCCGTGCCGTCGGGCAGGGTAATTGTATAGCGCCTGGCGCTATCAAAAACGCAGGTGTAAGCGGCCAAATATCCGAACAGAATACGACAAGTCGGCATATGTTAGCACGTCTGATACGTGCAATCTACAAAAAAGTGGCGTTTTTGACATGAAAACACGCTATACAAATACCGGGCAGGATCTTCAGCCACAGCATTCCGTCGAATGGATTAACTTTAGGTGGAATCTTCACGTGTACCGAGTGCTGCTTGCCATCGGCGCTAATCCACGTCACATCACCCTCGGCAGGCAAAGCGCCGGAGAACGGGCCCACGGTCCCGCTATTGCCAGCAGCCAGAAATCCCACGCCGGTATCCAACTTAGGGGAATGAAAGCTCGCGCCATTCACATCGCCTGTAGTGAGGTTTTTTATGCCAACCTGAAAATATACGCCGGCCGCCTTGGAACACGCGGGCGTTGCCAGGAAAACAAACACAAATGAGGCCAGTGCAAGATATTTCATAGTTTTTGCCTTTCATTCAGAACGGAAAACGAGGAGATCGGATATGCCTTCAACGCCGCGGCTGCCATTCGACAATAATCGGGTACCCCTGTTTCTTGGAAACGAGCACCCAGACATTGCCCGCCAGGTCGCCGGTTTCCTCGTAATGCGCAATGTCATCGCCGGTATGAAAGTTGAGGTCCGGCGACAATATCCATTTCCGGGAAGTCAGAGTCTTGAGTTGAACTTCGCCAGTAGCTCCGGTGTACACAAGCATATCGGAGTGAAAGATGCGCTCGGATTCATTGTAGACGATTCTCCACCCCATTTCATCGTGCGCTTTCATACCATAATTGGTCGGAGCGGTGTCCCAAAAGTTCTGGAAATGATCGCCCGCGGCCCGGGCGTCGGTGATCTTGTCTTTACTTTTTGGTGGGCCCCCAACATCTGCCCACGCAGCCGGAAGATAATCGCTCTCCCGACTTTTGTGAAGTCGGTACGCAGGGCAATCGCATTCTCGGAAAAAATCCATTTTCTTGGCAAGAAAACACGCGTTTTTTGATAAAAAACGAGGGTGGGAATCTGCGGCCAACTTGATCATATCGGTGGTATGGCGATTTTTATGCCAACAATTCACACCTTGCAATCGCCCTGAGTCGGTACGCCGACCTCTTTCATTTCGCTTGCCGGTTTGATAGCATCAAGGGAGTCCTCGGAGAACCGCCGCACATGACCAACTGGGACGAAGCCGAACAACGCGTGGAAAAGGCCCACGAGCTCTACGAGCGCGGGCGCTGGGAGGAAGCTCTCAGCGAGCTGCGGGCGGCCATCGCCATCAATCCCTACAACGGGTCGTGGCATTTCAATCTGGGGCTGACCTACGAAATGATGGAGCGTTTTGAGGAAGCCATCGCGGCCTATCGCCACGCCCGGGACATGGACCCCGACGACATCGAGGTGCTCAATCACCTGGGTGTGAACTGTGCGATGGCGGGGCATCTGGATGAATCGATCAAATGTTTTGAAAAGATGGAGCAGTTGGATGCCTCCCTGGAGCCGGCATACTGCTACCGCATTTTCTGCCACGCCGAAAAAGGGGACCACGACAAGGCCGAGGAACTTTTTTACCTGGCCCGGCAATATAAGGAGCACTGCCCGGTCTGCTACAAGCACATGGGCCATTCGCTGATGTTGCGCGGGCAGTACGACCGGGCGCTGTGGTGTCTGCAGAAGGCGCTGCAGCTTGAGCCGGGGCAGCCGGATGTGCATTCGCGCATCGCCGAGGTTTACTGGGCCAAGAATATGCTGCCCGAGGCGCGGCAGCATTTTCTGGAGGAAATCCGTTCCAACCCCGGCGACGTTGACACACTGCTGGACCTGGGCGAGCTGCTGGTGGAAATGGGCCAGCCCGCCGCCGCGGCGGAGAAATTCCGCCAGACGCTCGAGCTGTCGCCCGATGAGCCGGTGGCCCATTTCCGGCTGGGGCACCTGATGCTGATGGATGGCAATCTGCCCGGCGCGCTGCAGGAATTCCGCAGCACGCTGCGCAACGACGCCCATTTCCCCGGCGCACATCTGATGATGGCGATCATCTACCAGCGGCAGGGACAGCAGTCGGAAGCCTTGTATCACGCCAATTGCGAATTGGCGCAATCCCTGGCGGACGAGGCCACGCTTGTGGACCTGGGCAATCTGCTGATGGACCTGCACCAGTTGACCAGCGCCGAGCAGGCCTACCAGCGGGCGCTGGTGCTCAATCCGCAGAACGCGGTGGCCCGGCACAGTCTGGCCGTGACGCTGTTTTTCGCCAACCGCACGGAAGAGGGAATCGAGCAGTGCCGGCTGGCGCTTCGCGCCCAGCCCAAATATGTGCTGGCGATGTACAATCTGGCGCTGGCGTACATGACCAAGCGCGACTACATCCGGGCACGGTACTGGCTGGGCGAGGCGATCAGCATTTCGCCGGAGGACCCGCAACTGCGGCAGCTACAAAGCCGGCTCAAGCTGGTCCTGTTCTGGAACCGGCTCAAGCGGTTTATCCGCGTCCCCTGAGCGGCGGCCTTTTTCCAATTCGCCCGCGCTCCGGTATAACTCTCCACCATGCACGCATCTCCCGCTCGCCGCCTGTTTCCTTTTCTCTTCTGGGCCCTGGTGGTCCTGTCGCTGGTGCCATTGTGGGCGTTCAGGTTTTTCCCCTCGCAGGACGGGCCATCCCATCTGTACAACGCCTGGCTGCTGCTGCATCTGCACGATCCGGCGCTGCCGCAGATCGCGCATTATTACACGCTTAACACCATGCCCTCGCCCAACTGGATCACGCACCTGCTGCTGGCGGGGCTGATGATGGTGGTGCAGCCGCTGGTGGCGGAGAAAGTGCTGCTGTCGGTGTATCTGGTGGCGCTGCCGCTGTCGGCGCGATATGCCATTGCATCGCTCCGCCCCTCCGCCGCTCCGCTGTCGCTGCTGGTGTTTCCACTGGCGTACAATTATTTTCTGCACATGGGTTTTTACAACTTCGTGTTTTGTCTGCCGCTGTTTCTGGTCACGCTGGGCTACTACCTGCGCCACGGCCACCGGCTGACGCCCGGGCGGACGGCGGCACTCTCCGGCCTGGCGCTGCTGCTTTATTTCGCCCATCTTTCCGGGCTGGTGATGGTGATCTTCGCCATCGGCCTGCATTGGCCCTTTGGCGTGGTGTTTCGCAAAGCGCGCTCCGGCGCAACTCCGCTGCGCACTTTTGTTTCCATCTTTATCGCATTTCTTCCGTCGGTCATTCTCACTGCGATCTTTCTGCTCCGCGCGCCGCAGGCGGATGTCAACGCCAACATTTCCGAAAAGATGTCGCTGATGGACAGGCTGATGTTCTACCCATTCTCGCTGGTGGCCTACGCCAAGCCGGACCGCATCTACTCCGCCGCGTTTCTGGCGGCGCTGCTGGGCATTGCGGTGTTTGCCCTGCGCCCGCGCCGCGCGGTGCGCCGCGACTGGTCGCTCCCCCTCATCACACTCGCGGCGGTCCTTCTCTCCTTTGTCGTCCCCAACAACATCTCTCAGGGGGGCTTTGTTTTTCATCGCGTCGTGCTGTTCGCCATGCTGCTGGGCATCCTGGCACTCGCGGCCATGCGCTGGCGGCCGCTGGCCATGCTCGCCATCCAACTGGTCGCCACGGCTCTCACGGTGGCCGGGTATTTGCTCAACGCCGGCCACTATCGGGTCGTCAATCAATACCTAAGCGAGCTGTCCACGCTCGGCCCGCGCATCAATTCAAACCACACGCTGCTTTACACGGAATCCAATCTCATTCCTCAAACCGCTTCCGGTGGCGTCATCGCCTATCCCGTCAATCCCTTTCTCCACGCCGGCTGTTATCTGGCGCTGGATCGCGGTCTGGTCGAGATCGACAATTATGAGGCCATCGTCGGCTACTTCCCCGTTCTCTTCCAATCCCAACTCGACCCCCCATCCCAGCGCCCCCTCCCCAACCACAACAGCGACACGCTGCCGCCGCGCATCACCTTCCCACCAACCGTCCCCGGTACGGTAGACTATGTCGTCTTCTTCACCGGCGGTGCTTCCATCGGGCCGACGGATCGCAACAACGCCCTGCAACGGCAGTTTGAAACCTCATTCACTGCGGCCGGAGATTCCACGCCGCCGTCACAGTCCATCGAATTCAATCCGGTCGCCAGACTCTATCAAGCCAAAGGTAATCCATGAGCCAGATCTCCATCCCCCAGGCCCTGCAAATCGCCATCGAGCACCACGGCGCCGGCCGCCTGCCGGAGGCGGAATCCATCTATCGCCAGGTTCTCGCCGTCGAACCGCGCAACCCCGACGCCCTCCATCTGCTGGGCCTCATCTCCACCGCCGGCGGCAATTATCCCGTCGCCATCGACCTCATCAGCCGGGCCATTGCCATCGGCCCGCCCAACCCCGCGTACTTCGGCAACTTTGGCGAAACACTCCGCCTCGCCGGGCGCAACGAGGAAGCCCTCGATGCATGTCGCCGCGCCGTCGCACTCAACCCCAATTTCGCCGGTCCGTACAACAGCATCGGCCTCATCCTGTTTCAGCAGGGGCAGGTGGACCAGGCCATCGCCGCCTACCGCCGCGCGCTGGAAATTCAACCCGCATTCCCGGAAGCCCTCAGCAATCTCGGCGACGCGCTGGCCAAAACCGGCCAACTCCAGGAATCCATCGCCCACTATCAGGCGGCCATCCGCCTCAATCCCAACGCCCCCTCGGCCCATAACAATCTTGGCATCGCCTACGCCAAGCTGGGACGGGAAGCCGAATCCCTGGCTGAGTTCCAGGCGGCCGTCCGCGCCAATCCCAGGGATATTGATGCGCTGCTGAATCTCGCCTCGCATCACGCCGACCGCCGCCAGAATCAGCAGGCGTTCAACGCCTATCAAGCCGTGCTCGCAGTCGATCCCAACCGCGCCGAGGCCTACAGCGGCCTGGCCGCGACGCTGAAGGCCGCCGAGCGCCCCGATGGCGCCATCGCCGCGTACGAAAAAGCCCTCTCCCTCCGCCCGGCCAACGCCATCGACCACGGCAACCTCGGCCTCTGCTACCGCGACCGCGGCCAACCCGTGGAAGCCGTCGCCGAGCTTCGCAAGGCCGTGCAATACGATCCAGCGCTGTCCCACGCGCACAGCGGGCTGATCGTCACGCTTTTTCTGATCCCCGGCACCACGCGCCGGCAGGTTCAGGATGAGCAGCGGGCGTGGTACGACCACTTCGCCGCCCCGCTCGCCGGTGCGGTTGTTCCCAACACCAACGACCGCAATCCTGATCGCAAGCTGCGCGTTGGCTACGTTTCGCCCGACCTGCGCGAGCATCCAGTGGGGCGCTTCATGCTGCCGCTCTTGGCCGCGCACGACCGCGCGGGGTTTGAGGTCGCCTGCTATTCGTCCGATGCCGCTCCCGATATCGTGTCCGAACAGCTCCGCGCCCAGTGCGATCTGTGGCGCAATGTCAAAGACCTCGACGACACCCAGTTGGCCCAGCAAATCCGCGATGACAAAATCGATGTGCTCGTCGATCTGGTCATGCACACCGGCAACAACCGCCTGCTCACCTTCGCCCGCAAGCCCGCGCCGGTGCAGGTCAGCTATCTGGCCTACGCCGGCGGCACCGGCCTGCCCACCATGGATTACCGCATCACCGATTCCTTCATCGACCCGCCCGGCGAAGGCGACGACGCCCCCTATGAACGCCCCTGGCGCCTGCCCGATTGCTTCTGGTGCTACGCCCCCGGCGTCGCCACGCCCCAGCCCAATCCGCTCCCTGCCCTTTCCGCCGGCCACATCACGTTCGCCTCCCTCAGCCACATCGCCAAGTTTTCGCCCGCCGCGCTGGAATGCTGGGCGGAACTGCTCAAGCGCATCCCCGCATCCCGGCTTCGCCTGCACATTCCGCCGGGGTGGTCACAGAACCGCGCCCTGGGAATCTTCCAGAAGGCCGGCATCGACCTCAACCGGCTGATTTTCGTGAAGCATTTGAAGATTGAAGAGTATTTTGTCAGCTACCACCATGTGGATATCTCGCTCGACCCGTTCCCCTACGCCGGGGGGACGACGACGTGCGATGCCCTGTGGATGGGGGTTCCGGTGGTTTCAATGTCGGGGGAGTTGCCAACCTCGCGCAGCGGGTTGAGTTTGCTATCGGCCATCGGGATGGAGGAGCTGGTGGCCCGTTCGCCGGAGGAATACCTGCGGATCGCCGTATCCCTGGCCAATGACCTTCCCCGGCTGGCATCGCTGCGGCAGGAGCTGCGCGGGCGGATGCAGAGTTCGCCGCTGACTAATGCGCCGCGGTTTGTGGGGAATCTGGAGGGGGCGTTTCGGGAGATGTGGCGGAAGTGGTGTTCCCGTTCATCAGGGGTTTAGCCCCGGCCCTTGGGCCAGGTATGGCCGAAATGAGCCATTCATTGCGGCTTCCTTCGGCAACAACTCCAAGCCTTATTTGGCGGCGGTTTCTGGCCTTATCCGGCCCCATTTCCTCCTTTCCGGCAGCTTGTGAAATGGGGGGAGTTTTGCTATGATTTTTCAACTCGGACGATGCCCACATCGCCCCGCAAAATGGCCCCGAAAACGGCCATCAGACACCCATCAAGAAGCGAGGAAATTCCATGGCCAAGGATGAGCCGAAGCAGTCGAATCTCAAAGTCACCAAAGAGTATGGAACCGAATCGATTCAGGCCCTTAAGGGACTCGAGGCCGTGCGCATGCGCCCCGGCATGTACATTGGCGACACGACCACGCGCGGGCTGCACCACCTCATCTGGGAGATCGTCAACAACTCCGTGGATGAGGCGATGGCAGGCCATGCGGAGAACATCTGGGTGAGCATCCATGCCGATGGTTCGCTTTCGGTGACGGACGATGGCCGCGGCATTCCCGTCGGCATGCACCCCACTGAAAAACGCGAGACGCTGGAAATCGTCATGTGCGACCTGCACGCCGGGGGCAAGTTTGGCGGCGGCGGGTACAAGGTGTCCGGCGGCCTCCATGGCGTCGGCGCCTCGGTCGTCAATGCCCTGTCGGAATGGCTGGAGGTGGAAGTTTCCCGCGGCGGAAACGTCCACCACATGACCTTTGAACGCGGCGACGTCAAGCAGAAGATCAAGATCATCGGCAAGCGCGCCAAGACCGGGACCAAAGTCACCTTCAAGCCCGATCCGCAGATCTTTCCCGATACCGCCTTTGATTACGACCGCGTCGTCGCCCGCTGCCGGGAACTGGCGTACCTCAATGAAAGCCTGGCGTTTTTCATCGAGGATGAACGCAGCGGCAAAAAGGATGAGTTTAAATACAACAAGGGGATCATCCAGTTCGTCAAACAGCTCAACGAGGGCAAGGAAGCCATTCACGCCAATGTCATCTATCTGGAAAAGGAGGAGGACAACAAGGAAAACCCCCTCCAGGTCGCCATCGCCATGCAGTACAGCGACGGCTATACCGAAAGCCTCGAATCCTTTGCCAACAACATCCGCACGCCCTGGGGCGGCACGCACGTCTCGGGCTTCAAGACGGCTCTCACCCGCACGCTCAATTTTTACGCCAAGAGCAACAGCCTGGTGAAGGACGACAAGGATCTGCCCAGTGGGGACGACCTCCGCGAGGGCCTGGCCGCGGTCATCACCGTCAAGGTCCCCAATCCGCAGTTTGAAGGCCAGACCAAGGAAAAACTGGGCAACGGCGAAGTGGAGGGCTTTGTCACCTCCGCAGTCAATGAGGCGCTGAGCACGTGGCTGGAAGAGCACCCCGGCGACGCCAAGCGGATTATTCAGAAGGGCTTGCTGGCCAAGCAGGCGCGCGAGGCGGCGCGCAAGGCTCGCGAACTGACGCGCAAGGGGGCGCTGAACTCCGGCGGACTGCCCGGCAAACTCTGGGACTGCTCCAGCCGGGACATGGAGACGACCGAGCTGTACATCGTGGAAGGGCAGTCGGCAGGCGGCACCGCCAAGGGCGGGCGCGACCGCGTGTTTCAGGCCATTCTGCCGATCAAGGGTAAAATCCTCAACGTGGAAAAGGCGCGCATCGACAAGATGCTGGGGCACGAGGAAATCCGGACGATTGTGCAGGCGCTGTCGTGCGGGATCGGGGCGCAGGATTTTGACATCGCCAAGTTGCGCTACGGCAAGCTGGTCATCATGACTGATGCCGACGTCGATGGCTCGCACATCCGCACATTGCTGCTGACGTTCTTCTTCCGCCAGATGCCCCAGCTCATTCGCGATGGCCGCGTCTATATCGCCCAGCCGCCGCTGTACAAGGTGACGCGCAAGAAGCACGTGGAGTACGTGAAGAACGAAGCGGCCATGCGCAAGACGCTGGCCGACCTGGGCCTCGATGGCACCAGCCTGATTATCCGCGACAAAAAAGGCGGCGAAAAAACCCGCTTCAAGGGTGCCGAACTTCGCAAGGTGATGACCCTGCTGGAGCAGGTGATGGATTATGCGCATATCACGGATCGCCGGGGGCTGCCGCTGGCGCGGTTGCTGGAGCTGCGCAAGCAGAACGGCAAACTGCCGCTCTACCGCGTGATTTTTGACAGCAAGGAAAACCTCTTCTACGAGGCAGAGGATTACGAGACCTTCTGCGAGAAGAACAAGATTGATGAGATCGAGGCCGTGGCCCGCGCCGTGGCCAGCGACACCAATGGCGAGGCCGAAGCCCCCGCCAACGGCAATGGCGAAAACGGCAGTGCCGCCGCGGCCAAGGCCGCCAAGAAGATTTCCAAGGCCGAGCAGGCTGACGCCAAAAAGGCCGCCCAGCGCCGCCTGGAAAAGCGCGAGGAACTGCACGAGGCCAAGGAACTGGAAAAGCTCATCGCCCGCCTGGCCGAGGTCGATCTGCCCATCGAGGACTGGTTCCTGCGGATCGAGGAGACCGATTCGGGCGAGAAGAAGCAGACGCGCTACGCCATCGAGAACGGCGAGGAATACAAACGCGACATCGCCGGGGTGGGGGACATCGTGCGGGAGATTCACGAGATCGCCAAGCACGGCATCGAGGTTGGCCGCTTCAAGGGCCTGGGCGAAATGAACGCCGAGGAACTCTGGATGACCACCATGGACCCGGCCCGGCGGACGCTTTTGCGCGTGACGCTCGACAGCGCCAGCAAGGCCGAGGCGATGTTCTCTACCTTGATGGGAGAGGACGTGGAACGCCGGCGGCAGTTCATTGAGACGCACGCGCTCGAAGTGAAGAATTTGGATGTGTAACGGGCAGTTCTCGTTCGCGCACAACGCGCATGATTGTTGAGGGCTGGATAACAGTATCTCGGGACCGTGACATGAGGGAAGCGGGATCAACCGGACACCGGTTTGGACCTTCCAGTCCGCTCTGGACGAAGGCCCGCGACGCATGGCGGGCGAAGGATTACTCCACCGCCATGCAGATTTATGTGGAGGCCGCGGAAACCGGGAATCCCAGGGGGATGCGGGCTTTGGGGCAAATGTATGCAAATGGTTTGGGCGTCGCGGTCGATGTGCCACTGGCGATTCTCTGGCTTCAGAAGGCGGCGGATGGGGGCGACGTCCGAGCGATGCTATTGCTGGCTTGCCGCTATCGCGATGGACGCGGAGTTGAGGAAGACATTCCCAAGGCGATGGACCTTTTTCATCGGGCGGCAGAACTCGGTGATTCCGAGGCGATGACTTCTCTGGGATGCGCATATGTTGACGGTTTGTTGCCCGACCCGTTAATGAGCGGCGCACGCACATGGTTCGAACGGGGCGCGAAGGCGGGTGATGCCGAATCGATGTATCAGTTGGGTTTCTTGCACGAACACGGGATGGGAATGCCGAAGGATCCGGGGGCGGCGATGGATTGGTATCGGAAGGCCGCGGGTGCTGGTTTCTCATTGGCGATGGTTTCCATAGGGGATTTGTGCAAGAGCGTCGGAGGCGACCTGTCGCAGGCCGTTGACTGGTACCGGAAGGCGTCGGAGGCCGGATGTCTGCTCGGCAAAGTCTATTTGGGTCAGCACCTGATGCGGGGAACGGGCGTGCCGCGCAACCCAACGAAAGCAATGAAGCTGTTTTATGAGGCAGCGGACAAAGGGGATAAAGGCGCCATGTATGAAATTGCCCGTGCCTACGAGAAGGGCGATGGCATTGGGCGCGATCTGGCCCGCGCCCGCGAATGGTATAAGAAGGCGGCGGCGCTTGGTTCGGGCCCAGCCGCCCTGGCACTTCAGTCTTTGGATTAGCGACTGGCGGATTTCTGTTATAATCGTGCCGAGGTGCCATGATGACCATTGCCCAACTTCCTCCCATTGAAAAGGTCCGCCTTTTTAACCGCAAAGAATACTACAAAATGTTCCGCGCCGGCCTGTTCCGGGACCGGCGGGTTGAACTCTATGATGGGGTGATCGTTGAAATGTCTCCTCAAGATGATCCGCACGCCCTGACCATCGCCATCCTGACAGAATGGCTCGTCTCCCAGTTATTGGGAAAGTACACCATCCGCTGCCAGTTGCCGCTGGTGGTAAGCGAGATGACGGAACTGGAGCCGGATTTCGCCATCGTGCCCGGCACGGCGGCGGACCAGACCGGCCATCCGGCCACGGCCCCGCTGGTGATTGAAGTCTCCCATACCACCGTCTCCTATGATCGCCGCAAGGGGAATGGCTTCGCCTCGGCGCAGGTGCCGGAATATTGGATCGTCAATCTCCGCCAGCGTCATATTGAAGTCTACAGCAACCCGATCGCGGACCCCGGCGTCAAGTTCGGGCACTGCTACCAGCAGAAGCGAGTCGTCACCCAGGATCAATCCATCAAGGCGCTGCACGTTCCGCTGCGCGCCGAAAAGGTTTCGCGGCTTTTTCCAGCCGCGCTTCGGGAACTGTAACGGCCCGGCGTCGATTTCATCCACAAACAAATCGGCGCTGCCTCAGTTTCCGCCCGGCGCGCCCGCCGCCTGGCCGCGCCGCGCGTTCGCTCGGTCCATCAGCGGCAGCAGTATCGCATCCACGCTCATCGACGCCCCGCCGAAGTACATGGAGCCGGGGAACGGTTCGGTGCTCTTCATGTGCATGCCGTCGGCGTCGCTCCACCAGAGGTCGAGCGAGGGGGAGACGAAGGGTTTGAGCTTTTCCAGCGGGGGCAGGCTGATTTTGGGGTCGCCTTCCTTGGCGTCGGTGTTGATCCGCAGCACAATCTGCGTCCAGACCCAGTAGGCTTCGGGCAGCGTGCGCTGGCCGTCGGCGAAGCTGAAGCTGGAATACTTGTCAACGCCGAGTTTTTTCACGAGGGCCTGGAAATCGGCGTTGTCGGCCAGCGTTTCCTTGCCGTCAAACGTCGCGGCCGATTCCGCCGCGGCCGACGAGATGGCGAAGATGAACTTTCCGCCGGCCACCGCCCAGGTCGGGGTGATTTTGGGCAGGTCCATGGTGTGCAGCGTGAGGTCGCCCTTTTTGACGGTGGTGAACTGCTTGGCCGCGGCCCTGCCGTACTGGGCGATGAGCGCGTTGGTGAAATCCTCCAGCGTTTCAAAGGTCATGGTGGCGTTCTTTTCGTCCTTGACCTTGTTGACGAGCGTGATGCCCTGGATGGAATTGCCGGCGGCGTCAGGGTTGCCGTAGAGGATCCACTCATCGCTGTGGTTCAGCAGCAGGTCTTTTTCCAGGTCGATGCCGAGGAAGTTGCCCCCCGTCAGCAGGCCGGTCTCGACGGCTTTGGGCCCGCGGACCGGGTCGATGAGCAGCGCGCCGGCGCGGATATCGGCCAGGCAGCGTTTGCCGTCAAAGCGGGCGACGGTGGCCCAGCTTGCGGATTTGGGAATGGTTTTGAGGGCGTCGGGGCTGAGGGGGGCATTGTCGATGAAGGAGACGAGTCCGGAGCGGTCCTTGTCGAGTTCGACGAAGGCCTGGGTGGACCAGTTTTTGCCATCGAAGCCGCCGGTCATGATGGCGTGCTTGACGCCCGCCAGCCCCGTGGCCGCCATGATGTTTTCAAACGACGGGCCTTGCTGTTGCGGGCGTGCGGCGGCGGCTTCGCCGGCGAGTTTGCGGAGGGCTTCGCCGCTGGCGTAGATGCAGAGTGCCGGGGAATCGCCGGCCTGCTTGGAGGCTGCGAGGAAGGCGGGGTCGGCGGAGAGGGGCGGCTTGGGGTAGTGATCTACGACGCCGGTGAGATAGGGGGTGAGGTCGGTCGGGCTGCCGATGGAGAGGACGAGGTAATCGCCGACAGCTTTCCAGACGGTGGGTGGGTCGGTTTCCTTGCGGTTTTTTTCCTGGAAGACGGCGAGGCGCTTGACGAGGTCTTCGGCCCCTTTTCCCATCTGGCAGATGAAGGCGATGTTGGGCACGGGCTTCTGCGGGTCGGTCATGTCCAGGCCCTGCACATACATGGCGGTGGGGGATTTGAGGGCGGTGTTGAGCAGTTCGCCAAAGAGCTTGGCGTCGTCGGCCTTGCCCTGGGCCTCGGCATCCTTGAGGCCCTTGGCCCAGAACTGGCCCATCAGGTCCTGGAGGTTCATCGCATCGACCACTCCCTTGAGGTTGGAGTTGGTGTAGGCGGCGCCGAGTTGGTCGGTGCCTTGCCAGCCGGCGTAGATGATGGCGTCGCCGGGGATTTTGTCCGCCAGCGGCGCGGCGGGGGCGAGGGTGGGCAGGAACAACAGTGCAATCAAAGCCGCAAATGGTTTTGCAATACGCCGCATGAATGACTCCTCAAATGTCGAAAGCCCCGCGCGATGGGGTTGTTCTCAAGTAACAAGAATTTATACGCCCGCCGCGACCGGCCGGTGACGCCGCAATTTGGCGGTGGTCACACAGCATCATCTTCCGGACCGAATTTCATCTACTGCTGGAATACCAAAATCAATGGATCATCCCAAGTTTGGTCCGAACCTTTGTCGTATGACTTCTCGTCATCGTCTCTGGCACTTGTAAACCAAGTTGGCGAGCCTATCCAACCCCCGATCATGGCGGAGTATGCCGATCAAAACTACAGCATCACCTTCAACCGTAACACCATTGCTCCCCGCCTGTCGATGGGGTTGGACTATCTCGCCGTCTGCGATGATTGCCTTTTCAAATTGTCAAAGGCCCGCGGCTGGGCCACAAGGATCACCTGATCACCTGGACGCGCCCCCAGTGTCCGCCATGGATGTCCGCTGAGATGTACGCGCAGATGCCCGAAAGCCTGACCCTGAGGGAACTGGAGTTCA
>Ga0302320_10014827_pt1 | contig 16084 bp, 14 predicted proteins | sample Bog_T0_3_FD_202130 | JGI IMG/M metagenome (GOLD analysis project Ga0302320, IMG submission 202130) | Peat permafrost microbial communities from Stordalen Mire near Abisko, Sweden - Bog_T0_3 | ecosystem: Environmental > Terrestrial > Soil > Wetlands > Peat | place: Sweden: Abisko, Stordalen Mire... | reverse complement strand
CTGCAGCCATGGGCGGCGGCGATCGGAGCGATGGCGTCGAGAATCCTCCAGGCCCGGTCCTTGTCGACTGGCGGAAAATCGGACTCGGAACGGCGAGAGCCCGAGGGTTTCTGGCTCGTGCGGCTGAACTTTCCCGAGAGAAGTCCGCCAGCGAGAGGACTCCAGACCAGCAGGCCAGTCTTTTCCGATTCGAGAAGCGGGACGAGATCACGCTCGAGATCACGACCGGCGATCGAGTAATAGGCCTGGAGCGTATCGAAACGAACGAGCTTCTTAAATTCGGAGATTTTTAGCGCCTGCGCCAATCTCCAGGCCGGCCAGTTGGAACAGCCGACGTAGCGGACTTTGCCTTGGGTCACGAGCGTGTCGAGGGCGCCGAGCGTCTCCTCGATCGGCGTGATCGTGTCGTTGCCATGGATCTGATAGAGGTCGATATGGTCGGTTTGAAGGCGGCGTAGGCTGTCCTCCACAGTATCAAGAATATGCCCGCGGGAGGCCCCGACGTCATTGCGACCAGGACCGACACGGCCGAAGACTTTGGTCGCGAGCACGACGTCCTTCCGGGCAACATTGAGATTCTTGAGCGATCGGCCAAGCATCTTTTCGCTTTCCCCTTCGGAATACACGTTGGCGGTATCGAAGAAGTTGATGCCCGCCTCGATCGACGTTTTGACCAGCTCGTCGGCGCCTGGCTGATCGACCGTTCCGACCATGCGAAAAAAGCCGCTGCCGCCATGGAACGTCATGGTGCCCAGACAGACGCTCGATACGAGAAGCCCGGTGTCGCCGAGGGTTTTGTATTTCATGATGACTTGTTTATTAGGAACGGCCGATGACTCAGATTTTAAATAATCACTCAGTAAATGGCTTCATTTCGGGAATGCCGGCGGAAGTGGAGGCCCGCATCCGTCGCTGCAGGCCAGGCTGAATCCAGGTTCTAATTCTATGGGGTTGGTCATGGCCACTCCCCCGCTTTGACTCCATATTTGCCATGGTGGCAAAACTCCCCCGCATCGCGCCGCACTCTGAGGTACTTCTTTACCTGTTCTGCCCCCTCTGCCGTGGGATAACCCAAACGCGCGGTGAAGCCGATCTTCAGAGCCGGGGGTATCCCGAGAAGCTTCTTTATCTCGCTTTCGACCTGGCTGGAGCTGAAGGCACTTAGAATCTGCAGACCGATTCCCATTTCCTCAGCCGTCAGCCACATATTCTGCATTACGCAACCCAGACTGATAAAGCCAAGAACATCACCCGCGGAGGCCGGGGCTCGCTTGCTCGAATCGTAGGTGACGAACAACAGGGTCGGGCAGTCGCGAATGGTGCTGCTCATGAACGAGGGTCCTTCGGCAAAGGCGGCTTCTTCCAGCTTCGCGAACATCTTCGGATCGCGCCAGGAAGGCGGAAACATCGCCGCCAGCACCCCGGTCTTCTTGCGTCGGAGCTCCTCCTCAGAAAACGAAAGCTGGGCGTAATTCTCGCGGATGAAGGTTTCGGAAAGCCCCGACTTGACCTCGCCAATGGCACGCAATTGATCGCGATCGTCGACCACGATCACCTCGAAGTTTTGCATGTTGTGCGCCGTTGGCGCCCAGGCGGCGGCGGCCAAAATCTTCTTCAGGGCATTGCGTGCAATGCTGCGATTGGGATCAAATGATACCCGCGACGAATGCCTTCGCTGAATCAATTCGAGAACTTCAGACATATTCTTGAAACAAAAAGCGACTCTAGCCTGCTTTTGGCCGACTCACTCTGCATCGATTGGCATTCATCGCCTGCATTTTGTCCCACAGCGTACGAACTTCCTTTCGCTCAATTCGGCGCCGGCCAAGGAAGGCCGGATCAATCTCAACATCTGCACAGTCCGACGCGGGGCAATCGGGTATAAAGTGACGCACCGGAATGCTTCCGCGTCTGGGAATAATATCATGGCAACGCCAAAACAGATCGCAGGGAACAAGCCCGAGGACCTCAGGCAATCGGACAAGCCGCACGACCGACCGCCGTTATTGCCTTCAGAATTAGGAAATAAACGGCCGAACTGGCCCCTCAGGGATCGACAGCGATGTTATGGTATTTCGCCCTGATGCTGGGGCTTTTATGGTTCTGGCAGGAAGCCTCCCGCCCGCCGCGACCCAAAGCCAAAGCATGCTCTAAGAATGCCAACTCTTGCGCAGCGCCATTGCCGCAATCGCGTTAAATTATTTTAATGATTCGCTCTACTTCCTGGCCGAGGTCCGGTCACCCAAGGGGCGACCGACCCGATTCGACTCTCATCGGATCGAGAGAAAGCCCACGGACGCGTACGGTCGAAATCCCGGCCGACGGCCGAACCTTGGCGGGCGAGTTGACCGTTCCGAGTGAGGCAATCGGCGTCGTCCTATTTGCCCATGGCAGCGGCAGCAGTCGCCACAGCCCACGCAATCACTTTGTCGCCGGCCAAATTCAGGCCGTGGGCATAGGAACTCTCCTCTTCGACCTGCTGACTAGTGAAGAAGAATCAGCTGACTCCGCCGATGCCCACCTTCGATTTGACATCGGCCTTCTCACCCGGCGCTTGGTCCAAGCCACGCAATGGATCAAGGCCCAACCGGCGACGCGAGACTTGGGCATCGGGTATTTTGGCGCAAGCACGGGAGGAGCGGCCGCCCTCGTGGCTGCGGCTGATCAAGGGCCCGAGATTCAGGCGGTTGTCTCCCGCGGGGGCCGCCCGGATCTCGCCGGCGATGCCCTGGCGCGGGTGGTTTCTCCCACCCTTCTCATTGTCGGAGCACGGGACGATCTGATTTTTTCCCTCAACCGGACGGCGTACTTTCAACTGGCCTGCGAAAAGCAACTCGCGCTCGTGCCTGGGGCGACACATCTGTTCGAGGAGGCAGGTGCGCTGGAAGCCGTCGCCTCTCTCGCCGTTGAGTGGTTTCGGCGATATTTGACCCGTCGTGAAAGCCCAGTTTCGCAATCGCATTGAGGCCGGCGAGCTCCTGGCCGACAAGCTGGCCAAGTATGCCGATCATCAGCAGGTATTGGTCCTGGCTCTGCCCCGGGGCGGGGTTCCGGTGGCACTCGCCGTGGCCCGAAGGCTGCACGCCCCCCTTGACCTGATGATCGTGCGCAAACTTGGCGTCCCCGGCCAGGAGGAGCTGGCAATGGGCGCGATTGCCTCGGGCGGCGTTCGGATCCTGAACCAGGAGGTCGTCCAGATGCTTTCGATCTCCCCGCAGGCGCTGGAAGCCGTGGTAGACCGTGAGGAGCGAGAATTGGCCCGTCGAGATCTGGCTTACCGCCAGGGCCGTCCCTTCCCATCGATACGAGGCCAAACGGTGATCCTAGTCGACGACGGCATCGCCACCGGCTCGACCGTCCGTGCGGGCATGGAAGGGTTGCGGCGACAACACGCGGCTCGAATCATACTGGCCACACCCGTCATCGCCGCCTCGACTTTCGAAGAATTGAGACGCGAGGCCGACGAGGTGGTCGCCGTCCTCATCCCGGAATCATTCTACGGAGTGGGCCAGTGGTATGAAGACTTCTCGCCCACCACAGACCAGGACGTGCAGCACTTGATGGCATCGGCCACGCCGGCATGAAAGCAGGCATCTTAAGCCATGAGTCCGCGGCCCTGACCGGCTGGGTCCAGCCCGTCTTGGGACCGGCCGATTTTGACCGACTGATCGACCAAGCCGGCAATGCCCAGGTTGTCCTCATCGGCGAAGCCTCGCATGGAACCGAGGATTTTTACGCCACCCGGGCCAGCCTCACCCGGAGGCTCATCGAGGAAAAGGGCTTTCGCGTCCTCGCGTTGGAGGCGGATTGGCCGGATATGCTGCGAGTGCATCGCTATGTAACCGGCCGGGCCGCCGAACCCAACGCCGCCGCCGCCCTGGGCGATTTTCGGCGATTCCCCGCCTGGATGTGGCGTAATACGGTGATGGTTGAGTTCGTCGAATGGCTGCGCGGCTGGAATCTTCAGCCGGGCGGCACGGTCCGGTCCGCCGGCATCTTCGGCATGGATCTCTACAGCCTGCATGCGTCGATGGCGTCGGTTCTCGCCTATCTCGACAACGTCGACCCGGCGGCGGCCGGGCGCGCCCGCCGCCGCTACGCCTGCTTCGAGCATTTTGGCCAGGATCCGCAGGTTTATGGCTACGCGACTACGCTGGGACGGGCCGAATCGTGCGAATCGGCGGTGGTCGATCAATTGGTCGAACTGCGCCGCAACTACGGCGAGCTGCTGGGCCGCGAAGGCCAGCTGGCGGAGGATGAGTTTTTCTATGCCGAGCAGAATGCCCGCTTGGTGAAGAACGCCGAGAACTACTACCGATCGATGTTTCGCGGCCGAGACGAATCATGGAACTTGCGCGACCAGCATATGGCAGAAACTCTGGCTGCACTCCTCGGCCATTTCGATGGCGGCCAGAGCAAAATGGTGGTGTGGGCGCATAATTCTCATCTCGGCGATGCCCGTGCCACCGAGATGAGCCGCCGCGGCGAATGGAACCTGGGACAACTCGTCCGAGAACGCCTCGGTCGCCGCTCCTTTGCGATCGGTTTTAGCACCTATTCCGGAACGGTTACGGCCGCGCGAGATTGGGGCGCTCCGGCCGAGCGCCGCCACGTCCGGCCGGCCCTGGAGGGCAGCTACGAGGCGTTGTTTCACGCCAGCCAGACACCGCAGTTCTGGCTTGATCTGCGCGCGGACAACGACGCGACCAAAGTCCTGCGCCAACCGCGCCTGCAGCGCGCAATTGGCGTCATTTACCGTCCAGAAAGCGAAAGGCTGAGCCACTACTTCGAAGCCTGCCTCCCCGATCAATTCGACGCTCTGATTCATTGTGACATCACCCACGCCCTGGAGCCCTTGGAACGCTCCAGCGAGTGGGACCGCGCAGAACTCCCCGAAACCTATCCAGAGGGTTTCTAGGGACCGGGGTTATGTCCGCCTGTTCTGCCCGCCCGGGGAAACCCGCAGGCGCATGTCCAGCCGCTTTGGCCAAATTATAGAAATAAAATATCAATCGCCACGCAGCCAACGCAGCTATTTGCGCAGATAGTTGCCCCAAGTCGATGAACGTCCCGATGGCATGGTGGCAGCCACGCTCTATCCCAACCTGGTGCGGTAAGGCCTATTCGGAAAAAAAGGGGTGGTCCGGAAGGCGCCCGCCCTCACGATCCGCGGAAGGGCCACCGGATTGATCACGCGGGAGCATTCCGCGGAGAAGATCGCCCCAATTCTCGGACGAGACTTCCTCCGGTTATTTCGCGCCCACGCCCGGGGCGCTAGCTACTCCGACAGCCAGACGTCCTTGTAACGGTGGAAGCCCAGGATCGACGGCTTCCAGCCCCGGACGGCCGGATGCAGCAGATAGGTGTGGGTGTCGTCGTACAGCGGCACGAGCGGGACCTGCTGCGAGAGGATGGCTTCGGCCTTTTGGAAGTCCTCATAGCGGCGGGCCTGATCCGGCGTCGTCTGCGCCGCTGCGATCAGGCGATCGTAATCGGGATCGCCCCAGCCGGTCCAATTGTTGCCCCCGCCGGTGACATACTGGTCGAGAAAGCTCGAGGGGTCGGCGTAGTCGGCGCCCCAGCCGGCAAAACCGATCGAGAAGTTGTGCGACTGCTCGTCCTGGAAGAGCGTCTTTTGCTCGACGGGCAGAATCTCGATGCGGACGCCGAGGTTTTTCCGCCACATCGCCTGGATTGCCTCCATGACCCTCACCTTGATGCTGTCCGTATAGGTGAGCGCCTCGAAGACCGGCAGACCTCGTCCGCCCGGATAGCCGGCTTCCGCCAGCAGGCGCTGCGCCGCCGGCACATCATCCGGAATTCCCGCGCGGGCGGTAAAGCCCGCGCAATTCGGAGGCGTAAGGTTGTACGCCGGCGTTCGGGTGCTGTTCAGGACATCCCGGGCGATCGCCGTGCGGTCGAGTCCCTGCGCGAGGGCCCGGCGGACCTTCGGATTGTTCAGCGGGGCGCGGGTCGTGTTGAAGAGCAAAAAATAGGACGCGAGCCAGGGGTCGGCCCGCAGCCGGCGCGGCGTCTCTTGGCGGTACATCCCCACCCGCGAGATCGGCACGTTGAAGGTCATGTGCAGCTGGCCGGCCCGGAAATTGAGGTCCTCAGTCTCGTCATTTTCGATCGGAAAAAAGATGATGCGGTTGAGGCGCACGTGGGCCGCATCCCAATAGTGCGGATTTTTTGTCACCACCACCCGGCCGTTGGGCCGCCATTCCGTAAGCAGGAAGGGGCCATTGCCCACGAGGTTCCCCGCCCGCGTCCAGGCCGACCCACGCTGGTCGATCCGGCCAAATTTCTCCACCGTTGCCCGTGGGACGGGCATCCACGTATTATGCGCCGCCAGGGCGGGGAGGTAGGCCGTCGGCCGCTCCAAGGTGACCCGCAGCGTCAGCGGATCGACGGCCTGGACGCCGACGGCGGAGAAATCTTTCAGCTGGCCGCTGTTGAAGTCCCGGGCGTGCTTGATCGGCCAGAGCATGTAGGCGTACTGCACCCCCAGGGACGGAAGGAGAATGCGGTGGAAGGAGTAGACGAAGTCCGCCGCCGTCACCGGCTCGCCGTTCGACCAGCGCCCCTCTGGCCGGAGATGGAACGTATAGACCAAGCCGTCGGCCGAGACCTGCCAGCTTTGCGCCGCAGCCGGAATCGGCTGGCCGCTTTCCTCGTCGATCCAGGTCAGGCCCTCGAACAGCGCATAGGTGATGTTCGAGTCGGTGTAGGCGTAGATCAGCTGCGGGTCCAAATCGGCCGGCTCGGCGTAATTTCCGATGAGCAACGTCTGACTGGCAATCCCAGCGATCGCGGGAGTTTCGCGCCGGCCGCAGCCGGCCAGGACCGCCCCGCAGAGGGCCGCCAGCCCGATGCCCGTCCATGCCCAGCCTGAACCGCGCGGTTTCATCCCAGATCGGTTCGCGCCGCCGCCACCAGCCGGTCCAGCCCGGCCCGGACGGCACCGGCCTCCGGTCCTTCGGCGAGAAGGCGCAGCACCGGCTCTGTTCCGGAGTACCGCACCAACACCCGGCCGCGCTCGCCCAGTTCCCCTTCCAGTTGCCGGATGGCGCCGGAGAGGGTCGGCAGTTTCTCCAGGGGAATTTTCTCCCGCACCTTCACCGTCGTCGAGGCCTGGGGGAATTTCCGCAGCGCCCGCCGGAGTTCGGAGAGCGGCTGGCCGGTGGCCTGCATGACCTCCATGACCTTGAGCGCGGCGACCAGGCCGTCCCCCGTCCAGGAGAGGTCGGAGAAAATGATGTGCCCGGAGGACTCCCCGCCCAGGTTTGCGCCTTCGAGCGCCATCCGCTCGGCCACATACCGATCGCCCACCGGGGAGCGGACCACCCGGCCGCCGGCGGCGGCGAGCGCCGCATCGACGCCCAAATTGCTGTGCACGGTCACGACCAAGGTCCGCGCCGCCAATTGCCCCAGCGTGAGGGCGCGCAGCGCGAGAACGGTGAGGATCTCGTCTCCGTCCAGGACCGCGCCTTTCTCGTCGCAGAGAATGCAGCGGTCGCCGTCGCCGTCGTGGGCAATGCCCAGGCGGGCTCCGCTCGCCACCACCCGGGCGGCCAGACCCTGCGGATGTTCGCTGCCAACGCCGGCGTTGATGTTGTGGCCGTTGGGCGCATCGCCCAGACCGATGACTTCGGCCCCCAATCCGCGCAAGACGGCCGGACTGGCCGCGCAGGTCGCGCCGTTGGCCGTGTCCAAGACGATGCGCCAACCGCGCAAAGCAAACGGCGGGAGAAGGCGACCGACCGCGCCGATGTAGTCGGCCAAGGCCGCCGGCCCCGCGCCGAGACGGGCGTCGGGTTCGATCGGAAGAAGCTCCTCCGCATCCCCGCTGAGGTTCCGTTCCAAAAGGGCTTCGATCGCGGCCTCGTCGGCCTCGGACAATTTGCGCCCCTCCCACCCGAAAAACTTGATCCCATTGTCCTCCGCCGGATTGTGCGAAGCGGTGATCACGGCGCCGAGAGCGGCCCGCGAGGTCCCCACGGCCCGAGCCACGGCCGGGGTGGGCAAAATGCCCAACGACTGCGTCCCCCAGCCGGCGGCGGCGAAGCCGGCCGCCAGCGCAGCCGCCAGGGCTTCCCCCGAAGACCGCGTGTCGCGGCCGATCAAGATCGCCGGAGCATGGGCCGATGGCGACTTGCCGGAGGCGGTCAGCCAAGTGCCGGTGGCGAAGCCCAGCCGGCGCGCAAAGGCATCGTTCACCACGGGGCCGCCATAGAGGCCTCGCACGCCGTCCGTGCCAAAGTAACGGCGATTCATGAGCGATAAAATTCGCGCACGGCTTGGAGCTTCCGCCGCACCGCCCCACCCAGGAGCAGGTCGCGAGCCGGCGGCAGCCCCTCCGCGACACTGGATGTGCGCCCCGTGATCCACAGCCCCACGGCCGCGTTCCAGATGATGGTGTCCGCCAGACCGGCCGGTCCGCGGCCGGCCAGCAAAAGTTCGGTGATGGCCAAATTCGCGGCCAGATCGCCGCCCTGCAAATCGCTGAAGGGGGCGCTGGGCAGGCCGACCGCGCTGGCCCGCCATTCTGTCGCCAGCTCCCGCAGCCGGCCGATCCCCTGCACTTGATTGACCGTGGCCGTCGTCAACTCGTCGATCCCCCGGTCCGGACCGATCCGTCCATAAACTCCGATCCCCGCCGCGGTGCCGAGCGCTTCCAGGGCCGCGCCGAGCGGCTGCAGCCAGGCCGGGCTGTAGACCCCGAGCAGAATATGCGCGGGCCGCCCCGGGTTGATCAAGGGCCCGAGGACATTGAAGACGGTGCGCTGGCCCTTGGCCGCGAGCGTTTTTCGAACCGGGCCGATGTGGCGGAAAGCCGGGTGGTAAGCGGGGGCGAAAAAGAAGGCGAAGCCGAGCTGCTCGAGCGCAGCCCGCTGCCGGTCCGCCGCCGCCTCCAGGTTCACGCCGAAGGCTGCCATCAAGTCGGCGCTGCCGCAGCGCGAGGTGATGCCGCGGTTGCCGTGCTTCATCACCGTCACGCCGGCGGAAGCCAACACCAGCACGACCAGGCTGGAGACATTGAATCCGCCGGCGTGGTCTCCCCCAGTCCCGACGATGTCGATCGCCCCGGCCGCCCAGGCGCCCACGCCCGGATCCACCGCCCGGGCCCGGAATTCCCGCGCAAAGGCCGCGACTTCGTCGGCGGTTTCGCCCTTTTGGGCCAGGGCGGTCAAAAATTCTTCCTTGGCCGAACTGGGCGACTCGGCCGAGGCCAGCTCCGCTGCCGCCGCCGTCACCTCGGCGGCCGCGAGGGAGCGGCCGCCCCGGAGCCGGAGGGTCAGGTCGGAAAGCGTGAAGGGCATGGCTCGCATGAACATCGAGAGCGCAAAATTGTTTCGCAATGCTTCTTTCTGGCCAAATCCTGGTCCGGGCGGACCTCGGCGAAGCGGGCCGGAAATCCGCGCCGGCCAGGGAGTGGCTTGGTGCCTTCCCGCCGGGCCAGCGAAGGCGCTTGACGGCCCGCCCCGCCGTCCTTTAATTCCTGACCCTTAAACACATTCGAAGGCTCCTGCTCAACTGGAGCCGTCGCCTCCAACGCCCGTACTTCCATGGCCAATCCGAAACGCAAAACCTCTAAGCGCCGCAGCGCTAACCGCCGTGCTGCCAACGCTTTCATTGCTCCGCAGTTCGCGACCGATCCGACCGACGGCTCCCTTTTCCGCCCCCACCGGGTCAACCCGAAGACGGGTATGTATCGCGGTCGTCAGGTGCTCGACATCGAGACCTAAGGCGAGGCGCGGCTGCAGCGCATTGCCATGGCTTCCGGCACCACCGGGCGCATCGCGGTCGACGCGATGGGCGGGGATCTCGGTCCGGCCGAATTCATCGGCGGGATCAAGCTTGCCCTGGACCAATATTCCGACCTCAACCCGCTGACCCTGGTCGGCGACGAGGCGGTTCTCATCCCCCTCCTGACCGAGGCCGGCGTTCCCCTGGGCGAGCGGATCACGATCCTGCACGCTCCCGAAGTCATCACGATGGAGGACAAGCCACTCATGGCCTTGAAGCGGAAAAAGGACTCTTCCATGGTCCGGGCGATCGAACAGGTCAAAAGCGGCGAGGCGGCGGCGGTCGTCAGCTGCGGCAACACCGGCGCCCTGATGGCCGGCGGCACCCTCCGCCTGCGCACGATGGAGGGCGTGGCCCGGCCGGCCCTGGCGGCCGTCGTTCCGAGGCAAGGCGGCCACTTCATTCTCATCGACGCCGGCGCCAACCCGGAAGCCCGGCCCGAGCATCTCGTGCACAATGCCATTCTCGGCAGCCACTATTGCCGGGTGATGCTCGGCGTCGCCTCGCCCCGGGTCGGACTGATCACGATCGGCACAGAGGAAGGCAAGGGCACGGCCCTGATCAGCGAAACCCACGAGATGCTCAAACGCCTCGGGGTCCTGATCAACTACGCGGGCCCGATCGAAGGCTTCCACGTCTTCGCCGACCATGTCGACGTCGTCGTCTGTGACGGCTTCGTCGGCAACATTCTGATCAAGAGCTGGGAGTCACTCGTGAGCTTTTTCTCCGTCACCTTGAATCAGGAGCTGAGGGCCAACCCCGTCCGCGCGGTCGGCGGCATGCTCTCCAAAGGCGCCTTCCGGGCCTTGCGCGATCGGATCAATCCCGAACGCTACGGCTTCGCCCCCCTCCTGGGCCTGCGCGGCGTCGTCTTGAAGGCCCACGGCTCGTCCAATCGCGAGGCGATCAAGCACGCCATCCGGGCGGCCAACGAAATTATCAAAGCGGACTTCAATCGCCAAACCGAAGCGGACATAGGCCGAGCCAACGACATCATCGCCCAACCGGTGGCATCCTGACCGCGGGCCCTGTCCGTATTGGTTAAATGGCCTCCTCCTCCACCGTCATTCTCGGAACCGGTTCTTACGCCCCCGAACGCGTCCTGACCAACGCCGAACTGGCCAAGATGGTCGACACCACGGAGGAATGGATTGTCAGCCGCAGCGGGATCAAGGAGCGCCGGATTGCGGCCCCCGGCGAGGCCGCTTCGGACCTGGGGGTCAAAGCCGCCGAACGGGCCCTGGCCGATGCCGGCGTAACCGCGGCCGAGATCGATTTGCTCGTGGTCGCCACCTTCACGGCCGACCGGCCGATGCCGTCCGCCGCCTGCATCATCCAGCACAAGCTCGGGATGCGCAATGCCGCCGCCTGCTTCGACGTCAACGCGGCCTGTTCCGGCTTCATCTACGCCCTCGACACTGCCTGCGCGATGCTCGCCTCCGGCCGCTACCAGCGGGCCCTGGTGGTGGGCCTGGAGAAGATCTCGAGCGTGATCGACTGGCAGGACCGGACCACCTGCGTCCTCTTCGGCGACGGCGCCGGGGCGGTCGTGATCGGGGTCGAGGCCGCCGCCGGCCGCGGCCTGATCGGGACCAAGCTCGGCACGATCCACGACGGGGTCGACCTCCTCTATATTCCCGGGGGCGGCAGCGACCAGCCGGCTTCGCCCGCCTCCCTGGCCGGGCGCAGCCATTTCATCAAAATGAAGGGCCGGGAGGTTTACAAAGCCGCCGTCCGGGCCATGGACGAAGCCGCCCGCGATATCTTGGAACAACATGGCTTTACTGCAGATCAGATCGACCTCGTCATCCCCCACCAGGCCAACCTTCGGATCATCGAATCGATCGCCACTTATCTCGAACTCCCCATGGACCGCTTTTTCGTCAACGTCGACCGCTACGGCAACACCTCCGCCGCTTCCATCCCCCTCGCTTTGGACGAAGCTCGGAAGGCCGGCCGGATCAAGCCGGGTGACCTCACCCTGCTAATCGCTTTTGGGGCGGGCTTGACCTATGGGAGCGCCCTGATTCGCTGGTAAGTTCTTACCGATCCCATGTTCACTTTGTCGGCCTCCGCACGGCGCACCAGCGTCCTCCTCCTTTTCTGCCTTGCGGCGTTTGTCCGCGTCGCCCGGGCCGACCTGGTCTGGGACCCGCACCACGGCTGGAAGATCGAGGGCGGGGTCATGTCCGGGCTGATGGGGAGCGAAGGCCGCACCGCCCTGCATATGATGAACGAGGCCCGGCGGGACGAGGATGAGTTCCAGAACCACGCCGCCCTCAAGCTTTACGCGAAGGTCATCAAGAAATACCCGACCTCGATCTACGCCCCCGAAGCCTATTACCGGACCGCCAACATCCGCCTGGCCCGCCACCAGTACACCAAGGCCTTCGACGCCTTCCAATTCATCATCGCACGCTATCCTAACGTCAAGCGGTTCAACGAGATCATTGATGAGGAGTACCGCATCGCCAGCGCACTGTTGGACGGCACCCGCAACCTGCTCTTTGGGATGGTGCCGGGCCTGACCAACCGCGAAAAAGCGGTCCTCTATTTCGAGTATATCGTGCAGAATGCCCCCTACAGCGACTATGCCCCCCTCGCCCTGATGAATTCGGCCCGAGGGCACCAGTATTTGGGCCAGCCGGAGGAGGCGATCGACGCTCTCGACCGCATGATCAACAGCTATCCGCAGAGCGTCCTGGCGCCCGAGGCCTATCTGCGGCTCTCCCAACTGCATGCCTCCCTGGTGGAAGGGCCTTATTACGACCAGGCGGAGACGAAGCAGGCCATCACCTACGACGAGGACTTCATGATCCTCTTTCCCAGCGATCCCAAGATCGGGCAGGCCGCCCAGGGAGTCGACAACATGAAAAAGATGCTGGCCTTGAGCAAAATCAAGATCGGCGACTTCTTCTTCTTCAAGCGGGACAACTACCCCGCTGCCCGGGTGTTCTATAATGAGGCGATCACCTCCTACCCGGATTCCGACGTGGCCCGCCAGGCGCGCCAGCGCTTGGCCGATGTCGACGCCAAGGCCAAGGGGATCGTGGCCCCGCGGGTGGAGAAGAAAAAGCATTTCCTGATTTTCTGACGCTTCTTCGTCCATCCCGCCTCTGGTTGCTCGCCCCGGTCCTGGCTTTCGCCGCCGGCTGCTCCCACTACGGGCTGGGGACAGAAGGCCGCCTCGATTTCACGACGATCTACGTCAAGCCGGTGGTCAACCGGACCCTCCTGCCCCAGGCCCAGGCCATGATCACAAGCCAGCTGCGGGATGCCTTTGAAAAGGACGGCCGGGTCACCTTGGTAAATTCACCGCAGGCGGCCGAGGCCTCCCTCGAGGTGGTGTTGCTTACCTACCGCCGGGAAATCGCCGCGGTGCGGGAGCAGGATACCGGCCTCGCCAGCAAGCTCGCCATCACCCTCACTCTCAGCTGCACCCTGCGCGACAACCGCACGGGTCGGCCCTATTTCGAGAACCGCCTGCTCAAGGTCAACCGGGCGGCCTTCACCGACAGCGGCAACCCGAACTCGTCCCTGGTCGGCGATCAGCTGCAGTCCGAGTACAACACGGTCCCCCTCCTCGCCCAGGAGGCGGCCCGGGTGGTCAGCCACAGCGTTCTCGACGTCTGGTGAGACCTGGGTAAGGTGCCGGCATGCATCCTGCCCTCCTGAGCCCCTCGCTCCTGGCCGGCGATCACGCCCATCTGGCGGACGGCGCCGCTACCGTGGCCCAGCTCGGCGTCGAATGGCTGCACCTGGATATCATGGACGGGCATTTCGTGCCCAATTTGAGCTTCGGCCCGGAGACGCTCGCCGCCCTCCGCCGCAGCGGTTCGAAGCTGTTCTTCGACACCCATCTGATGCTCTCCGAGCCCCAGAAGTACGTCGAGGCCTTCGCCCACGCCGGGGCCGACCGGATCAGCATCCATATCGAGCCGGACTATGACCACGTGGGGACCCTGACCCTCATCCGGAAATTGCGCAAGCGGGCCGGCATCGCCCTCAATCCGGGCACGCCGGTCGGCGCGGTGGAGGCCCTGCTCGCCCAGGTCGATCTGGTCCTGGTCATGACCGTGCAGCCCGGTTTCGGCGGCCAGGCCTTCCGGCCTGAAGTCCTGCATAAGATCGCCGCCTTGGCCAGCTGGCGCCAGGAGCGCAACCTCGCCTTCCGCATCGAAGTCGACGGCGGGATCGATTTGGAGACCGCCGCCGCCTGCCGCCGCGAAGGCGCGGATACTTTTGTCGCCGGCACCGCGTTTTTCAAAGCGGAGGACAAGCCCGCCTTCGTCGCGGCGATTGCGCGACTCTAAGGGCCGGCCGCGGCCAGGAGGGCGCGGTAGATCACCAGCTCGGCCACGGCCGATGGTGGCAAAAGCCTGATGTCGTACCCGGCGGCCGCGATCGCGCCGTCGCCGATGCGCCAGCCCTGGTCGACCACCCGGTCGCCGAAGGCGCGATAGTCAATGGCCTCCGGCAGCGGCGTGACGACCCAGACGGCGTGCGCCCCGGCCACCCGCAGGCCATGCCAGAGATCCAGCGGGACCCCGACATAACCGAAAAAGACGACGAGGTCATCCGCCTGCCGTGGGCGGGCGCCGACCGGTCCCGCCTCGTAGCGGTAGAGCGAGCCGCCGGCGGCGAGGACGGCGGACATGATATGCCCGCCGTCCGCCAGAAATACCGCGGGATGGCCGGCTTGGCGGCGCGCCGCCAGCTCAAGGCCGATCTCCTGGATTTGGGGCAATTCGCGGGCGCGCAGCCGGAGGACGAGCTGCGCCAGCGCCTCCACATAGGCCCGGGCCAGGGTGCCGGCCGGGACGGGCGCCAGGACCGGATAGTCGGCATGCCAGACCGAGTCCCGGTAAAGGGCCTCGCGGGCCAGCGAGCCCCAAATCACATGGCTCTGCAGAAACACGAGCGTGCGCCCGGCCCGGGCGGTGGCGCTGGCCAGTTCGCCGGTTGCGGCCCAGAGCGAGACGATGTTGCCGAGGAGGGCGAGTTCCCGGTCCGCCCCCGCGGGCGTAAGATCGTCCACCCAGCGCGCCGCCGTTTTCGCGGCCGGCGGGGCGGTCGGACCGAAATAGATCACCGCGCAGCGCTGGCGCTCCAGGCGGTCCGCCAAAGCCGCCGTGGCCGCCTCCGGCGGCCCGAAAACGCCGAGCCATACGACATCGCCCGGCCGGGCCGCCGCGGCATCCGTCAATGGGCTCGCGGCCAGGGTGCCGGAAGCCCGGTTGCAGCCTTCCGCCACCCAGGTCCTATCCCCCGCCAGATAGAAGCGCCCGCCGTGCAGCATCGCCTGCGCGGTGGCTTGCGCCGGACCGAACAGCCGCGGGATCGCCACCCGCTGGTGCGCCAGCACCTGCAGCGCGGCCTCGACGCTCTGGTCGGCCGGGCTGAGCCGGGCCCCGGGCTCCGGCGCAGCGGCCGCCAGGCCGGCCGACGCCCCGACGAGCAGGGCGGCCGGAGCGAGCCACCTGAAGACGCGCGGGTACATGGGGCCGGCGTTACTTCCCTTCCGCGGCCTCTTGGGCCAGGCGATACTGCACGCGGAAGCGGTCGGCCAGCTCACGGGCGAGGCGGATTTCATTCACCTTGTCGCGGGAATTCAGCGCCTGCTTGATCTCGCGCCCGGCGCGGGCGTAGCTGACAAAGGAGACGTCCTGAAGCAGCGCCAGGGCCCGGGGCCGGTTGGCCGGAGGCGCCCGCAAAATCGCCGCCCAGGCCTGCACCAGCTCGCTGTGGGTGTCCTGGCACATGACCCGGATGATGAAGGCCATCTGGCGGAAGCGGCTCCCGGTCCAATCCGAGCGGTAGACCAGCCGCGGGCCGGAGCCGTAGGGATTGAGCTCCGGATCGCTCCGCAGCTCATTCCATTCCGAATGGGAGTAGAAGTCGCGCCGCACCGGCAGGCGGCGCAGGGCAAAATCCTTCGGCCCGCCCGGGACGCCAGGCTTGAAGTCCCACAGCTTCTGGCCGGCCAGCGAGAGCACGTAGTCGATGAAGGCCTCGGCCACGGGCCGGTGCGGCGCGCCGCGCAGAAGCCCGATCGGGTCGACGGAATAGGCGGTGCCGCCGGCCGGCGAGGCGAAGCCCAGCCGGTGCGAATCCCCCCGCCGCACCACCGCCTCCGCCTGCTGCGTCCCGTAAAAATCGATGCACATCCCCGCGGCGCAATTGCCGTCGGCCACGTCGATCGGCGGCTTCTGCGAGGTGTCGGTAAAGTAGCGGGCGTTGGCCCCGATCCGCTGGATCGATTGCAGGCCGGCCG
>Ga0302320_10014824_pt1 | contig 16085 bp, 13 predicted proteins | sample Bog_T0_3_FD_202130 | JGI IMG/M metagenome (GOLD analysis project Ga0302320, IMG submission 202130) | Peat permafrost microbial communities from Stordalen Mire near Abisko, Sweden - Bog_T0_3 | ecosystem: Environmental > Terrestrial > Soil > Wetlands > Peat | place: Sweden: Abisko, Stordalen Mire... | reverse complement strand
GTTTCCGCATCTAAAGCTCAGCAATCTTTCTACAGTGCAATGGAAGGTGTACGGATAATGGTCCCCGAAGTAACGGAGAAACCTCTGGAATCAAATAACTTATCTGTGGCTGAGGATGCGACAGCAGTCAGTGGGAGCTGGCTCAGACTGGGAGCTGTTGCTGCGGTGTCGGCGCTTGCGGGTGGTCTGGCTGCCGCATGGTGGTACAGAAATACCCTCAAGAAGCTGCACCAGGCGGGTGAAGCAGCTCCAAATCCGGATTCTGGGATTTCCAGCGACGATTTGGCCGAATAGGCCCAAAGTCCGGCATCAAGAGCTGCAATCTGAGTTTCTTTCTGGGCGCGCCCGGCTAAGCCAAGCCGTCGGCTGCGGCCGCAATTGCAAAGTCCTTGCTGGTAAGGCCCCCTGCGTCATGAGAAACCAGGGCAAGTTTTACCCGATTGTAGCGGATGTCGATATCCGGATGATGCCCAGCTTCTTCGGCCAGAGCGGCAATCTTTTTGACAAAGCCGATAGCGTCGGGGAAGGTCTCAAACTTGAATGTTCTCACGAGTTCGCCGCCCTCGATCTTCCAGTCGGGGCGCAGTTCAAGATGGGAATCTATTTCTCTCGCAGTAAGTGTGGTCATAAGTGTGGTCATTTTTTCTCCATTGATCGAACCAACTCATCCTATTGGGCGCACGGGGCAGACGCAGGTCAAGACTGCTCATGGAGAGAATATAGCGGCTTAGCTTCCCGGCGGAACGGGAGTGTGCGATATATCGAAGGTCGAGAATCGCTTGTTCTGGCCGGTAATCTCGGACCGCAATTCGAGCCAAAGTTCATTGGGAATCTTGAGGAAGACCTCGACAACCGAGGGGTCGAATTGCGTTCCGGAACAGCGCAAAATCTCTCCCCGCGCCACGTCGAAGCTGCGCGCCTTGCGGTAGGGCCGGTCGCTGGTGATTGCATCGAGTGTGTCGGCGACAGCAAAGATACGGGCGCCAATGGGAATCTGCCCCCCGCGCAGGCGATTCGGATAGCCGGCGCCATCGAAGTGTTCCTGGTGCGAATAGACGATCTCCGCGGCCTCCGCTAGAAAGGGAATTTTGCGCAGCATGTGATATCCGCGTGTGCAATGGTCGCGCATCACTTCCTGTTCTTCGGAGTTCAGCGAGCCGGGTTTGCGCAGAATCTCGTCTGGAATCGCCATTTTGCCGATGTCATGGAGGAAAGCTCCGCGTGCGATCACTTTGATATCCGCCGGCGAAATTCCGATGGCCCTGGCAAGCGCGATGGTGTATGCCGTAACCCGCTTGGAATGCCCTTCGGTTTCAGAATCCTTCAGGTCAAGCGCGTCTCCTAGAGCTTCGAGGGTGACATCGTAGGAGTGCTCCAGGTCTTCCATGGCCTGGCGAAGCATTTCAGTCCGCGCGCGTACTACCTGTTCCAGATTTTGCTGGTAGTTATGGCTTTCCTGCAGAGCCTGCCGGTGTTCAAGGGCACGCTGCACGGTGCTCACCAGGTGTTCCCGCTCGAACGGTTTTAGCAGGTAGTCGTAGGCTCCGCGGCGCATGGAATCGATGGCCACGCTGATATCGTGAATTGCCGTGACCATGACCACGGGAAGATGCGGCTGCTGCGCATGCACGCGCTCGAGCAGTACGATCCCGTTTCCATCCTGCATGACAATGTCGGTCAGGACCAGGTCAAAGGAATTCATCTCCAGGGTCTCAAAGGCCTCACGGCCGGACGATGCCATCTGCACGTCGTATCCCTGGCGCTCCAATGTGGCGCCGATCATGGACCTGACATGCGCTTCGTCATCGACCACCAGGATCCGAGCCGGCCGGCGTGTCCGCGCAGACGAGCGCGCGTCTGACTCTGCGCGCGCATTCACCGCCGGGTCTGGTGACCCCGTTTCAGCCAGTTTCAATGCCAACTCAACCCCCTGATGGATCATCGCCAGCCCGAGTCAAAAGCCAAAATGCGATGCTCCGCGAAACCATTTCTACACTGTCCTAAGCATGAATTATTAAACCGCAATTTAGAGTGTCACGGATACCCCGAACCAAACCGTTCACCCTCCGCCGCTCATCCCCGCGACTCCTCCAATTAAATCTTAAGTGAATCGATTTTCTCACTCAGCCTTGCCGAGAGTCTCAATCGCTAATATCGGCACATCCCCACGATACGTTGAATGAAGGAAAACTGAAACGGGAATGTGGAATTCGTTCCGAGCCTTGACCCAAATTTGGAAGTCTCGGCTAATTCCGTCCTTGCCTCCAGAGCGGGGTGGCGCGTGTTTTCGTCTCGAATATCGTGTCATGACGCTACGCTCAGGCGCATCCTGGCGCAACAGCAAAGCGTCGCAAGCTATTTTTGCCCACTATTCCGCGCGCGCCTCGCCTCAGCCCAACCCTTCTTGGTGATTTGATGAGACCGGGCAACCGCCAGGGCACCCGCCGGAACTGTTTGCGTGATACACGATCCCGCGCCGATATAGGCACCGTCCTCCACCGTGACCGGAGCCACCAGCGTGGAGTCGCTTCCTACAAAAACGCCTTTTCCGATTTTTGTCGTGTGCTTGCGAACGCCATCGTAGTTGCAGGTGATGACGCCGGCTCCAATATTGGTGTCCTCGCCGATCTCGGCATCGCCCAGATAGGTGAGGTGACCGGCCTTCACGCCTTTCGCAAGTTTGGCCTTTTTCGCTTCCACAAAATTCCCAATATGAACGTCTTCGCCGATCTCGCAACCCGGCCGCAATCGGGCGAAGGGGCCAATCTGCGCTCCGTTCGCGACAGTGCTGTCTGCGAGTACACAGCTCTGCCGAACCAGCACGGAATCGCCCAGCGTGCAGTTTTCAATCACGGTGTACGAACGAATCCGGCAGTCGGTGCCGATGCGCGTGGAGCCTAGCAGTTGGACAAAGGGCTCAATGATGGTGTCAGCGGCGATTTGCACGTCCGCGTCTATCACGCAGGTTTCCGGACGGAAGATGGTGACGCCCGCAGCCATGAGCCGGTTCGCGGTAGCCGTGCGCAGCGTCGCATCCAGGGCCACCAATTCTGCTATGGTGTTGGCGCCCAGAAGCCGGTCCGGCTCGGTCGCTTTCAAGGCGAGCACCCGTTCTCCGGCGTTGTGGAGAACCTTGGCCATGTCGGTCAGATAGAGCTCTCCGTGTGGATTGTCGGTGGTCAGTTTGCCCAGGTGTGCCAGCAGCGTCTCAGTCCGAAATGCATATAAGCCCAGGTTGATTTCGCGCAGAGACAGCTGTTCAGGCGCAAGCATTTTCTGTTCGACGATGGCAACAACCTCGGCAGAGTCCGCAGATGGGTGGATGATGCGCCCATAGCCTGTCGGGTACTCGGGTTCGGCCGAGACCAGCGTCATGGCCGCGTTGTGATCGTGGTGAAACTTCCACAATGAGGATAGGTCATCCGGCTGAATCAGCGGCACGTCGCCGGAGAGAACCAGGATGTGCTCGTAGGCTGCGATTGCCGGCCCCGCGCTCTGGATTGCGTGTCCGGTGCCTCGCTGAACAGTCTGATCGATAAAACGAATTCCGGTGGAGGAGACGGCGGCCTTTACCTGTTCCGCCTCGTGGCCAACCACCGCATAAATATCGGCTGGACCGGCAATTTGCGTGGCCGCGGCAATCACGTGCAGCAGCAGCGGCTTTCCGCCAATCTGATGCAGAACTTTCGGGCGGCGGGACTTGAGCCGGGTTCCTTTGCCCGCCGCCATGATGACAACCGCAAGTTTCAGGCGTGATTCTGGCTCGGTCTCCGCGGCTGGTTTCGTTCCTTCGCTCACTGCATCTTCTCCATAGCGCCGGCCGGCCCACCTGATCCTTTCGGCATGGGTATGGTGATGTCGATCGAGTGTGGGGTGCCGAGGTTCAGTTCGTCCAGCCCCGGTTTGATCTCCGGCCCATTGCCCACCACCAGCACCGCAAGCTTGTCCGGATGAACATACTTCTTCGCCACGGCGGTTAGGTCGGCCACTGTCACTTTTTCCAGAGCCGCCTTGTAGGTTTCAAGATAGTTGGGTGGATAGCCGTAGAACTCCAGCCGCTCTCGCTCGGCAAGTACTTTCTCCCGTGTGTCGTAGCGGAACAGGAACGATGTAAGGATGTTGTCCTTGGCCCGGTCAAGTTCCTCCTGTGTGAAGGGACGGCTGTTCAAACCGGCAATCTCAGCCATTGCTGCCTTGGTAGCTTCTACCGTGCTCGCGCTCTTTGTGAGTGCAATTACGCGGAACACTCCCGGATGATCGTAGGCAAAAGAGAAGCCGCCGCCGACCTCGTAAGCAAGTCCCAATTCCGTGCGCACTTTCTGGAACAGCCGGCTCGCGAACCCCCCACCCAGAATCTCGTTCATCACCGCGAGTGTCGGCACATCGGGATTGCGGCGATCGATGCCAAGACCCATGATCTGCACGTTGGATTGGTTTACGTCGTCTTTGTTGATGAAGGAGAGGCCGGGTTTGGGGCCGACAAACGAATCATGACGGGGCGGTTCGGGCTTGGCCTGGGGCAGCGATTCAAAGGCCTCGCGCAGCTTTGCCTCCATCGCCACGGGGTCAAAATCGCCGGTGATTCCGATAATCAGTTTTCCGCCGATGGTCCGGTCATGCCAGGCTTTCAAATCCTCCACGGTAACAGTTCCGATGGTGGCTAGTTCCGGTTGCCGGGTGTAGGGGCTGTTTGCACCGTAGACCAGCTTGGCTGCTTCGCGCTCCGCGATGCCCGATTCATCGTCATTACGACGGACGATGCCCGCAGCTTCCTGCTGCTGGGCTAATTGTAATTTTTCAGGGTCGAACTTGGGGTGTAGAAGCAGGTCCAGGGCCAGCGAGAACACCTGGTCGGAGTCGCCCTTCAGAGAGTCCCAAGAAATCGCGGTTGAGTCATCGTCGCCCCCAGTCTCAATGTGCGCAGCCTTGGCTTCAAGAAGATCGTCCAGTTTGTCGCCATCCATTTTGGCAGTTCCACTGGTGCGCCATGCCTGACCGTAAAGGCCTACGAGTCCTGCCTTTTTCGGATCCTCGTCGCGCGAGCCGCCGGGAATCAGCACGCCCCCGGATACGAATGGTAATTCATGATCTTCCTGCAGGAAGATTACGATTCCGTTCTTGAGTTCAATGCGCTTTGGCTCCTGCGGTTTGAATTCATGCAGCTTGGGTATCGGGATTTTCTCCCATGGCTTATTCTGCTGGGCGCTTAGTGCGGCAGGCGCAAGCGAGAAGGCAACAACAGCGAAGAGCAAAGACATCTTTGTAAGGTTGTTCAATGTGCTGATCTTCATTGCGCGCCTCCATCATTCTTCGCCGCGCCTGCGGGGGCTTCGGTAACAATCTCCGCGCTGGTGCGGTTGCTGGCCACAAACACCTTGTTGGCTACGCGCCGGATATCGGCCTTGGTCACTTTGTTCACCTTATCGAGTTGCGTGAAGAGTTCTCGCCAGTCGCCGTATCGGGTCTGGTATTCGGCCAGGCTGTTGGCGAGTCCCTGGTTGTCGGCCAGCCCTCGCAGTAAATCGGCGCGTGTCCGAGTCTTGAACATTGCCAGCTCATCGTCTGTTACGTCGGCGGCTTTCAGCTTTTCGATCTCCTTGTGGATGGCATCGCGCATCTGGTCGGGAGTATGTCCGGGCAGTGGAACCGCGTAGAACGCAAACAGGCCGGGATATTTGTCGCCGGGGAATCCGCTGAATCCCTGGGCTTCCGCGGCAATCTGCTGGTCGCGCACCAGGCTGCGATAGAGCCGCGAGACGCGACCATTCGACATGATGTCGCTGATTGCGTCGTAAACCGCATCATCCGGATCACGGTAGTCGGGGCGGTGATAGCCCTCGAGGTAAAACGGCTGCGTTTGTTCGCGGATGGTCACTGTCTTTTCGGCGAACTGCTTCGGCTCAATGGTGGTCATCTCTTCCGGCTTGGGGCCGCCTGGGACCTTGCTGAAGTACTTCTCCAGTATCGGCATTACCTCCGCAGCGTTCACATCCCCGACCACAGTAACCACGATGTTCGAACCGATGTAGTACTTCTTGTGGAACTCCATCGCCTCGGTGGCATTGATCTGGCTCACTTCGCTTGGCCAGCCAATGGAGCTTCGTCCATAGTTGTGCGCCACGTAGGCCGTGGCCAGAAACTGTTCTACCAGCCGGCCAATCGGACTCGAGTCGGTGCGCATGCGCCGCTCTTCGACCACGACGTCCCGTTCCTTGTAGAACTCGCGCGGCACCGTGTCGGACAAGCGTGAGCTCTCCAGCCACGCCCAAAGCTCCAACCGGTTTTCCGGCATCGACCAGAAGAACTCGGTACTGTCCAATCCGGTTTCGGCGTTCAGCCCTTCCGCCCCATTGCGTTCTGCTACATCTGTGAACTGGTTCGGGATCACGTATTTGTGGGCTTCCGCCTGGGCTGCGAGAAAGGCCTTCTTCAGGGCATCCAGTTTGGCAGGGTCGCGTCCTACGGCCTTCAGGTACTCCGCCTCGTAGGCGTTGTTGGCCGCCTCCACTTTCTCAAGCGCGATCTTCTCGTCCGGGTAGTCGGTAGTGCCAATCTGGCTGGTGCCTTTAAAGGCCAGGTGCTCGAACATGTGCGCCAGGCCGCTTTGCCCGGACGGATCGTTCACATCGCCGGCGTCGACAAATGTTGTGTAGCTGAAAACCGGGGCATCGTGACGTTCGCAAACAAGCAGGGTCAGCCCGTTGGGAAGCACTTTGGTGGTGATTTTCTGTTCGAAGCTTTTCAAATCCTGAGCCTGCGCGCCCGCAAAGGCCATCGCTGCCAAGGTAAGAGGCAAAACTCCATTAAGAAACCACGGAAGAACTCTACTTTGCATCCAATCTCCTTGTTGAGTCTCCTCGTTGGATCGGGGAAACCGGAAGTCCGTATTCCTCCAAGCTAGTGCCCTCGACCGGAGTGGGTCAAACTTGCGGGAATGCGGTGCGAAACAATAACTCAATCTTCAAGATCGTCTTTCATCCTTCCTGAGTAATGCAAACGAATTGAAATTTAGGTACCATTGACTATGACGCTTTCTTCCACCCCATCTCCGCCCTCTATCGGCCGTCGCCGATTCCTGCAGGCAGGCCTGTGCGGAGTTGCCGGTGTGGTTCTCTATCCAGGCGAGATCGAGCGTCACTGGATCGACGTTACGCATCACGACCTCTTTTTGCCGGGCTTGTCTCCAGGCATGCACGGAATGCGAATTGTGCAGCTCAGTGACATCCATCTGGACGAATATACGGAACCTTACTTTCTCCGCCAGGTGGTTGACCGGGTTAACCGTTTGCAGCCGGACGCAGTCTTTCTGACCGGGGACTATGTAAGCGACATACTTGGCAACAAGAGTTTTGCATTTGGAGCCGCATGGCAATGTGCGCAAATCCTGCACGAAATCCAATGCAAGAAGATCTACGCAATCCTCGGCAACCATGATCTTGCTGTTGGTGCGGGCGAGGTGACGAGAGCTCTGAATGCGAATGGCATTCCCGTGCTGCGCAACTCAAACATGCCTCTGGATTTTGGCGGAGGCCGGATCTGGGTTGCGGGCCTTGATGATGTTGTGCAGGGCTATCCGACTCCTGGCCTGGCGATGCCGCCGTCTATCCGCAATCGTCCCAACGAGCCGATCGTGCTGTTGTGCCATGCGCCGGATTATGCTGACGAGCTCATTAAACGTCCGTCCGGCAAGTCGGTTTCAGTCATGCTCAGCGGACACACCCACGGTGGCCAGGTGCGGTTGCCTTTCTTTGGCGCGATTGAGCTTCCTATCTGGGGCAGGAAATATGTCGAAGGTGCATTCAATCTTGGCGGCTTGCAACTCTACGTCAATCGCGGAATTGGCACAATTGGGGTGCCGTTTCGCTTGAATTGCCCTCCGGAAATCACGGTTCACACATTGCGCTCAGCTTGATCATCGGTGAGTTTTCGGGATGCCAGGAAATCCTGAGAATTGCCGTCGACCCGGCAGCGAACCTCACCAACTTCGCTCGTGCGCAGGCTCTGATCCGCTCAGGCAGGGTGGGTTACAAGAAGGCATAGCCTCGAGCCCTCTGCATCAAAGGGGACCGGATGCTGCCCGATTCTTGATAACATGAACACTCCATGGCTCCAATTCTCGCCAATCGTCGACGCCTGAAGCCGGTTCTGCGCGCTTTCGTCGAGATTGCTTTCATCGTCTTTCTGTTCTATTCCAATCTGTTGATGGGCGAATTCACCGTCTCCGGCGGTCAAGGCAAGTCGCTGGCTTACGCATTCAACGACATTCTGACGCTGACGAATTTCGTCATTGCAATAATCTCGGCTTTCGCCGGATACGTTGTCTTTGAACATCTCCGTAAGAAGCTATAGCTGGAGGCGTCTACCGGATTTTCTGCCTTCCTTGACCCCACAGCATACGGTTCCGTATGCTTCGAGGGGTTCTGCGGAGTGGTACCCGTCCGCTCTAACCCCTCAGAGGGAGAACGTTCATGCGACCAGTTATCGTCCAGCTTCGGATCATTCAATTCGCTATGGTCGCGTCCATCTTGATGTTCTTTGACGTCGGCCGCACACTGCCAGTCCCTTCGCAGAACGCGGCAGCCTCATTCCAGTGGGCTATTGTTGCCTGCGCGATTGCTTCCGCTCTGGGTGGATTCATCGCGCAACGAACTGTGCAGCGTGCGTCAAGCCAAACACTGCAGTCGGCGCGGACTTCTACCCCGCTCGCCCGATGGCAGATGGGACATATCATCCGTTTTGCAAGCGCGGAATCGGTGGCATTATTTGGATTTGTTTTGCGGAGCCTGGGCGCTCCCTCGACTATCGTCTATTCATTGTTTGGAGGCGGAATCCTCCTGTTGCTGCTCTGGCAACCGGGTACCGCACCAAGCTCATCTGAATCTCAAAGCTCCATCGGCTGATCCAACTCGAAGCAGGGAGAGCCAGCATGAGCGCCGCCGCTCCGGTCGCAACTTCGTCATCTAGTATTGCCGCCCTTCCACTCCTCGTTCGCCGTGCAGCAGTGCTCGGCGCAGGCACCATGGGTTCGCGGATTGCCGCCCATCTGGCGAACGCAGGCATCCCCACACTTCTGCTTGACATGGTTCCCGCGGGCGAAGGTGTGAAAACCAAGCTGGCACTCTTGGCGCTCGATGCGCTGGCCAAAACCAAGCCGGCCGCCTTCTATGATGCTTCGCTGGCCGCGCTGATCACGCCTGGCAATTTTGATGAAGACCTGCCCAAACTCGCGCAGTGCGATTGGGTTATCGAAGCCGTCGCCGAGAATCTGGCTATCAAGACTGGACTCCTCGGGCGCGTCGTGCCTCATCTCGGACCCCGCGCCGTGCTGACCACCAACACTTCAGGTCTGCCCGTGAGCCAGATCGCCGCGGGTCTTTCCAGCCATCGAGATCGCTTTTTCGGCACCCATTTTTTCAATCCTCCGCGCTATATGCGCTTGCTTGAGATCATTCCCACAGCGGAAACCGATCCATCCGTGGTCGCCGCCTTCTCTGCTTTCGCCGACCGGACGCTCGGCAAGCAGGTGGTCCGCGCCAAAGACACACCCAACTTCATCGCCAACCGCATTGGCGTCTCCGTCATGTTCAACGCGGCCTCGCTCATGCTTGAGCAAGGCCTGACTATCGAAGAAGTGGACGCACTTACCGGGCAGGCTCTCGGGTGGCCGCGCACTGGAACCTTTCGCCTGGCCGACATGGTGGGCATCGATATCCTGGCCCACGTGGCCGCGAACTTTCCGCAAGGGGTTACGCAGGGTGGGTTTACGGCCGTGTTGGACGAGATTTTGAAGCGCGGATGGCTGGGCGACAAAGCCGGCCAGGGCTTCTATAAGAAGAGCCGCGGCGCCGACGGAAAGGAAATTCGCGAGGTGCTCGATCTCGCCACGTTTGAATACCGCCCGCTTGCGAAGGCCGCGCTGCCTGCTCTCGAAATGGCCAAGAATGCGGCCACGCTTTCTGAGCGCTTGAAGCTTCTGCTGGCAAACGATCCAGGCAAAGATAAGGCCGCTGCTTTCCTGTGGCCATTCCTTAGCTCGTTATGGAATTTTGCCGCAGATCGCATCGGCGAAGTGGCGGAAGACGCTCCATCCATCGACCAGGCTATGCGCGCCGGATTTAACTGGGAGCTTGGTCCGTTTGAAATGTGGGATGCCGCTGGGGTCGAGTCGACCGTGACGCGCATGAGGGCGCTTCAGCTTCCCGTGAGTGATGCGGTTCTCAAGCTTCTCGAAGGCGAGCCGCCTTCCGTTTCCTGGTACCTGCCGGTCCCATCGCAATGCTTCAATCCCCTGAACGATGGCTGGGAGCCAATCCCCCCTGTCCCCGGCCACGCCCGCGTAATCGATTTTCGCCGTTCCAACGGTGTCATCCGCTCCAACGCCGGTGCCTCGCTCATCGATATTGGCGACGGCATCGCCTGCATCGAGCTTCACTCGCTCAAGAACGCAATCGGCGGCGACGTGCTGGCGATGATTTCCTCTGTGCTCAAGCCGGAGTCGGATGCCGTGCGCGACTTTGCCGGATTTGTGATCGCCAGCGACCGCGAAAATTTTTCGGTAGGTGCGAACCTGATGCAGCTTCTGCTGGCCGCGCAGGAAGGTGAATGGGACGAACTGGCCGGTGTGATCCATAACTTCCAGCAAATGACCGCGGCCATCAAGTTTTGCCCTCGGCCGGTCGTCGCTGCGCCGTTTGGACTCACGCTCGGCGGAGGCGCGGAAATTTGCCTGCACGCCGACCGCCGCCAGCCCCATGCGGAGACCTACATCGGTCTTGTCGAAGCTGGTGTGGGTCTCATTCCAGCCGGGGGCGGGACCAAGGAGATGCTGCTCCGCGCTGTCGATTCGGCCGTCGCGATTGCACCGCCCGATCCGAAAGATCCGCCCTCGCGCTTTGCCCAATCTGCCGAGATGGCCACGGCGCTCAAGCGTGCTTTTGAGACGATCGCCCTCGCCAAGACTTCGACCTCGGCGGCCGAAGCTCGGCCACTTGGTATGCTGGCCCCCGCTGACCGCATTACCATGAACCGCGAGCGCCAACTTCTCGACGCAAAAACGCAGGCAGCCGCCCTTGCTGAAGCCGGCTACTCTGCCCCGCAACCGCGCACGCAGATCCCCGCTCCCGGGACGGCCGCCCTGGCCACGCTGGGAATTGGCGTCTTTCTTATGGGCGAAGCAGGCTACGCATCAGAACACGACCAGAAGGTGGCAAAATGGGCCGCATACATCCTCGCTGGTGGCCGAGTGACCGCTGGTTCCCCGGTCAGCGAGCAGTATCTGCTTGACCTGGAGCGCGAGGCATTTCTCTCCTTGTGCGGCGAGCGCAAGACTCAGGAGCGCATTGCCTTTACCCTCAAAACCGGTAAGCCGCTGCGGAATTAAGCATGAAAGCATTGCTCACTCTGATCTCGGTTGCGTCCTTCGCGCTGGGTACTTTCACCGTCGCAGGCCAGAGCACCGCGTTTTCGCAGCCGCAACTCCATCCGCCTCAACTCAATGAGTCCGGCCAGGTTGTCGTCGACGGGCGCTCGACCCCATACTTGATCCGCCGTCTCCCCGTCAGCTCCTTCCCTGATCTGCCCACTCCGGTCCAGCAAGTGCTCAATCAGCGCGGGTGCCTGATACCTCAAACCTACGAAGCTCACCAGCCGGAGAATGTTGTCGCCGCACGATTTGAGCGGCCTGGCTCCCTGGACTGGGCTGTTCTGTGCTCGGTGCAGGGAACTGTCTCCCTGCTGGTCTTTTTCTCGAGCAATCCCAATCAGCCGTTTGTGCTCGCATCCGCGCCAGAGACTCAGCGCCTTCAGGTCCACGGCGCTAGCGGCATTCTTGGCTTTAACTGGGGCATCGATCCCGCCACGCCGAACCAGGTTCATCAGGCTCAGTCCGGCCTCGCCCATCGTCCGGCCTGGGTGGACCACGACGCGATCTCTGATTCGGTTATCGATCACCGATCCATCTACCATTTCTACGAAAAGAACGCCTGGACCCTGCTTGAAATGCCGCAGTAGAGATTTGCATCTGATCCCTGAATGCTTTGGTGTCAACGAAAACACCTCGCGACGAGAAACGCTGTTCACTGTCCAATCACTACTGGAGTACCACCATGCCGGAATCCGTTCTAGTCAGCGCTGTTCGCACCCCCGTTGGCCGTGCCCCTAAAGGCGCTCTCTCCACCACGCGCCCTGACGATCTGGCTGCGTTCGCCATCGTCGGAGCTCTTTTGAAGATTCCCGCGTTGGACAAATCTGAAGTCGAGGATGTGATTCTCGGGTGCGCACAGCCAGAGGGCGAACAGGGATGGGATATCGCGCGCTGGGCGGCATTGCGGGCTGGTTTGCCGGTCGAAGTCCCCGGCGTTACCGTGAATCGGCTTTGCTCTTCCGGACTCGAGGCGATCGCACTGGCCAATCTGCGCGTCCGCTCTGGGGAGGACCGCGTGGTGATTGCGGGGGGCGCGGAAACCATGAGCTTGCTCCCCTTCGGCGGCCTCAAGCCCAGCCCCAATCCATACCTGGCCGAGCATTACCCCGCCTCGCTGCTGACAATGGGGCTGACAGCCGAGCGTGTTGCGCGGCATTACAGCATCTCCCGTGACGCTCAAGACGCCTTCGCTTTGGCTAGCCATCAGAAAGCCATCGCGGCGCATGCGGCTGGGCGATTTAATGACGAACTCATTCCAGTGCCGGTGACTACAGCGGTTCCTGGCAAAAAGGCAGGCAAGCCGGAAGTTTTAGAGACGCTCTTTTCAGCGGACGAGGGCCCCCGTGCCGATACTTCTGCCGCAGCTCTGGCCAAATTAAAGCCAGCTTTCGCCGCGCAGGGATCGGTGACCGCTGGTAACTCCTCGCAGACCTCGGACGGAGCCGCCGCGGTGGTGCTGATGGATTTAGCGCGTGCGCAGGAGTTGGGCATCCAGCCGATTGGCCGCATGGTAACTTATGCCGCGACCGGCTGCCTGCCGGAGGAGATGGGGATGGGGCCGGTGACCGCGATTCCGAAGGCGTTGAAGAAGGCGGGACTGACCATTGATCAGATTGGGCTGATTGAACTGAATGAGGCGTTCGCTGCGCAGGTGCTGGCGGTACTGCGAGAATTGGCAAAAAATGGCTTCGAAATCGACCCCGCGCGGGTGAATGTGAATGGGGGCGCAATCGCTCTGGGACACCCGCTCGGCTGTACCGGCTCCAAGCTTACCGCAACGCTGCTCGGCGAAATGAAGCGGCGGCACGTGCGCTATGGCATGGTTACCATGTGTGTGGGCGGGGGCATGGGCGCGGCGGGGATCTTTGAGCTGCTATAACTTCGGCTTCCACGCAAAAAATAGCAACGGCCAGGATCGCTCCCGGCCGTTGCTGTCTTGCTCTTTAGTCCCTATTCCCTAAGTCCCTGGTCCCTGCTTTTATGCCTTTGCCAGAACCAGCGCCTTCAGGCGCGCGTTGAGGCGGCTCTTGTAGCGGGAAACAGTGTTGTCGTGCAGGATGCCCTTCTGCACGCTCTTGTCGAGGGTGGAGACGGTTTCACGATATTGCGCCTGTGCGACCTTCACGTCGCCCTTGGCAAGTGCCTCGCGCAGGGCACGAAGGCTGGTGCGGACGCGGCTCCGGTTGGCGCGATTGACTTCGGTGCGGGTGACGGTTTGCCGGGCGCGTTTCAGCGACGATACATGGTTTGCCATTGTTGTTCCTTAATCTCTCAGAACTTAATCTCTCAGAAGTTGATGCGGGCAAGAATGCAATGTAAGTCGCATCCCTCGCAATTTCTTAGTCTACGGGAAATCGGCCTTCTGGTCAATCGGCTCGGGCGTCTATTTCTCCGCGAGCGTGATGGCGCTGAGCGGGATTTCCAGTGTGCCCACCTTGCCGGACGCCGGGTCGTACACTCCTGTGCGCAGGTAGACGTCGCCGGGGGGCGCATCGATTTCCGTGTGGAAGCGAATACCGTCGGTCTGATCCGCAGGCCACTGTTCCGGCTTGATGAGCAGGTTGATGTTGCGGCTCTCCCAATTCAGTGGCTCGGCGTCGTGGCTGTAGACCACCAGCGCAACCTCCAGGGGCTTGCGCCTGGCGCCGTTCGCGTCGGGAGGCAGCGGCAAGTCGCCAGTCTGCAGTTGGAAGGCAACTGAATAGCGCGTGAGGGTGCCGCTCAGCTTTGCGTTGGCTCCGGCTCGCGGTGCGCCGGCTGCCGGCTGCGTAGCTGACGGCACAACCTTCAGGCGGTAGTGAATCTCGCTGGCGTTGGGCATGCCGCGCCCCATCAGCTCAACCAACGGATTCCTGGCAGGCGCGGCGTCGGTTTTCGCGATTTCTTTCGGCATTTGCTCAAAATAACTTTTGCGATAGAAGACCGCGTATTTTCCGGAAAGTACCTTGACCTCGACTTTGCGTTCCCGGCCCTGTTCCGTCTCGTCGCTGGGGACATAGGCGAGCGTGTAGTGGCGCGAACCGTGATCGACAGCCTCGGCGATCTCCTGCTTGATATTGTTCGCGTGGTAGGCCTTTCCGCCGGTTTCCTCTGCCCATGCCTCGGTATCGGCGTATCGGAGTACGCTCTTGGGCATGCGGTCAATGTAGTAGGCTCCGCCTGTATCAATGGCCACACCGTTTGCGTCAATGGGATAAACGGATACTTCCGCCTCGGTGAGCTTATCCCTGGCTTCTCGATACCAATCGAAGTAGATGCTACTTTTGCTGGCGTAAGGGAATTGGCCGGCGAGCCAGAACAGATTCTTTCTGCCTGGGATGCCCGCGAGATAGTGCGCCAGGGCTTTGAGAGCGGTCATTGTGGTTGAAAGGTGGTCTGGGCTCCCTTCAACTCCGACCCCAAACTTCAAAAGGCGTTGCAAAGCGTCCGCGCTTGCGGAAACTCGAAGATCGTTTGTGTTCTTCGCCAACTGTTGAGTCGCATCGGCCGTCTCCTTTAGCGCCTGTTGTTGGGTTTGCAACTGGGCTGGTGTTGAGGGCGCGATGGAGAGCGAACGATCGGATGCGAATTTGGCGACGGCCGCTTGCAGCACGGACGAATCCTGATCGAATCCCCAGATCATGTGGACTTTGTCGTCGGTGAGCACGAAGATGCCAACGCGTTTATTAGGCGGCATCGAGGCCAGGTACTGCACCAACTCCATTTGCAGGTACCCCTTTGCCTCATTGTCGCGCGTGTTCAACGCATCCAGCAGCAGGATGTTGGTTACGTTGTTTTGAGGCGCGGTGGCAATGTTGGTGAAGGTGTTGGGGGGAAGCGCTGCGGGCAGTGCGGTGGGCGAAGGGGCCGAGATTTCTGTTGCCGCAAAATTTGGCTCAAAGAAGGTGATTGCCTGCGGCTTGCCGTTTTCGAAGACCTGAAAGTCTTCCTTGCGCAGGTCGGGAACGGCATGGCCGCCCTTGTCCATCACCACGACATCCTCGATGGTGGTGCGCGCATTGAGTGTGAACTGCGCAGCCGGGCCGCGGACGGGAGCATCTTGCGCGATGAGCGAGTCGGCAGGAGAGCCGAATAGGGTTATGCCAACCAGAAGATGAAGGAAGCGCGACATAGTTTTCTCCCTGAACGTTTGCATCTCCATCACTGGCGACATTGCGAGTTCACCACAGCGGCGCCACTGTTTGCTCCTGGTAAATTGGATGAGGTCCATTCTGGCTTGAAAGCCTGATAGTGGACAAGTACGGCTTCACTTGCGGGTCGTAGGTCACTGTGATCAATCCGCCTCGACCCTGTGAGCCGCTGATGCCGTCGTGCCCGCTTGAACCGTCACTGCCGTTCGATCCGTTCGGCGAGCCGATCCCGCCGGAACCGCCTCGGCCCGCGCTGCCGCCTTTACCCCCTGCGCCGCCGTCTCCGCCGTCCGCAGACACAGTCAACGAGCCTCCTTGCGGGTCAACCAGGTAGTAGCGATGGTGTGTACCCGCCGAAACCTCAGCCTGCAGCAGCGGGTGAGCGCCGGCCCTGAGTGTAACGAGCACCTGAACCGGTGGTGCGTCTCCGCCATCTCCGCCGTTTCCGCCATCGGAGCCATTTCCCCCGTTTGTGCCGTTTCCGCCCGCGGAGGGATTGTTGGGGTCCGTCGAGCCGGGACTGCCGCTGGTTC
>Ga0302320_10014823_pt1 | contig 16086 bp, 16 predicted proteins | sample Bog_T0_3_FD_202130 | JGI IMG/M metagenome (GOLD analysis project Ga0302320, IMG submission 202130) | Peat permafrost microbial communities from Stordalen Mire near Abisko, Sweden - Bog_T0_3 | ecosystem: Environmental > Terrestrial > Soil > Wetlands > Peat | place: Sweden: Abisko, Stordalen Mire... | reverse complement strand
CGCCCGATCAGGGTCAATCCGACCTGCCGCGCCAGGTCGACGCCCCAGGCGGTAAAACCCGAGCGAGATACCAGGATCGGAATTCCCATCCGCACCGTCTTGATGATCATCTCGGAGGTCAGCCGTCCCGTGGTGTAAAGAATCTTGTCGGCGGCATCGACGCCGTGGCGGAACATCCAGCCCGCGATCTTGTCGACGGCGTTGTGGCGGCCGACGTCCTCGGTGTAGCAGACGGGCTCGCCTTGCCTGCACAGCACGCAGCCGTGGATCGCGCCGGCCTCGAGATAGAGCGAGGGCATGGTGTTGATGGCGTGCGTCATCTGGTAGAGCCAGGAGGTGCGCAACTCGGCCTTCGGCAGCGCGACGCTTTCCACGGCCTCCAGGAGATCGCCGAACGCGGTGCCCTGGGCGCAGCCCGAGGTCTGCGTGCGCTTCTTCAGCTTGGCCTCGAAATTGGTGTGATGCTCGGTGCGCACCACCACCACCTGCAGGTCGTCGTCATATTCGACCTCGGTGACGACGTCGTTATATTTCAGCATGTTCTGGTTCAAGAGGTAGCCGAGCGCCAGATATTCCGGATAGTCGCCGATCGTCATCATGGTGACGATCTCCTGCGCGTTCAAATACAGCGTCAGCGGCCGTTCCACCGGGACATTGATCTCGACCGCGGCCCCGGCCTGGTCGGTCCCAGTGACGCGTTCGGTCAGCCGCGGATCGTTCGGATCCGGCAGGATCAGGGGAACGGGCGCCTTGTCGATCTTCATCATATGGCCCAGCGTAGCATGACATTGCAGCCAAGCCGGATATAAAGCATCCCAAGACAAAGCGAACATGGTTCCGCCGGAGAATGTGATGAAAGTGATTGGGCTGGCCGGCTGGAGCGGCGCCGGCAAGACCACGCTGCTGTCGCGGATCATCCCGCATCTGCTTGGCCAGGGCCTGCGGGTTTCCGTCATCAAGCATGCCCACCACAGTTTCGACGTCGACGTGCCCGGCAAGGATTCCTGGGTGCACCGGCAGTCGGGCGCCGAGGAGGTGCTGGTATCCTCCGCCAAGCGATGGGCGTTGATGCATGAATTGCGCGGCGCCGCCGAGCCGCTTTTGCCGGAGCTGCTGGCGAAGATGTCGCCGGTTGATCTGGTGGTGGTCGAAGGTTTCAAGTCCGAGCCGCACCGCAAGATCGAGGTGCACCGCGCCGCCAATGGCAAGCCGCTGCTGTTTCCGGACGATCCCGCCATCGCCGGCATCGCCTCCGACGCGGCGGTTGAAACCACGCTCCAGGTCGCCCATCTCGATGACATCCCCGCGATCGCGGCTATGATGCTGGCGGCGGCAATTCCGGTCGAAGACGTGCTGGCGCAACGCGTACGGGGAACCTGAGAGCCAAGATGGCGCAATTGTCCGACGATTGCTTTGCCTTCGGCGGGCCGATGATGTCGGTCGATGAAGCCGTCGCGATCATCGCCGCGCGCGTCAGCGCGGTGCATGAGGTCGAAACGGTGCCGCTGATCGAAGCCGATGGCCGCGTTCTCGCATCGGATATTTCCGCCTCATTGCCGCTGCCGCCCTTCACCAATTCCGCCGTCGATGGCTATGCCGTGCGCAGCCGCGATCTTCCACGCAGCGGGGACGCGGCGTTTCCGGTAACGGGCCGAGTCCAGGCCGGTGCCTCGGCCGAAAGGCCGCTCGAGCCGGGGCATGCGATGCGGATCTTCACCGGCGCGCCGATGCCCGAAGGCGCCGACACCGTGTTCATGCAGGAGGATGTGCGCATCGATGCCACAGGCCAGGTCGTGGTGCCCGCAGGGTTGAGGCCCGGCGCCAATGTGCGTCCCGCGGGCGAGGATCTTGCGGCTGGCACCGCGGCGCTTGCCGCCGGCCAGCGGCTGCGGCCGCAGGATGTCGCGCTGGCGGCAGCCTTCGGCCTGACCCGGATCGGGGTGGTCAGGCGTATCCGGGTCGCGGTGTTTTCGACCGGCAACGAACTGGTATCCCCGGGCGCGCCGCGCGGGCCTGCGCAACTGTTCGACTCCAACCGCTTCATGCTGATGGCGATGCTGAAACGACTGGGTTGCGAGGTCAGCGATCTCGGCATTTTGCGCGACGACCGCGCTTCGCTGGCGCAAGGATTGAAGCAGGTGGCGGGCGATCACGACCTGATCCTGACCACCGGCGGCGTTTCCACCGGCGAAGAGGATCACGTCAAGGCCGCGGTCGAAAGCGCCGGCACATTGGTGCTGTGGCGAATGGCGATCAAACCTGGACGGCCCGTCGCCATGGGCATCATCGGCGGCACGCCGTTCATCGGACTGCCGGGCAATCCGGTCGCGAGCTTTGTCACCTTTGTCCATGTGGTGCGGCCGACCGTGCTGGCGCTGGCCGGCGCGAAGCAGGCGCCGCTGGTCCCGATGCCGGTGCGCGCCGCCTTCACCTACCGGAAGAAGATCGCCCGCCGCGAATATGTCCGGGTCAATCTGCGTCGGGCGTCCGACGGCGCGCTGGAGGCGACAAAATTTCCGCGCGAGGGCGCTGGACTGTTGTCGTCGCTGGTCGATACCGACGGACTGGTCGAACTCGGCGAAGCCGTCACCCAGGTTGAACCCGGCCAGATGGTCGGATTCCTGTCGTATGCGGGCTTGATCTGAAACCGTGACGCCGGCCGGCGTGCGTTGACGAAGCGGGCGGCGTTCGCCATGTAGGGGGCCATGACCACAACCAAACTCGACCTTACCGGCCTGAAATGCCCGCTGCCGGCGTTGAAGACCCGTAAGGCGCTGAAGGCGCTCAAGCCTGGCGACTTTCTTGAAGTTCGCTGCACCGATCCGCTGTCGGTCATCGATATCCCCAATTTGATTCGGGAAACCGGCGACAAGGTCGAGATCGCCGACCGTGCCGAGCATGGAATTCTCTTTCTCATCGAAAAGACGGCGGGCCTGTTCCCGGCGGCTCCGGGGTCGGATTAGTCGCCTTCCGGCTGTATCGGGAACCGGCTGATACCGGGCTGACGCCTCGATATCGCTACCTTTGACCAATCGACAGCGCGCGTTGCTTCTGTGCCAATTGCGCTTCTCTGCGGGGGCGGAGGGTTGAGTCGCGCCGACACGATCAACGCAATCCTGGGTGGCGGGTAGCAAGACCCGGGCAGGCGGCGGCAAAACGCCATAACCGGCCCTTCAGGTGTTTGATTTCGGAGGCGTTTCGCGATCCCGGCATCCCGGAATGGTGCGGGGCAGCATGACAGATGCTTGCGCGCGGTGCGCGAACTTATGATAACGGGATCGTGGGACGACAGACATGCCCGGCACGGGCGGCTGTAGGGGAGGATTGAATGACGACTATTGAACGCGCTGGAACGATGTCCGGTGCCGGGGCGGGAATTTTCGATCGCGAGCACACGGTTGCCAAGGCCGGCTTCAATCGCTGGCTGGTGCCGCCCGCCGCGCTCTGCATCCATCTGTGCATCGGCATGGCCTACGGCTTTTCCGTGTTCTGGCTGCCGCTGTCGCGCGCAGTCGGGCTGACGGCGAGCAAGTCCTGTCCCGACATGTCGCTGATGCAGGAGCTGTTCACCACCAGCTGCGACTGGAAGGTGGCCAGCCTCGGCTGGATGTTCACGCTGTTCTTCGTTGCGCTCGGCGTTTCCGCCGCGATCTGGGGCGGCTGGCTCGAGCGCGTCGGGCCGCGCAAGGCCGGTGCGGTCGCTGCGTGCTGCTGGGGCGGCGGCCTGTTGATCGGCGCCTTCGGCGTCTACGTCCACCAGCTCTGGATCATGTGGCTCGGGGCCGGCGTCATCGGCGGCATCGGTCTTGGCCTCGGTTACATCTCCCCGGTTTCGACGCTGATCAAATGGTTCCCCGATCACCGCGGCATGGCGACTGGTTTTGCCATCGCCGGCTTTGGTGGCGGCGCCATGATTGGCGCGCCGCTGGCGAACTTGCTGATCAACTACTTCAAGACGCCGACCTCGGTCGGGGTCTGGGAAACCTTCGCCACCATGGGCGTGATCTATTTCGTGTTCATGATGATCGGCGCCTTTGCCTATCGCGTGACGCCGGCCGGCTGGCAGCCTGATGGCTGGACACCTCCGAGCGAAAAAAAGTCGATGATATCGGAGCATCACGTCCATCTCGATAACGCGCACAAGACGCCGCAATTCTGGCTGATCTGGTGGGTGCTGTGCCTGAACGTGTCGGCCGGTATCGGCGTGATCGGCATGGCCTCGCCGATGTTGCAGGAAATCTTCGCCGGCAAGCTGATCGGACTGCCCGACGTTGGCTTCAACGCGCTGAGCGCCGAGCAGAAGGTGACCATCGCCGCGATCGCGGCGGGCTTTGCCGGCCTGATTTCGCTGTTCAACATCGGTGGCCGCGTGTTCTGGGCGTCGCTGTCGGACTATATCGGCCGCAAAAACACCTATTACTGCTTCTTCCTGCTCGGCATCTTGCTCTACGCGCTGGCGCCGACCTTTGCGGCGATGGGCTCGAAGATGCTGTTCGTCGCCGCCTTCTGCATCATCCTGTCGATGTATGGCGGCGGCTTCGCCACGGTGCCGGCCTATCTGGCCGACATGTTCGGAACCCAGTTCGTCGGCGCCATCCATGGCCGTCTGCTGACGGCATGGTCGACCGCCGGCATCATCGGCCCTGTCGTCGTCAACTACCTCCGCGAGTTCCAGCTCGCGGCCGGCGTGCCGCGCGACCAGCTCTACAACACCACCATGTACATCCTGTGCTCGATGTTGATTGCCGGCCTGATCTGCAACTATTTGATCAAGCCCGTCGACCCCAAATGGAACATGAGCGCGGACGAGGTGGCGAGGCTGCAGGCGGCGAGCGCCAAGAGCGAAGCGGCGATCCAGCACGGCTCGTTCGGCATCGGCAGGGGCGGCTTCGACGCCAGGGCCGCGCTGTTCTGGGCCTTTGTCGGCATCCCGCTGGCGTGGGGCGTGTACAAGACGCTGGAAAGCGTGGTCAAGATCTTCTGATCGCCGCCATTGCCGCGGGACGTTGAAATCACGTCCCGCGGTGACAGCTTTGCTCCCTTAAATCATTCTTTATGCACCATTATTACTCTTGGCATCTGGCATGCCAGGAATTAGAGTTGCGCGGCTGAACGGGAGAACGAGACGTTCCAATGAGTCACGACGTACACAAGGTCCGCTCGTTCGAACATCCCGGCGAGGGACGCAAGCGGGCCAAGTCGACCCCCAAGGGACGCCAGGTCGATCCGCAGGCCGCCGAGGAGATCGCCCACCTGCTCGGTGACCGGCCGCGGCGGCGCGATCTCCTGATCGAGCATCTGCATCTGATCCAGGACAAATATCATCAGATTTCCGCCGCCCATCTTGCCGCGCTGGCCGACGAGATGAAGCTTGCCTTTGCCGAGGTGTTCGAGACCGCGACCTTCTACGCGCATTTCGATGTGGTGAAGGAGGGCGAGCCTGATATCCCGCCGCTGACCATCCGCGTTTGCGACTCCCTGACCTGCGCGATGCTGGGCGCTGAGAAATTGCTGCAGGAGTTGCAGGATAGCGCCGGTCCCGGCGTTCGCGTGGTGCGCGCGCCCTGCGTCGGCCGTTGCGATACCGCGCCGGCGGCCGAGGTCGGTCATCACTTTGTCGATCACGCCAGTGTCGACAGCGTGCTGGCGGCCGCGAAGGGCGGCGATACCCACGCGCATTTGCCCGCATACATCGATTACGATGCCTATGTCGCCGGCGGCGGCTATGCGCTGCTGAAGCGGTTGCGCTCCGGCGAATTGAAAAAGGAAGACCTGCTGAAGGCGCTCGACGACGCCTCGCTGCGCGGCCTCGGCGGTGCCGGCTTTCCCACCGGACGCAAATGGCGCGCGGTGCTCGGCGAGCCCGGGCCGCGGCTGATGGCGATCAATGGCGACGAGGGCGAGCCCGGCACGTTCAAGGACCGCTATTATCTGGAAACCGATCCGCATCGCTTCATTGAAGGCATGCTGATCGGCGCCCATGTGGTGGAAGCGCCCGAAATCTATGTCTATCTCCGCGACGAATATCCGGCCTCGCGCGAAATCCTGGAACGCGAAATTGCAAAACTGCCGCCGGGCGGGCCGCTGCTGCATATGCGGCGCGGCGCCGGCGCCTATATCTGCGGCGAGGAATCCACGCTGCTGGAGAGCATCGAGGGCAAGCGCGGCCTGCCGCGGCACAAGCCGCCATATCCGTTCCAGGTCGGCCTGTTCGGCCTGCCGACGCTGATCAACAACATTGAGACGCTGTGGTGGGTGCGCGACATCGTCGAGAAGGGCGCGGACTGGTGGAAGAGCCACGGCCGCAACGATCGTCACGGCCTGCGCAGCTATTCGGTATCGGGCCGGGTCAAGAACCCCGGCATGAAGCTGGCGCCGGCAGGCGTCACGGTGCGCGAACTGATCGACGATTTCTGTGGCGGCATGGCCGACGGACATACGTTCCACGCCTACCTCCCAGGTGGCGCTTCCGGCGGCATCCTGCCGGCGGCGATGGACAATATTCCGCTCGATTTCGGCACGCTGGAGAAATACGGTTGCTTCATCGGCTCGGCGGCCGTCATCATCCTGTCCGAACAGGACAGCGTGAAAGGCGCGGCGCTGAACCTGATGAAATTCTTCGAGGACGAAAGCTGCGGCCAGTGCACGCCCTGCCGCGTCGGCACCCAGAAGGCGGCGCTGCTGATGCAAAAGCCGGTCTGGAACCGCGAATTGCTCGAGGAATTGAGCCAGGCGATGCGCGATGCCTCGATCTGCGGTCTCGGCCAGGCGGCCTCGAATCCGCTGACCACAGTGATTAAATATTTCCCCGACGAGTTTCTTCCCAAGGAAGCTGCGGAATGACCAGGATCCAGTTCGAACTCGACGGCAAGCAGGTCGAGGCCATCGACGGCGAAACCATCTGGCAGGTCGCCAAACGCCAGGGCCGCGAGATCCCGCATCTGTGCTATTCGCCGGAACCGGACTACCGGCCCGACGGCAACTGCCGCGCCTGCATGGTCGAGGTCGAGGGCGAACGCGTGCTGGCGGCGTCCTGCAAGCGCACGCCGAGCGTCGGCATGAAGGTGAAATCGGCCAGCGCGCGGGCCGTTGCCGCGCAAAAAATGGTGATGGAGCTTTTGGTCGCCGACCAGCCGGCGCGCGAAACCTCGCACGATCCGGATTCGAAATTCTGGCACTGGGCCGAAAAGGTCGAGGTGACCGAAAGCCGGTTTCCGGCGGCCGAGCGTTGGCATGGCGACGCCAGCCATCCGGCGATGCGCGTCAATCTCGATTCCTGCATCCAGTGCGGATTGTGCGTGCGCGCCTGCCGCGAGGTCCAGGTCAACGACGTCATCGGCATGGCCTATCGCAGCCATGAATCCAAGATCGTGTTCGACTTCGACGATCCGATGGGGGAATCCACCTGCGTGGCCTGCGGCGAATGCGTGCAGGCCTGCCCGACCGGCGCGCTGATGCCGGCGGTGATGCTCGACGACAACCAGACCCGCGTCACCTATGCGGACCGCAAGGTCGACTCGCTCTGCCCGTATTGCGGGGTCGGCTGTCAGGTTACCTATCAGGTCAAGGACGAGAAAGTCATCTACGCCGAAGGCCGCGACGGCCCGGCCAACCACAACCGGCTCTGCGTCAAGGGCCGTTTTGGATTTGATTACATCCATCACCCCAACAGGTTGACAAAGCCGCTGGTGCGGCTGCCGAACGTGAAGAAGGACGCCAACGACCAGGTCGACCCGGCCAATCCCTTCACGCATTTCCGCGAAGCCTCCTGGGAGGAGGCGCTCGACATCGCGGCAAAAGGCCTTGTCAAAATCCGCGACGGCAAGGGCGTCAAGGCGCTGGCCGGCTTCGGCTCGGCCAAGGGATCGAACGAGGAGGCCTACCTGTTCCAGAAGCTGGTGCGCACCGGCTTCGGCTCCAACAATGTCGATCACTGCACGAGGCTGTGCCATGCCTCTTCGGTCGCGGCGCTGTTCGAATGCCTGAGTTCCGGCGCGGTGTCGGCGCCGTTTGCGGCCGCCATGGACGCCGAAGTCATCATCGTGATCGGCGCCAATCCGACGGTAAACCATCCGGTGGCGGCGACCTTCATCAAGAACGCCGCCAAGAACGGCGCCAAGCTGATCGTGATCGACCCGCGGCGGCAGACATTGTCGCGCCATGCCCATATGCATCTCGCCTTCAAGCCAGGCAGCGACGTCGCCCTGCTGAACGCGATGATCAACACCATCATTACCGAGGGACTGACCGACGAACAATATATCGCCGGCTATACCGAGGGTTTTGACGATCTCAAGGCGCGCATCACCGAATTTACGCCGGAGAAGATGGAGCCGATCTGCGGCATCGCGGCGGAAACCATCCGCGAAGTGGCGCGGATGTATGCGCGCGCGAAAGCCTCGATCATCTTCTGGGGCATGGGCATCAGCCAGCATGTGCACGGCACCGACAATGCGCGATGTCTGATTGCGCTGGCGCTGATCACCGGCCAGGTCGGCCGGCCCGGCACCGGGCTGCATCCGCTGCGCGGCCAGAACAACGTCCAGGGCGCCTCCGACGCCGGGCTGATCCCGATGTTCCTGCCGGACTACCAGCCGGTCGGGCGCACCGACCTGCGCGAGCCGTTCGAGAAGCTGTGGCACCAGGATCTCGATCCGGTCCGCGGCCTCACCGTGGTCGAGATCATCAACGCGATCCACGCCGGCGAAATCACCGGCATGTATATCGAGGGCGAAAATCCGGCGATGTCGGACCCCGACCTGCAGCATGCCCGCGAGGCGCTGGCTAAACTCGAGCATCTGGTGGTGCAGGACCTGTTCGTCACCGAGACCGCGTTTCATGCCGACGTGATCCTGCCAGCCTCGGCGTTCGCGGAAAAATCCGGCACCTTCACCAATACCGACCGCCGCGTGCAGCTGGCGCGCGAAGTGATAAAACCGCCCGGCGACGCGCGGCAGGACCTCTGGATCATCCAGGAGATCGCCAAACGCATGGGGCTGCCGTGGAATTACAGCGGCCCGGCCGAGGTCTTCACCGAGATGACGCAGGTGATGCCGTCCTTCAAAAACATCACCTGGGAGCGGCTGGTGCGCGAGGGCGCGGTGACCTATCCGGTCGACGATCCGCACAAGCCCGGCAACGAGATCATCTTCACCACGGGATTCCCCACCGAGAGCGGCCGCGGCAAGATCGTGCCGGCGCATGTGCTGCCGCCGGACGAATTGCCCGACGACGAATATCCGATGGTGCTTTCGACCGGCCGCGTGCTCGAACACTGGCACACCGGCTCGATGACGCGCCGCTCGCATGTGCTCGATCAGATCGAGCCGGAGGCGGTTGCGTTCATGTCGCCAAAGGATATGCGGCGGATGAGCGTGCGTCCGGGCGATTTCATCAAGCTCGAAACCCGCCGCGGCGCGGTCGAAATCAAGGTGCGCAGCGATCGCGACGTGCCGGAGAATATGGTGTTCATGCCGTTCTGCTATGCGGAAGCGGCTGCGAACCTCTTGACCAATCCGGCGCTCGACCCGTTTGGCAAGATCCCCGAATTCAAGTTCTGCGCGGTGAAGGCCGAACGCGCGGAGATTCGCACCGCGGCGGAATAGGGAGCGCTCGCGGTCAGTCGAACCGGACCGCGGTCGTATTGGCGCCGCAGACCAGCACCGCGACGCGCTCGCCCGGCGCCGGGGTGTATTTGCCCGAGAGCAGCGCGCCGAAGGCGGCGGCGCCGCCGGGCTCCGCGACCAGGCGAACCTTGTCCCACAGCGCGGCTTGCGCCGCGCGGATGTCGTCGTCGGTGATCAGCACCACGCGTTCGACATAGGCTTGCGCGATCGGGAACATGATCTTGCCGACGCGCTTCGGCGCCAGCGAGTCGGCTGCGATGCCCTCGGCTTCCGCGTCGACCGGCTCGCCGGCCGCCAGCGCGCGCCACAGCGTCGGGGAGCCCTCGGGCTCGACCGCGATGATCCTGACCCGGCCGCGAAACCAGGCGGCGATGCCGCCGATCAGGCCGCCGCCGCCCACCGCCACCAGCAGCGTGTCGATGTCGGGCAGGTCGGCGTCGATCTCGCATCCGACGGTGCCCTGACCCAGCAGCGTCTCAACCTGGTCGTAAGCGTGCACCGCAAGCGCGCCATGTTTCTCGCCGAACAATTCGCTGGCCGCCAGCGCATCGGCGTAGCGCTCGCCGGCGACCACCAGATCGGCGGCGTAGCTTTTGATCCGTTCGACCTTTGACGGCGAGGTCACGCTGGGCAGGAAGATCGTCGCTTTTATGCCGAGCCGCATCGCGGCATAGGCCACCGCCGCGCCGTGATTGCCGCCGGAGGCTGCGACCACGCCAGAAGGCGGAATCGGCCGGGTCAGCAGGTTTGCGAACGCGCCCCGCACCTTGAATGAACCCGAGTGCTGCAGGCTTTCGAGCTTCAGCGCGACCGGTCGCGGCGCAGCGCCGAAATCGGCCATATCGACATGAAGGACCGGCGTATGACGGATATGCGGCCGGATCAGCCGCTCGGTTTCGACGATGCGCTCCGGCGTGATCGAACTGTCCAGCGGCATCTAGAGGGCCCCTCCGGCTCAGCCCTTGCCGCCCACGGCCGCGGTCTGCTGCGCGATCTTGTTTTGCGCGACAACGCCTTCCAGCCGTTTGATGTTGTCCAGCAGCCGCTGGCTGGTCAGGACCAGGAAGTAATAGCCGAATTGCGGGTTCTGAAAGTAGATCTCGAGCAGCTTCTCGTAGGTGATGGTCAGGACATGGCCGGCCTCGATGCATTCGATGGTCGCGGTGCGGCGGTTGTCGGGGGTGAGAAACCCGAGTTCGCCCATCAGGCGTCCTGGCGGAAGTTCGACGCCGATTTCCGTGACCAGGAACTTGCCGGTGACGGTCAGCAGCATTTCATCCGCGACGTCGTCCTTCCTGAACAGGACATCGCCCTTGCGATATTTGCGTTCGGTCATGAACGGCTTGAGCCATTCCATCGAGGTGTCGCCCTGGGTGGCGCCGCGCGCCTTCTTGACCAGAATGAGCATCTGGCGGAGGCGAAACGCATTGATGGGGACCAGCAGCAGATACATCAGAAAGGTCGTGATGGTTCCGCTCAGCGCGCCGAAGGCGGCGAAGAATACGCAACCGATCATGTTGGCGACGCGCAGCGGCACCATCGTTTGCGTCAGCAGCGTGGCGACGAAGAAGATGGCTCCGACCAGCGCGCACATGTTGGCGAGCGTGATGTTGTGCAGCAGAATTTCCAGCAGGCGGTTGAAAATCGCGTCATAGGTGATGTTGTCGGGGTCAAGCCCCATTTGAACCAGAATCTTCGCGATCCGGAGGTTGTCCGCCGCTGCGTCGAGAATGCGATCTAGCGTGGTGGACATGTCTGCACCGCTGAGCATTTTCGATCTCGCCAATAGGGTTGGTTGTGAAGTTCTTGTAGCCGTACAGGGAGCGTTCAAGCCGCGCAGCCCCTGAATGGGCAGCGGCCTGAATGAAAGACCTGGCCAGCGTCAGATATAGGGCAAACCGAAAGCCGGCAACTGTCCGGGCCGGCCCAGGCGGGCCGGCTTCTGCCAGCCCGACCTGGAAGACCGCGCCTGGCGACCGATAGCGGTGTCGAGCTGGGAAGCGGAACTATTTCCTGGGCCGGGTGAGGCCGCCACGGCAAGCGCGGATCGGGAAAATCATCAATCCGTCAATCGCTTCGGGCGGGACATGTGTCCGGCCCCGCCCGGAGCGTCAGGAATGGAAGCGCCAGTAATAGATCGCGGCCTTGAGCGCGATCACGGCGGTGAGAGCTCCCGCCGCCATCAGAACCATGAGAGCGCCCATGCAGAACCGCTTGATCGTCGCCAGGTGTGCTTTCGCCGCACCTGTGCCGGCCGTATCCTGCCTCGCCGATGCGCGCGTCCGCCTTGAGGGACCGCCCATATGTGTCAGTATTGTCATGTCAGTCGTCCTTCGCCGGGTTGCCCGCAGGGCCAGGCGCTGCCCTTGGTGTGACGGTTCGGCGGCCGCTTCAGTCCAGAACACGTGAAAATTCATCAACCGGCGTTTGGCCGCTTCCGCCATTTTCCCGGCAGGGCGGCCATTCGCCGCAGCGGGCGCATCGTCACGCGCTTCAGCGATGCAAGCGGCGCGACCATCGGATTGCCGTTGTTTTCGAGGTCGAGTTCGAACCGCTTCGAGGGATAGATGATGGCGCATCCGGCCGGCCGGCTGTGGTTTCTTGCAAACGACGTTGCCGAGTTCTCGAGCAGGAACATTCCGCCGATCCGCCCCTTGACGTCGCGGGCGACCCAGAAGCCTTCGATGTTGCGGCCGACGAAAAACGCCGGGATCGCGTCGCTGACGATGCCGGGATCGAGCGCCCAGGATTTCGCCGCAACGGCTACGGGCCGATCGGGCCGCGGCGTGTCGTGACGGACCTGCTCGGCCTGCGCTGCCGCCAGCCTGATCCGACGGTCGACGAACCCATCGAGTTTGTCGTGAAGCACAGCGAGCAGGGCTTGCAGCCGGGCCTGGATGCGCGCTGTCTGCTGCGAGGTATGAAAAGCAATCACGGCCATGGCGGCCTCCACACGATTCCAACGCGCATGATGTGCCGGTGATGCCATAGGAATGCGAGATGGAGGGCTATTGCTTCTCATAAGAGAGTTATAGGAATCGCCGACAGCGCCGCGCGGATCAGCTGCTGGTGGCTGAGTTGTTGCGAGCGCCGCGCCAGCACTCGCTCGGGCAGGCGAGATCCTGCTCGCCGATCTCCGCGATCGCGCCCGCCACCTGGGCTTTCGCCGATTCCGGCAATTCAACAATCGGCAGGCGGGTGTTCGGCCGCATGAAGCCGAGCAGATGCAAGGCATATTTCAGCGCGGCCGGGCTCTCATTGCCAAGCGAGGCCGTCAGCCGCGCCAGCCGGTTTTGCAGATATCGCGCCGATTGCAGGCGTCCCTGCCGGCAGCTCGAATAAATCGTCTGGCATAGCTCTGGCTCGACATTCGCATTCAGGGAGATGCAGCCATCGCCGCCATTGGCGATAAAGGCCAGCGCGGTTGCATCGTCTCCGGACAACAGCCGAAATCCCGGCGGCAGCAGCGATCGCAGGCGCGCGGGACGCCCGATATCGCCGGTGCCGTCCCGCAAGCCGATGAACTGCCTCGATTCCGAAAGCCGCACCAGGGTGTCGTCGGACAATTCGCGTACCGTCCGCGAGGGGATGTCATGCAGGATGACGGGGAGGTCGGTCGCGCCGGCGATGGCGCGGAAGTGCGCATAGATCCCGGCCTGCATCGGCTTGTTGTAATACGGTAACACCGAAAGCACCGCGTCGGCGCCGGCTCGCTCGGCACGACGGGTCAATTCGATGGCCTGGCTGGTGGAATTCGATCCCGCGCCGGCAATGACGCGAACGCGGCCGCGGGCGACCCCGACCGCGGTGCGGACAAGGTTCTGTTGCTCGACCGGCGTCAGCGTCGAGGCCTCGCCGGCGGTTTCGCAGACCATGATCGCCGGGACATCAGCCTCGATCTGGCGTTCGCAAAATCTTGCGAATGCGGTCAGGTCGATCTCGCCGTTCTCATCGAAGGGCGTGGGAAGATCGGGGATGTAGCCGGCCAGCCAGGTGGCGGGACTTGCCAATCGTGTCATCGGATTTTCACGCCGCTTTTTCCATCTGGACGTAGCCCTGCCGACAGGCGGAAAGCACGAGGCCCTGCTGACACCTGACCCCGGCCTCGATCCGGAACCCCATCTGCTCCAGCCTGGCCCGGATTTTCAGGCAAAGGCCGCTTTCGCGCGAATCGATCAGGATGGCGATGGCCGCGCTGGGGCAGAGAAATTGCGAGATCTCGGCGAGCGTGGCCTCGATGGCCTGCAGCGAGTTTTGACCCGCGATCAGGCCGACCGCGTGCTGTCCCCTTGCGATGCGGCAGGTCGCCGTGGTGGCGACGCGTATCAATCCGCGCCGTCGTAGCGCCAGATACAGCTCCAGGCTGTCGCCGCCGGCGACGATGGCGCGATGCAGATTGGACAGGCGCGTCAACCCGATCATGGTGTCGACAACCTGCTCCCGGTTTGAAGGGCAATGAGGTTGAACCATCCGGCTCTCCTGCATGTGCATGACTGTCGGGCCGGTCACGCGGCGCGCCGCACGCCGGCGGCGGAGAGAGGAGCGGAAGAGGGAAGCTTGCCGGCCATGTCGAGTTCGATCTGGCGCGGCAACTCGATGATGGTTTCCGGGTGATGGCCGTTCTCGAACAGCGCATATTTGACGGCCTGGGCGCGGTTGACGAACAGGCCGCCATAGAGGCCGTTCTGTTCCTGGGCGACCCACTGGCCGCGGCTGTTCTTGCCGATAAAGACCACGGTGGATGCAGAACTGCACGAGGGAGGTTCGACGAGCTTCACGTTGGTAATCCTTCTGGTGACGAGCCGCCGGCGCCCGCCACCGCGGAACGATCGGTCGCCAGGTTGTTTCCTGGGCAAAGGTTCGGAATGCGGTCGCGATCGGGAGACGGCTTGGCTCATGCGCGCAATATCGTCGAAGGCGGATATGAATTCGAGAGCGGCCAGAGCGCGATCTCATAGGAGCGGCATAGGACCGCCGCCGTCTCAAATCGGGCCGGCCTGGTTCAGCCCGCCGACCAGATAGCACAAAGCGAGGTATGCCACCGTTTCGTCCCAGTGATTGAGAACCCGATCAAACGGACGCTCCCACTTCAGGGTGCCGACAACGGCACTGAAGATGACGGACATCCACAGCAAGGCGGCAAAACTTTTGCCGAAGCCGTTGCCGCCAATCGCGGCGAAAGCGACCACAACGGTCATTCGCAGGCAAAAGCGAATGACCACCTGAGCCGAGCTCAACGGCTGCGAAAGATTTGGAAGATGCGCCATTTCAATGCCTCTGTACGCTTAAGCGAAATTGTCGCAGCAGACCGGTATGTAAAGCGGGTTCGGGTCACGCGGCACCGCGGGGACACTGGTCCCGCTCGTGGTCGCACGGACACGCCTTGCCTCGACGAACGCGCTCAGGATCGCAAGCGCCAGATCCGCATGATGGATTTCGATCGATTGATCGAGCCAGTCGGGAAGTTCGCGCGCACGCGACAGCGCGCAATGCCACTCGCCCTCATCATAGGCGATGCGGCGAACATGCCATTGCGGCAGCTCCAGGTCGATCAGCGCCAGCGCCGCATCGGTCCAGGCTTCGGAACCGATCAGCCGCTCGATCCGCACGGTCTTCGCGGTCGGCCGGATCGGCGGAAAGCGCCGGCAGCTCGCGCCAATGACTTCCGCCAACAGCCCTGCGGTCACGCCATCGGCGTCATGAAGCCGGTCGTCGAGCGTGCCGGGGCCATGATGTCTTGAAAGCAGTGTCATGGTTTTGTCTCACCCAAAATGCAGTCGCGGGCAGCGACCGCGTCCCCAAGATGGTCAAAACCTCATTTGAAAGCGAGGCGGACCGAGGGGGCGAAAAATAAAGCGGCCATAAGTGCGGCGGCGCCAATAGTGCGGTGCAAAGGCGGACCGAAGGTGCCGGGGATCGAAGAGAGCGCAGCGCTGTATCTTTATAAGATTCCTATAACTTTGCTGATGGGGCAGCCTCGAAAACATATGCGCGCAGTGGCACTTCACGGCACTGATACGGGCTTGCGTTGGGTCGCGATCCGCTCCGCGGCTTGATCCATCGCAATGTGGCTTCCCGTCGGCACGCAGAAGCTGCGCGGCAGTACACGCGCGACAAGGAGCATTTTCCATGTGGGACATCGTCATGCTGGCGCTCGGCCTCGGCTTCTTCGCCTTGGCGATCGGCTACACCTACGCCTGCGAGCGGCTCTAAGGGAGAACGAACATGATCTTCGACTATTCACTCGCCGGCCTCGTCGCTGCGGGCCTGCTGTTTTACCTGACCTACGCCCTGCTGCGGCCCGAGCGTTTCTGACCGCGTTTCAGCACATCCTGCGTACATCCAAAGGCATACGACCATGACCGCCATCGGCTGGATTCAAATTCTTCTGTACTGCGCCATCATCGTCGCGCTGGTCAAACCGCTCGGCTGGTACATGACGCGCGTCTTCAATGGCGAG
>Ga0302320_10014821_pt1 | contig 16087 bp, 13 predicted proteins | sample Bog_T0_3_FD_202130 | JGI IMG/M metagenome (GOLD analysis project Ga0302320, IMG submission 202130) | Peat permafrost microbial communities from Stordalen Mire near Abisko, Sweden - Bog_T0_3 | ecosystem: Environmental > Terrestrial > Soil > Wetlands > Peat | place: Sweden: Abisko, Stordalen Mire... | reverse complement strand
CATCGCGAGCCTTATTGAACCCTTCCAAGTCGAGCGTAACTCCAGCATCGCGGCAGGCGTCGGATATGAAATCCTCTGGCAAACCATATGTCTCGTATAGATGGAAGGCCCTCTTCCCATCGAGAACCACAGGCGTTGCCTTCAGTCTGGAACGAAGAATCTCTGCAAGCTCGAGCGCGCGGGGCTTACCGGAATCTGGAATATGTGCGGAGACAGCAACTCGCATCGCGTAAATATCAGCCGCATCCCAGCCCGACCGAAAGACATCCCCAAATGTTTCCGTGTCAAGCGCAATTGAGCCTGCATCGGAGATGTGCTGAGGAGACAAGCCGAGTCCGAAGTCGTCGCTCAACTTTTTCAACTCAACCTCATAGGTAAGGATCGGCGCGATACTCAGCTGCAACTGCAGTCCTTTATTCCCGATTTGAAGCACGCGATCGAACTGCTTCTCTTCGGCGCCGATTACTTTGGCGACGCGGGCGGCGGAGTCTTCAAGCTCGGGATAAGCGCCGGCCATGAGGTCGCGGACGGCGTAGACCATCTCGTAGAGGAAAGGCTGTTCCTGACCGAGGAGGCGGCCATGGCGGATGCCGCGGCGGAGGATTTTGCGCAAGACGTAGCCCCGGCCTTCGTTGGAGGGAAGGACGCCGTCATTGATAAGGAAGGTAGCGGCGCGGGCGTGGTCGGCGATGATGCGGAGGCTGGCGTTGGCGGTGAGGGCTTCAATTCCCTCAGGGGCTAAAGCCCCTTCTTCCTTTTCAGCTTCTTCGGCACGACTAAAGTCGTGCCCTTTCAAGGCAAAGCCGGTGAGCTCTGCGGCGCGCTGGATTAGAGGGGTGAAGAGGTCTGTCTCAAAATTGGACAGTTTGCCTTGCAGGACGGCGCTTACGCGCTCCAGTCCCATGCCGGTGTCGATGGAGGGCTTGGGGAGGGGGGTTAGTTTGTAGCTGGTCTTTTTGGTCTCGGGATCGACGATGGCGGCGCGGTCGAATTGCATGAAGACGAGGTTCCAGATTTCGACGTAGCGGGCGTCGTCTTCACCGAAGGGGAGGTCTTTGGCGGTCTCGCTGGCTTCGAGGCCCATGTCGTAGAAGATTTCAGAGCAGGGGCCGCAGGGGCCGGTTTCGCCCATCTGCCAGAAGTTGTCCTTGAGGCCATATTGAAAGATGCGCTCCTTAGGGACGCCGACCTCGATCCAATACGCCTCGGCCTCGTCATCGCGGGGCACGCCATTGGCGGGATCGCCCTCGAAGATGGTGACGTAGAGCCGGTCCTTGGGAATGCCATACCACTCTTCGCTGGTGACAAGTTCCCAGGCAAACTGGATGGCGTCGGGCTTGAAGTAGTCGCCGAAGCTGAAGTTGCCCAGCATCTCAAAGAAAGTGTGATGGCGACGTGTAAAGCCAACGTTTTCAAGGTCGTTGTGCTTGCCGCCGGCGCGGACGCATTTTTGAGACGTAGTTGCGCGGGAGTACTCGCGTTTTTCCGCGCCGAGAAAGAGGTCTTTGAACTGGTTCATGCCCGCGTTGGTGAAGAGCAGCGTCGGGTCGTTGGCAGGCACAAGCGAGGAAGAATGCACGCGGCGGTGCTGCTTCGTCTCAAAAAAGTGCAGAAATAATTCGCGGATCTCGTTCCCGGAGCGGTTTTGCATGGCTTAACCAGTGTAAAGGGCGCGGGGTCAATCTACGCCCGGTATTGAACCGGGCCGCACGGATTCTGCATCTTATAGCAGGGCATGCCCCGGAGGTTTTCATGGAAAAGTACGCGCTGTTAGCCCTGCTCGAAGCAAAGCCAGGCAAGGAGCAAGAACTGGAAGATTTTTTGCAATCGGCTCAACCGCTGGCCAATGCGGAACCGGAAACGGTTCGTTGGTATGCGTTCAGGGTTGGCCCGGCGAAATTCGGCATCTTCGACACATTTGACACAGAAGCCGGCCGCAACGCTCACCTCAGCGGAGAGATTGCGAAGGCGCTTTTCGCCAAGGCCGAAGAGTTGCTGGCTGTTCCACCGCAGGTGGAAAAGTTGGATATTCTGGCTAGCAAATAGCGGGACTAAAGACGGCTTCTCAGTCTGACAGGGCCGCGTCCGACTCATCCAGATGCGGCGCTGTATCCAGATTCTCCAATGCCGCCAACGCCTCTTCCGGTACATCCCACTGGCGGAGGATTTTGTAGATGACCCCGGTGGAGAACCCCGCACCCACGAGACGCCGCATTACGCGCGCCATTTCTTTCTCGTTCGTCGGCTTGCGAATGCGCTTGCGGTCGAGGTGTTCGCGGGCAAGTGCTTCTTCGTCTGTTTGGCCGTAGCGGGAGGCGAGGGTCTCGGTGATGAGGTCGGCGTGGATGCCCTTCTGCTGCAGGTCCTGGCGGACGCGGCGGACGCCGAACTTCTGGTTCTCCTGGCGTAGTCGGGCGAAGGTTTCGGCGAAGGCGGTGTCGTTGAGGTAGCCGTAGTCTTTGAGTCGGGCGATGACGGCGGCGAGGATGGGGTCGCTATTGGGGCCGGGTTCGACGCGGGTTTTCATGAGGCGGCGCAGGTCGGCTTCGGACCGCATCTGGCGGCCGAGTGCCTTGATGGCGTAGTCGAACAGGCCGGCTTCATTGAGGAAGGGGCGGGGCTTGGCGGATTTGCGTGCGAAAGACATGGATTGCGAGATGGTGCGAAAGGACAAAAGCAGATCCTTCGACTCACCACCCCCAAACTGGGAAACGTTTGGGGCCCCTTTCCCTCAGGATGACAGTTCTCTTTTTGTTATGGACTAAGAAATGGCGCATTAGCGGCTCGGCTCGGTCCATTGGTCTACCCAGTCGTTTACGGTTTTGTACCAGAGTTGGGAGTTCTGCGGCTTCATGACCCAGTGGCCTTCGTCGGGGAAGTAGAGCATCTTGCTTGGCACCTTCAGCAGTTGCAGGGTGTCGAAAAGCTGGTAGCCTTCGCTCACATCGAGCCGATAGTCGAGCTGGCTGTGGACGACGAGGGTCGGGGTCTTGAAGTTTTTGGCGGAGAGTGATGGGGACCACTTGCGGAACGGGTTTTCGCTGTCGGGTTTGCCGTAGTAGTCCCAGGGGTGGCCTTTGAACTCCCAGATGTTGAACCAGTCTTCTTCGGTCGATCCGAAGGCGGACTCGGCGTCAAACATGCCGTCGTGGCTCACGATGCACTTGAAGCGGTTGGTGTGTCCCAACACCCAGTTGGCCATGTAGCCGCCGTAGCTGGCGCCGAGGGCGCACTCGCGGTTTTTGTCGATGAAGGGATAGTGCTGCTCCGCGTAGTCAAGGCCGAGCATGAGGTCGCTGAAGGGCTTGCCGCCCCAGTCGCCGTTGACGCCGTCGACGAAGGCCTGGCCGTAGCCGGTGGAGCCGCGGGGGTTGACCATGACGACTACGTAGCCGTTCGCGGCGAAGAGTTCGGCATTCCAGCGGTAGCTCCACATGTCGCCCCAGGCGCCTTGCGGGCCGCCGTGGATGAGGAATTTGACTGGGTATTTTTTGGAGGCGTCGAAGGCCGGAGGTCGGATGAGGAAGCCCTGGACTTTTACGCCGTCTTTAGCCTTGAACCAGAAGTCATCCATTTCCGGCAATTCGAGTTGGGCGATGAGGGTGTCGTTGAGGTGGGTGAGGTATTTCACGTCGATTGGATCGACTCCTACGGGGCCAAATTCACCTTTCGAGTTTCTGCCCTCCACAGTCGCCGCCGACGGGAAGGTTCGAACGATTTCGGCCGGGTGATCAACAGTCACTTTAACGGCGAGCAATTCTTGTGGATCCTGCAATGCATGAAGGTCGGAGAACTCGCCGTGATTGTCACCAATAACTGACAGGCTCCAACACTCGCCGTCCGATATTCCAACTCGCTTTAGCGGGGCGCGACCAGCCTCACCGGACACAAAGTAGATAGCGGTTGAGTCCCTGGTCCACGCAAATTCATCCACCCAGTTATCAAATTTAGGCAGCAAATCCTTCGCCGCCTTAGTCGCGCGGTCGTAGAGACGCAACCTAAACTTATCGCTCTCATATCCCGCTCGCGCCTCCGAACGCCAGGCCAGGTACTTTCCATCGGGCGAGTATGCGGGGTTGAAGTTGCCGCCTGCGGATGTACTCACCTTCGCTGGCTTCGCTGCCGCATCGGTCAGATCGAGCGTATAGATTTGCGCGCTCACGCTGGTTGCCGGCCCGGGGTCAGGATTCTCGGTAAACGCGAGCTCTTTTCCGTCTGGCGAGATGGCAAAGCCGCCGCCGCCTTCCGTCGAAAAGGGCGGCACATCGTGCGGGTCGTTCGGCGTCAAATCCCGCACTGTGCCCGAGTCCACCGATAGCAGAAACAGATGGCTGCGTTTGTCTCCGGTGAAGTGATTCCAATGGCGGTAGAGCAGGTGAGTGAAGATCTGCGCCTTCACCTTGCTGGCGGCCTTGGCCGCATCGCGATCGGCATTGCACTTATCGCCTGTGGTGCCATCGGCAGCGGAGATTGCCGGGCAATCGGGGTAAACGGAGGAAGTGAAGACTACGGAGTGGCCATCGGGCGACCAAAGGGCGTTGTCGGCTTCGGTTGAAATCGTTGTCAGCTTCTTTGCATCGCCGGCAGCACCGGTCGCGGGGTAGAAATCCGCCAGCCAAACCTGCTGTCCGCCCTCGCGGCTGCTGAGGAAGAGGATTCGCTTGCCGTCAGGCGCCCACTGCGGGCCCGAGTCGCCGGGCTGCGCGACGGCCAGCTTCATTGGCTCCCCACCTGCTACAGCCTGCAGCCATAGCTCCGCTGTTTTGGTGTTTTGGTCGAGATTCACCGTGGTCACGGAGTAAGCCAGCCACTTGCCATCGGGCGACACGGCGGTCTCGCCCAGGCGCTTCATCTTCATCATGTCTTCAAAGGTCATGGGGTGCTTAACTGGCGCGGCCTGCGCAAAGCAAGAAGGATTGAGCACCGAGGCAAGCGATAGAGCAAGAATGAGTCTGGAAATGCGCATGGGAATCTTCCTATTCGCGCCGGATAATGGCCCATCGGCGCGAAGGAAAAGTGTACACCGCGCACTGCTGGGCGGGCGGCGCCGCGTTCCGCCCCGCCCAAAACTTCTGAAGGTTACCTTTCGGTTACCACATGGTTACTGTTGGGTAGGGGGGTAGGGGGTGGTCTGGGGGGCACGGACCGGTGACACCCCTGACAGGATGAGCTGGGGATATTTCCAAGTGATCTGCGGCCATGATTTCGATTGTGCGCCTTTCGACGAAATAGACTGCAAAATTTGAAAAGAAATTTTCAATGTGAGGAAACTGGGAGATGGGGACGGATATGGATGGTGCGATGGGCACAAACTGCGCGCTATATTTGACCGTGCGTAGCGTGATTTAGACTCTTGCGTAGAAGCGCAGCCCATCTGGTTCGGGGCCGGAACTCTCGCAGGAAAGTGCTTCCGGAGGATCACCAAGTTGACTCGTCCCGCTTTGCTGTTGCTCTCCGCAATGTTTGCCTGCTGTCTAACGTCGGACGCGGCGCCCGCCACAGCTCAGCAAGCCACGGCCCAGGCCACACCCAAGCCCCTGACGGTCGAAGACATCTATGCGCACGGCTCGATCATCGGCGAAACACCAGGGGGTCTTACCTGGTCTCCGGACGGCACGCAGCTTACCTATCTGGACGGAGGAGAGCTGATCGAGCTCGACCTGGCAACTGCCAAGTCGCACATCCTGGTGAGCCGCGCCAAGCTGGCCGCACTGACCGGGGCAGCCGGCTCGGAGACAGACCGCGACCACCGGGAACGCTACAAGATGGCCAGCTACCTTTGGGCGCCGGATTCCAAGCATTTGCTCTTCGACTCCAGCGGCCGGCTCTGGCTTTACGACCTGCGCACCGGCACCGGGGTGCAGGTTGGCTTTACCGGCTCAGGATCGGGAGACAACCCGCAGTTTTCTCCCAACGGCGAGCTGGTCGCGTTTGTCCGTGACCACGGCCTATCGGTTCTGCGCCTCAAAGAGCCGGGAACATCTGCCATACCCATCGCTCCCAGGCCCAACCAGAACACGCTCAACGGCGAGGTTGACTGGGTGTATGCGGAAGAGCTGGATGTGCGCAGCAACTACTTCTGGTCGCCGGACTCGAAGGCGCTGGCTTACCTGCAGATGAATGAGTCGGAGGTTCCCGAGTACCCCATTACGGACTGGATTCCGATCCACGCGCAGACGGCGATGCAGCGCTATCCGCAGGCCGGCGATCCGAACCCGGAGGTGCGCGTGGGTGTGATCAAGGCTGAAGGCGGTAAGACTTTGTGGATGAAGATTCCATTCCATCCCGGCGAGGACTACATCCCGCGATTTGGCTGGGTCGATCGCAAGACCCTGTGGATCGAGACGATTACTCGCGACCACAAGCACCGCGATCTTTATTTTGCCGAGGCAGCGAGCGGGCAGTCGCATCGGATGATGCAGATAACTGACGACAAGTACCTGGATGACAACTACGATGTGACGGTGTCGAACGGCTTTATTGTGCTGACCAACTGGACGGACGGACACAACCAGGTCTATCTCTACAACTACAGCCAGAACGATTCTTCCGGTGGGGCAAGCCTGCTGCGGGAGCTGACCAGCGGTGACTTCGAGGTGGGTTCGGTGCTTTCTGTGGACACAACAGGCCGGGTCGTCGACTACGCCTCGAATGAGGGCAACCTGCTGGAACAGCAGCTGTGGCAGGTCACTTTCGACGGGCAGCGGAAGCAGCTCAGTGTTGGAGCAGGCTTCCATGAGGGGACATTTGCCCCGTCCGGCACAGCCTTCGTCGATGCGCAGTCCACGCTTACGACACCCCCGACAGCCCGGCTGTGCGCGGACGCCGGCAAGTGCAATGTCTTTTGGACGACAAACGCGCTGGAGCCCTACCACTTGCGCGCACCGCTTCCGCTGGAAGTGAAGGCGCATGACGGGACCACGCTGTACGGCACTCTGCTGATGCCGGAGGTTGCGACAGACTCCGCAAGCGTGCCGCTGATCATGAATCCTTATGGGGGCCCGGGTTCACAGGGGGTAGCCAATGGCTGGGGCGGAGACGGGCTGCTCTTTGACGAGTTGCTGGCGCAGCATGGGTTTGCGGTTCTGCATGCGGACAATCGCGGCACCGGAATGCGCGGACGCGCCTTTGCACAGGCCGCCTGGCACAACTTCGGCCCCGTCCAGTTTGAAGACCAGTTGACGGTGATGGACGCCGTGCTAGCCAAGTATCCGCAGCTCGACCCCAAACGTCTGGGCTGGTGGGGATGGAGCTGGGGGGGCACGTTTACGCTGTATGCCATGTCCCATTCCGACCGGTTTCGCGCCGGGGTCGCCGTCGCTCCGGTTACGGACTGGCGCAACTACGACTCGATCTACACGGAACGGTACATGGGGCTGCCGTCAGAAAACCAGACTGGGTATCACGACGACTCCGACCTGAATAGCGCGGCGAACCTGCACGGACGGATTCTGCTTGTTCACGGAACTGACGACGATAACGTTCACATCGAGAACACCGCGCAGTACATCCAGAAGCTGATTGACGCGCAACTGCCCTACGACCTGCAGATTTATCCGCGCAAGACGCACTCGATTGCCGGGCCGGATGTGCGTACGCATTTGTTCAAGCGCATCCTTGCCCAGTTTGAGACTTACTTGAAGCCACCGGTTGTGGCTCACACAGCCCAATGAGCGAGTTTCACGAGTCTCCGGCTGAGGTATGTGCACTGTTTCAAGCGCTGGAGGCTGCGCTGCTGGAACCGGCTGTGCGCCGCGATCGCGAGAAGGTGGCGGCGCTGCTGGCAGAGGATTTTCTGGAGTTTGGTTCCTCAGGAAGGGTGTGGACGCGGGAGCAGACGCTGGAACTGCTGGCGACAGAGGATTATGAGCCTCCGGCAATGGAAGACTTTCAATGCAGGATGCTCGCATGGGACGTTGCGCTTGTGACTTACAAGACGGTGCGAATCGACGCGAAAACGGGGGAGAGGCAGTGTGCGCTGCGAAGCTCAGTATGGACGCGGGTCAACGGAGGATGGCGGGTGCGGTTCCATCAGGGAACCCGCGCACTGGGATGAGGAGACTTCGCGCCCTTACATCTCGTGGCGGCGAAAGATGCTGTCTTTCTCGCGCGAAGAGCAGTTTGAACATCCCAGGCAGCATACGAGAAGCACTGCCACGCCCACCGTAACCATCACGGCAATCACGCTTCCGCTCGTCGCAAACCAATGAAGAACGCTGTGCATATCTTCTGAAACCCACAGTCGACAAAAAGTTTCGCCGATTGGCCGCAGATAAGGCTGATCCGATCAAAACCTGGCTCGCCAGCTTACCCCAGCGACCCAAGTGTATCATCGGGGGATTTTGTTCGCCATTCTAAACAAATCTCTTGCCCTTGAGAGAACAAAAGGCGAAAATAATTCAAGAATGGCGACCGTTCCCAATTCGGCTGTAGAGCCCATGATGGATGGTGTTGCGGCGGAACTCCATCCCCCGGTCAGGGGAGACGGGATTCCACCAAAGGCCGCCGATCCGGGTTCTTCGCGCGAGGGAGCAGCGGGCCCGCTGCTGAACTGGCTGTTTGTCGACCTTAACTCCTACTTTGCCTCGGTGGAGCAGGAAGTCCGGCCGGATTTGCGGGGGCGTCCGGTGGCCGTGGTTCCGATGATGGCCGACACCACGGTGTGCATTGCCGCAAGCTACGAGGCCAAGGCTCACGGCGTAAAAACCGGCACCATGGTGGGCGACGCCAAACGCATGTGCGCTGGGATTGTGCTGCTGGAGGCGCGGCACGAGCTCTATGTCGACTATCACCATCGCATAGTAGAGGCCGTGGAAAGCTGCCTGCCGGTGACGGCGGTGCTGTCGATTGACGAGATGGCCTGTCGGCTGATGGGGCGCGAGAGGCCGCTGCTGGCAGCGATGGAGTTGGGGCGCAAGGTGAAGGCGGCGATCCGCGACAAGGTTGGGTCGAGCCTGAAGAGCTCGGTGGGATTGGCGACCAATCGCTATCTGGCCAAGGTTGCCAGCGACATGGAGAAGCCGGATGGGCTGGTTGCGCTTCCGCTGGATATTCTGCCTGCGGCTTTGCGGCAGTTGACGCTGCGCGATTTGCCCGGCATCGGGGCAAAGACAGAAAAGCGGCTGAATGACAAAGGCATTCGAAACATGGATGACCTGATGACCCTGGCCTGCGAGAAGGCCGGCGACCTGTGGGGATCGGTGTGGGGCGAGCGGCTGTGGCACTGGCTGCGCGGCGAAGACTTTGACATGTCGGAGACGGAGCATCTGAAGACGCTGAGCCACCAGCATGTGCTGGCGCCGGAGATGCGGACCCCGGAGAAAGCGTGGGCCGTGGCTCACAAGCTGCTGCACAAGGCGGCCATGCGGCTTCGCGCCGGCGGGCTGTGGGCCGGGGCGATTGGACTGGCAGTTGGCTTTGCCGGGCCAAACGGAGAGCGCGGGCCGGTGAGCAACTTTGGCGTACCGGTGAAGGGGTGGAAGGGCGAGCTAAAGCTGAGCGAGTGCCAGGACAATCCCACGCTGATTGCAGCGTTGACGCGGCTGTGGAGCAGCATTCCCAAGGACGCGGCTTACCAGCACCCTTATTTCATTGGCGTGCATTTGAATGCCCTGGTGCCGGACCGGCTGCACTCGCTGAACCTGTTCGACAGCACGGAAGACGAGCAGAGCCGGGCCAAGCTATTAGCCGTGATGGACCAGCTGAACAACAAGTACGGGTTGAGCACGCTGGCGCCCGCGACGATGCTGACGGCGTATAAGTCGGCGCCAACGCGGATTGCCTTCCATAGCATTCCAGAGCTTTTCTGAGGGGACGCGGGTAGTTATCAGGGGCCAAAACTTAGCTGGCAGATCTCAATGGCTTTGCCGGCATACGAACCTCGACTACTGTGTTACGAGAGGTTTGTAAATAAGGCCGATGACGATTCCGACGATCGTCCACTGGAAGAAGTAAGCCACGGCCTGTCCCAGGGCGAGTTTCAAGCCGATGTTCAGGTTGACATAGTTGTGCAGCACGCCAGCGCAAACCACGAAGATGCCAACGAGGACGCCGAGGCGCGCACCCGCCTCAATGCCCGATCCGCCCGAATGGAGCATTGCAAAGATTATGGCGGCAACCAGGATGGCCATGAAGTTTACGATGAGTCCAACCGGCATGACAGCGTTCATTTCTTCCTTGGGCCGGAAGACGGCGGGGTACTTGTGGGCTTCGTTGATAAGACCCGGCACTAGCCAAAACACCAGGGCACCGAATGCGAAAGAAGCGACCGTGCCACCAAGCGCGGCTAACGCGAGACTTGAATAGTTCATTTGCACTCCTTGAGGAAGAGATACGGGTTGGTCTACGTGGTGATGACTGCTGAGGCAGGAGCGGATTCGACAGGGGTCTTGCGGCGGAGGATGGCAGCGGAGATGAGGGTCATGATGAGGCCGACGGGCAGAGGCTCCATGAAGGTGTAGGCCATGTTGACGAAGGGGTTCTGGTAGAGCTGCTGCGTGTGCTGCATGGTAGCTACCTGCGCGGCGATGGTGGCGGAGTCGAGTCCGGAAGACTGGATTTTCTGAATTTGCGCGGCCCAGTAGCCGTCCATGAAGTGGGGCATGAAGTTGAAGTAGAGCACCTCCCATGTGGCCACGTAGCAGACGGTGGTGATGAGGGCGATGAGGATGCCGCAGGTGAAGGCGCGGCCGAAGGAGATTTGTCCGGCGAGGTTGTTGTCGCGGTAACTGCGGATGCCGAAGTAGACAAGCAGGAACGACGCCACCATGATGGTGTAGCCGAGCAGCATGCTGTGGCCGGAGCCGATTTTGCTGGAGAGCAGAAGCGAAGTGTCCATCAGGACGGAGATGATGAGGCCGGCGATCAGGCCGAAGGTGAGGACGGTTTTCTTCATGGCGGGCTCCTGTTTCGGGTTGGGATGGAGTGACGATGCGGTGTAGCAGGGCAGGATGTCGTCATCCTTTTGAGTGATTTTTGAGGAATGGAGCGAAAATCGTGCTTTCGGATGAGGGAACTATGGCAGCAGGCCCAATTCCTTGCCGCGTTGGACGGCCTGGGTGCGGCGGGCGGCTCCAAGCTTGTCGAAGGCGCGGGCACAGTGTGTCTTGACGGTGTTCTCGGAAACGAAGAGCTGGGTGGCGATCTCGCGATTGCTGAGGCCGCGGGCAACCAGGTTGAGGATTTCGAGCTCTCGTGCGGTGATGCTGAGGGCTTGCTGCTGGGCTGTATCGGGAGCGAAGGGGACTGTGTTGTGAGGGAGGGCCGCGGGGGCGGGGACAAGCACTTCCCGAACTACGACAGTTTCCCGAATGGTTTCGCGCTTTCGCGTGATGCGGAGGCCGAGCCAGATGCCGAAGGCCGCGAAGAGGATGGCGACGAGCGCACTGTAGAGCTCGACGGAGTGTTCGATGACGACGAAGCGGTATTCAGTGTATTGAAGGATGGCGATGAGGAGGCCGCCGACGAGACCGAAGATGAGGACGTGGCGCTTCATGATAGGGATGGGGGAAGTATAACGGAGAGGGCGATGGAGTGGTTGCGTCTTGAGCTGCTGGCACTCTTCGCGCGAACAGTGAGCTTTTCACCCATGTGGCCGCACAGTTTCTGTTCGCAAGCGGACAGCCGATCTCCGAAATCGAACAATTTGAACCCGGCAAGTGCCCGCAAACCGAGACAAATGAGCGATCTATGTGGCTCCATAATTGCTTTTTAAGGCAGGATGACCTTCCCAAGAGGCCTTCGGGCAATTCGAGACTCGTCGCGCACGTTTGTGCGAGCGCCGGCGCTGTCGCTTGCTTTGCTGTTCTCGATTGCGCTTGGGGTTGGCAGCAATGCAGCAGTTTACGGGTTCGTCCAGGGGTTGGCTCACCCGGATACCCCTAGTGGGGGCGCCGACGGGATTGTTTCAATATTGGTGCAAGATAGCCAGCGAGAGCCGGGGCCGCTGTCGGGCCGTGAATATCGGTTGATCCTGGCTGGCCAATCGAAGGATGCCCCTCAAGCATTTGATTTGATAGGCGCGGCTGGGATTACCCCAGGCGATGTCACAATTGGCAACCAAACAAAGATCGCGATGGTCGCGAATGTTACGCCCAAGCTGGCAAGGGCGCTCAATCTTCCGTCGCGCGATGGAGTGATTCTTAGTCACCATATGTGGCAAAGCGATTTGGGAAGCCCGGCAAATGTTATCGGCGGCCGGATTCGTATCAATAAGCTGGACCTTCGGATCGTCGGCGTTGCACCAAGTCAACTTGCAGGTCTCTATAGCGACCAGGCTGTTGATATCTGGATGCCATCACGAGATGAGTCGCTGGAGAACGCGGATTCAAGCGCGCGAAATCTCTGGGTGGTTGCAGGGATTCGGCGGCGCATTTCAATCCGACAAGCGCAGGCAACTGTCGGGGTCGAGCTTGGAAGTTCAGATGGAGTAAGTGTGGTTCCTTTTACGGGCGCAGCACCTCGGATGATCCTGGGATTGTCGCGCATCGGAAGCATGCTGATTCTCGCCTCCGGCGGTTTATTCTTCGTTGCTTCCATCAACGTTGCTTCGTTCTTATTGGGACGAGCCCTGAAGCGGTCGCATGAAACATCCCTTCGCATCGCACTTGGCGCGACCCGTGGCCAGCTGATTGGGGAGCTGTTGTCGGATAGCATCGTCATCTCGGTTGCGGGTGGCGCGTTGGGGGCGCTGCTGGCCTTTTGTACAGCGCGTGCGCTCCCGGCTCTGCTCTTTGAAGAGGATGCGGAGCGACTCGTCTTTGCCCCGCATCTGCTGCAAATCGTCACGGCCGCAGCGTTCTGTGTGTGCTTTACCGTTCTGTGCGGAATGATGCCAGCGTTTGCAACGGTCACTGATCGTCCATGGAGCGTCCTGAAGCGAGAAAGCGGCCTGCCATCGAAACGAACGGACCGCCTTAGAACCGGGCTTGTGCTGGGACAGATTACATTCTGCTTCGTGCTGGTGATCTGTGCGGTGTTTCTTCTCGAAGGTCTTCACTCAGCGCTGGAAATGAACGGCGGGCCTCATTTAGGCCATTCGATTCTTGTGACCGTGGAAGAAAGAATGACACAACCTGTGGTCGACCCCAATTATTTCAGTGAAGTGGAGCGCGCGGCGAAAACGGTGAAAGTTCTGCCACCTCTTGCGTGGGCATCCCGGCTTCCCGGCGATCGGCCAGTATGGAGATCGTTCAGAATACAGCCCGCCTCTTCACCGCTTCGAGACCTGGATCTGGATACTGTCTGGCTTACGGCTGACGCGCTTAGCCAGATGGATGATCGGCTGGTCGCCGGGCGAGGTTTCGGCTTCAGCGATCCATCCCGAAGAGATGCGATTATCGATGAGGACGCGGCCATGGAACTCTTCGGCCGGGAGACGGTCGGCGTGGTGATACTGGACCCCTCGGGCTTGCCGTTGGAAGTTATCGGCGTGGTCAAGAGGAGTTCTAGTCATAGTTCGGGCCACAGCCGCGGCACTGTTTTTTACTTCGATGCGGATCATTCAAAGAGCCAAAATCCGACGGCAGGAGCGCATTTTCGCGTGCCTGTCGTCTCGCCGCTTGCGATGGCGGAGTTAGGAGTCGAGGATGTCTCATCGAGCTATTTCGATGCGTTCAATCTTCCCCTGACGGCTGGACACCTGTTCTCCGATCATCCGTTGCCCAGCCAGGTTGGTGTTGCCGTAGTCAATCTGGAAGCTGCCGAGCTCTACTTTGGCGGAAGGCCGCTGGGTGCTGGAATCATCGACGACGAAGGGCACAGGACCGAGATCATCGGGGTAGTCCGGTCGCCGGTGCTGGGCACATTCCAGCAGCATGCAGAACCGGCGATTTACCTTCCAATGCAGCGGGATTGCTCCCAGCGAATGACGCTGATTCTTGACGGCTCAAAGGCGGACGCGGGTGCATTGGCCGGGCTGCGCCTCAAAGTGGAAAATGTTCCTGGGCGAGATTCGGCCCCGATTGGAATGGAAACTCTGGATGCGCACCTGGCTCGAACCGCGCTGGCGCCTTTACGCATCGCGACGCTGCTGAGCAGCGCGCTGGCGCTCATGGCGCTGGTACTCAGCGTTCTTGGCCTTTTGAGCGCTCAAGGGGATGCAGAGCGTCAGCGTCGACGCGAGTTGGCTCTTCGTATCGCGCTAGGCTCCCAACGCTGGCGTGTTGTCTTCCGTGTGATCAAGAGTGCCGTACAAATTGCCATCGCAGGCACCGCGATCGGCGCGCTGGTATCTCTGGCGTTCTTAAGAGTGCTGGCCACAGAGAGCGCTATCCCCAGTTCGCTGCCAATCTGGGTTTGGCTGATAGTTGCACTGCTGCCGACGTCCACAGTGATAATCGCGAGGGTGATTCCCGCAGTTCGCGCCTCCCGCGTGGACCCGCTGACGATCATGCGCGATGAACATTGAGATATCAGGTGGCTAAGCCGTGATGCTCTGACGACGATTTCCCGATGCGAAGATCAATCGTCCCGAACTTTTTTCGCTCAATCGCGTATTCTCTGCATCCCCGCGCGCGGATTCCTGCGCATAAGAGAGTAGACGCGAGAACAATGGCCCACAACTGGCAGCCGGATTTTGAACAACTTGTGGACCAGCACCAGTCCATGGTCTTCTCGATTGCCTTGCGCATGACGGGCGACCGGGGGCTGGCGGAAGAGATCGCGCAGGATGTGTTTATGGAGATGGACCGCAATCTGACCCGCCTTGAGAGCCCCGCGCATGCCTGCTTCTGGCTTCGCCGCGTGGCTGTCAACCGCTCGGCAGATGCGCTGCGGCGGCGCAAGGTCCGGGGCATCGACCTCTGGGTGGAGATGGAAGATGTGCACGGCGCCTCGCCGGAAGACCGCGGATCACCATTGAGCACGCGTCTCGAACAGTTGCTGGCAAAATTGCCGGAGGCACAACGGGCGGCACTGGTGCTTCGCTACCAGGAAGACCTGACGCCGGAGGAGATTGCGGCTACGCTGGAAGCGCCGCTGGCGACGGTGAAGAGTCACTTGCAGCGCGGCTTGAAGCTGTTGCGGGCCAAGGCACAGAGTCATTTGAAGGAGTTTGTCCGTGGCAATTGAACCGGATGACAAGTTGGAAGACGAGTTTGAACGCGAGCTGCGCCAGGCTTTTGCGCGCAGGCCCGCGCCGCCAAGCCTGAAGCGGCGGCTGATGGAGCGGGGTGTGTTGAAGATGAAACGCACGGTGCCGGTGGAGCGCTCGTTTGTAACATGGCAGCGTCTGGCGGCGTCGGTGGCCCTGACCGCGGCTTTAGCGGGCGGCGTTCAGTGGCGAATTATCGACCAGCGGCGGAAGGAAGAAGCAGCACGCGCGCAGGTTTTTCTGGCATTGCGGATTACCAGCCATGCCCTCAATCAGATGAATGCACGGCTGGCCGCGCACCACCGCGGCGGACAAGATTAGCAGTGAAAGGACCAAGGAGGAATCCCATGCAGAACCGCATTGTTCCCATCATTCTAACGGCAATCGCGCTGAGTGTGCCGGCCCTGGCACAGGGCGACCCGCTGCCTCTGGAATCGGCGCTGGAGAAGCAGCTTGCGTCACGCGCCTCCGACGTCACCGAGGTCACGCTCAGCAAGAGCATGCTGGCCTTTGCCGCAAAAATCCTGAACAGCAAACACGAAGACGATGCCGAGACGCGCAAGCTGATTGAAGGGCTGGACGGGATCTATGTCCGCGACTACGAATTCGACAAGGCGGGCGCGTTTACGGCCGAGGACGTGGATCAGTTGCGCAAGCAGTTCGAGACAGCAGAGTGGTCTTCGCTGGTGAAAGAGCGGGAGCGCAAGACCGGCGAGAGCACCGATGTGATGGTGAAGCTGGTAAACGGCGAATCGCACGGCATGTTCATTTTGGATGTGGAGCCGAAGGAACTGACGATTGTGCTGATCCTGGGCCCCATCAAGATGGACGACCTGAGTAAGCTCAAGGGCATCGGCGGCCTGAGCGCATTGGGCGACGTGGCCGACAGCGTGAAGGACAAGGAAAAGGACAAAGAGAAAACCAAGGACAAGAAAGGCGGAGACCAATGAAGCAACTCTTCCTGATTCCAATCGGATTTCTGGCGCTCGCGGTTCC
>Ga0302320_10014820_pt1 | contig 16087 bp, 13 predicted proteins | sample Bog_T0_3_FD_202130 | JGI IMG/M metagenome (GOLD analysis project Ga0302320, IMG submission 202130) | Peat permafrost microbial communities from Stordalen Mire near Abisko, Sweden - Bog_T0_3 | ecosystem: Environmental > Terrestrial > Soil > Wetlands > Peat | place: Sweden: Abisko, Stordalen Mire... | reverse complement strand
ACCGTGGTCGAGAAACGCCCTTTCGCCCTTTGGCAAACCCCGCCCGACGCCAAAGGCGAAGCCAAACTCGCGGTGGTGGAGCGTTCCGGCGGCGTCATCACCACCCAGGATGCGCAGAAATTTTCCAGCTTGCCCAAGCTGGTGGGCGCGGGCGCGCCTGAAGCGGCCGCCGAGCTGGTGGATGCGGTGATGAGCCACCGCGCCGTCTCGGCCCGTACCGCCGCCTATGAACGGGTCTCCGGGCGGCGCTGGAACCTGATCCTGAATGACGGGGTGGTGGTCAAGCTGCCGGAAAGTGGCTGGGCTAAGGAATTGGACGCGCTGGAACATCTGATCGTGGACAATGGCATCCTGGAACGCGACATCACCGAAATCGATTTGCGCTCGCCGGCGCAATATTTCTTTGTGCTCAAGAGCGGCGAGAAAAAAGACGTGGAACGGGGAAAAGAGACCTGATGGGTGAGAATCTGAAGTTGCGCGTGAACAATGAAATTCCCGCCTACCGCACCGGCCTGGTGTCGGCACTGGATGTCGGCACCTCCAAGGTCGCCTGCGTCATCGGCCGGGCCGAACATGGCACGCTCAAGGTGCTGGGCTCGGCCTTGCGCGAAAGCGCCGGCCTCAAGGCCGGCACCGTCACCAGCCTCGATCTCGCCGAGGAAACCATTCGCGACTGTGTCGCCGCCGCCGAGAATCATGCCGATGCCCGCATCCAGAATGTGCTGGTGGCGGTCAATTGCGGCAGCCCGGTTTCGGTCACCTCCCGCGCCGTGATGGCGCTGGACGGGGCGCTGGTCTCGGACGCGCATCTGCGCCAGCTGCTCGGCGACGGCCGTGCCAAATGCCGGTTGGAAGGCCATGAGATCATTCAAAGCGCTCCCACCACCTATGTGGTGGATGAGGCGCGCGGCGTGCGCAATCCTTCCGGCATGTTCTGCCAGCGCATCGGCGTCGCCATGCATGCCGTCGCCGTAAAGCCCTCGCCGCTGGCCAATCTCAAACTCGCGGTGGAGCGCTGCCACCTCAATGTGGTGGGTTCGCTGTTCGCCCCCTATGCCAGCGGGTTGGCGGTGCTCAGCGAGGACGAAAAGCAGATCGGCGCCACCGTGATCGACATGGGCGGCGGCTGCACCTCCATCGCGGTATTCCTGGAAGGCCATCTGGTGCATGCCGATGTGGTGCCGCTGGGCGGTTTCTCGATCACCCATGACATTTCCCTGGGGCTGACGGCGCCGCTCTCCGCCGCCGAACGCATCAAGACCCTGTTCGGCGCGGCGCTGGGCGACCTGGAGACCGGCGCCGACGTCATCTCGGTGCCCCAGATGGGCGAGGAAGGCGATGACAGCGGCCTGCGCGTGCCCCGCACCATGCTCACCCGCATCATCCAGGCGCGCCTGACCGAGATATTCGAGGAGGTGCAGAAGCGTCTGCAGGCCTCCGGCTATGACGCCGTGGCCGGCCGACGGGCCGTCCTCACCGGGGGCGCTTGCCAGCTCACCGGGACGCGGGAACTGGCGGCGCGCATCTTGAACAAGCAGGTCCGAATCGGACGGCCGCAGGCTTTTCCGGGCTTGGCGGCGGCTTCGGCGGGCCCCGGCTACGCCACCGCCATCGGCCTCCTGATGGCCGGGGCGTTGTTGCCGCCCGAGATTTTGAATCCTGAAATGGCCGCCTTACCCGCGGCAGGGAAGGGCAAAAGCTGGCTCTCCCGGTTGACCGGCCGGTGGCTGGAGTGATTCAACAATATAACAGCGAATCAGTTGGGCAGTTCTGGTGTGCACAAGGTGACCCAATCAAGTCACTGAGGAGAATCTAAGATGGCGATAAACCTGAAAGTACCCCCGACCAAGGAACTCCGTCCCCGCATCACGGTGCTGGGCGTGGGCGGCGCCGGCGGCAATGCCGTCAACAACATGATTGAAGCGGGCCTGGAAGGCGTGGACTTCGTGGTGGCCAACACTGATGCCCAGGCCCTCAGCCAGTCCAAGGCCGAGCGGCGCATCCAGCTTGGCGCCGCCACCACCCAGGGTCTGGGCGCCGGTGCCCAGCCGGAAGTGGGGCGCGCGGGCGCCGAGGAATCCCTGCCCGAGATCATGGAGCAGCTTTCCGGCTCGCACATGGTGTTCATCGCCGCCGGCATGGGCGGCGGCACCGGCACGGGCGCGGCCCCGGTCATCGCCCGGGCGGTGCGCGAGGCGGGCATCCTGGTGGTCGGGGTGGTCACCAAGCCGTTCGCCCTGGAAGGCGACCGCCGCATGCGGGTGGCGGAGGCCGGTATTACCGAGCTGCAGACTTTCGTGCATACCCTGATCGTCATTCCCAACCAGAATCTGTTTCGCGTCGCCAATGACCGCACCACCATGTCCCAGGCTTTCGCCATGGCGGATGAGGTGCTGCATGCCGGCGTGCGCGGCGTCACCGACCTTATTGTAATGCCGGGCCTGATCAATCTGGACTTTGCCGACATCAAGTCGGTGATCTCCGAAATGGGCAAGGCGGTAATGGGCACCGGCGAAGCCGAAGGCGAGGACCGCGCCGCCCGGGCTGCCGACATGGCGATTTCCAATCCACTGCTCGACGATGTCAGCATGAAGGGCGCCAAGGGGGTCCTGATCAACATCACCGGCGGACCGGACCTGATGCTGTTCGAGGTCGAACAGGCCGCCAACCGCATCCGCGCCGAAGTCGACCCCGACGCCAATATCATCTTCGGCAACACCATCCTGGACGAGATGGAAGGCCGTATCCGCGTTTCCGTTGTCGCCACCGGCATAGACGCCGAACATATGAAGATGACGAAAATCACGCCCATCCGGCCCCATATCAAGCCGCCCGTGTTCACGGTGGAATCGCCCCGGCCGGTGGCTGCCGCCAATCCGGTGCGCGATCAGATGGCCCAGCTGGTGAGCGAGCTGAATGCGCCGCCCGCCGCCACGACCAGCGTGGAAGCCGATGAGGCTTATATTCTGGGCGGTGATGATGCCCCGGCTATTGCGGACTCTTATCCCGCCACCGAGACGGTGCGGTCCACCGCCCAGATGCCGCTGGCGCCGCAAAAGCGCGCCGAAGCGGAAAAGAAAGGCTGGGGCTTTTTCGGCCGCAAGAAGAACCCGGCGCCCGACCTGCGCGCCGAACCGGTCATGCCGCGACCGGCGCCGCGTCCGGCGGCGGCACCGGCGGAAGGACAAGCTGCGCCGCCGTCCGGCGAGGATCTCTTCCCCGAGCATAGCCGTGACGAGCAGTTTGAAATACCAGCTTTTCTGCGCCGTCAGTCCAACTGACGGGCGACGTATAACCAGTCATGAGAAAGGGCGGCATCAGCCGCCCTTTTTTGTTTATAAAGTCCACATGATCGCCCGTCAGACCATCGGAAGCCCGATCACAGCCACCGGCGTTGCCCTGCATGCCGGGGTCAGCGTGACCATGACCTTGGCGCCGGCGCCCCCGGGACAAGGGGTGCTGTTCGTGCGCCGCGATCTGGGCGGCCGGACGATGCCCGCGCGCTATGACCTGGTGGGTGAAACACGGCTGGGCACGGTTCTGGAAAAAGACGGTGTCCGCATCGGCGTGGTTGAGCATCTGATGGCGGCGGTTGCCGGTGCGGGCGTCGATGACCTTACCGTGAGTTTGGATGGCCCGGAACCGCCCATCCTGGATGGCGATGCCCTGTCTTATCTTTTGCTGATTCAAAAAGCCGGGCGCAAAAGCCAGAATGTCCCGCGCGAAGCCATCGAGGTTCTCAAGCCGGTCAGCGTCAGCCAGAAGGATGCCAGCGCCAGTCTCACTCCTGCGCCCGGGACCGCTTACGAATTCGAGATCGAATTTCCCACCGCCGCCATCGGGCGCCAGACATTCGCGCTGGATTTTTCGCCCGCCAGTTTTGCCGAGCTCATCGCGCCCGCGCGCACCTTTGGCTTTCTCAAGGAACTGGAAAGCCTTCATGCGATGAACCTGGCGCGGGGCGCCTCGCTGGAAAATACCCTGGCGCTGGACGAGGCCGGACTGGTGAATCCGGGCCTGTTGCGCTTCCCCGATGAATTTGTCCGCCACAAAATTTTGGACGCCATCGGCGACATGGCGCTGGCGGGGGCGCCGCTGCTGGCCCGGTTCCAGGGTGTCCGTTCCGGCCATACCCTCAACAATGCCCTGCTGCGGGCCTTGTTCGCCGATCCCGGCGCCTTTCGCCGCGTCCCCTTTCCAGACTAGCGGCTCTTTCCAAGCCCGGCGGCCTCCATGCTATAATGTCTCCTGAAACATGGACGGCCGCGCCCGGAAATGGCATAAGAGCCTGTCCTGAATAGCAAAAATGGAAGATTGGTAATGCCTGTGCCCGGCGGAAAATTCCGCGCTTTTCTGATGGTTTCGGTTGCTGCCCTGATGCTTTGCGGCTGCAGCCTGTTCGACAGCGACGACGCCACCAACGACCTGAACAAGGACGCCGCGCAGTATCAGGAGCGGCCGATAGACCAGATCTATGACAATGCCTGGAAGCAGATCAACAAGGGCAATTGGGAGCTGGCCGCGGCCCAGTTCAACGAAGTGGACCGCCAGCATCCCTATTCGGTCTGGGCCCGCAGAGCCCAGTTGATGAGCGCTTTCTGCTATTACCAGGCCAACAAATATGACGATGCGGTTTCCACCGCCGACCAGTATATCTCGCTGCATCCCGGCAGCCAGGAAGTCGCCTATGCCTTTTATCTGAAGGCAATCTCGCTCTATGAGCAGATCGTCGATGTCGGCCGCGACCAGTCCAAGACGCAAGGCGCCCTGGTGGCGCTGCAGGACGTGGTGCAGCGTTTCCCCGACACCGAATATGCCCGCGACGCGACCCTGAAGATTGACCTCACCGAGGATCATCTCGCCGGCAAGGAAATGGAGGTCGGGCGCTATTATCTCGACCGGGGCGACTATATCGGCGCTGTCAACCGTTTCCGCGTCGTGGTGGACCAGTATCAGACCACACCCCAGATCGCGGAAGCTCTGGAGCGGCTGACCGAGTCTTATTATTCTCTGGGACTGGACAGCGAGGCGCAGACCGCCGCCGCCGTGCTGGGCGCCAATTATCCCGGCACGGTGTGGTACCAGGATTCCTATAACATCCTGAAAGGGCGCAATCTCACGCCCTTGGCGAACCAGCAGTCCTGGATCTATAAAGCCTTCCACAAAATGCTTTAGGGGCGCTGGGCTTTTGCGTCCTGAGTGTGTCGTATGCTGAGCCGCTTCGTTGCCTACTTTGTCGCTAGGCAACGGCCGCAAAATCCCTGGCGCCCAATGAATCAATCCAAATTCCGCGCCCCGCATCCGAATCACTTGCGGATTTTGTTCGCATTTTGTCCGGAAAAGTGGTCACACTTTTGGCGAATAAGAGGGCGTGATGCTCGCCGCACTGACCGTCCGTGACATTGTGCTGATCGAACAGGCCGCGCTGGAATTCGCGCCGGGCCTGAATGTCCTGACCGGCGAGACCGGCGCGGGCAAATCCATCCTGCTGGACTCTTTGGGTCTTGCGATTGGTGGACGCGGCCGGGCAGGGGTGCGGCCGGGCGCGGCGCAAGGCAGCGCCACGGCGGTGTTTGATCCGTCACCGAACCATGCTTCGCGCGCGCTGCTTGCCGAACAAGCCATGACGGCAGATGGCGAAATCGTGCTGCGCCGGAGTTTGGCGGCCGACGGAAAATCCCGCGCCTTCATCAATGATGAAGCGGTGGGCGTTGGCCTGCTGAAAGAGCTGGGCGGCTTGCTGCTCGAAATCCATGGCCAGAGCGATGATCGCGGCTTGTTCGATGTCGCCACCCATCGCGGCCTCCTGGATTCCTTTGGCGGACTGGAAGAGCAGAGCCGCATTGTTGCGGGGCTCCACGCCGCCTGGGCCGGCGCTGCCCAGTCTCTGGCGGAGCTGAGGGCCCGCGCCGCGGAAGCGCAGCGCAATGCCGATTTTGTCCGCGCCGCCGCCGCCGAACTTTCCGATTTCGCGCCATTGGCGGGCGAAGAAGAAAAGCTGGCGGGCGAGCGAGCCCTGATGATGAACGCCTCGCGCATCGCCGAGGATTTGAGCGCGGCCAGCGAAGCCTTGTCGGGGGAGCGCGGCGCGGAAGCGGCGCTGGCGGTCGCGCTGAAAAAATTGTCCCGCCTGCAGGAAGAAGCGCGCAAGCGCGTCGCCGGGGCGGAGACGGCGCTGGAACAGGCCTTTGCCCTGACCGAGGAAGCGCGGCGGGAACTGGACGGGCTATTGTCCAGCCTCGACACCGACACCGCCGCGCTGGAAAAAAAGGAAGAGCGTCTGTTCGCGCTCCGGGCGCTGGCGCGCAAATACGCCACGACACCTGACGGTCTTCCGGGGGTGCTGGCGGATTTCCTGGCCCAGCGCGAGGCGCTGGACGGCAGCGGCACCTCGATGAAAGACGCAAAGGTCTCGGTCGCCGCCGCCCGCGCCGCTTTTGTTACCGCGGCGCAGAAACTCTCCAAGGCCCGCGCCGCTGCCGCCAAAAAACTGGAAGAGGCGGTGGCCGGTGAACTCACCCCGCTCAAGCTGGGTCACGCCAAATTCCGCGTCGCGTTGACGCCGGACGAAGAAGGCGGGCCGTTTGGCTTGGAACGCATCGCCTTTGAGGTCGCCACCGTGGAAGGCGCGGCCTTCGGCAGCCTGGCCAAGATCGCTTCGGGTGGCGAGCTGGCGCGTTTCTCCCTGGCTCTGAAAGTGGCGCTGGCGCAAGTGTCGTCGCCCGCCGCCCTGGTGTTCGACGAGGTGGATCGCGGCGTCGGCGGCGCGGTGGCCGACGCGGTGGGCGAGCGGCTGCAGCGCCTGGCGCAAACCACGCAGGTTTTGCTTGTCACCCATTCGCCCCAGGTTGCGGCCCGCGCCGCCCGCCATTTCCGCATTTCCCGCGTCGGCGACAAGACCCGCATCGTGCTGTTGGAAGACGAGGCGCGGCTGGAGGAAATCGCCCGCATGCTGTCGGGCGCCAATGTCACCGACGAAGCCCGCGCCGCTGCCAAGAGGTTGGTCGCCGAAGCACACGCCCCCGCAAAGAAGAGCCGCAAAAGGGCATGAGCGAGGAGCGGTTCATCGAAGATGAACGAAATGGCCCGGTGGGCCATTTCGAGCAACGAGCGCCGCGAGCTTGGGCGAGCGGCCGCGGAAAATCGTAATGAAGCCGGTCGATAAACTCACTTCCGCCGAGGCGGAAAAGGAACTGGACAAGCTCGCGCGCGAAATCGCCGAACATGACCGGCGCTACCACGCCGAAGACGCCCCCACCATTTCCGATGCCGATTACGATGCGCTGCGCCGCCGCAATGGCGAGATCGAGGCGCGGTTTCCGCTGCTGGTGCGCCCCGACAGCCCCAGCCAGCGCGTCGGCGCCAAAGCCAGCGCCCGCTTCGCCAAGGTGGTGCATTCCAAACCCATGCTGTCGCTGGATAACGCCTTCAGCGACGAAGACGTGGCGGATTTTATGGGCCGGGTGCGGCGCTTCCTGGGTCTGAAGGAGGAGGAAGAAGTCGCCGTTACCGCTGAACCCAAGATTGACGGGCTTTCCGCCTCGCTGCGTTATGAAAAAGGCGTGCTGGTGCAGGGCGCCACCCGCGGCGACGGCGCCGAAGGCGAGGACATCACCGCCAATCTGCGCACCATTTCCGACATTCCGCTGCGGCTGAAAGGCAAGCCGCCAGCCATCCTGGAAGTGCGCGGCGAAGTTTACATGACCCATAAGGGCTTTGCCGCCCTCAACAAGGCCCAGGAAAAGGACGGCAAGCCGACTTACGCCAATCCGCGCAATTCCGCCGCCGGTTCGGTGCGCCAGCTCGATCCCGCCATCACCGCCGGACGCAGCCTGAATTTCTTCGCCTATACCTGGGGCGAGATTTCGGAGTTGCTGGCCAAGACGCAGATGGGAATGCTGGAAAAATTCACCGATTACGGCTTTGTCGTAAATCCGCTGGTCCGCCGCTGCCAGACGCTGGACCAGATGCTGAAATTCTACCGCGACATTGAAGGCAAGCGCGCCCGGCTCGGCTATGACATTGACGGCGTGGTCTACAAGGTGGACCGGCTCGATCTTCAGGAAAGGCTGGGCTTTGTTTCGCGCTCGCCGCGCTGGGCGATTGCCCACAAATTCCCCGCCGAACAGGCCGAGACCGTGCTGGAGGATATCGAGATCCAGGTCGGCCGCACCGGCAAGCTGGCGCCGGTGGCGCGGCTGAAGCCGGTCACGGTGGGCGGCGTGGTGGTGCGCAACGCCACCCTGCACAATGAAGACGAAATCGCCCGCAAGGATGTGCGGATCGGCGACACGGTGGTGATCCAGCGCGCTGGCGACGTCATCCCCCAGATCGTCAGGGTGCTGGACGACAAGCGGCCGAAAAACGCCAAGCTCTACAAATTTCCCACAAAGTGCCCCGTCTGCGGCAGCCATGCGGTGCGCGAAGTGGACGAGAAGACCGGCAAACAGGATGTCGACCGGCGCTGCACCGGCGGCCTGATCTGTGACGCCCAGACGGTGGAGCGGCTGAAGTATTTCGTCGCCCGCGACGGTTTCGACATTGAGGGTTTGGGCGGCACCATGATCGAGCTGTTCCACGAAAAGGGCCTGCTCAAGGAACCTGCCGATATTTTTGCGCTTACGGAAAAACCGGAAAAAGTGAGCAAGGTGCTGGCGGAGCACCGCGCCGCCCTGTCCGAGGAACGCCGCGCCGCCGAAGGCAAAGACCCGGTGAAGGCAAAAGCCAAGAAGGAAGAGCGCGAAGACAAGGTGGTGGAAAATCTGATGGCCGCCATCGAGGCAAGGCGCAACATCGGCCTCGACCGTCTTATCAACGCCCTGGGCATCCGCCATGTCGGCGAAACCACCGCCCGATTGATCGCGCGGCATTACCGAACCATCACGGCCTTTTTGAAGGGCATGGAAAGCGGCGATGCTCGCGCCGAGCTGGAAAGCCTGGACGGCATTGGCGGGGTGGTGGCGGAAGCGATCTGCGATTTCTTCGGCGAACCGCACAATGTCAAGGCGCTGCACCGGCTGCTGGCATGGCTTGACGTGACCCCCATGGCGGCGCCGGCCAAAAGCTCGCCGGTGTTGGGCAAAACCGTGGTCTTCACCGGCACGCTGGAAAAGATGACGCGGGCTGAAGCCAAGGCGCGGGCCGAAAGCCTGGGCGCGAAAGTTTCCGGCTCCGTCTCCGCCAAGACCGATATCGTGGTCGCGGGGCCGGGTGCGGGTTCAAAGCTGAAAGAAGCGCAGAAGCATGGCGTTCAGGTGATGGATGAAGATGCTTGGTTGAAGTTGATCGGTTGATCCTCACCCTTCGACAAGCTCAGGGTGAGGATGCGGCTAAAGCACAAAGCTGATGCCGTAATTGGCCGCGATGATGGAGGCCGCATATATTGCGGCGCAGATGATCGCCGCAATCCCAAACCAAAGCGTAATTTTTCGTGCCGCCATGCTGAATCCACTGTCCTCATGCTGAGCCTGTCGAAGCATGAGAGCGCCGATTAAATCGCTCGCGTCACCCGCTCCAGCCAAACCAGCGCCTCATCCTCCACCAGATGATGCAGCGTTTCGCGCACCCGGGCATGATAGGCGTTGAGCCAGGCGCGCTCGCCTTCGGTCAAAAGGCTGACATTGACCAGATTCACGTCGATCGGCACCAGGGTGATGGTTTCCAGCCCCATCATTTTGCGCTCGCCGCCTTCAATTTCTTCGTAATCCGTCACCACCACCAGATTCTCGATGCGGATGCCGAAGGCGCCCGCCTTGTAGAAACCGGGCTCGTTGGAACAGATCATGCCGGGCATCAATTTCTGGGTGATCGGCCGCTTGGAGATGTTCTGCGGCCCTTCATGGACGGAAAGGTACGAGCCGACGCCATGGCCGGTACCGTGGTCATAATCCAGTCCCACATCCCATAATGGCCGCCGCGCGAAACTGTCGAGCTGCATGCCGATGGTGCCTTCGGGAAAGCGCGCCGTCGCCAGTGCGATATGGCCTTTGAGCACGCGGGTGAAACGGTCCTTCATTTCTGCCGTCGGCGTGCCCACCATCACGGTGCGGGTGACATCGGTGGTGCCGTCGGGATATTGCGCCCCGGAATCGATCAGGAACATTTCATTCCGGCCGATCACCCGGTTGGTGGAACGGGTGACGCGGTAATGCACGATGGCGCCATTGCTGCCGGCGCCGGAAATGGAATCGAAGGACAGGTCCGACAGGCAGCCGGTGGCACGGCGGAAGCCTTCCAGCGCCTCGGCGGCGTCAATTTCGGTGAGGTCGCCGCCAGCAGCGGCATCGCCGAACCAGGCCAGGAACTTGACCATGGCGGCGCCATCGCGGATATGGGCTTTGCGCATGCCTTCAATCTCAAGCGGGTTCTTGCAGGCCTTGGGCAACTGGCAGGGATCGGGCTGGTGCCTGATGGTGGCGCCGGCACGATGCAGCCGGTCCAGCATCGCCGCCGCTGCCGTGGCGGGATCGGCGGCGATTGTCTTGCCTTTCAGTCCATCCAGCGCGCCAGTGAATGTGTCCGGCGCATGAAGGCGCACGCCATTGCCCAGATGCTCCAGCAATTCGGGACTGCGTTTTTTCTCGTCCAGGAACAGGTCCACGGTGCCGTCGGCATTGAGGATCGAAAAGGCCAGGGCGAAAGGCGTGTGCGGCACGTCATGGCCGCGCATATTGAGCAGCCAGCACACCGAATCCGCCAAGGTGATGACCGCCGCATCGGCGCCGGATTTCTTCAGACCTTCCGCAAGCCGGGCGCGCTTGGCCTCACTGGTTTCACCGGCTAGGTTGAAAGGATGGGGCACGGCGTTTGCCATTGGCGGCGGCGGCTGGTCCGGCCAAATGGCGTCGATCGGATTGCTGTCAACGGCCACCAGCGTGCTGCCCGCCCGCTCCGCAGCCGCGCGCAGCCCCGCCACGGCATTGGCGGTGGAAAGCCAGGGGTCATAGCCCAGCTTGGCGCTGCGCGGCAGGTGATCGGCAATCCAGCCTTGTGGCCCTTCCGCCACCAGATCGCGCGGCTCGAACAGCTTGGTGTCGGTTTGCTTGCGCACCTGCAGCGTGTAGCGGCCATCGGCGAAAACCACCGCCTTGTCCATCAGCACCACCGCCGCGCCGGCCGAGCCGGTGAAGGCGGTCAGCCAGGCCAGCCGCTCGGCGCGGGCCGGCAGATATTCGCTCTGATGTTCGTCGGAATGGGGAATGACAAAGCCGTCCAGCCCGCGCTTCCGTAATTCTTCGCGCAGGGCTTTGAGGCGCGGGGCGCAGTGCGCTGCGTCGCTGACATCGTCATAAGTCTGGAAGGGGCCATTTTTGTCCATGCCGGCAGATTAGCGGCTTGGCTTGTGCAAAACCAGCGCGCTCCAGGGCCCGTCGCGCCAGCTCCGCACAAAGCGCAGGGAAGCGTAGAAGGACAAGAGCATCTTTTCCTGATTGTGCAGCAGGCCCGACAGAACCAGCGTTCCGCGGGGGGCCAGCGCCGCAACGATGCCCGGCGCCAGCCGTGTCAGCGGCCCGGCCAGGATATTGGCGATAATCAGGTCATAGGGCCGCCCCGCATCCAGCAGGGGATGGGTGACGCCATCGGCCGTCACGGCACGGACCAGATTCGCCACGCCGTTGCCGCGGACATTTTCAAGGGTCACTTCGACGGCAATGGGATCAATGTCCGAGGCGATCACTGGCCGCTTCCACAGCTTGGCGGCGCCGATGGCGAGAAGCCCGGTGCCGCAGCCCAGATCGAGCGCGTGGGAAAAGCGCTGCCGCTTTGCCAAGTCGCTCAGCACCGCCAAACAGAGCGCAGTGGTCTCGTGATGGCCGGTGCCGAAAGCCATGCCGGCCTCGATCCGCATCGGGATCACACCATGCGGCACCTGACCGGCATCATGGGCGCCATAGACGAAAAAACGCCCGGCCCGCACCGGCGGCAGACCTTCCTGCGACAGCCTGATCCAGTCCTGGTCGGGCAGGGGGGCGACGGTCACCGCCTGTCCCGCCAGTTTGCTGAGCCAGCCGGCATCGGGTTCTTCTGTGTACAGAGCTTCCACCACGGCGCCCGGCCCGAACGGCTCCTCCACGATCAGCACCGCTTGGGGCTCCGAGGCCAGTTCCAGCAGCGCGGCCATGTCCGGCGCCCGCGTCTTTTCCAGCGCGACGGAGGCTTTCCAGAGGGGCGGATTGAACATGAAAGGGCCGGTGGGGTCTGTCGCGCTGCCCTATGCCCTGCTAGGCTGGACCCGTCAACGACAAGAACTTTGGGGGGAATGCTGATGAAACGGATCGTCTTTGCCGCCGCGCTTATCCTTGCGGCTTTTCCGGCCCTGGCCCAGACCGCCGAACCCGCCCTGATCGTCCATAGCGACGAGATCCAGAAGCTGATCGCCACCGCCAAGGCGATGCCGGCCCAGCCGGTGGTGCGGTTGCCGATCATGAAACTGGCGCCCTATATCGCCAATCTGGAATATCGCGCCGGCACGGGCCCGGCTCTGGTACACCCGGCCGAAGCCGAGCTGATGTTCGTGATTGACGGTTCCGGGACCCTGACCACCGGCGGCGCACTGGTCACCGCGGCAGCGCCGGCCGGCGCCGCCGCTCCCAGCGACCCCAATAACATAGCCGGCACCGATATTACCGGCGGCACCGCCGTCCATCTCGCCAAGGGCGACGTCACCATCGTTCCCGAAGGCACGCCGCATTTGGTGGTGCCCGACGCGGCCGCTCCGCTGGTGCTGATGACCCTGCATGTGCGGCGCAGTGGCGCCACCGCGCCTGTCGCGGGTCGCGGCCCCGTCACACCCCGTCTCTTCACCAGCGCGGCCGAGATCGACGCCATGATCGCGCGCGCCAAGGCAAATCTGCCCGCCGCCCTGGCCGCCGGCCGCTTGTTCTCCGGTGAAGCCATTCTGGAACTGCCGCCCTATCGCGTCGGGCTGGAATACCGCTCCTCCAAGGGCACGCCATCGGTGCACAAGACCGATGCGGAAATCATGTGGGTGCTGGAAGGGTCGGGCACCATGAACACCGACGGGGCCCTGGTGAACCCGCATGACACCAATCCCGCCAATACGGAAGGCGATGCTGTCGGCAACCCCCGCGTCAATCACCTGAGCAAGGGTGATTTCGTCTTCATCCCGCAGAATGGGCCGCACCAGAGCTTCACCGACGGCGTCTTTGTGCTGGCGACGCTGCATGTGCCGCGCCCGGTCCCGGCAGCGAAATAGCAAACTTTCACGCCCGCGCCACGAACTGGTCGATGACGCGTTTCTCGCCAGCCTTGTCGAACGCCACTGTCAGCTTGTTGCCTTCGACAAAGCTGACACGGCCATAGCCGAATTTCTGGTGGAACACCCGGTCGCCGCGGGCATATTGCGAGGCGCCGGGGTCGGAGGTCTGCACGCTCCAGGCCTGGGCCTCGATCAATGGTGGCCGCGCCCGGACCCCGTTTGACGCGGCACGATTGGCCTGGGCCCGTTTCCAGCCCGGGGAATCATAAGTGCTGGCGAAGGACGCCACCCCCGCATTGTCGCGAAATCCGGTGGCGCCCCCGTAAAAGCCTTCATCCATCACGGTATCGACATGCTCTTCGGGAATGTCCTTGAGGAAACGGGAGGGCAGGGCGCTTTGCCAACTGCCATGCACCCGCCGGTTGGCGGCGAAAGACAGACGGATGCGCCGGCGCGCCCGTGTCAGCCCGACATAGGCCAGGCGGCGTTCTTCCTCCAGCCCCGCAAGCCCATTCTCATCCATGGTGCGCTGGGACGGGAACAAGCCTTCCTCCCAGCCGGGCAGGAAGACGGTGTCGAATTCCAGGCCCTTGGCGGCATGCAGGGTCATCAGATTGATACGGTCGCCGCTTTCATCCTGGGCGATTTCCATCACCAGCGAGACATGTTCCAGGAAGGCGGCGAGCGAGTCAAAACTTTCCATCGAGCGGACGAATTCCTTGAGATTGTCGAGACGTCCTGGCGCTTCCGCCGATTTGTCGGCCTTGAGCATGTCGGTATAGCCGCTTTCATCCAGAACCATCTCGGCCAGTTCGGTATGGGGCAGCACCCGCGCCGTTTCGCTCCAGCGCGCGAAATTCGCGGAGAGTTCGGTCAGCGCCTTGCGCGCCTTGGGCGGCAGTTCATCCGTATCGGCAATTTCCCGCGCCGCTGCCAGCAGCGGGATCTGCCGCACCCGGGCGAAGGCATGCAACGACGCCACGCTGGCATCGCCGATGCCGCGCTTGGGTTTGTTGACGATGCGCTCGAACGCCAGATCGTCATCGCCCTGGGCAATCAGGCGGAGGTAGGCCATGGCATCGCGCACTTCCGCCCGTTCATAGAAACGCGGGCCGCCGATGACGCGATAGGGCAGGCCCAGTGAAATAAAACGGTCTTCGAATTCGCGCATCTGGAACGAGGCCCGCACCAGAATGGCCATCTGGCTGAAGGCATTGCCCTGGCGGTGCAGATCTTCGGCCTCGGCGGCGACGTTGCGGGCTTCTTCCTCGGCGTCCCACACGCCTTGGACCTTGATCTTCTCGCCGGGGTCACCCTCCGTCCACAGCGTCTTGCCCAGCCGCCCCTTGTTGGCGGCGATCAGGCCGGAAGCCGCGCCCAATATCACCGGGGTAGAGCGGTAATTGTGCTCCAGCCTGATGACCTTGGCGCCGGGAAAATCGCGCTCAAAGCGCAGGATGTTTTCCACCTCGGCGCCGCGCCAGCCATAAATGCTCTGGTCGTCATCGCCGACGACGCAGACATTGCCGCTCTTGGTCGCCAGCAGCTTGAGCCAGAGATACTGAACGACATTGGTGTCCTGGTACTCGTCCACCAGAATGTAGCGGAATCGTTCGCGGTACTCGGCCAAGATGTCGGGCTGGGTGCGCAGGATATGCAAAGTCTCCAGCAGCAGGTCGCCGAAATCGGCGGCGTTCAGTGCCTTCAGCCGTTCCTGATACTGGCGGTAGAGCGACTTGCCCTTGCCGAAAGCATAACCCTGCGCCTCGCCCTCGGAAACATCTTCCGGCCGCTGGCCCTTGTTCTTCCAGCCGTCAATCATCGAAGCGAGGGTGCGGGCGGGCCAGCGTTTCTCGTCGATGTTTTCGGCCTCGATCAACTGCTTCATCAGCCGGAGCTGGTCGTCCGTATCCAGGATGGTGAAATTGGATTTGAGCCCCGCCAGCTCGGCATTCCGGCGCAGCATCTTGGCGCCGATGCTGTGGAAAGTGCCCAGCCACTGCATGCCTTCGACCACGCCGCCGATCAGGGCGCCGATGCGCTCCTTCATTTCGCGCGCCGCCTTGTTGGTGAAGGTGACACACAGCATCTGGCCGGGCCAGGCGCGGCGCGTGGCCAGGATATGGGCCAGCCGCGTGGTCAGAACGCGGGTTTTGCCGGTGCCCGCCCCCGCCAGAACCAGCACCGGGCCGTCCACCGCCTCGACCGCTTCGCGCTGTTCCTTGTTCAGGCCGGCGAGATAGGGTGGGTCGCGCGGCACCTGCGCGCTTGAAGTCTCTTCAAACGCCGAATCCAAGGGATCGGAATAGCGGTCATCGTAACCGCTCATGGGGTGAAAGCTGATTCAGGGGGCATGGGAACGATTATAGAACGCAGCAGCCCGATTTCCCAACTATTTGTGGGGTTCCAGTTTATGGGCTGCCAGATCGCGGGCGGCCTTTTCCGTGCGGGCTTCCGCCAGCTTTTTCACCGGCTTGGCGATGCCATGCGCCGCGCGGTTGGCGTCCGCCGCCTTGGACTTTTCCGCTTTGGCCTTGGCCTTGCGGGCGCGGCGCAGATTGATCAGGTCAGCCATGCCGCAAAGCTAGATATTCGTGCGCTGCACGGCAAGCGCATGCAGGCGCAGGGCACTGGCCAGTGGGCGAGGGCCACGAGACAAGTCGATGCGGGCGACGAGCGCGGCCAGGCTCTGGCCGGTGGCTTTCACTTCGTTGTCCAGCACCGCCCAGAATTCCTCCTCCAGCGCCACCGAGGTGCGGTGGCCGGAGAGCGAGAAAGAGCGTTTTTTCAGCATCCACCCAGCCGCTTGGAATAATAGAAATTGGTATGACCCCGGGGAAAATCGGGCAGTTGCCCGAAGCGGCTATA
>Ga0302320_10014819_pt1 | contig 16091 bp, 21 predicted proteins | sample Bog_T0_3_FD_202130 | JGI IMG/M metagenome (GOLD analysis project Ga0302320, IMG submission 202130) | Peat permafrost microbial communities from Stordalen Mire near Abisko, Sweden - Bog_T0_3 | ecosystem: Environmental > Terrestrial > Soil > Wetlands > Peat | place: Sweden: Abisko, Stordalen Mire... | reverse complement strand
TGATGATCCATATTTTTAATTATGATTAATAACTTAAAAATAAAACGAAATTTAATCACATATAAATCAAATTTTCTATTAATATTAATCCTATACTGTTCCAATTCTTAATTCTCCACAACTTCTTTTATCAATTCCCCCTTCTTTTCAACTGGAATTGAAAAACTTGAAACTTATAGAATTTTCATTCATAGTTTTTTTATCAGTTCCCTTAGGATCAACCACGGCTAAATTTTGGTATTTTCTCTTGAGGATGGATTCTATTAGCGTGGATTTCATAGTTTCTTGTAAAGCTCAGGATATTCGTATTATTTTTCATCCTTTTATCCATTTTTAAGAAAATTTATTTTCTTCTAAGTAATTTTCATTTTTTAATAATAAACATTCGAAATTTTCATTACATTTTAAAGAAACATTTTCTTCGATTTTTGTTTCAATAAAAAAAATATCCAAATGAAAAAAATCCGAATATTTGCCACAAATCTCTTTTATTTCAGTCTGACGTAGTATAGCCATTCTCTAAAGTCTTCATCCAAATCCTTTTTCTAGACATCAAAAGACCGTGATTTTTCGAATAAAATCGAAGGAATTATCATTAAATCGCGAAATAACAGCCCAACTCAATGAAAATCTCGCAAATGTCCTTCAAACAGCGGGAATTCCTTTAGCTTTCACATGCAACAATAATTGTGAATGTGGAACATGTGTCATTCGTTTTTCAACACGGAAGGATTTCATGGAGTTTTTGATTTTACAACCATTGAACACCGATGAAGCAATTGTTCTAAGAGAAAACGGAAATAGAAATTTGTATTTTCTATGTTTTTTGCATTGAATTTTATGGTTTTTTAAAAAAGCTCACGACTCAGTTGTCAGTTAAGAGTCACCAAGGAGTTCGCTGACAAAACCATAATAATTTAAAAATTGATTTAATATTTTATTTCCCAAAATATGTATAATTATCCCTCATATTCCAGTTCATATGGCTCCTCCAACCCCCAAAACTTCGGTTCATAAAACAGTTTTTCTCGAAATAAACTTTCATTTAAGTCCTCCCAGTTCGTCAGGAAATCATAAAATATGAAAATAACCGTCCAAATTATTTATCCAATGATCCAATTGATCTCAATCGTAAATATTCTGATAATTTCGTGGTTCATTTCGAAGACTCGGATTCCGAAAATAATCAATATCAACCGATTGAAAAATCTCAACCAAATCAAGAAATGCTCATTGTTGACACTTATCATAACGCTAACAACAGCAACTATCAAAATCCAAATTATAATGGCAACCAAAATGACAACTTGAGGAAAAGCCAGGATGGCTTAAAAGTCAGCAAAATCAGAGAATTCGAAAATGTAAAAGAAGAGGAGGAGCATTTCGATCAATCGAATCATTCTGACACTTATCGAAGCAATCGTGAGGAAAAGGAAGTGAGAAGCAAACCACAAGAGGTCAATTATAATCAAAATTTGACATTTCAAGTGCCTGAAATTGCGGATGAATGCGTAAGGACAAGCCGATTGCCTGAGGATGTTCAGGAAGCAGCCAAGGCTTTCTTAAGAGTTCTTAGGAATAAGTTAAGTCATGATAATTCGAAGGGTGTACTTGAGATTTTCACGATAGTCAAAGTATTTGAGTTTTTAAAGGATTTTTTTTAATTTCAGGGTAGATGGCCAGGTATGAAGGAATTGAGAAATTTGAGGAGATGACGAAAAACATGACTAATCTTAAAGTGTTTTTGGCGGGGTTGAATAAACTAAAGAATTTCATGAATGAAAAGGAAGAGTTTGTGAATCAGATAAATGAAAATATAGCCCAAGCGTAACAAAAGAGATGTTTTTATTTGGAAAATTAAAGAATTTTTTCAGAGAATGTCAGGATTTCCTACAAAGCATCTTGAATTTTATTCAAGATAACATGAAAAGCGGGGCTTTTCAAGCTGGAGACAAATCAGTTTTGGATGAAATTACAGAGTATTTTTTATTTGAAAATATTGAGAATATCATATTTTGAAGACTTTTAGTTCAATATGATTTGAAAAGTCAAGGAGCTGAAAAATGTCAGGAGCTCATTAAAAATTTAAGAGTGATGCTGGAAGAGACATTGGATGTGATTTTAGAAAATGAGAAGTAATTTTTTATTTAAAATTTTATATATTATTTGACCACATAAAGAAAACATTCTGGACATAAACATCAAAAAGAACATCATTTTCAAGAATTGGAAGAAGAATATCTAGCAAAAATTAGGAAATTGGAGGATCAAAAGTTTCATTTAGAAAATAAAGTAGAAAAATTTTGAGAAATAATGAAAATTTGTCTTAGTTGAAAGGATTGGAAAAACAAAAACAAGAGGGAAACATGAAAATATCCATAAAAATCTCTCCGAATGATATCATGGTATTTATGAATTTCATTATTATGAGGATTTAATTTTTTTATTTTGAAAGAAAATTAAAGAAGAAGGAAGAATTTTAAGGTGAGGAATTTATTGAAATTTTCATATTTTTCTTAATATAGGGAGGAGCACAATAAATTAGACGCGGCGATTAGTGAGAAATCCCAAAGAGAAATAAGTTTAAAAACCGAAATTCAGGTGGACATTTTAAATAATTTTTTTTTGGTGATTTCTTCAATTTTTTTTTAATTTTATAAAAAAGCGTGTCAAACAAGTAATCGAAGCGAAACAAAAAGGAGGATGCCTTTTGATATAAGTACATTAATTTTCGAATTTCTAAATGTAAAAATTATAAAATAAAAAAAAATGTTTCTTAATAAAAAAACTAAAAAAATATTGATTGTTCATTTTAGAATGTTAATTTTTACTTCCATTGGATTATGGCTAACCTATTAATAATTATTATACAATATTATAAACAAAGAATATGAAAAATAGTTAAAATTTATAAGAGAAGAAACAAAAAATTTCTTGATATCATACTTTTCTTCAAAGCTTTTCCTCAAAACTCTTTAATTCGTCGCTATCATATTAACAAAAAATTCAATAAATCTTCATAAAATCTTACTTATAGGCTCAATCTGAGGCTCTTCATTTTTCTTTTCTTCTTCACCAGGACCCACTGATGAAATTATCGTTTGTTGTGGTTTTTCCTCCTTTTTCAAGAAATTCAATAATTTAATATCCGCAAATTCCAAAATGAATTCATGGTCATTCAAATAGGCCTAATAATCTCATTTTATTAATACAAAAATTATTTTTTGTTACTTTTTCCGCAGATTCAAAACTTGCAAATCTCACATGTGCTTTGCTTTCTTTTTTGAGGATTTTCATATTTTCAATTTTTCCATAAACCTTCACAAAATATAAAAATTATTAAATAAAACCCAAAATAACCTCCAATTTTGCTTGCAAAACACTATAATTGAGCATGCTTTCAGATAAATTGTTAATTATTAAGGTGAAATCAAAGCTTGGATCCAGATTTTCTTTTTCAAAGAGCTCCTTGATTGTCTCATCAAAGCTTCCCTTCTCAATTTCATCTTTGTGGGTCTTTATTTTATTAATTTCGCTGATCAATTCGTTTTTCAAATCAATTTTTTCGATGCGGTTTTTTAAATACAATAAAAATTTCAATTTATTGGCTAATTTTTTTTTAATCATGTCCTTCAATCCTTCCTTTTCTTTCTTATTCTTGATTTCCTGGAATTTGCTGAATTTCCCAGCTAATAAACTATTTTCTGGTTTCATCTTCTTCAGGTCTTTTTTTTCTTGAACTAAGGTTTCTTTATTCCCATAATTCTTATTTTCATTATTCATGTTTTGAGGCTGATTGGGAGGGTTGATATTTTTCTTAGGGGCTTCTTCCTCTGGATTCAAGGTAACAAAAATGTCTTCTTTTCCAAAGAGTTTTTGATTAGAATTGACTGCTTTCACTGCGTCTAAAGGCTTCATAAATTTCACAATGGCCAACATTTTGCTTTGTTCAACTTGGATATTTTCAATGGACCCGAATTTCTTATAGAACTTGCTGAGGGTTTCCACTGAATTATAATAATTTGGAATGTTTTTTATGTAGACGGTGTCTCTGATGGGCTTCTTCTCTGATTTCTTCGGAGATTTGCTAACTTTCTTTGATTTGTCATCGGAATCACGAAACGGAGGGAACTTTTCCTTAGTTTTTCCAGGAGTCGTTTCATCCAAATCTTTCTTTTCTGAGTTTTTCTCAATAAGCATTTTTGTGAGGTCTTGAGCTTCGCCTTGGGGCTTGTTGTGGTTGGGAAATTTGCGGATCATTGAAGGGCCAGATTTTGGAGCAGTGGAAGGAATTTTGTTGGGGTCGTAATAGGGAATTGGGTTGGTAGTTGGGTTGTTTTGGAGTAAGGTGTTACCTGGATTCAAAGGATCATATTCATTAATAGTTGTATTGTTTTTATCTGAATTAGGGTTCCAAGAGCTTAGAAATGGTTTTTATTTGGATTAAATAAAAGAAAATAAATACTAATTTGGTTGAGGGAAGAGATATTCTGGGGGGAAGCCCATTGGAGGTGGGTAGAGATGAGGTGGGAAAAACATCCTTTTCAGAAAACAAATGCTTTTTATATAAGATTTAGGATTTTTTTTACGGATTGAATTGAGGCATCATCATTTTTTTATTCATGTTGTTCGGAAATTTCTTTTTAAACATTGGGTTCATTGCGTTCGCCGTCATAAAGGGGTTTTGATATGGAAATCCAGGTATTCCTTGTTGTTTTTTGAAATTGGGACGCATTTGGTTGTTTTCTAATCCAGGCAATTTGGGAAAATTGGGCTTGTTTTTAAATTCTTTGTCATCTTCTTTAAATTATTTTATGAATCTCTTAATTTTTTAGCTTATAAATGTACTTTCTTTTTCTGTGGAGTTGTGACGGGAGGACTTTCGTCTCTTATGTCCTCGATCTTCATCAGATTCCTCTTCATCGGAGAAATCTCTTTTATATTTGAAAATGTTTTTCCCTTCGGATTCCTCACTTGATTCGGTTTTCGCTGGGTTCTCGATTTCCTTTTCCTCTTCCTCGTTCAAAATTTCAAGCGGAGTGTTAGTGTTGTTATTGTTTTCTTTCTCTAATTTGTCATCGTTTCGGATTAGAGAAATGAGCTCTGAGACAAATTTCGAAGATTCTAATAAAATATAAGAAAAATGATTTTTTTTAAGGAGTCATTACTGTTGCCAAAGAAATCCTCAAGTTTTGATGCACAGAAAGTTTCATCGATTTCTTCGGAATCTAATTCATTTTCTAATAATTTGTAGACATAGTTGCAGAATTGTTGAAGATTGTTTACGTTGCGTTTCGAGCTTTGAAAATCAAAAGGTTTTTATTTAAAGATCAAACAAGTTTTTACTATTGCTTCGTGAAATCCAAAATAAAATCTTCCAATTTAGGCTTGACTTCTTCCTTTATTTTCATTTTTTGCGGGCTTTGGGGTTTTTTAAAACTAAGATTTAATTATTTTTTTTTTAATTTAAAATGACTTATATCTATATATATTGTTTCAGAGAATGAATTTTTAAATTTTTTTCATTTTTTACCAAAAAATTTCAAATTAATCATAAAAAATTTCTTCTTTATCAGAAAAACTTCTTTTTTATTTTGGAAGAAAAAAGTTCCCAAATATTTAAGGATTAATGTTCATCATTCTTTCAATCGCGGCCTCAACATTCCCGTTTGTGGCCTTGAGAGCCTCTAAATTAGCAGATTTGTTAGAAAACCCCATTTCCTCAAGCTTGGTAAGTTGATCTTTATATTTTTCTTCGAAGTTTATTTGTGGAGGTGCAGCTACATTCCCAACATTTTGATTAAATAAAGGGTTGGGATTCGGAATTCCAGCTTGATTTCCCATTGGATTTTGATTTCCCAATGGATTTTGATATCCCATTGGATTTGGATTTCTCATCATATTTAAAAACGGATTAAACCCTAAAAAAATATAATTTTTTGTATGTAATTGGTTTTTTGTAACCAAAAGGATTGAAGAAGTTCCTTTGTTGATTCATGTTATTAAAATTTAAATTAGTGGGGTTCGCAGGAGCATTATTGTTATTAATTTGTTGTGTAGTGGTATCTACTCCTCCTAAAAATTCTTTTTTTAAAAATCTTCTATTCAATGAACCTGGCATTGGAAAATTGCTGAGGTTCCCACTCATAGCTCCAGTAGGATTGCCTTGAGATCGGGTGGCCATATTCAAGGCTGAATTCATAATTTGAGGATCGTTCAACATAGAAAGGGTCGTTGGATCAGAAAGCATTCCTTTGAGTTCAGGATGTTCTTGCAACAATCTGCTATAAGTTGGATCATTTTCTAAGAGCGATTGTAAAAGTTGTGGATTTTGTAACATCTTTTAATTTTTTAATAAATAATAAAAAGGCTGGTCTTTACAGATTTCATCATCTCCTTGAAGAAAGGGTTATTAGCCATCTCGTTTGTTCCAGTCGGAGCGCCTTTTTTTGTATTAAGATTTTTTAATTTTAGTATAATGACTTGAAAAGCCCATTTGATTTAAAAGTCCATGACCTCCTGTGGAATAATTGGTCGGCAAGAAATTGGGGTCTACTTCTTTTGTCTTTGTGACTAATTAAGAAAAAAAAGTGGGGTGAGATTTAATCATTTTTTGTCGATTTGTTGAAATGATACTTTTCATATGAATCTAAAAGAAAATAAGCATTTTTAGAAAAAAACAATTTGTACCAAATTGATCGTGTTGCCATCTTGAATGTTGAGACTCTCCAAAGTATCCTCATCATCTTTCAAAATCTTGCCTTTTCGATTTCGATTTATATCAAATCGCAGTTGGGAATAAAAGAACCTTTAAAGACCATTCTTTGCTCTGGAACTTCCAAACCAGATTTTTCAACACATAAAGCCTTTAAATCTGATACAGTGTTATCTGGACTCACAGTGATCTTAAAACTCTGATCCTGTTTGGAGGTGAATCTAATATTTAATGTGATTTCTTTTTTCTCCATTTAAAAAATTTGATTTAAAAACAAAATAATTTAATAAAAGTTTTAAAAATGGACTCAGATCCTGAAAAAATCTTGATTCTCGAGGGAAAAATTCGAAATATGGAGAAAACACATGAGAAACAAATTTTAGAAGTGAAGAATTTTATTGTCTTTTTTTAATTCGTTTTCAAAGCTAAAGAAACAAGTTTATTTTCATAAAGCGCTCACAAATGAAGATAGGAAAACAAACGAATCATATCACAAAATAATAAATATTGCCAAACAATCACATGAGGCCCTGCTTCGCAAAGAAAATGAAATTTTCCGTTTGAGACAAAACGAAATAAATCTAAGAAACAGCCTGTTTGTTATAAATAATCCGCATCAGATAAATAAACAAATGTCCACTTCCAAAATTTCCCAAAACAGAGCCAGCCTCACTCCCGAAAAGTTTCAAAGCCAAATATTTTTCAAGAAAAGAAACACACTTGATTTATCGAAAAGTATTAGTATTTCTCCAGAGAAATTTAAGCTCAAAGAAAAACCTGAAAGCAAGGAAAATGAAGAGAATTCATTGCAAAAAGAAAACGAAAAACTACTGCAATTTATTGAAGAATTTAAATCAGATTATGTTGAGCTTAATATCCAGCTAGGTTTCTATATATAATAAATATATCGCCTTTATATTTAATAAAGGACAATTGACTTCTGAAAATGAAGCTCTAAAGCAAGAAAATGAAATTAATAAATGTGAGAACTCAATGTTACGAGAAAAATTAGAGTTCTATAAAAATTTTGAATCAACTCAATCTTTGGATTTATTTCATCAGTTAGAGGCAAATTTTCCTAACTAACTATTTTTAACTCTTTATCAGAAACAAGCAGTTTCAAATGAGGAACGAATCCAAGTTTTGATGTCCCAATTAGATGAAATGACATCTTTATTTGAAGCTCAGAAGGAAGAATATGATAAAATGAAATCACAACATTCGGAAGTTGAACAGATGAAAGAATGTTTAGAGGAAAGGAATTTGCAAATGCAACTCAAAGAAGAAATGTTACTCGAAAAACTAAGCACTTTGGATGAAAAACTTAAGCAAGAAGAACAATTGGCAAATACTTTCAAAAGTGAAAACTTTGATTTCCACAAAAAAAGTTGCACTGAAAAGGACAGCCTATTAAATGAAATCGCTTGTCACAAGAAAAATGAACTGGAAGCACAAAAAAACATTGAAAAAATAAAAATGCTAGAACAAAATCTTGCAGAAAAAGAAACAACTTACGAATTCAAAATTCAAGAAAAAAATAAAAAAATCTTTGAACTTGAAAAACAAAACTCTGATTCCAAAAAAAGACTAATGGTTCTGGCAGTGCAAATTGCAATAGCCAACAATAAAAATGAATCGATTCAAAAGAAACATGATTTACTTCAAAGCACAATCCAAGAATTAACACTTAAAATTTCATTTTGGGAAGAAAAATTTCGGAACTACAAAAAAACCTCCAAAGAAAAGAAAAGAAAAGAAAGAGAAAAAAATAATGAATTGATTGAGGAAATGAAAAAATTAGAAATTTATGATCAAAAAACTGATGAAAAAAAAAGTCCGAATAAATATGGGAAAAATAAACTTGTAGAAAGTATTTCCATTTTGGAGGAAAATGAGTTGAAAGCCTCAGGATTTTGTGATTCTTCAGTGATAGATAACAACGAATTTGGGAACAAACTAATACAAGAAAACAATGATTTGATACATAAATTAGAGAAATCAACCCAAAAATTGGAAATTTTGAATAAATTTCAACATGATTTAGAAATTGAAAACGTGAACTTAAAAACTAAAATATTGGATGATTTGGAAATTATCAATGAGGTTCAGCTGTTAAAAAGAGAAGTCAAAGTGAAGGAATTTTTGGAAGAAAATTGCAAATGTCTGAGAGAAGAAAATGAGTTGTTAAGGAATGAAGTTGAGGATTTGGGAAAAAAAAATAGAGAAAATTTGTTGACGAATGAAGAAAAAATAAAAAAGTTAGAAATGCACATATTGACTGAAAAAGAAACTAAAAATAACAATTGTTGTTATTCGGCTAAAGGCAACTGTCAAATTTATTAGATTTTTAATTATTAAAAGCTATTATTTAAATAAAATATTTGTCTTTAAACTCTAAAAATTATTTTATTGACTACAATTTTCAAAAATTACAAAAACCAAATTAAAATAATGGTGCTATTTCAAAACAAAAAGAGAAAGTTTCTAAAATTAATCAAAAAAACATGGCGTTTCGTAATCACCAAAGGAATCATGGGATATCTTTGGACTCACTCTTACCTGCTTATATACCCAATAGCTTTGAGTTATTGGCTAAAACATCTTAACCAAACTTGGGTAAGAATTTGAATTTATGTTTAATTCTGGATTGTTGATATAGCTTCAAAACGATCTGAAATATTTGCATCCTGAAGTTTTACATCCAACCATGAAAAGATATGATAGTAAATACAACTCAAAATTTACTTATGATTTGGAAGAAGAACTAAAAAGTCTATACGAGGTAAATTCTGAAGAAAGCATAGAAACTAAAATTCAACAAAATTTGTCCAAAGGGACATTTTCATCCTAATTTTCGTAAATAAAAACTTAAACATTTTATTATTAAAAGAAATTATCAAAAAATTATTTTTTAAAAAACTATTTTATTAATGAAATAAATGATATTTTTCATTTTTTATAATAAATTTTCAGGGATTTTTTTTAATTTCCAGGGATTTTTTTTATTAAACAGAATTTGGAATTTATAGTTTAAAAAAAAAATTACAAAAAAATAAAATTTTTTAATTAAGAAAAAATTACAAAAATAAATAAAAAAAAAAATATAAAAAAATAATTGTTCATAGGATTTTAAAAATAAAATTACCAAATGTTAATTTACCGTAAAACAAAAATTTTGAAACCAAAAAAAAAAAAAACACCATGATTTCAAATATTTCCTCATATTAAGAAAAAAAGTAGCTCTTGATGATTAAGAACTTCAAATACTTTTAAAATAAAAAGCCTCTATGAATACATTTTCTAAATTAGCAAATGTTAATAAAATATTTCCAAAAATCCGTTCCAAATTCCTCTCTGTATTTTATTAACATTAAATGATCCCAAAACGTAACCTCTCTCCCGTGCTTCCCATCCAAAAAATTTCCGAAGCTGCAAGTCTCCTCATTCTCCCTGACGAAAACCTCACAAATTCTCTTTCCTTCGCAAAACGCAAACTTCATTATTACATTGCCAAAACCGTCAAAGACAACAAAGACCTCCCTTTGAAATCCCCGATCCCGCAGAATTCCAAGCCTGAACTCAATAAATCAATCAAAGAAGCCGAAAACGAAGATGAAGACCCTATCAACACTTCTATTGATCAAGACCCAGAATCCCGAAACATTTTCCAAAGCCATAAACGATATGATCCGAATCTGTTCAATGAGATGAACATAGGTCCGAAATTCAAAAATAATGGCCAAATTGTGCCTTATTCAATAGTGGGAAAATCCGATTCTTTCATGAAAAGCTATAATATTCTGAAATCTCGGGCTTTGGATAATAATCAAATGAGATCATATAATGTCCTTGATGAATTAAAGACACCAAAATCCTCTGTTGTGAAACCCCCTATCAAAATGGATTCCGCCAGACAACAAAACAACGGAAATACGATGATTTTATCTAGGAAACAAAGCTTCAAATCAACTAGCGAATCTTTTATAGACAAAGGAGGCATTTCACCTCCGAACCCGAATCGCAAACCTCCGTTGAAAAAAGTCAATAAGGAACAATTATTAAAGGAATTAGCAGATTTCGAAAAAAGAAGACAAGAAGCTTTGAAGAAAGATCAAGAACAATTAAAAGCCTTGAAATTAAGCGATTATATGACAGTGACAAAAGAACAAAGGATTTTAGAACTATTTGAGAAAAACAATGAGAAATGGAAAAAAGATATAGAAAAGCTTTGCCAATCAATTAATAGGAACTTGGATCAAACAGTTATGTTGCAATATGATGAATATAGGAAAAATAGAGAAAAAGCTGAAGAGATTGAAAATTTAAAGGAAACATTAAAAAAAAGGTTAGGAATAAAAGATGAAAGAAGTGAATTGTTTTGGTATTTATCATTGAGGAATTATCCCAAAAATTCTGGAGATTTGACTAATTTGCAACCGAGATTCGCTTCTCATGATAAATGCAAAAGGATCGAAGATGAATCGGATTTGAAGAAAGTAGGAAGATTGACTTTGATGCAGGATTTGCCCATTGGTTTCCAAACGGGGATAGTTGAAAGTAAGATAAGGGAAATCGAAAAGATTAGAGAGCCATTCCTTAGACAAATTAGAGGCAGTATTAATAAATCATCAAATAGTTTCACTAGCAAATATAATGTGAATATTATGGACACGATAAATCAAAGCGGGGAAGCCAGTTTCTTAAAAAACCAACAAGAAGATGAATTGGATGATCTTGAGGTGATTTTCTTATAAATTAATGATTTCTTTATTCTTTTATATTTTAGATTATTGGGAGAAATATGTTGGAACTTGAAAAAGAAGCGATTTTAAGAGACGCAAATGTCCAATTATATGTGAAAAATCCTCCTAATAAAGAGGAAATTGAAGAAAGTAAGACCATATTTATGCATATTATATATCTCTTCATAAAAATTATTCTATTAGATAAAGGAGAAGAAATAATTGCAGAGAATTACGATTATAAGGCAATGGCGAAAAACGGGAATCTAGTCTTCACTAAATTACATTTAAATTGTTAATAAATTAAAAAAACTAAAGTTTTTTCTCATTCCAAGATTTTCGTGAATATATATACTGAAAAAACCAATTCCTTTAATCCTGGGTAATATTTCAACCCCTCCTCCTCATTTTCCAAAGCACTTAGATAATATTTCCCTTCCAACAGTTCTATTTTATCATATTTCACCTTTTTCCCCTCATCAATTTCTTTAAGGAAATCCTCTATAGCTCCTCTTTTATTAGGAACCAAAATATAAGCCTGACCATTAAGTTCTAAAGCCGAAATGATCAAATTAGCTAATTCTTTCAAAGGCGCGCCCTTATAAATCAAATCACTCCCGATGATTATATCATATTTCAAATCGAATTTATCATAATTCACCCAATTCAAATTCAAAATGCTGCCTCTATTGGCTCCACATAATGTGCAATTTTCGCCTTTTATCTCATAAGGGCTGATTTTGTTATGTTTATGTTTCATTGAATTTTTTATGATGTTTTTCTCCACATTCCTTAATATATCATCTCTATAATCTGATAAAGTCACTTCTTTAGCCTTAGTATATTTCAAGACTGTTATGCCTCCAATACCCACTCCAGTGCCTAATTCCAAAACCCTTTTATCCTCGAATAAACCCTTATTGAAGATTATGAATCGAGATAGGACTATACCCGCTTCCCATATATGAAACCCATCCATATTATGAGGAAAAATGAACATATCGTTCAATTGAAGACAAAAATCAGAAGATGGAAAAGATTGTTTTTCGAGAAGAATTGACATTTCTTGGGTTTTATGATAAGTTTTATCCATTTTTGAATTAATCGGATGGAAAGAATCGGGGCTTTAATTGTTTAATTAGAAAATCCAAATAGGAAATAATAGGAAAATTCAATTAAAAATTAAGCAATTAATAAGGAATTTATAGGTAAATATTAGCATAAAGTCTTTAAATAGATAAAAAGCTACTTTTCGCATATTTCCTTTAAATAAAGTAAATTATTTAACAAGACCTTGGTTTCGCCTAAAAGATCCGTGCTGAAGAAAAGCATTGAATCCTGATTGAAATTCTTGAAAATCAACGTCATTTTACATCCGTTTTGGCTTTTACATCCTCTGATCCTTAGACATAAAAGACATTGAGCTTTTTCAAATCAAATTAGAAAAAATCTAATAAAATCCAATTAATTACATAAATGATCATCTTTATTCAATTGAACTTTGGCTTTATATTTTTCTTCATTATTGCTTCTTTTATATATAAAGAATTCAGGCTTTTCTAGGTTTTGTTCAGAGGAAAGCTTTTATATCATTGTTAATAACAGAATAAATTATTAAAAAAGACCTTTTCCAGCTTCACTTCGCTTATAAAAATCAAATGTTTTATAGTTTTACTAGTATTCCATCTAATTTTCTCATAACTTATATAAGAACTTTCTTCCTTTTGTTCTAATAATTGAAATTCCTCCAACTAAAATAAACACTTTTAATCAAAAAATCCTTCTTTATTTCAATTCTACCGATTTCAAAAATATCGAGCTTTTCACCTTTAATCTCTCATAAGCTTCCCTTGAATCCTGTTCTATATGCATTATCATCTTAATATATATCCCTTGACTATAAACTCCTTTTAAAATCAATATAAAACTCTCAGAAAAATCAACAAATGTTGGATCTTGATCCTATTATCGAGACTTTCTTGAACATTTTGCCAAATTCTTGAGGATTTGGTCCTTAAAAACTCCCTCAAAGTCATTTCATCACTAAATAAATCCAAAGAAATTTTCCTTTCCTCTTCATTATTTTCTTCAATCCCAGCCTTTTTCTTCCTTTCAATCAAAGGACTGTTTTTTAGGTTATTTGAGACCTCTGGATTTTCGTAATCCTTATAATTTTCGGTTTTTGGAGAGAAAAAACGTTGATGTTCAGTCCATTTCACATATTCATCTAAGGATTCTCCTGTAGTATCTCCTAACTTAAAGATAAGAAAAGCTTCTTATTTCAAAGAAAAAGCTTTGGATTTACTATGGTTAGGAAAAGCTCTCGTTTTAATGAGGGATTTCGCTTATAATAGAAATCGAAGATCCTGAATGCGAAAAGTGAACAAGGCTTTTGATTTTGTTCAGGAAAATGATAGCCTTTTTATTAATTAAAAGAAATGAAGGAAATTCAAGGCTTTTTAAAAGAACTAAATTGAAGGTTCGATATCAAGGATGGAGAACCATTACTGAAGATCTTAAGGAAACTCTCAGCATCTTTTATTAGTTAATTATAAGGAAAATTAGAGGAAAAAAACCTTTATTAAATTCAAAATCCAAAAGCAAATTGAAAAGTCTTAATCCCGAAGTACAGACAATATGGGCGTTTTCTGGAGTTGCTATGTCTTTTCGGCCACAGAAATGAATCAAACCCTTGATTTTGTTCTCTCCCTGAGGAATTTCAATAGTTTTTTGAAAAAAAGCTTTGGGTTTTATTACGAAAATCAAGAGTTTAATGAATTCATGAGACATCATAGGCGAATTCTTAACGAAATAAGCCTCGATTTCGCTTTTATTAAGAAAACTTTCTATTCATCCCCTTTAAAAAGAAAAGAAACTTGAAATGGAAAGCGAGGTTTTCTGAGGAATTATTGAGTTTTTCCAATAATTTAGCGATTTCCTTTTCATCAAAACTGGCGATTTTGCCCGTGATTTTCGAATCGCTTGTAAATTCCATGAAATTGATTTTCCCTTTATCGAATCGTTCTAAAATCCCTCAAAAATTCCATTATAGAAATGAAAAAAAACCCTTGATTTCCAAAAACTCGAGGAATTCGAAACACATATATTCCTCATATTTGGTTAAAAGCACCTTTAAAAATTCTAGCAATTTTAACCTTTTTTCCCTTAAATAAAAGCTACCATTCAATAGGGTTTTCCTGGTTTCGATATGTTCAGGATCTAAATTCCCGAAGATCTTTTTCGCAGGGAAATTATTCAGAAAAGGCGAAATTTCTCTATGTTTCTTATCAATCTAAATCATTATTTCCTTATATAAAAATCCTTTTTCCCTATTCTATTATAAGACCTTTTGAGCCAAAGATAGGAATTCCGAATATCTCTTTTGTATAGAAAACTCTAAAGGCTCTGTTCTCACGAAAATCGTATAGACTGTAAAGGTCTTTTGTAAGGGTTCTTCGATATTTTCAGTGCAAAGGATCTCCACATGCTTTAGAAGCTTCTGCATGATGAATTTCCAATAGAAATCAGCCTTTTCATTAGAAATTTCAATATCGTTTTCACTGAGACGAGTGTTAGAACTACGGTTCATTGGCTTTATTCTGTGGTTTTTTAATTAGGAATTTTAAAAAATTTTTTTTAATTGTTTTGACTTAAAAACGATGAATATGATTGATTAATTAGAACTTAGAAGGGCATTTTTTATAGCTTTTTTAATGCCTTTTAAGCAAATAGGATTATCAAGATTAAAACCACGATTTCAATGCCAATAGCAACGAAAAGCTTCCAAGTCGAGGAATTTTCTAATATCCTGGTGAATTTCGTAGAGGTTTTTTCCATTTGAATCACGTTTTTATCAATATTCTTATTCAAATCCTCCAAAATAACGTTTTGATCACCGATTTCCTGGCCTATATTTTTTCCAATAACCTTGATATTCTGTACATTTCCTAATAAATTGCCTATTTGTTCATCCTGATCTATAAAAAGTCTTAATAAAATAAAGGAAACTTAAGAAAAATCAGGACTTTTCAAGGCTTGTTTTTGATTAGCGATGGTTTCATCAACAGTGAGTTTCTTTGTGTTATTTATTATTTGACCTTCTTTAAACAATTTTTCTCTTTCTTTCGATAAAGAAGTCCCATCATTTTCAAAAGCCTTGGTTTTTATCTCTTGACACATATTGTTTAATTCTTGGATTTTATTCCTTCTACGCTCTACTTCTCTAAGGGTCATATTATAGAAATCAGGGTTTAATTCCCAATCCTTTAAAATCCCATTTAAGGATTTCAATGTGGCTTCGATTTTCCTGATCTTTTCTCTAATCGAAGCATCAATCTATTATTAAATACGGGTTCTTTAGATTCTAGGAAAAAAGACTTTTTACTGAAGATAATGGCTTGCCTTGAGATAAAAGGGTCTTTTTCTGTTGAGTTTCGAAATTCAGACTTTCTAAGGCCTTTTTAGTCTTTTCGTATTCAGAGGAAAAGTCCTCTGTAATGTCAGGATTATACATTTTATAAGGAAAAAGAAGGCTTTTAATGATTTTTAATAAAATTATAATTTTTTCTGAGGAATTTTAATCAAAACTCTATTGAAATTATGAGGAATTTGAATATTTATCTAATAAATCCTCA
>Ga0302320_10014818_pt1 | contig 16091 bp, 14 predicted proteins | sample Bog_T0_3_FD_202130 | JGI IMG/M metagenome (GOLD analysis project Ga0302320, IMG submission 202130) | Peat permafrost microbial communities from Stordalen Mire near Abisko, Sweden - Bog_T0_3 | ecosystem: Environmental > Terrestrial > Soil > Wetlands > Peat | place: Sweden: Abisko, Stordalen Mire... | reverse complement strand
TTGCAGTTCGCGCGAGCTTCGGCCCGGGTGGTGCGCACGGGTTTCCTGATTTCCGCCGTCTATAACCTGGCCGGCATCAGCATCGCGGCGGCGGGGCTGATGGCCCCGATCGTGTGCGCCATTCTGATGCCGATCAGTTCGGCCACGGTCGTGATGTTCTCCTGCGGCGCCACGGCGTGGCTGGGCACGCGCATTCTGCAAGCGCCGGAGCGCCGGTCGGTGACCGGTTTTGCCCAGGCGCAAGGTTTAAGCCGGTCAGAGACCGGCGCTCCGGGGGATAACCTGGGTACGGCCGAAGTGGTGCCGGTTCCCTCAACCTTGGAGGCGGCATGAGCGTGCTCATCGTACTCATCCTCGCCAGCCTGGCGGTCGGCCTGACGTTTCTCGCCGCGTTCATCTGGTCGGTGCGGAGCGGCCAATATGAGGACACGCTGACGCCCGCAATGCGGGTGCTGCTGGATGATGCTCCCGCTCCGGGGGGAGAGATTTCCCCGAAAAGGGAATTAGAACTGGGAACCCCTGAACCGAGACGAAGCGGTGGTGATCCGACACGGCTGGCAGTTGTTCCCCCTCACCCCGGCCCTCTCCCCAGGGAGAGGGAGAATCGTCGTCAGTCGCAAAGTTATCCGATGATTCCAGCGGCCGGAGGATCCACCGTCCAGGGGGAGGGCCGGGGTGAGGGCGGACATATCGTCTCCCCGCCCGCCATTTCAGTTAAACCCATAAAAATGCCATTGAACCAACTATGAACGTGGAAACCTTTAAATACGACAACCGGATCGTCCGGGCCTTCGCGATTGCGACGGTGGTCTGGGGCATCGTCGGCATGGCGGTGGGCCTGCTGGCGGCGGTGGAACTGTTTTACCCCGGTGCGAACCTGAACCTGCAATTTATCACGTTTGGCCGCATCCGGCCGCTGCACACCAACGCGGTGATCTTCGCGTTTGTCGGCAACGGCATGTTCATGGGCATCTACTATTCGCTGCAACGGCTGTGCAAGGCGCGGATATTCAGCGATTTCCTGAGCTGGTTCAACTTCTGGGGCTGGCAGGCGATCATCGTGGGCGCGGCGCTGACCCTGCCCCTGGGCTTCACCACCAGCAAGGAATACGCGGAGCTGGAATGGCCCATCAAGGTGGCCATCGCCGTGGTCTGGGTGGTGTTCACGGTGAATTTGATCGGGACGATCCTCAAGCGCCGGGAAAAGCACATGTATGTGGCCATCTGGTTTTTCCTGGCCACGGCCCTCACGGTGGCGGTGCTGCACATCACCAACTCCATGACGATGCCGGCGGGCTGGTTCAAGAGCTATTCGATGTACGCGGGCGTGCAGGACGCGCTGGTGCAATGGTGGTACGGGCACAACGCGGTGGCGTTTTTTCTGACCACGCCGTATCTCGGCCTGATGTATTACTTCCTGCCCAAGGCGGCCAACCGGCCGATCTTTTCCTACCGGCTCTCGATCATCCATTTCTGGGGGCTGATCTTCATCTATATCTGGGCCGGGCCGCATCACCTGCTGTACACCTCGCTGCCGGACTGGGCGCAGTCGCTGGGCGTGGTGTTTTCGCTCATGCTCATCGCCCCGAGCTGGGGCGGCATGTTGAACGGCCTGCTGACCTTGCGCGGCGCGTGGGACAAGGTCCGCCAGGATCCGGTGCTCAAATTCATGGTCGTAGCGGTGACCGCCTACGGCATGGCCACGTTGGAAGGCCCGTTGATGGCCCTGAAGTCTGTCAACTCACTATCCCATTACACGGACTGGACCATCGCGCACGCCCACTCCGGCGCGCTGGGCTGGAACGGGTTCCTGACCTTCTCCATGTTGTATTATCTATACCCGAGGCTCTATAATACGAAACTATGGTCCACCAAGCTGGCCAATTACCATTTCTGGATCGGCCTGCTGGGCATCATGTTCTACCTCATCCCCATCTACGTGGCGGGCGTCACCGAAGGGCTGATGTGGAAACAGTTCACCAAGGACGGCTTCCTGCAATATCCCAACTTTCTGGAAACCATCCTGCAAATCGTGCCGATGCTCCGGCTGCGTTCCATTGGCGGCACGCTCTACCTGGCGGGCACGTTGATGATGGCTTACAATTTGTATCGCACGGCCAAGGCCGGCAAATTTGAACCGGATACCGAGGCCCAGGCCGTGCCGTGGCGGCAAACCCCCGTCGCGGCGCACGCCGGCTCGGGCTTCCACCGCCTGCTGGAAGGCAAACCGCTGGTCTTCACCGTCCTGGCCGTGGTGGCCATCCTCATCGGCGGCATCGTGGAAATCATCCCCATGTACCTGATCAAGGAAAACGTCCCGACGATCGCCAGCGTGCATCCGTACACGCCGCTGGAGGTGCTCGGGCGCGACCTCTATATCCGCGAAGGCTGCCTGGGCTGCCATTCGCAGATGATCCGCCCCTTTCGCTCCGAGACCGAGCGGTATGGCGAATATTCCAAGGCCGGGGAATTTGTCTATGACCATCCCTTCCTGTGGGGTTCCGAACGCAAAGGCCCGGACCTCGCCCGCGAAGGCGGAAAATATCCCGCCGCCTGGCATTACACGCACATGGACGACCCGCGCGCCACCTCGCCCGGCTCGATCATGCCGCGTTATGACTGGCTGCTGACGCAGAAGCTGGAAACCGATTCCCTGCCCTCCCGCCTGGCGGCGCTGCGCCGGGTGGGCGTGCCCTATCCGGCCGGTTTCGAAAACGGGCCGGCGCAAAAGGATTTGCAGGCGCAGGCGGCAAAAATCGTCGCCGATCTCAAGCTGGGTTCGGTGACGGCGGAACCGGACCGGGAAATCATCGCGCTGATCGCCTATCTGCAGCGGCTCGGCACGGACATCAAGGCGCCGTCCGCCGCCCCGGCCGCCCCATAACAGGAGAAGCTTATGTATAAAGAAGTGCTGGAGAACATCCAAGGCATCGGCCTTTACGGGATCATTTCGATCTGCCTCTTTTTCGTCTTTTTCACCGGTGTGCTGCTGTGGTCATGCGCGCTGAAGAAGAACTATTTGAACACCATGGGCAACCTGCCGCTGGAGGATAACGAAGGCCCGGAACCGACCAACGACCAAATCCAATCCTGAATCTTATGAGCGAACATCCCCAAGATCCTTTGCTGCTGGATCATGAATACGACGGCATCCGGGAACTGGACAACAAACTGCCCCGCTGGTGGGTGTGGTTGTTTAACATCACCATCGCCTTTGCGGTCGTCTATCTGCTCTACTACCATGTGCTGCGCTTGGGCCCGCTGTCGGCGGAGGAGTACAAAAACGAAATGAAAATCGGCGAACATCTCAAAGCCGGCGCCATGGGCGCGTTTGAAAAAGGCATCCCCATGTTGCAACCCTCCACCGACCCGCTGGTCCTCAATGTGGGGCGCGCGCTCTACGCGCAATCCTGCGCCCCCTGCCATCGCGCCGACGGCGGCGGGTTGGTCGGCCCCAACCTGACAGATGATTACTGGATTCACGGGAGCAATTACACCGACACGGTGTCGGTCATCTGGAACGGCGTGCCCGCCAAAGGCATGGTCACCTGGAAGACCGTCCTGAAGCCGGAGCAAATCCAGGCCGTCGCCAGCTTCATCTACACGCTGCGCGGGGCCAAACTGGCCACGCCCGGCAAACCGCCGGAAAACCAGGCCCCGGTGAAGACCGGGCCGTCGGCGTTTGAATGAAAATAAGGCATGTTGGCCGTGGCAGGCACGTCTGCGGATTGGCAATCCGCGATACAACCGGCTGCCAGTCGGCGCCAGGCGGTTTGGCGACCGGTTTAAAGCCCGATGGCGAATTGCAAATGACTGGCGTTAGGTTATCATTTCCGTGTGAATACACTGCATGATTTGGTGGCCGACAAGCTCGAACGGTGTGATCCCGCCGCGCGCGAGGAGTTGCTGTCTCTCCCGCTGGAGAACATCGCCCGCTGGCTCGCCAACGGCCATACCGCCCCGCATCGGCTGGAAGAATGGCGTAAAATCCTGCTCCGCGCCCGACAATCCCCGGATGGGTTCGCCGACCTACTCCGGCTCCTGCGCGATCCCGCAGAGCCGGCGCGGCGGCTCAGAGATTTTGCGCCCTTCGCCGGCAGCCTCACGCGTGAGGAACGCCGGCAGGCAGAACCCGAATGCGCATACCATTTCTAATCCATCTGCTGGATTCCGTGGCGGCGCTGGCACGACCCCGCCGGATCGTGATCCTCGGTTCCAGTTCGCTCCTGCCGCAATACCCGGAACTTGGGGAAGCAGGTCATCCGCTGGAAGTTTCGCTCGACGCCGATTTGTTGCTCGATCCGGTGAATGAAGCCATTGCCGATATGCTCAAAGATGCGGTCGGGGAGGAAAGCGGGTTCCAACAGCAACACGGTTATTATGCCGACATCCTCCGGCCTGCCATCGTCGAGACGCTGCCCGCCGGCTGGGAATCGCGCCTGCATCCGGTCACCGGTAATCACACGGTCTTCGCTCTCGACCCTTACGATCTGGCGCTGGTCAAACTGGTGGTTGGGCGTGCAAAGGATCTCGAACTGCTCAGGGCAATGCTGCGGCTTGGGATCGTTGAACCAAACCGGCTCCGGCACCACCACCAACAAACCCCGCTGGGCGAACGCGAAGCCGCAACCGCAACCACATCCTGGGGGAACACGGCAAAGCACCATCTTCGCCCGTATGAAAGATCACCATCAGGAATTGGCTGCCCTGTTGGCGGCGAGGAACCGCTCAAACCCAAGCCAGGAAAGCCCGATCCCAGATATTTATTAGTTTTTTCATTTGGTCGTGTAAACCCCTACAAAATGCCTATTCCAAGCGAAGAAATTCTCAGCCGTGGCGCCAAAGCCTCAGAAAGTTTTCTTGATTGGAAAAGATATTCACAGACTTTCATCAAAACCAAGCCGTTAGATTTTCAATTGGGTGTTAAAGCAGTCACCATAAAACACGCAAATAACACTTTAAAACAGCAAGTTACCAATGCCCACTCCTGAATCCATCCCGCCACCGGAAATCGCCGAACCCGAGGACGATTTTCGCGACCACATCGCCACGGCGGATGCGGAGGGGCGGCGCAGGTGGATTTATCCACGCAAGGTCAGCGGACCTTGGTACCGCTGGCGCACCTGGTTTAGCCGGCTGTTGCTGGTCATCATGTTCGCCGGGCCGTTCATCACCATCCACGGCAATCCGCTGCTGCTGCTGAACATCCCAGAGCGCAAGTTTGTCGTCCTGGGCCAGATCTTCTGGCCGCAGGACATGTTCATCTTCGCCCTGGCCCTGCTGTTGTTTTTCACGGGCATCGTCATTTTTACCGCGGCCTACGGGCGACTGTGGTGCGGCTGGGCGTGCCCGCAGACGGTGATGATGGAGATGGTGTTCCGCAAACTCGAATATCTGATTGAAGGCGACGCGCCGGAGCAGCGCCGGCTGGCCAAAGCGCCCTGGACCGGTCCAAAAATCCTGAAAAAGACCGTCAAGCACGCCGTTTTTTTCGCGCTGTCCTTTTTGGTCGGCAACGTGCTGTTGAGCTACATCATCGGCTGGCGGGAACTCGGGCAGATCATCACCGATCCGCCCGCGCAACACGTCACGGGCCTGACGTTCATGATCCTGTTTTCGCTGTTGTTTTACGGCATCTTCGCCCGGTTCCGCGAGCAGGCCTGCACCTTCATCTGTCCCTACGGCCGGTTTCAATCCGCGCTGCTGGATGAGAATTCCATCGTCGTGGCCTACGATTACAAGCGCGGTGAAAAACGCGCCCCGCTCAAACGCGGCCAGACCTTCGGGGAACGCCGCTTCGCCGGCCTCGGGGATTGTGTGGCCTGCCATCAGTGCGTGGCGGTCTGCCCGACCGGCATTGACATCCGCAACGGCACGCAGATGGAATGTGTCCACTGCACCGCCTGCATGGACGCCTGCGACCAGGTGATGGTGAAGACCGGCTCGCCCGCAGGCCTCATCCGCTACGCCTCGCTTAATGGCATCGAACGCGGCGAACGGCTCCGCCTGACCCCGCGCCTGATCGGCTATTCCGTCGTGCTGGGCGTGCTGGCGGTCATCCTGGGGGTGCTGCTGTTCAACCGGTCGGAGGCCGAGGCCACCCTGCTGCGCGCCCCCGGCTCGCTCTTCCAGCAGATGCCCGACGGCCGGTACAGCAACCTGTACACCGTGCGGGTCATCAACAAGACCTCGCGCGAAATGCCGGTGGAATTGCGGCTGGAAAGCCCGGCTGGCAAACTGAATCTGATGGGCCGGAACGACCTCCTGGTGCCGCCGCAAAAGCTCGTGGAAAACTCCGTGCTCCTTGAACTTGACCCGGCCGCCATGAAAGCCGGCACCACACCGGTGAGCATCGGGGTGTGGTCGGGGGGCAAGAAATTGCAGACCTTGAAAACCGCGTTCATCGGCCCGCGTTAAACCCGGCCAAAGCCCCGAATACTTAATCGCAAAGCACGCAAAGAAGAACTGAATGAAACGAAATCTCTGGCCCTACGGGATCATCGGCGCCTTCCTGCTGTTTGCCGGCGGCCTGGCGACCACGGTCACCATCGCCGTCTCGCATCCGGAAGACCTGGTCAATGCGAACTACTACGAGAACGAAGTCCGCTTTCAAGAGCGGCTGGATGACACCGCCCGCGCCCAAAAGGCCGGGGCGGCCCTCCGCTATGATGCCGCCGCCCGCCAAATGCTCATCGCCTTGCCGGCCGCGCAGCTCGCGCAAAGGCCGACCGGGACCCTCCGGTTGTACCGTCCGGATTCGCCCAAACAGGACCGCGAACTGCCGCTCGAGCCGCACGCCGACGGCACGCAAGCGCTGAATACTGCCACCCTGGCCGCCGGCCCCTGGTTGCTGCAAGCCGCCTGGCAGGCAGGCGGACAAGCATATTACCTGGAACAGAAATTCACCGTCCCGGCGAAATGATGACCCTCAAATCATGGACCTGATTCTCGCCATCACCCTCGGCCTGCTTGGCAGTCTCCACTGCGCGGCCATGTGCGGGCCGCTGCAACTCGCGCTGCCCATGCCCCCCGGCGGCACCGGTCGGAAGATCGGCGGACGCCTGGTTTACCAGTTGGGCCGCATCGCCACCTACTGCCTGCTGGGCCTGGTGGCCGGGGTGCTCGGTCGGTCCATCGTGCTGGCCGGGCTGCAACGCTGGCTCTCCATCGCCCTCGGGCTGGCGATCCTCGCCGGATTTTTCGCCGCGAAAAAAATGGCCTTGTCGGCGCCCGTGGTTCGCGGGGTGCTGCGCCTCAAAAACGCCATGGCCGGTCAATGGCAGCGGCGCGAGTTCCGTTCCTTGGGCCTGCTCGGGGCCTTGAACGGCCTCCTGCCCTGCGGTCTGGTCTATGCGGCCCTGGCCGGCGCCGTGGCGCGCGGCACCCCCGCCGCGGGCGTGCTGTTCATGGCCGCCTTCGGCCTGGGCACCACGCCGACGATGCTGGCCATCAGTTTGTCCGGCAAGCTCCTGCCGCTGGCGTGGCGCTTGAAACTCCGGGCGGCCATCCCCGCGGGCGTTTGCGCGCTGGCGGCCCTGTTGATCCTGCGCGGCCTGTCCCTGGGCATCCCCTACGTCAGCCCGGATTTGTCCGCCGGCCATGCCAGTTGCTGTCCGGCGCCGTAAGCCGCGGCCGGCCGGCTATTCCACGACGAACCCCTCCTGGCGAAAGCGCTGTAATTTGTATATTAATGTCCGCCGGCTGATCCCCAGGGCGCGGGCGGTTTCCGTCCGGTTCCCGTTGTGCTGCCGGAGCGCCTGCACGATGGCCTGGCGCTCGATTTCCGCGAGCCCCTCCGGATCCGTGGTTTCCGGCCCGCCCGCGGTTTTGGCGGCCTCCACCACCCGGGCGGGAAGATGATCCGGCAGGATCAGCTCCCCGCGCGAGAGCAGCACCGCCCGCTCCATGGCGTTGCGCAATTCCCGGATGTTCCCCGGCCAGGGATATTTTTCCAGGCACCGCCCCGTCGGCTCGGACAGCCGGGAGCGGCCGCGGGCAAATTCGTTGATGAACAGGTTGGCAAGCGGCAGGATGTCCTCGCGCCGCTCGCGCAGGGGCGGCAGGTTCAGTTCCACCACGTTGAGCCGGTAGAACAAATCCTCGCGGAACCGCCCGGCCTTGACCTCGGCCTCCAGATTCCGGTTGGTCGCCGCCAGCAACCGCGCGTGCGTGTGGATTTCCCGGTTGGAACCCACGCGCTGAAACCGACCGTCCTGCGTGATCCGCAGCAGTTTGGATTGCAGCGCGGGCGACATCTCCGCGATTTCATCCAGCAAAATCGTGCCCCGGTCGGCCTCTTCAAAGCGCCCGATCCGCTGCGCGTGGGCGCCTGTGAACGACCCCTTTTCATGGCCGAACAACTCGCTCTCCAGCAACGTCTCGGGGATGGCCGCGCAATTCACCTTCACAATCGGCCCCCGGGCGCGCTGGCTCCAGCCGTGGATCACATCGGCCAGGATCTCCTTGCCCACGCCGCTTTCACCCGTGATCAACACCCGCGTGTCCGAGGGTGCGATCAGCGAGGCGTCGCGGAAGACCGACTGGGTGAGCGGACTGCGGGCGACCACGTGTTCGGGCAGTTGCTTTTCCGTGTCATAACGCAGGGGGGCGGTGCTGATCAGCCCGATGGTCTTGCGCACGGTGTCCAGCAACTCATCCAGGTCAATCGGCTTGGCCAGGTAATTGACCGCGCCGTCGCGCATGGCGGCCACCGTGTCCCGGACGTCCGGAAACGCTGTGACCAGCAGCACCGGCAGCGTGGCATGTTCCTGGCGCGCCAACCGCAGCGTCTCCAGACCCGTCAGGCCGGGCATGCGCACGTCGGAAATCATCATGGCAAAACCGCCCTCGTTGAGCATGGTCAAAGCCTTCTGCCCGGAATCCGCCAGCGCGGTATGGAAACCCTGGCCGCCTAGGAACGAGTCCAGCAGGCTGCGCTGCCCCGGATCGTCATCCACGATAAGGATGCGCGGCGCTTCCACCGATGTTTTGGCTGAATCAGACGGCATGGCTAAAAACTAAACCAACGGCCCCGGGGGGGAAAGGCTAAAGGCTGAAGGCTAAAGGCTAAAGATTCTGGATTCGGACGTTGGTTGTTGACGTTCCCGTTCCACCAAAAAAAACGACCAACTTAGTCTGGAATTGCTTTTGCAAGGAATTCAAACTTAAAATCTGAATCAAGGTTGGATTAGGTCGGATTAGGTTGGATTTACCTGGACTCAGCCGGACTCAGCCGGACCGACGCCATGTCCTCCGTTTCTCTTGTTTACGCTCTTGTTCGCCGTCGTGTCCGCCGTAGTGGCGAAGGCGGAAGCTTCAGCGAAGGAGGATTCTCGCTTGCCCGGTTTCCACTTTTCAGCAGTTATGTCAAAGATCCTTCGGACGGACTTAACCGTCCGCCCGCCCGCCGGCGAAAAAAACGCCGCAACGCCCGTCGGCGCCACCGTCGCATTGAAATATAATTAAGTCAATAGTTAAATTGCAGCCGCCCCCCATGACGAACCACGACCTGCCCCGTGAGCCGGGGTCAGGCGCGCAGCTTCAGGTGGGAGATGCGGAACAGGGCGCCCTTGGGCTCGTTGGGCAGGCAGACGATTTCCCAGCCGTGGGCCAGCACAATTTGCTGCACCACGGCCAGCCCCAGACCGGTGCCCTTTTGGTTGGTGGTGAAATAGGGCTTGAAGATTTCCTGCCGGTTCTCGGGCGGCACCCCGGGGCCGTCATCCCGGATCTCCAGCACGCCGCCGGCCGGACCGGCTTTGCGGGTCACAATTTGAATGTGCCCGTTCATCCCCGCCGCCTGGGCCGCGTTCAGCAGCAGGTTGAACAGCACCTGCCGCAACAACTGTTCGTCCGCCTCAATGAACAGAGGGTCACCGCTGGATTCCAACGTCAGCTTTTTCTCCTGGATGTCAAAGCCCAGCGTGCGCACCACCTCGTTGATGGCCGAGGCCAGCGACAACCGCACCCGCCGCACCTCCCGCGGCCGGGAGTAATTGATGAATTCATTGAGCTGCGCGGTGACCCGGTCGGTTTGATTGACAATGGCCTGGGATTTTTCCTGAACCCCCGGCGTCAGGTCCGGCTGTTTGGACAGCATCTGCGCCATGCCCCGGATGATGTTCAGCGGATTGCGCGTTTCGTGCGCCAGACCGGCGGCGGCGAGGTTCATTTCCCGCAGGTGCGAGTTTAATTCACTGGCGCGGATGAGGCGGATTTGCAGTTCCGAAATCTTGGACACATACCGCCAGTTCAGCCCCGCCCCCAGGGCGATAACCCCGGAGAAAAAGACGATGATATAACGCATCCATAGATCCTGCTCACTGTTGGACAGGTAAGTTCTCGTGGGCATGGCCAGCACGAGGCCACGCAACTCAAACCGTTGATCATCCATCACCCGCAGCCAGGGCGGACGACCGCCCCCGTCCCGGGGTCCGCGCGGTCCCCGCGGACCGCCCAGAGGGCCTCCGGGAGGACCGCCGGGCGGCATATTGGAGGCCAGCCAGGGATTATCATTGGTGCCCGGCCCGTTCGGTCCGTTGGTCGGGTTGAATTCACCTGGCGGCTGCGGACGGTCCTCCCCGGGCGGCGGTTCCCGGCGGGGAAAATCAATTCCGGCCCCCGCGAAAAAATTTGTGGGGTTCCGCGGCAGGGGGATCAACATGGACGCGGTGTTCGATTCCCCCCGGATGGGAATGATGAAGGTGACTTTATCGGCCGCCCAATGCTCGCCGTTCTCCAAAACGTCCGCGTTGGTGATGTCCACGGGCGCCCCGGCGCTGACCACAATGACATTGTTGGTGTTCAACAGCGCCACGGAAATCAACTCGCTGGATTTGACGAGCTGGTTGGTATAGCCGTTGACCAGTTCATCCAGCACCGGTTGGAGCCGGCGCTGCACCACGCCGCCCTGGAAACTCGTCGCCCGCATCACCGCGCTCAGGGTGTTGGCGATTTCATGGGACCGGTTGCGCAGGCCGGTTTTGGCCCCTTCCTGCCACCGGAAATGCTCGTCCACCTGCCACCCCACCACCAGCACCCAGAGGCCGAGCAATAGCCCGTAAATCAGTGCGCTGCGGCGGTTCGGTTTCATGGTTTTGTCGGGAATCATAACGGGCCGAAAGATTTTGCCAAGCTTAACTTATTACCTTAATGAACATGAACCTGGAGGCGGACGGTTGCGGTGCCGTAGCGCGGGTCCATGACCCGCAGCCCACCCCCGGCTGCACCAAGCCCGGAAACAGCTTCCATGATCCGCGGCCGTCGGGCTGCTGCGGCTCGTGGAATCGCGTCCCGGGGACAGCGTCAGGCAGCTCTTTTTCCGGCCCGGCCTCAATTTCTCTTTGAACGTAAATAGACCGCGTGCACCGGCGGCGTGGCCGGATAGGTGGCCAGCAAATCCGGGATGCGCATGATCATCCACGGCTGCCGGTAATTGTTGCCATTCTTGGTGAAGACCAGGTCATCCGCCAGGTACACGGCGGAATATTTGATTTCGCTCTTGTCGGTCATCAACAGCAGGATGTCGCCGTATAACGAGGGCGCGGAAATGTGGTAATAATTTTGGGAGATGTATTGCACGGCGAAGTTCGGGTCGTTAAAGCGGTTGTCGGGCGTGTCGTTGCTGAAATTAAAGGTGGTCCAGTGGCAGTCCTGCACGGGGTCGCCCGGGTGTGACGGCAGCGGGTAGGTGTACAACCGGTCCCGTGCAAATTTGGGCAGCAGGTAAAACAAGCTGAGATTGCCCCCTTCCGGCAGCGCCTTGAGCGCCTCCAGCAGCGGCCGGATGTCAACAAACCGGACATTCGGAATGTTGCTCCAGTAGCCCGCGAGCTTGTCGATGTCCGTGTCCGGCTTGATGGCCAGCCCCGCGAACACCGCGTGCTGACGGGACAGCGCCTTGGCCATCGCCACCCGGCGCTCCGGGGTGGGAATCTTCCAAAGCAAAAATTCATAATCCGACATCTGCCGGGCGGTGCCGTTGCTATAGACCAGTTTCTTTAACAACGCCAGGTCGTCCGGATTGAGTTGCGGCGCTTTGTAGATGGAATCAATAATGTCGCCCGGGAGAACATAAGGATAATCCAGAAAAAAATTCACCCCCAGGCCGCCAAGCGCCATGTAAAGTTTCCCGCGCGTGGCGGCGTCCAAGTTCAGCAGAAAATCCGCCGGGGGAATCACCCGGGTGCCGGACGCTTCCTCCGTGGCCCCCCTTGGGGCCAGCAGCACCTCGGTCTGGGCGGCGGTCAGTCCGCCCCGGATCAGCAACGCCCTCGCCGCCGCTGCCTTCATCCCGGTGAACCTCCAGGTTTCCGGTTGCGGGGCCGACACCTCGGCGTTTAGAAATTCAACCGGCCGTTCCAAGTCAATGTCGCGGGTGACCAGGTTTCCCCATGGACCGGCGTGAACGGATCGCGACTTGTCATGGGGATCCACCACCAGGTTATCCGCCGGTTCCTGCCCGGTTTTGGCCGTCAATTTAAAGGTGGCCAGGGATGCCCCGCCTACCAACGCCAGACTGAAGAGGATCAGGCCCGCCAGGTTGAATTGGACGACATTCCTCACTTGGGCCGCTTCCAGTTTGCGCGGCTTGCTCATGGGCGCGCGCACTGATGAAAACCGGCTGTTAAAATCAACAATCGTTCGATCATATATGCTGGTATGAACGCGGGAAGATTAGCAGCCACCGGCTTTAACGCAACGTAATTTAAACCAACATGTTAGGCGATTCTTGTGGTTTTTCCCACCAAGCCGGGGTTCGCCTTGCCCTTGGAAATCTCACGAGGTGGCTCTTCAACACGTCCAAGCGGCCTGTTTGCCGGCCCGGTTCACTCCGCCTTGCGAACGAAAACGACATGCATCGGCGGCGTGGTCGGATAGGTCGCCAGCAAGTCCGGGATGTGCATGATCATCCATGGCTGCATGCTGTTTTTGCCGTTTTTGGTGAAGACCAGATCATCCGCCAGGTACACGGCGGAATGTTTGAGTTCTTTCGCGTCGTTCATCAACAACAAAATGTCCCCGTACCGTGAGGGCGCATCAATCTGATGACAATTCTGGGAGATATATTGGACGGGGTAGGCCGGGTCGTTAAACCGGTTGTCCGGCGTCTCACTGCTGAAATTAAAAGTGGTCCAGTGGCAGTCCGGCAGCGGGCCGCCCGGAAGCGAGGCCATGGGAAAAGTGTACAACCGGTCCCGGGCGAACTTGGGCAGCAGATATAACAGGCTCAGATTCCCCCCCTCCGGCAGGGCTTTCAGCGCCTCCAGCAGCGGCCGCGCATCCGTGTTCCGCTCGTTCGGAGAAAGACGCCAATAGTCCAGCAACTTGTCAATGTCCGTGTCCGGCTTGATGGCCAGCGAGGCAAAGACGGCGTGTTGTCGGGACAGCACCTTGGCCATCGCCACCCGGCGTTCGGGGGTGGGAATTTTCCAGAGCAAAAATTCATAATCCGACATCTGCCGCGCGGCCCCGTTGTTATAGACCAGTTTCTTTAACAACGCCAGGTCGTCCGGATTCAGTTGCGGCGTGTTGTAGATGGAATCAATGGTGTCGCCCGGAAAGATGTACGGGTAATCCAGATCTGTATTCACCCCCAGGCCGGCCAGCGCCGGGTATAATTTCCCACGCGTGGCGGCGCACAGGTTCAGCAGAAAGTCAGCCGGCGGTTTCACCCGGGTGCCGTCCGCCACCTCGGTGACCGCCCCCGGAGCCAGCAGCGCCGCCGCCTGGGCGGCGGGCAGTCCGTCCCGGAGCAGCAGTGACTTCACTTCCGCCGCCTTCATCCCCTTGAACGACCACTCCGGCAGGCCGGCCGGCAGCTCGGCGTTCAGAAACTCCACGGGCCGTTCCAACTCAATCTCGCGGGTGATCAGCTCGCCCCAGGGGCCGGAATGTGCGGAGCGGGATTTGTCATGCGGATCCACGGCCAGGCTGGCGGCCAATTTGGGTCCGGATTTGGCGGTCAGATCAAAAGTGGTCAGCGTCGCCCCGCCGATCAGGGCCACGCTGAAGAGAATCAGCCCTGCCAGGTTGAATTGGAAGATGTTGCTGGCCTGCGCCGACTCCTGCTTCCGGAGCTTGCTCATGGGTGCGGGGACCGCTGGAAAACGGTAATTGAAGTCAACAAAAGTGCGATCATATATGCTGGTATGAACCGGGGAAGACTAGCACTGGCTGTCCATAATGCAACGCAATTTAAATCAACAAGTTAGGCGTTCCTTGTGATTTTCCAGTCAATTTTTAGCTTTTCAGCTTCCGCGCCAATATTTCCCCCACCAGGCCGGGGTTGGCCTTGCCCTTGGAAAGTTTCATCACATATCCCTTCAGCGCGTTGAGCGCGGCCTGTTTGCCGGCCCGGTAATCCGCCACCGGATTCGGGTTGGCGGCGATGGCCTCGTCGCAAAACTTCTCAATTGCGCCCGTGTCACTGACCTGGGCCAGGCCCTTTTCCCGCACGATGTCGCCGGGCGCTTTATCGGTTGCATACATCTCCGCGAACACTTGTTGCGCGGCGGCATTGCTAATGGTCTTGGCCTCCACCAAGCCAAAAAATTCAAGCATGAGGGCTGGAGGCGGGAATTTCACAAGCGTGGTGATCACCGGTTCTGATTCACCAACACGGGTGTTTGCGTCGGTTAGTAAACCGAGACCAACAACTTGTGTCTGTTCCGCTTTTTGGCGTTCAATATCTTCGGTATGTTTGGCCCGCAGATTGTTGATCACCCAATTGGCCACCGTCTTTGCGTTAATTGATGGTTTGGCGAGAGTCTCAAAATAATCGCCCAGCGCCACGTTGTTTTTAAACACCTCCGCATCCGCCGCCGGCAGGGCATAGTCCCGCATGAACCGTTGCTTGCGCGCCAGCGGCAGTTCCACCATCCGCTGGCGGACCTCGGCCAGCCAGGCGTCCGTCGGCGCCAGCGGCATCATGTCCGGCTCGGGAAAGTATCGGTAATCGTGCGCGTGCTCCTTCGTCCGCATCTCCTCCGTCACCCCCGTCGCGTCATCCCAGCGACGCGTGGACTGGATCAGTTTCCCGCCCCCGCGCAGGACCGCGATCTGGCGCGGGATTTCGTATTCCAGCGCCCGGCGCACCCCGGAAAAACTGTTCATGTTTTTGATCTCGATCTTCGCCCCCAGTTCCGTCGTGCCCACCGGCCGCACCGAAACGTTCACATCGCACCGGACCATCCCCTTTTCCATGTCGCAATCGCTCACCCCGCCGTATATCAGAATGTCCTTGAGGGCGTTCAAATAATCGTACGCCATGTCGGCGCTGGTCAGGTCCGGTTCGGAAACAATCTCCATCAGCGGCACCCCGGCCCGGTTGAAATCCACCCCGCTGTGCCGGTCAAAATGGAAACTCTTCCCCACATCCTCCTCCAAATGCGCCCGCGTGATGCGGACCTTGGCCAGGCCGCCCTTGAACTCGAACTCCACCCTGCCGTTGGCCGTGGATGGTTTGTCATACTGGGTGAGCTGGTAATTTTTCGGCGCGTCCGGATAAAAGTAGTTCTTCCGGTCGAACTTGGCGAAGCGCGGGATCTCGCAATTGAGCAAATAACCCGTCAGCACGGTTTTGCGCAGGGCCTCCTCGTTGGGCACCGGCAGCACCCCCGGCAGTCCCAGGCAAATGGGGCAGACCTGGGTGTTTGGCTCCGCCCCATAGGCATTGGCGCAGCCACACCACATCTTCGACTTCGTTTTGAGCTGGACGTGCGTTTCCAGACCGATGACCGCTTCGTATTCCATGCCGGCAGTCTAACCATAGCCCGCTCCGGATGCACCCGGATTTTTTCACCCCCGGCCGCCTGCTGTTCGGACATACCTTCACCGGCCAGCACGCATTTCCCTTGAATAACGCCCTGTCCCCCGGCAATTTGCGTTCCCGTGATGTGTCGTTTCTTCTTATGGCTGGCCTTGGGACTGGCTTTGGGTGCCGGCCGCCTGCCGGCCGCCATGATCAACGGCCATGGTTATGTGCCGGTGGCGGATTGGGCGGTGGCCAACGGCTTGAAGGTGGTCCGGGGCGGCCAGGGCAACCAAATCACCGCCACCAACCGCGTGCTCCGCCTGGTGCTGGAGGTGAA
>Ga0302320_10014817_pt1 | contig 16091 bp, 14 predicted proteins | sample Bog_T0_3_FD_202130 | JGI IMG/M metagenome (GOLD analysis project Ga0302320, IMG submission 202130) | Peat permafrost microbial communities from Stordalen Mire near Abisko, Sweden - Bog_T0_3 | ecosystem: Environmental > Terrestrial > Soil > Wetlands > Peat | place: Sweden: Abisko, Stordalen Mire... | reverse complement strand
TGATGCAGGAGCTGAACCGCGAGGCCAACACGCTGTCCTCGAAGTCCCAGGACATCGAGACCACGCGCGCCGCGGTCGACATGAAGGTGCTCATCGAGCAGATGCGCGAACAGGTGCAGAACATCGAGTGACTTCCAAGGGCGTTTGGGGCCGTTTGGCCGTCACCCGTATTTCTCGATAAATCAGCCAGTTATTAACCACCAACGTCCATGGACGTCCAACCCCGTCTGCGCTAGAGTTGTAGCTGGATGTGTAGCTACACGGCTAGCTACAATACATCCAGACGGCGTGTTCCTGGTCTAGCTACAACTGATGAGTGGCGCATGGCGCGCGACAAACTGACAGCACTGCAAGTCAAACGGGCGCACGACAAGGGCGATCCCGTATTGCTCGCCGACGGCGCGGGTCTATACCTGCGCAAGCAGACTTCGGCCGGCACCACTTGGACCTTCCGCTACCGCTTCGGCGGGCGCGATCGATGGATGGCGTTAGGCAACTACCCCGACATGGAATTGGCCGAGGCCCGCAAAGTCGCGCGCCTCAAACGCACCCTGGTCGACGCGGGCCGCGACCCGCTGCTGGAGAAGCAGACCGAGATCGAGGCGCAGCTCAAGGCTGTCGAGGTCAAGAAGGCGCGCGGCAAATTCAGCGAGCTGGCCGAGGACTGGTACGCGACTGAGATCAAGGGCGGTCGGCTTAAACATCCGGAGGTGCCGCGCCGGTATCTGGACAAATATTTGCTGCCCGAGTTCGGCGATGCCGTGCCCGCCGACATCACCCCGGCGATGGCGGCTCGATTGCTCGCGCGCGTGGCGCGTCGCGCGCCCACAGCGTCGAACGATTTGCTGCGCTTCATGCGCCGCGTGTTTCGCTTCGCCGTCCGTCGTCGATTGATTGCCGTGAGCCCCGTCGCGGACTTCAACCTCAGTGACGCCGGCGGCCAGGAGTCCGCGCGCCAGCGATCCTTAAGCCGCGACGAGCTGGAGAATCTGTTCAAGGCGATGCGGGAGGCCCCGAGCTTCGGAGGCACCAACCTGTTGACCGTCAAGTTGCTGCTGGCGCTCGGTGTGCGCAAGGGTGAGTTGTTGCGCGCGCGTTGGAGCGAGTTTGATCTCGACGGTACCACGGATTCAGGGCCATTGTGGCGTCTACCGGCGAGCCGCACCAAGACCGCTGCGCCACTGTCCATTCCGCTGGTGCCCGCGGCAGTCGATTGGCTTAAGTCTCTGAGGGCTGTGTCCAGCGGCAGTGAGTTCGTTTTCCCCAAGCGGCGCCGCGACCACCGCCAACGCGCATTACATGTGGGCATCGATACCTTGAACGCCGCGCTTGCCGCCGTTGAGCACGGCCTGGAGGCTTTTACGATTCATGATCTTCGACGCACCATGCGCACGCATTTGTCGGCACTCGGAGTGCGCACCGAAGTCGCCGAGCGGTGTCTGAATCACAAGCTGCCCGGCATTCAGAGCGTGTACAACACACACGACTATTTTGTAGAACGCCGCGCGGCGCTCGAATCCTGGACGGCGCTTCTTCTGGAAATTGAGCGAGGCGAGCGGAAAGTTACAGCCCTGAAATCCCGTCGCGCGAACGCGTAAGCGAGGGAACAACGCGGTGCCCAAAGTAATTCCTGCCGAACAGATCGCCCGCTCAGTCCTGGTGTTGCGCGGCCAACGCGTTCTGCTCGATGCCGAGCTTGCTGTCCTCTACGGTGTTGCGGTTAGAGCGCTGCTGCAGGCGGTCCAACGTAATCGGAAGCGCTTTCCGGAAGACTTCATGATCCGGCTGACAGCCGCGGAGTGGGCGGCTTTAAGATCACAATTTGTGACCTTAAAGCCTGGTCGCGGCCAACATCGCAAATACCTGCCCTATGCGTTTACCGAGCAGGGCGTAGCCATGTTGTCTTCCGTCCTCAGGAGCGATCGGGCAATCGCCGTCAATATACAAGTTATGCGTGCTTTCGTGCATTTGCGCGGGTTGCTTGCATCAAACAATGAGCTGGCCCGCCGCTTTGCGCAGCTCGAATCCCGTCTCGACAAGAAACTTACGGAACATGACGAAGCGATCGCCGCCATTCTCTCTGCCATTCGCGAACTCATGAATCCACCGTTATCGAGGCGGCGACCCATTGGTTTTACTGCGAACCTCGACGATCAGAAATAGCTTTGGGTGCGGTTCGGAGGCGGCGGAAGGCAGTGAGGCTTTGAGGTCACATTCTGTGACCTCAAACGCCCGGCATCTCTTCAAGTGCTTATGGCTCGGCGCGCGCGGCCATGTTGAATCACGCCCAGAGTTACGATAGATTCGCTGTTCGCGAATAGCGGACACGGCCCTGAAAAGAATCGTTAATCTGCAGGTGGCTCTCAAGCCCCAGGACCTCCTTGTGGCCCTGAAATTGGCACTGTCGGGCCAGAAGACAGCGCCCTATGCCGACCTGGCTAAATCACTCGGCATGTCCGCGTCGGAAGTCCACGCTAGCGTTGGGCGCCTCAAGCTGGCGCGCCTTGTCGTCGTCATTGACGATCAACAACGGATAGTCACGGCCTCTCTGAGAGAATTCGTACTACAGGGCGCCAGGTATGCATTCCCGGCAGCTACGGGGTCCCAGACGGCTGGGCTGCCAACCGGCTACGCTGTTGCTCCACTGGCAACTCATATTGTTCAGTCCAGCGACCTCCCGCCTGTTTGGCCATACGCGAAGGGTACGACGCGCGGTATCGCGCTCTACCCACTGTATCCTTCGGTGCCTGTTGCTGCGCTCAATGACACCGCGCTATATGAATGTCTGTCGCTGTTTGATGCGCTGCGTGTCGGCAGAGCGCGTGAACGCCAGCTCGCACAGAGAATGTTGGGCGAACGGCTCTCGTAGAGCAGTAGAGCCGACAGTCCGATACGCCCGAGACGCCTAAGCGGCCGCCGCATTCGCTCGATCCGACACAACGCCACTGGTCCCGATGTGCATTACGCTACCACCTGAAATGGCGGCCGCGGCACGCGCCACATAGGTTCGGTGACAAAGCCTAGCGTCCGCCTCGTAGCAAAGAAGTGCCGCCGTACTGCCCTTGCATACGGTTGTCAGTTCTATGACGGCGTCGGCTTGCTTCCGCAGGTGATTCATGAAGGCCACCGTGTAAGCCTCCCAGTTCCTATCCGCTCGATATTGATCACGGATGGGCTTCGGGCAACCCAGACTACGGACGTGCAGATACTTGAGTCCCGCGGCACCGATAGCCGCCGCCAATGCTGTCTTTGAAAAGCCGTGCTTGCGAGACAGCGGAACATCGCGAATATCAACAACGATCTGTACCTTCGCACTCTGCAGCCGCTGGAGAAATTCCTCCAGCGCCAAGCCCTCATATCCGACCGTGTAGATATTCACTGTCGGGAATCGTTAATTGTCGTGGGGTCGGAGCGGAGCAACTCGAGCTCCGGAGCCATCCTGTAACCCATGGCCCGGTAGCCACGTTGTCGCTTACCCCACATTCGCAGCAGCGCCGGGTGGCCCGCGTCGACGAAATCTATAATGCGGACGCTGGTCTTCGCAGCATGCTCCCGGTGCAGCCGACCGGCGTATTGCTGCAGAGTCCCCCGCCACGAGATAGGCATGGCTAACACCATGGTGTCCAACGCCGGATGGTCGAACCCTTCGCCGACGAGTCTTCCAGTCGCAACAAGCACTCGCGGAGCCTCCCCCGGCAATTTGCTCAATTGCTCTATCACTGTCGCCCTTTGCTTCTTCGACATCCGCCCATGTAGCACGAATGGAGCTTGCACTAATTCGCCCAGGGCCTTTGCGATCGCATTAACGTGTTCGGTACGTTCGGTCAGTACCAGAACCTTGCGACCTTGCTGAGCGGCGGTCGCAACCTCTTCGGCCACCGCTGCCGTACGTGACGGATCGTTGGCAAGATGGCGGAAGACATCCTGAATGCCAGCGTCCGCTGGCACATCGATCAGCGAGGAGCGGAAACGAGGGGTTACGGCAAGATCGTGGGGCGCGTCCTCCGATTGCGAAGCGGTGTGACGAATCGATCCGCACTGCATGAAGATGATCGGCTGCTGACCATCACGTCGAATCGGGGTTGCCGTCAAGCCCAGTACGAACTTCGCTTTGGCACGCCTCAGTATGGCGTCGAAGGAGACGGCGCCGACATGGTGACACTCATCGACGATCACCTGGCCATAGAACTCCACCAACGAGTTGATCTCGCCCTTCCTGGTCAGCGACTGCATCACGGCGATGTCAATCTTGCCAGTGGGCCTGCCCTGGCCGCCACCGATGGTTCCGACGACTCCCTTGCCGACCCCCAAAAAGGTCTGCAGCCGTTCCTGCCATTGCTTCAGCAGCTCGGTTCGATGCACCAGCACCAGAGTATTCACGCCGCGGTGTGCGATCAGCGCAGCGGCCATAACCGTCTTGCCGAAGGCAGTCGGTGCACATAGTACGCCGGTATCGTGTCGGAGCATCGCCGTAACGGCTGATTCCTGGTCCTGGCGCAATGAGCCAGCAAAAGTGATTTCGATCGGGTCACCTACGAACCGCTCATCACGGATTTCGCATCGGATACCGTTGTCCCCGAGCAGTTCCATGGCTGGATCGAGACAACCACGCGGCAGCGCGATGTGTTTCGGGAAATTCTCAGCGCAGCCGATCACGCGAGGTTTGTCCCACACCGACATACGCATCGCCTGCGCGCGGTAGAACTCCGGGTTTTGAAAGGCGGCCAGCCGGACCAGACGATTGGCGAGCGCCTGTGGAAGCTGCGCCTTGTCGAAGTAGATCATGTTCGCCACAGTCACGGTTAATGCCGTCGGCATTTTTCCCGTCAGCCGTTTGCCCTGGGCAGGTGCCCGTTTCCAAGGCGTCGACAGGTCCTCGTCGTCGATAAAGGTGACATCTAGTGGATGAGCACCGCCGGTCGCCCGCACGATCGTAGGTTCAATGTCATGAGGGGCCATGCGCACCACTGTGGCGAGATAAGCCCACTGATCGGCATACGGGCGCAGTTCAATGTCGACGAATACGCTGTACCCGTTTTCACGGGGAGCCTTCTGCAGTGGCAGGGCAATCAGATTGCCGAACCCGCCCTTCGGCATTGTGTCCTGATTCGGAAACAGGCGGTCGTAGGAATCCAGCCTCAGCTGCCGCGTGCGAGCACACGTGTGCGTGATAATCGCGGTACCGAGCCGGCGGGCATCTCGGGCCGAAACGGGGTTCGAGAAGAAGACCCAGGCGTGCGCGCCCTGACCAGAGCGGGAGATCTCCAGGGCGACGGGCACGCCCAGTTCCGCGCTCGACTGCGCGAACGCCCGTGCATCCTCCCGCCACTCCGCTTCGTCGAAATCGACGGCAAGAAGATGACAGGTATCGTCCTGCAGCAGCGGATAGATCCCGACCGTGTGTTTGCCGGCAAGGTGGCCAAAGATCACGTCATCGGAGACAGGAAGCATCAGCCGGTGGCCGCAGTCACCACACTTGATGCGTGGCTTCTCGCATATGCCCGGGCGCCACTCGTTGCCGCAGGCCGGAGCGTAGCCGGATTTGCCCGACGTCTTGCTCTCCCAGCGAACGGGAAAGACGTCCACACGGCCGCGAAACAACCGTCTGAACAGCGCAACCTTTCCGTCGGTGGAAAGATTCGTGGATTCCGGCTCTCTGACACCGGGTTGGGGCGATCGCGGTTGCCGCCACTGGATCCCATGGGAGTCGAGCAGCGCGGCAAGGCGCTCGTTCTCCGCCTGCAGCGCCGCGAGCCGATCCTGCTCGGTCACGGGGACTCCATCTCCGCCGCGAGTTCTTGCACATACTCGCCGTAGCTGAACACTCGACCGCGCTGTCGATTCGTGAGTTCTCCGACGACGCCGATCCGATCGAGATGAGCGAGCGATTTGTTTACCGTGGCCGCCGTGAGCCCAGTGGCCTTGACCAGCGACGCCGCGGTCGCGATGGGCTGACGCTGCAGGGCCTGATGGACGGCAAGGGCGGACGGCGCCGCTCGCCCGAGGCGCGCGATTCTATCGCGATCCGCGTTGACGAGCGCCAACAGTGTGTTGGCGGTCGTAACCGCTTGCGTCGCGCTAACCTCGATTCCTTCTGCAAAGAAATCCAACCATCGCTCCCAGTCACCGCGCAAGCGCACCTCGTTCAGCAATTCGTAGTACAGCGCCCGATGCCTCTTGAAGTACAGGCTCGGATAGAGCATCGGTTCACGCAACACACCGTCGGCGACGAGCTGTAGTACGATCAGGAGCCGCCCGATGCGACCGTTGCCATCCAGGAACGGATGTATGGTTTCGAACTGCACGTGCGCCAGCGCAGCCTTGAGCAGCGGCGGCACCGGCTCTGGTTCGTCGTTCAGAAATCGTTCCAGAGGAGCCAGACACTTCGAGACTTCCTCTGGCGGCGGCGGGACGAACACCGCGTTTCCTGGCCGCGTACCGCCAATCCACACCTGCGAGCGACGCACTTCGCCGGGCGCCTTTGCCTTTCCACCGGGGTGCGAGAGCAGCACTTTGTGCATGTCGCAAATTAATCGGGTGCATACCGGCAGTCCGCCGCGAAGGCCCTTCAGGCCCCGCTCCAAGGCGGCCACACAACGGCTCACCTCTCGGGCATCTTCTACCGGCACCCCCGGTTCCTCGTCAATCTCGTAAAGCATCAGATCGGCAAGCGATGACTGGGTACCTTCGATCTGCGAGGACAGCACGGCCTCTTTGCGGACGAAGCTGTAGAGCAGCAACGCCGCATTGGGCAGCAGCGCAGTGACGGAATCGAGTCGACCCAACGCCACCAGGGCCGCGTCGAATTTGTGCCGCAAGGCCGCGGACCATACGAGCGGCGGCTCCGGCGGCAGCGGCGCCGGGACAAAGGCCTTGAATGGCTCTGCCGCCGTCGAGACGGTAATGTAGTGGCCGGGCTGGGGTCGATGCATGCTGGATTGCTAAGCCTAAAATAACTTTCTTTCTTATTTTAGGTTGGAGCTATATCCTAAATCAACGACTTCTTGCCAGATGATCTTCCCTTTCACGCTCCCGATTCCCCTGAACCTGCCCGACCAATCCCGCCACGAGCCACTCCCGCTCGGTCCGCGCCGGCGGCAGGCTGCGGACGAAGTGCCGCGTCTGCTCGGCGAGCGCGATCTGTCCTTGGCTTCTCAACGCCTCGCTGGTGGCGAGCCATGCCCGTTCAAGTTCGCGCCTTGTCTCGCGTAGCCGCAGCTTGGCGGGCTCACCGACTCGATCTGCCGTCCGTAGTGCAATCGCCGCCGCTTCGAGCCGCTCGCGCATATGAGTGGACGCGCCGCGCCGAGCGGCGCGGTAGATGCCGTCGGATTTCCGCGGCCGCGTTTCACCGCGAACGAAGCGCGGCGTCGCATTGGCCGCAATGCCGACGCGGCGCAACTGGTTCGCGAATTCTTCGCGCCACTGGCGCAGCGTGGCCTTGCGGATATTCAGGCGCTCACCCTGCTCACTGATCGCCTTGATGATCACGTGGACGTGGGGATGGGGCTCGTCGGTATGGAGCGCCAGGGCATGGCGGTGCTTGAGCGCCAGCTGCTCGCGGCAGAACCCCTGCGTCGCAACAAGAACCTTGTCAGCCGGCGTACCGGCTGGCATCGAGAACACCAACTTGTGCACGAGCTTCGGCGCCCGCCGACCCTGCAATCCACCGAGCCCCGACTGGCATTCCGCCAGGTCGAGGTCCCAGTCCTCTATCAGAGCGCCAGCGGCGTCACGGTCCTGCAGCCGCTGTCCGTCGTCGGTCTGCAGCTCGACATCCCCCTGCCGGCCGACGTAAGCCAGGTGCTGGCGCACCGCCGCCACCGAATTGGCGCCGGCCGGCAATACCTTGACCATGACTTCCGGCGTGCGGGCAACGGTGCGCGCGATCTGCTGGATCTGTGCCGGCGATAGGCGGTCACGCCGCCCTGGGCCGCGTCGACCATGGCTCACCAGCTCAAAGTGAGGTCCTTCAGGGATCCGGTTCGGCATACCCGACCTTCCAGCTCACAGCATTCTCCTTGAGCAGGGCTTTGACGTGATCCCGCAGGGCCTCGCAGACCTTGAGCATTGCCAGAACGTCCCCACGGCGGGGCCCGGTTGCCAGAGCGGCCTGATGGGTCGCGCGAGCAATCTGATTGAGGTTGCGGCCGATGGCCCCCAGCTCGGCGACCACGCGATTGAGGGCCCGCAGCTCCTCGTGCGGGAGGGGCGCCAGATGTCGCAGGTGCGCACGCACCAGAACCGACACGTAGGTGGCCGCCGCCATGCGCCGGGCGGCGGCACGCTCCGCGAGGAGCAGCTGATCGTCGGGGCGGAGGCGGACATAGAGGCGCGCGCCGCGGGCAACCCTGGCCACCGGTTCGGCGTCGTCGGACGCCGGCGCGGCGGGACCGCCCAAAGTCAGTTCCAACAGGTCCTTCAGCAGCGCGGACTCGCTGAGCTGGCGCCTGGCTGCCAGCGACTTGAGGCGATCCTTGGTCACTGAGGAGACGCGCGCTGCGATGAATTGGTCGGCGGACATGGCCGACATTGTTTAACAACAGCGGCCGCGCGGCTATCCTGCATCTACCCCCAAAACACGGCAAAACCCCACACCGCTTTCAGCCAAAGCAGTGCGTGAAGGTCGTCGCGCAACGACTGCGCCACCGCACAAGAATTTCCGCGGCGATAGTCCCCGGGGTTTTGCCCTGTTTTGCCCCCAGATACGGCCTCGCGATCTTGTATCGATGAGCGGTAAGGTTGCTGTCGGTGACAACTCGCCCCGAAGCTACCGGAACCACACATTGGAATCGACAACATGTCTGCTCAATCCGCTGCTACTGCGCCGGCCGTCCGGATTCTTAGGCTCCCCCAAGTATGCAAAGTAACCGGCCTCGGTCGCTCGATGATCTACCAGCTCGAAGCCGAACGCCGATTCCCAACGCGTGTGCGCATTGGCCTGCGTGCCGTCGGTTGGGTGGAATCGGAAGTTCAGCTCTGGCTCGCAGGTCGCATCAAGCAACACCGCGCCACCGAAGCTCAACCTCGGCCATAAGAAAGATAACGTCCTTTATATTGCGTGACAAGCACAAGCGCAGCGCAAACTCGGCGTTCCAAGTCAGTCGCCAGCGAGCTTCGCGATCCGCTCTTCTTGAAGCACCTTTTTTCGCTGCAGGCCGAGCATGAGTGCTCCGATATAGTCATCTGCATAATCTTGGGCAACATGGCGCGTGCCATCGAAGTCATGGGCCACTCGTCTGACGAGGTGCAGCAGTCCGTCCACAGCTGCCGTGCAAGCATCAACATACTCGTCCAACTTTCCGTAAGTCAGCTCGCCTGCTTCATCGATGCGCCATAGCTTCCAATCCGTGCCGCTTCGTACGACGTCGTAGTGCGCGATACTTTTATTTCTGGCGGTTCGTAGCAACTCACTGATCTTGGCATTCAGGAGAGAATCGACTTCTGGCAATTTCGCCACGCGCAGGTTGAACGCCTCTAGATTCTCGACGACTTGATTTTCCTGCGATTCTTGATCGATCCCCCGTCGAACGTCTTCAGGTACATGCCGCCCGCTCAGCCACTTACTGGGCAACACAATGCGACATTCCTTGCGGAGTTCCTCCAGAATCAGCGGATCGCGCAATAATTTGACGGCGACAGCCACGCTCGCGGAGTTTGAATCTCGGTCCAGAACCAGCGCTCCGATTTCACGGATCAGATCGATGACGAAGGTGTCCGTGATCGTGTTGTGTACGTGTGCGGCATAGGTGCTGCTCAATGCCTCTGCCAACTCCGCGTTGCGAGTCATCGCATGGAAGTAAGTCTGTCGATGCAGCACGGCCGCCCATTGATCACCGATGTGCTCCACAATCGCCTTGAGGCGCTTCAGCTTCCCCGCCGCGCTGGATTCGCCCGCCTCCAACGCTTTAGAAGTCGGGTCCCTTGATGCCTCATTCATTGTTTGGAACTACCTTGGACGGAGGGCGGCATAGCTGGTTTCCGGGTTCGATCACGTCGGCTCGAAGAAGTCCTCATCGAGCTTCTTCAAGTGAATAATCTCCTCGTCCCGGCACCCGACGTTATAGCGGATCATCAGCCGCGCCAGGTGAGACCCGTCGATCAAGACAATGCGGGACCCCAGTCCACGCGCCGTTTCGGTTGCCGCCGTGCTAAACGCTGAGGTGGTCACAAAAATTCCCTTGTGCGCTCTCTTCAAGCTGAGAGCGCCGTAGAAGTCCCGGATGGCGCCCGCGCCGATGTTATTGCCTTCGCCGTAACGCTTGGCCTGAACATAAATCTGATCGACGCCGAGGGGATCTTGGTCGATCACGCCGTCCACACCGTCATCGCCACTCTGGCCGATCGCGCGTCCTGCTTCCTCAGACGTGCCACCGTAACCCATGGCGATCAAGAGCTGGACGATCAGATTCTCGAAAAATTTTGGGGTCCCATTTCGGACTCGATCCAGCAGCTCGGCGGAGAGCGCTCCGATGATGGCGCTATGGGCGCGGCGCAGGGCTTCGTCCGGCGTCGATTCGGTGTCCGGTGCCCCTTGCGTTGCTGGTGTTGTTACCTCAGCCTCGGCTTCCTTGCTCTTAAAACTTTGGAATTCTTCGAACTGCGCAAGGTATGCATTGTTGATGGTTGCGGTCTTGTCCGCTAAGGCGGCCCGTCCCCGGTCAGTAATTTTGAAGCGCCCGCGACCAGTGATCTCGACAAGGCCGCCCTGCTTCAGGTAGCTCTTCGCCCAGTTGACGCGATTGGCAAATCGGGTTTGCTTTCCGCTCGGCAGAATTGCAGCACGTTCCTCCGCGGTTAATCCGAGCTTTTTGGCGAGCATTTCCACGACGTCACTGATTTTCACCTCTCCGCCGGAAGCCGCGCATTCGAGAACTGGACGCATCAGCGTCTGATAGTCGGGAATCATGTCGCCCGCACCTCGGAAAACACCCCCGCCAGCAAAGACTGAAATGAGACATTGGCGATACCGGTGGCTGCAGATTGCTGCTTCTCCAAAGCTCGGCAAGCTCGAAATCTCTTCTGAAATTCCCGTTGGGTATCCAGCCGTGGCAGTGGTAACGGTAGATTTCTGAGCTGCGTCATGTTGATACTGGCGAGATTGGAGGTCTTCTTCGCAGCTTTGAGAAAATATTGCCGAGCAGGGAATGTCTGCAGATACGCAGCAAAATATTCAGGCATTACTCGATCCGCATGTGTTCTAACCCGGAACACATGGTTCTGGTGAATGCATTCCCCGATATCGGCTTCCAGAAGCGCCCCACGACCAACTTTGTCGAAGTCTCCACCCTCCGTGAGCAGGACGTCCCCAGCGCGGACGGCAAGCTCGGTGATTTCGTCCGCGGTTGCCGGGATGTATTTCATTTCCGCCAGGTCCAGGCCGCCGGCCTGAACATTCGCGACCCTTAGATACGGAACATCGCGTGTGACCTTTCCGCCTAGCTTTCGTCCCTTGGCAACGCCGGAAACAACTTCCGCTACATCTCCGAGTCGCACTACAGAATTTCTCTGGTGTCTAATTTTATCAACCGCTCCGCCCTTCGGATTCGTTGCCGGATCCCCGAACATATCCAGAAACAGCGCCGGGATGATCTCTTTGGCCCTCTGCTCCGCCTCCCGCCGCATCCGGACGATGTTTTCGGCGCGCGATAGCAGTTCGACAATGCGCTGCTGCTCTGCGACCGGTGGCAGCGGTACGGGAAGCGACGCCAACTCGCGTGCGTTCACGTTTGGCTGAGCGACGGCTCGCGCGGTCTTCCGGATGAAACCCCAGTACAGCGGGGACTGCAGGAAGTGACCAAGGTACTCTGGAAGCACTCGATCGACGCGGGCCTTGAACCGAATCAGGTAACCCGCGAACACAGCCGGCTCGGGAAGTCCGCGGAACAGGAGGCTCTTTCCGGCTGTCGCGCCGCTACGCGCGATCAGAAGGTCCCCCGCACTTAGCATGTATCTCTCCAGATCCGGCAGCTTCGCATCAACATACGCGGGGCTCGCACCTCCAAGCTGGCCTGAAGAATCAATATCAGTGATTCGGATGAAACGGATGCCGCCGCCCTCCTTTAACGCGGCGGCATTGAGGCCATACTGACCCGTATCCGTGACGTCCCCGAGCGTCGTAGTCGGCCACATGGTCAACCTATTGGCTCGCCGGACAGTGATTCTCGAAGCGCGGTGATTTCGTCAGCGATCTCCCGCTCGAGTTCCGCCAGTTCATCGAGCAGCTCCCGCGGGTCGCGATGTACGGCGGTCGAGGCATTGACCGGTCGGTACCGCCCCGCGGAAAGGTTGAACTCGTTGGCCCGCAGCTCGGCCGCATCTGCGAACCACCACTTTTCGTTCCAAGGCGCCTTCGGGTCGCGCTTCGCCCATTCCGCCACCTTTCCGCCCCTAGCCGCGTACGCACCGACAAGTTCCCGTAGATCGTCCGCCTCGATGGGCGTGTCGTGATTGGCGTCGAGCTTGTAGCCGTCATTGTCGACGTGCAGGAACAGCACCCGTTCGGTACTGCCGCCCTTCCTGAAGATAAGCACGGACGTCTTGACGCCCGAATACGGCTGGAACACCCCGCCCGGCAGCGACATGACCGCCTCGACCCGATTGTTCTCGATGAGCTGCCGGCGAATTTCCTTGTGGGCCCCCGTGGATCCGAACAACAGCCCCTCCGGCACAATGACGCCGCAACGGCCGCCCGGCCGCAGCGACTCCATCATGTACTTGAGGAAAAGCACCTCGGTCGCCTTCGAGTTGCCAATCTTCACGTCATCGACGACCCGGTCCGAATCGATCTTGCCCGCGAATGGCGGATTCGCGAGCACAACGTGATAGCCCTCCTCCGGGAGTTCCAACGCTTCGCGCTTCTCCGGATCGAGCGTGCTGGTCAGGACGTTGCGGAGCAGGATGCGGACGTTCGGCAAGCCCCGGAGTGTCAAATTCATGGTCGCAAGCCGGACCATCTGCGGGTCAACGTCGTTGCCGTAGAAGGTTTTCGATTGCAGCGTCGAGAGTTGCGCCGACGACAGCCGATCGCCGAGCCCACGCCGCTGCGTCTTGCCGTCGAGTTCCGTCTCGGTGATCCCGGCCGGCGAGGAGTTCGCGAGCCGGATGTGGTTGTACGCTGCCACCAGGAACCCGGCCGTGCCGGCGGCAGGGTCGTAGACCGTCTCGCCGATCTTCGGATCCACCATTTCCACAATGGCGCGGATGACGTGGCGCGGGGTTCGGAACTGCCCGAGCTCGCCCGCCTGCTTGATCTGCTTCAGCACATGCTCGAACAAATCCCCTTTGGTGTCCGAGTCCGCCTGGTCGAGCTTGAGGCCATCAACCAGTGTGACAACCTGGGTGAGCACCGTCGGCTCGGTGATGTTGAGCCGCGCGCCGCGCATGAAGTTCGTCGCTGAACTGTCGGCGACTTCTTCGAAGAACGCGAACACCTCATCCTGCACAAACCGCACCAGAGCCTCTCCGGACAGGCCCCGTGCCCACACCGACCAGCGGAATCGGCTCTTCGGGATCGACGTGTCGCCCTTCTTGGGCGCGTTCAGGGGGTTCCGGAGCGTCCAGTCGCCCTCGAACAGGCTCTGATGCCTCTGCTTTAGGACCTTGGCGCGCTGCGCGTTCTCGGCGTCGATCCCCTCGATCAGATAGAAGAAGAACAGGAACGACAGCTGTTCCGCGTTCGCCATCGGATTGGGGTAGCCACCGCCGAACAGGTAATCACGGATCTGATCGATCTGGCGGCGCATGTCTGGAGTCAGCGGCATGAAATCACTCTACGGTCTGCAGTTAAGGGAGCGTGGCGTCGCCGCGGTATTCGTCGGGTGACGCTCGTCGATCAGCACCGCTGGGGGTCGCAGCGAATACCGCCGCGTTGAGTGCGGTGAGAGTCGCCTCGAGCGCCTTCTCGCCGCCAAACACTCGGATGGCCTGGCCCACGCCACCCATCGACGAGAACGGCTGGAACGCGAAATTCCCGGCCGACACTTCCGTCCAGGCGTCGGCGTTCGCCCGGATCTGGCTCCCCAGGAGTGCCAGCCACCGGCCCTGCTCGGCCGTGAGCCCGGATCGCGACAGTAGCCAAGCCTCAAACGCCGCGCCGAGCTCATTGGCCCGTGCCTCGGAGACTTCGGGGAACACGAGGCGGCCGTCTTCATCGACAGTGACCCAGGCGCGACTCGTCGGATCGATGTGATCGTCGACGTCGACGGTGAGGAGACGGCGCGGCTCTGAGTATTTCTTGGGCTTCGCCTCGGCGATGAATCCCCCTTCGATGGCGCCGTCATCGTCGCCGTGAAAGTCCGAGACACCCACGAAATCGAACATCGTGAAAAGCGGCTTACCCTTGGCCTTCCGGGTGCCGCGGCCGCGCATCTGCTGGTAGAGAATGGCGGACTTCGTGAACCGGGCGAACACCAGGTTCACCACCTCCGGGCAGTCAAACCCCGTATCCAGCATGTTCACGGAGACCAGGATCTCCGGGAATTTCTCTTTCTTGAAACGTTTGATCAGGGTTTCGCCATCCGGGCTGTCGTCGGCGCCGAGTCCTGAGACCACGAAATCGGCGTAGCGGATCTCGGGCGATGGCTTCCGCTCCGCAAAGGCTTCGTCGAACAACTTCGCCAGGGTCTCGGCATGGCGCTTGGTGACCGCGAACACGATGGTTTTGCCGAGCAGCGGTTTGCGCTGGATGCCTTTCGAGTCGATGTAGCCCTTCGTGAGCACATCCTTGAACTCCCGGACCATGGCCCGATTGCGTTCGGGGATCGTGAATCTGCGCTCCAGAGCGGAAGGGTCAACGGTAATGGGGTCGCCCTCCTTCTCGAACAGCTGCTCAAACTCGGTGCGCGTCCTCGCATCCATCGCCGTCCATTCGAGGTCCTTGCGGGCCACCGGGAATCCCCCCTCGGCGGCCGTCTTGACCGTCTTCGCCTTGTAAATCTGGTACGGGACGAGGTAGCCCTCCCGGATCGCGTCTTTCAGCTTGTAGGTGTACGTCGGCCGGTCCACCTCGAAGAACCGCAACGTGTCCCGCACGAAGGCTTGGTCTTCCTCGTCGGGCGCGTCGTCATCGACGTTGGCGACGCAGGGCGTCGCCGTGAGGCCGATCTGCACGCCGTCGAAGTGCTCGAGCACACCTCGCCACTTGCCGTAAATACTGCGGTGACACTCGTCGGAAAAAACCAGGTCAAAATACCCGGCTGAGTAGTCGCGGTAGATATTGACCATGCTCTGCAGCGTCGTGATCGTAATGCGCTTCTCGTCCTGGAAGCGCCGGCCACTCCGGAGCACGTAGCTCGGGTAATCGGGAAGATATTCCGCGAACGCGTCTTCGGTCTGATTGGCGAGCGTGATCCGATCCACGATGAACAGCACCCGCGTCACGGCGTTGGCTTCGAAGAGCCGCTTAATCAGCGCCGCAGCGGTGCGGGTCTTGCCCGTTCCGGTCGCCATCTCCACCAGCATCTTCCGGCGACCGCGTTGGATTTCCTCGGTGAGGGCATCGATGCAGTCGTGCTGGTATGACCGCTCCACGATCCGGTTGTCGATCGGGATCGTTCGAGGGTCGCGCCGCAACGTCAGCGTCGCGATTCGCCGTTCGAGATCGTCCTGCCGGTAGATCGTCTTGATGACCCGGGGAAAGGCCTCCCGTTCCCACTCCCAGACGCGCACTTCCTCGCCATTGGCGAGAAACACGAACGGGACCTTGAGTTGCTTCGCGTAGCCGACCGCCTGGGCTTCTCCTTCCGCCAGGGTCACGGAGGTTCGTTTCGCCTCGAGCACCGCCACGGCTCGGCCGTGGCGATCGTTGAGAACGTAATCGGCCTTGGTTCCGTCAAGGAGCACATATTCGTAGCGAATGGCATTGGGGTTCTCGACCGCCCAACCCTGATCGCGGAGCTGGGCATCGATCTTGACGCGTGAGAATGCCTCGTTGGTCATGGGCTCACCGTTTCGGCTACGCAGGTCGGTGCTGCTTGCAGCGCGGCATAATTCATGTTCGCGTCTCCGAGCCGACTCCCTTCAACAGGCGATCGATGATGTCGCTTGCTTCGCGCTGGCGTAGCACGCGCCGATCACGCCCGTCGGCGTCA
>Ga0302320_10014813_pt1 | contig 16098 bp, 16 predicted proteins | sample Bog_T0_3_FD_202130 | JGI IMG/M metagenome (GOLD analysis project Ga0302320, IMG submission 202130) | Peat permafrost microbial communities from Stordalen Mire near Abisko, Sweden - Bog_T0_3 | ecosystem: Environmental > Terrestrial > Soil > Wetlands > Peat | place: Sweden: Abisko, Stordalen Mire... | reverse complement strand
GATCGAGACACTTGGTTCCGGGTCCGAGATCGGGTGGTCCTGGCTGTTCCCGCCCTATCGCTGGCAGTTCGACGCCCGTGCGACAGAGCCCGTGGAGGCCATCGCAGTGGACGCCGTCTGTCTAAGAGCAAAGGTGGAAGCCGACCCGGCGCTTGGCTACGAGCTGACGAAGATGTTCGCCTCGGTGATGCTGAACCGTCTTCAGGCTGCGCGCTTGCGCCTCTCGGTCTTGCACCGTGGGGGGAGGACGGGCAGGGTCAGTGAGGCCAAACGCCAGATCGACCGACTCCGCACAGTGGAACCGGTCATCGAGCCGCCAGCCAGTCCCGCGTCGGCCTTCGTCCCCGAGCCTTACCGCATAGTGGCCAAGCACGAGGAAGCAGAGGACGTCTACACCTTGTCCCTCGAGCCGGCAGGGCAACAGACAAGGGCTTTTCGAGTCGGGCAGTTCAACATGCTCACGGCATTCGGTGTCGGTGAGGCGGCCATCTCGGTCAGCAGCGCCCCGGGAACGCCTGGACGCGTGGAGCACACTGTGCGCGACGTCGGCACGGTGACCCACGCTTTGTGCAGTGCGCCTCTGGGCTCGGTTATAGGAGTTCGAGGGCCCTTCGGCACTGACTGGGGTATCGAGGACCTGGCCGGTCAGGACGTTGTCATCATCGCAGGCGGGATCGGCCTTGCCCCGCTCCGGGGAGCGGTGTTCGCGCTTCTCGACGCGATGAGTGCCCAGCGGGCCGCTCGGGCACGCCGAGGCGTCAGCGGACCTGTCGGGCGCGTCGTCGTGCTGATCGGGGCGAGAACGCCTGACCAGATCATTTTCACACGCGATATTTGGCGTTGGCGGGAACAAGGGGCGGAGGTCCACGTCACGGTCGACCTCGCCGACCAGAGCTGGTCGGGGCCCGTCGGAGTCGTGACGAAGTTGCTCGCGGAAGAGGAATTCGACCCGGGAACCTCTGCGTTGGTCTGTGGACCGGAGATCATGATGCGATTTAGCGCTAGGGCTTTGCTCGACAAAGGGCTGCAACCCGAGAACATCCGGATCTCACTCGAGCGCAACATGCAGTGTGGGGTTGGCCTCTGCGGGCACTGCCAGCTCGGCCCCCTGCTGCTATGCCAGGCTGGCCGTGTCCTCACCTATTCCAATGCCGTGCCTCACCTTCTATCGGTGTCTGAGCTATGAGCCCCTCCGCACGGCCCACCGTCGCTGTCTGGAAGTTTGCCTCTTGTGACGGCTGTCAGCTCAGCATCCTCGACTGTGAAGAGGAGCTCCTGCAGCTGGTCGGTACCGTCCGTATCGCGCATTTCCTCGAGATGTCCCGGGCGTCGGCGAAGGGGCCTTACGACCTGTCTTTGGTAGAGGGCTCGATTACGACCGAGGATGATGCCAAGCGAATAAAGCAGGTGCGCCGGATGTCGCGCAAGCTCATAGCAATCGGTGCCTGCGCTACAGCCGGAGGCATCCAGGGACTGCGCAATTTTGCAGCCTCGGGGGAGTACGCGTCGGTCGTATATGCCCATCCGGAGTACATCAAAGCACTCGACACCTCCACGCCGATCTCGGCACATGTGCCCGTCGACCTCGAGCTTTACGGTTGCCCGATAGACCGATTTCAGCTCCTTGGTGTCCTGACTGCCATCTTGGCCGGGCGTCGTCCGCGCGTCCCGGGTCACAGCGTGTGCCAAGAGTGCAAGGGCCGCGGCACCGTGTGCCTGCTCGTCTCACGAGGCACACCCTGCATGGGCCCGGTTACGCGGGCTGGGTGTGGGGCGATCTGCCCTGGAGTCGATCGCGGATGCTTTGGATGTTTCGGTCCGACCGACACGGCCAATACGGCCTCGCTGGCCGGCCAGTTCCGCGGCGAAGGCCTGACGCCGGTGGACACGTCACGGCTCTTCCGCACCTTCAATGCTGCCGCCCCGGCGTTTATGGCGGAGTCGGTAGCCCAAGGTGGCGCACCACCTGTTGCCGTGAGCAGCCCTGGAAACGATGCAGAGGGGGACCGATGAGTCACGGTTCGGGCGAGCGCACGATAAGTGTCGAAGGTCTGGCGCGCGTCGAGGGCGAGGGCTCGCTGCGCGTAGAGGTACATGACGGAGTAGTAGGTGAGGTGGCGCTCGAGATCTTCGAGCCGCCCCGCTACTTCGAGGCGATGTTGGTCGGCCGTAATTTCACCGAAGCTCCTGACATCACCTCCCGCATCTGCGGGATCTGTCCGGTGGCCTACCAGATGAGTGCTTGTGCCGCCATGGAGGCTGCCTGCGAGGTAGTCGTCGACGAGCGTATTCGCGCCCTGCGTCGCCTTCTTTACTGCGGTGAGTGGATCCAAAGCCACGCCTTGCACGTGTACTTGCTGCACGCGCCTGACTTTCTCGGCTGTGCCGATGCCGTGGAGCTGGCAGAGCGCGATCAAGGGGCGGTCGAGCGTGGTCTCGACCTCAAGCGCACAGGCAACCTCGTCATGGAGATCGTTGGCGGCCGAGCGGTGCACCCAGTCAACGTACGGGTCGGGGGGTTTTATCGGGCTCCTTCGCCCGAAGCTGTGTCTGCCCTGGCTGAGCCCCTGTTCAGGGCACGCGACCAGGCGCTTGCCACTGTTGAGTGGGTGGCAGGGTTCGATTTTCCCGACGTGGAGGCTGACTATCGCTTCGTGGCGCTACGCGAGCAGGACCGCTATGCGATCGACTCCGGGCGGGCGGTGTCCTCCGACGGGCACGACCTGAGCCCGGCTGAGCTGTCCGCGCTCGTGGTCGAAGAGCACGTGGAGCGCTCCACCGCCCTTCACGCCCGCCTCGGGGGCGTCGACCAGTACCTGACCGGACCTCTCGCCCGTTACTCCCTGAACTCGGCCATGCTGCCGCCGCTTGCCGCGGAGGCGGCAGCCGGCGCAGGCCTCGGTCCTGTTTGCAAGAACCCGTTCCGCAGCATCGTCGTGCGCGCGGTCGAGCTCGTGTTCGCTTGCGACGAGGCCCTGTCGCTCGTTGAGAACTACGAGCCGCCAAACCCGCCGGCCGCCACGGTGGTGCCGCGCGCCGCCATTGGCTCTGGTGCCACCGAAGCCCCTCGGGGACTGCTCTTTCACACCTATGAGATCGACGATGCCGGAACTATCCGCACGGCACGCATCGTCCCCCCGACCTCTCAGAACCAGCTCACGATCGAGTCGGATCTCCGCCAGGTTGCCCAGGAGTCCCTTGACCTCGGCGACGATGAATTGCAGTGGCGCTGTGAGCAGGCTGTACGTAACCACGACCCTTGCATTTCCTGCGCCGCCCACTTCCTAGACGTAACTGTCGAGTCGTCATGACAGGTGGCGGAGCCAATCCGCCAAGTGGGTCTCTGGTTGGCTCAAGGCCTCTTCGCGTCGTGATCGCCAGCCTGGGCAACGAGTACCGTCGTGATGATGGCGCGGGCCAGGTCGTGGCAGCCGCGGTCGCAGAACAAGTCAGCGGCGTGAACCACCTCGGGCCCCAGGTCGACCCGCTCGACCTGCTGGGTCGTTGGGACGGGGCAGACCTCGCCATCGTCGTCGATGCCACGCGCGGCCAAGGCTCTCCCGGGGCCGTCCGGGTCGTCGACCTCATAGACAGCACGGAAAGCCCTGGCGCTACCAGTACGCACGGGATAAGCCTCTCCGGCGTGCTCCGCCTTGCGCGGGTCGTGGGCCGAGCGCCAGCTCGCGTTGTTGTCGTCGGAATTGAGGGACAGGACTTTGGCAAGGGACCGGGGCTGAGCCCGGCCGTCAATGCAGCCCTCGCGGCAGCGGTGTGCAAAGTTGTTGAGCTGATCGAGGAGGCCCGCAAATGTGCATAAGCCGTCTCCACAAGGTGCTCGGGACCGTGGCCCCGGGCGTTGTCGAAGTAGAAGACGTCCAAGGAGGGCACCGCAGGGTGTCACTTCTCGCCCTCGACGGCCCACCACCTGTTGTCGGAGAGTGGTTGGTGATCCACAGCGGTTATGCGATCGACCGCGTCGACGCCGCCGAAGCGGAGGCCATTGCAGCCGAGCTGCAGCGAGGCATTGCCACAGTTACGGTCGCGGTTGGCAGTAGGCCTTAACTGCCTAACTCGGACTCAAAGAGCTCGGGGTGCGCTCAGGCGGCCATATCCAGCTTTATCAACTGCTCGACAGCCGCCACGTGTGAGGCGGGCGCGCCCATGAGATTTACGCTTGCGCCCACCACTGCGCCCCAGGCCATGTTCCCCTTGTTGTACTCCACACCGACGAGAAGGCCACCGTTGTCCACATAGGACCAGCTGAAGGCTATCGGGCCGAGTTTAGGCAAAGCGGTAAAGGCTATCTTCGCGCCTTTGGGCGACCCTGCCTTGAACCTAGCCTCGGCTTTGGCAAGAGTGGAGAGAGCCGAGGCCGTCAGCGGCTCGCGCGAGATGATGACTTCTCTCGTGCCTTCGAAGATGCACTCGAGCGATGTCTTCTCGGGGATGGCTTCTATCAAGACGACTTTGGCGGCGACGATCGATGAGACCGTCGCCGACGAGAAGTGTGCGCAAAAAACCGAAGCGGTCGAGACGGGTACAGAGTGACTGGCTCTTAACCCGGCCGCTGCGCCTATGGGCGCCCTCGTACCCTGCTGTGCTTGAGCAGTGGTCGGGAGAATCGCCAACGGAGCCGCGCACCCTCCCGCCACGATCAGAACCCCGGCAAGGTGTCGGGCGCGGTTCGTCATTGACTTGGTCATCGCCATGTCTGCTGAGCTCGCCTTGAAATAGCCCATTTGTCTGTCCTCCTTCAAGTATTCGGGTATCGGTGCGTCCCATCACCTATAGAGCCCGAGATGCAGCCACGCTCAAGGTTGCCGGGCCCTTTGCTATCGGCTCGCCTCAACGGCGACAATGCGTACCTCACAAACAATGTCTATCGCGTGGAAAAGCTGAGCGCGTCAAACTATGCGATAGTAGGCAAAACCGACACCTTCCATGTCACGTTCACCGCTTGACAAGGGTACTCGTGGCAGTTGTGACGCCAAGAGGGTCCACGTGGGCTAAGCCAACCTCGACAAGGCCGCGCGCTCAAGTGGACTAAGGACCCTATTTAGCGTTGATCCAGAGTGCACCGGCGTAGTCGTAGGTGTCCTAGGACGGAAGGTTCATGAGATGGGCGCACATATTTGTGTTCCGGGATGAAAACGCCACGACAGGTTCAAACTGAAGACGGTGCTTGCGAACGCCTACAATTCGTGCACGACCCCCTGATGCCCTGCGAGGGGAGTTGGGAGTCGTGCACCGTCAGTAAGGCTGACGCAAGATGCGCGGCGGGGCGGCGAGGGTAGATGACGGCTCGCTGACAAGGACCCAGGCAGGTTTCCAGGCGCGCCAGGTGGTCGATCCGCGGGGATCATGGCGGACCTTTTACAGGGGGGCGAACTCGGCGAATACCTTGACATCGGTGCCGACTACGAGCCAGACGCGACCCGGCTCTGTCGCAAGGCTCACGGAGCTATCAGGCTCTACAGAACCGTGATGGGTGAGGGCCGCGGAGCTCACCGGCGTGGTAGCCACTTCACTTACCGCCTCCCACACGGCGGCGTTGTTGACATGACCGACCACATCGAGGTCTGTCCTGCGGATCGGCCATGGCTGCGTTTTTGCCCCAGACGGGCTAGGTGCTACGGGCACCCGTCCAGACACTCTTCGCCCAGCGGCGGCTTCGCCATAGACATCAAGGAAAGTCTGATCAATGCGCAATGGGCGCCCTGATGGGTCCAACGGCACCCACAAGGCGGCTGTTTCGACCAGAAGGACACTGTCGACTTCTAGGTCAGTACGGCGCTCGGCCCAGGCTGGCCCCGTGCCTGCGCACCAGGTCGTGAGCACGACCTTTTCCCCGAGCTCCGGCCACCGGCCACCGTCGGCCAAGCGCACCGAGGTACGGCGGACCACCCAGGTTCCCCGTGGGTCGTGTCCTGAGTCGGCCCAGTCGTCTGTGGCGGCGTCTTGGAGGTAGCGCGCGAGCCCGTCGAGGCGCAACATCCCATCAGGCCCGGCGTCGCTTAGACGAACCCGGCGCTCTTCGCAGTAGCGACGGCCGCGTGTCGGGCGAGGGATTATCTCGGTCATGGGACTTTGTTTTAGCCCCGGCTTCGCTCCCTCGTCATTCTTTCGATCGCTGGCGTCACGCGCTGACGGCGAATCCGGGGGCGTCCGGCGCTCATTCGGATGACCGGCACGGCCCCGTCGATCAGGACTCAAGGTAGGTTGACAGCCTGATGCGCAAGCCATGGGCCCTTATGGACCTCGTCGCCCTGCTCGTGTTTGTCGTGATCGGCCGAAGCGTGCACGCCCATGGCCTCGGTCTGGCCGGGATAGTCTCGACCGCGTGGCCATTCGTGTCCGGTCTTGCCGTGGGCTGGTGCGCCCTTGTCGTCTTGGGCCGCGACGCCGTCACTTTGCGCGGCGGGGCGGTGGTGGTCATCTCGACCGTGGCGCTCGGCATGGTCTTGCGCGTCGTCTCTGGCCAGGGGACCGCCGCCGCCTTCATCGTTGTTGCTTTGGGCTTTTTCGGCGCCACGATGCTCGGTTGGCGCTTATTGAAGAGGCTTGTCAGATCTGGGCTTTGATGAGCGACGCCATTGCTTGAGCCCCGGCGCCCCCGATCGGCATGTGAACGCCGTCTCCGTAGAACCACTCCGGGTTCCCATCAGCCAGTTTGTTGAAGTCGGCGAGCCGGTCTCTTGGGTACTGGGGAACGCACTGGCTCAACGTTGCGTTCACCGACTCTGCCCACGAGTACGAGGGCGGCAAATGCACCGTCACAAACACAATCCGCGAGGCGCCGGCGAGGGCGTCCATCATGTCGGCGAACTGCTGTGGGCTCACCGGGCCGTTCGTCCCGAGGTCGATGATCACGATCGCCCCAAGCCGGTCTTCGGCTTTGAGCTGCTGGACGAGTTCGATGCCTTCGTACCATTGCCGGCTGACTGCGGCCTCGACGTCTATCCCGGGGATGTCGGCTTGCAGTGCGGGCTGGGCGTCGAGCATCACTGAGTCGCCGATGGCGGTGACGTGGCCAGCGAGGAAGCCGGGGCCCGGGGCAGGCAGTCCTAGGGGAGCGGGCGGTCTTGTCGGCAGCAGCCAGTAGCCGCGACCGCCCGTAACTGTGGCCATGGTGACGACCGGACGTTTTTTGACCACGGAGGCGGCGGAGCCGTAGGAGCGGGCGTCGCCAAAACCGAAGACCTCACCATTGGAGGCAGCTAGCCAGTACCCCTTACCGTCTGGTGTCGCGGCCATGGCGGCGAGATGGGAGCTACCGAGTTCCCCAGCGGGCGCTCCGTAGGAGCGGGCGTCGCCAAAACCGAAGACCTCATCATTGGAGGCGGCTAGCCAGTAGCCCTTACCGTCCGGTGTGCCGGCCATCGCCACGACGTGGTTGTTGCCGAGCTCGGCTGAGGCCGAACCATAGAGCTGGGCGTCGCCAAAACCGAAGACTTGTCCCCCTGAAGCTGCCAGCCAGTAGCCACGGGCGTTCGGTGTGGCTGCCATGGCGACTATCGGCGTACTGAGGGCGTGCCCGCTCAGCGATCCGTGAAGTCTGGCGTCACCGAAAGCGAAGACGGCACCGGTGCTGCACGCGAGCCAGTAACCGACCCCGACGTTGCTTGGAACGATCGCGACCGCCTGGCCCTTGGGCGATAAGGCCGAGGGGTAAGAAACGGCGTCGCCGAATGCGAAAACCGTTCCGTTCGCCGTCGCGATCCAGTAGCCGTGCCCATCCGGGCTGCCGGCCATGCCGACGAGTCCCGAGCCGATCTCTGGCGGCTTGACGCCGCCGAAGTAACGCGCACTACCGAAGGAGATCGGTTGCCCGGCGACATCTTTCAGCCAAGAGCGGGCGAGCGCCAAGTTGCGCATTGGGGGCCTTGTCGTGGCGGGGACGCCGGCGACTGCCTTCGGTGCGGCGCTCGTACACGCCGCAGCCGTGAGCACACCCAGCAAGGCGGCAAAAAACGACAACCGGCCCCGGCTACGGCCTTTAGGCCGAAGAATTCGGCGCTCGAGCATCGTCGCAGAGGTTAGCCAGCCCAAAGCCTGGCCATTCGTCAGTCATCGGCATAGAGCTCGGCGATAACGCCCGCGTGGCGTTCGTAGACGACGTTTCGCCTGACTTTCATCGTCGGTGTGAGCTCGCCGTCCTCGGTCGTGAGAACGCGGGCAAGGATACGGATTTTACGAATGCCCTCGGCGCGCGAACGCTTGGCGTTCACGCGGTCGATGATCGCCTGGATTTCGAGGCTGAGCTCGGGCTCGACGGAGAGAGCCTCGAGATCGCCGAGCTTGTGATGCTGGCGCGCCCAGTTGCTCAGCTCCTCGGGGTCGAGGGTCACAAGCGCCACGAGATACCTACGTCCTTCGCCAGCCACGATCGCCTCGGAGATGAGGGGGTGGTTCGTGAGGTCGGCCTCGATGCCCTCGGGGGCGATGTTCTCTCCGGCGGCGGTGATGATGATGTCCTTTTTCCGGCCGATGATGCGAAGCGAGCCGTCCTCTTCGAAGGCGCCCGTGTCGCCGGTGTGCATGAAACCGGCTTCATCTATCAACTCGGCCGTGGCGCTGGGGTCATTTAGGTAACCGAGGCAGACATTGCCTCCTTTGACGAGGATCTCGTCGTCAGGGGCAATCGTGATGTTCACGCCTGGCAAGGCGGTACCGACGGTTCCGATACGGACGTGACCAGGCCGGTTAGCCGCCGTCGGCCCGCAGCCCTCGGTCTGCCCGTAGAGCTGCAGCAGAGGAAGCCCGGCGGCATGGAACCACGAGATGAGCTCAGGATGGCTGGGGGCGGCAGCCGTGATCAGCACGCGTGCCTTGTCCAAGCCTGTTCTCCTGCGCATCGCGGCCCCGAGCGTCATGTCCAGCGTCCTGTAGAGATCTAGGGCCGTCTTTTGAACGGGTCTGTCCGCCTGCTCGGCGGTCACCTTCAGCCGCCCGAGACGCATGTAGCCAGTAAAGGCCATTCGTAATGGCAACGGCTCAGCGCGAACGCGCCTTTCTATCGACTCGCGAAGCTTCTCCCACACGCGCGGCACGGCGAAAAAGACCGTCGGCCGGCATATTGGCAAGTCCTCGGCGACGGTTGCCAGGCTGCGGGCAAACCAGGTCTCGCCGCCTACCGCGATAGGCATCAACTCGCTCATCATCCGTTCGGCTATGTGGCTGAGAGGGAGGAACGACAAGAGGCGGTCTCCCTCGCCGATGGCGTAGACGGGCGTCACGTTGCGGAGGGCGAACATGATGTTGTCGTGGGTGAGAACGACACCTTTCGGCGTGCCCGAAGCTCCAGAGGTGTAGACGATCGTGGCGATGTCGCCGGCCTTTACCCCGCGGGTCCGCTCGTCTACGACATCGCCGTGGCGTCGCAGTCGGTCGGCTCCGGCTCTGCGCAGTGCTTCGAATCCGACGACGAAACTATCTCCAGTACGTCGCTTGCCGGCCGTGAGGACAACATGACGGAGCGCGGGTAGCTGGTCGCGGACGGCGATGACCTTGCCGAGCTGGGCATGGGTGTCGACAAAACAGACGGTGGTTTCGGCATCTCCGAGGACGTAGGCGACTTGCGAGGGCGAGCTCGTAGGGTAGACGGGCACCGTGATGCTCCCATTGAGGAGTATTCCGAGATCGGCCAGGTGCCATTCCACGCGGTTGGCCGACAGCACTGCCACGCGCTGGCCTGGGGCGACCCCGAGCTCGGCGAGGCCCCCGGCGATCTCGCGGGCCGCAAGCAGGTACTCGGCCCAGGTGACAACGTGCCAATCGTCGGCCATGGACTGCCCCTCGGTGAGATGGCGCATAGCCGGCGATCCGGGGTGGCGATGGGCGTTGGCAGCCAGCGCCTCGAGGATGGTCGCGCCCTGGGAGGTCGGCACGCCGAGGTTCCGCCTGGTGGCAGTCTCTTGATCACGAACAGGCCCAACGGGCATCAAAGGCACGACGCTGTCTTGGGCGTGTTCGTAGTCAGGCGTAACTCCGGCAGTCGGTTGCGGCAGTGCAGTTGGTGTAGTCGCCCGTAACAACACTATTCAAGTCGGCTATGACAGCAGCGTTCGTCGTGATTATTCCGAGCTCGCGGTTGTACTCCATCGAAGCGCTCGAGAAATTGACGCTTCCCACGTAAAGCTTTTCATCGCTGCGGCCGGCGTCGGCGATCGTCGTCTTGGCGTGGATGTAGAGGTCCGACGAGTAGTCAGCGTAAAGGTGGACGTGACCACCCGCCTTCACGATCTCGTCCAGGCTCGCGTCATAAGTGTCAGCAGTCATGGTGACCTCGACATTGACGCCGCGCGCGGCCGCGGCGGCGATGGCGCTTGTTATCGCCGAGTCGTCCATCTCCTCGTTCTCGATCGACAATGTGTGCCTGGCTCCGTCTATCACCGCCAGCATCTGGGGCTCAGACCCGGGGCTCCAGACAAGATCGGTTCCGTTCACTGGGGTGATCGGCTTGTGGTCGAAGTCCGCGGCAAAGACGGCCTCTATCGCCTCCACGTCGGTTGGGTTCGAGTCGAAGATGCCAAAGTCGCGCGTTGTCGTGTAGTACTCGGCAGTGAGGTTGCCGCTGAGTATGAGCGACCTGTCGTCGTCTACCGAGATTGTCTTTTGGTGCGTCGCCTCGTAGCTGGGATCGGCCCACACCACTTTCACTCCTCCCGCTTTCAAGGTGTCGAAGGCGGCAGTGTTGCGGCTGCGCTCGCGATTGGAGTCAAGGATGACGCGCACCCTTACTCCGCGATGGGCGTCTTCGATGAGGTCGGACTCCATGGTCGCGTCGGCGAGTTCATACATCGTCATGTCCAGCGACTTCTTCGCCGACAGGACGAATGAGTAGATGGGCTGCATACCAGAAGCCGAGCCGAGCCGGGAGGGTTCCACGATCACGCTCAGGTCGCTGGCGCCCTTAAGGGCAGATTGTGTGGGAACCGAGTCGGGCCTGGTCGCACCCGCCGCACCCGTCGATGCCAAGATGGCCGCGACGACAATTACGACAAGGCTTGTTCGTTTTCTCAGCGATGAAATTACGGTCGCGTCGTACCGAGCCATGCGTTGCTGCGCCATGAGATTCAGTCACCCACCGTGCCGTCGATGCACTCGCGGATCAGATCGGCGTGCCCGTTGTGCCGGGCGTACTCCTCGATCATGTGCACGTAGATCCAGCGGATATCACGAGTGTTTTCAGGGTGGTGGCCGCGACTGTCGACCACGTCGTCCAGTTGCTTGTCGCGCACGGCTGCGCGGGCTGACTCGATCTCGCGACGGAACCTCGTGAGGTCTGCGGCGGCGTCAGCCCCGTCGGTCTCGTCGAAATCGGCCGTCTCGTTCTCGTTGCTGTACACGAAGGTGATCTGTTCGTTGGCGGCGTGCATGCGGAACCACCAGCGCTCGACTTCGGTCATGTGGCGGACGAGGCCGAGCAATGACAAGGGCGAAGGGGGTATTGGACGCGCCTTAAGCTGGCCCGCGTTCAAGCCGGCGCATTTCATCAGTAGCGTCTCGCGATGAAAGTCCAGCCACTGCTCGAGTGACTTACGTTCGTCGGCTAGTCGGGCCGGCTCGGTGCGCTCGATCGCCGGGGCTTTCCATTCGGTTGGCATAATGGCGGACCCTAGCGTTCCAAGCACCCTTTGGGAGGTCCGCCTTGGCGGCACACTGCAGATCGGCGCGCCATCATGGGTGTCACAGGAGGAGACATGTCGAGTGACCTCGATCACGTCCAAAGCATTGTCAAAAGAGACTCGCTGGCGGTGGTGGCGGTTGTTCGCCCTGACGGGACCATTCAAGCCTCGGTCGTGAACGCCGGGGTCCTAGTCGACCCCTTAAGCGGGGAGGCGCGCATCGGCTTTGCCGCCCGAGGGGACGCCCGCAAGCTCGCCCATCTGCGTGCAGGCGGTAGGGCAACGGTGGTCTTCCGTTCTGGCCCCGACTGGGTCGCCGTGGAGGGTCCGGCGCGACTCGTCGGGCCCGACGCCCCGCTCGAGGGGTTCGGTGCGCCACGCCTCGCGCTGCTGATCCGAGGCATCTTCACAGCTGCTGGAGGCACCCACCAAGACTGGGAGGAGTTCGACCGAGTCATGGAAGCCGAGCGGCGTACCGCGGTCCTTGTGACACCGGAAAGGATCAGTTCCAACCGCTGACCGCACGCCGGTCGCTTGCCGCTGTGCGCCATAGCCCGCCGGCACCTTGCCGGTTCTCGGCATTCTCAAGGCTGGCACCGTTCGACTGTGTTGGCGGCCCGAGCTCTCGGTCAGGCGGAGACCAAATGAGACGGGGCGTTCTGATTGCCTGGCTTGCCACGGGTACGTTCGGGTCTGGTATCGGCCTCGGGGCGAGTCCGAGCGGGGCCGTACCAGCGGCTCATCGCCTCATAGCGTCAGCAAGTACGAGCAAAGCAACAGCAGTGGGCAGCTAGGCCAATTCGGAGACAACCCGTCTCGCCGTCGTACGAACTTGGACGCTCTTGCTTAACTTAAGACCGGCTCGAGCCCCCGACGGGGAGTTGAGCTCCACTTTCGGCGAGGCCCTGCTCATCTCCTGGATCAAGGTGCCGGGCCGTACTATCCGGCGGCTCAGCTCAGCGCGTTGCAGATTTTTGTGACCGCCAGCGTCGCACGTGAGCCCTCTCGGCCCATACGGCCACTGCACCGCCCGCACAAAGCAGCACGACAGCTGCGATCTCGACCTCGAGAGTGGTTTGCGCCCATGGAGCGCTCATCGTTGTCTTATATCCGAAGATTCCTCCGTGTGACGCGAGCAAAAGTCCAACGATCGTCCCGAGAGCGAACAGGGCTGCAACCAGTGCCACGAAAATGCGCCTTATGAGGGCCACCAGTAAGCCGAGGAAGATCCCGAGCACACCTTGGGCGAAAAACAGCGGGCCGATTGTCACGATCGACCTGTAGCCGTCCGCCCACAGATGCAGGTGGATGGCCGCGGAAGTCAGTAGCAGGGCCGCTCCGGCGATGAGCATTGCGCTGGCGGCGGGTGCCGTTGGTCTACGCCCTGCACCCACCACACGGCCTGTGCGAACACTGCTGTCGACGCTCATGTTGCCCCCACGCATCAGCCGATTGCGATCCTCCATAATACTATCGAAAACAGGCGACCGGCACAGATAGTGCCTGTCCAGCCTCTTAGCGTGACAGCTCCTGTAGTGGACGGCTCAGGTCTCGTGCCTAGCCGGGCCGGTTTGTTTAGCCGTGTTCTCCTGTGTTGCAGGTAGGCTCGCTCATTAGGGAGATGAGCTGCGCGCAGGGCTCGCCCGGCTTTCGAGGAGGAAGTGCCATGTGTCTGGGGATACCCGGTGAAGTGGTCGAGCTTCTCGATGCGGGCCGCCACCTGGCAAAAGTCGACGTGGCGGGCGTGCGGCGCAACATCAACGTTGCCTTGATCGACGACGAAGGCGTTGTGCCAGGAGACTGGGTGCTGATCCATGTCGGCTTCGCAATGGCAAAGATCGACGAAGCCGAGGCGCAATCTACGCTTGAGACGCTGAGGCAGATGGGCCAGGCCTACACCGACGAGATGCAAGCCGTGGTCGGGTCACAGATCGCGTAATAGCCGGTCTGTCGCTGTCGCCAGGACGAATACCCTGGGCGCACGTTCAAACGTCGTTTCGGGCTAGGGAGGGATGTCATGCGCTTTGTCGACGAGTACCGGGACCCGGCCGCAGCGCGGGCCCTAGTGAGCTACATCACCGAGCTGGCGGGTGATGGCCATTACAAATTCATGGAGATTTGCGGCGGCCACACTCACACGATCTACCGGCACGGGATCGAGCACCTCCTACCGACATCGGTCGAGCTTGTGCACGGGCCCGGTTGTCCAGTGTGTGTTATTCCAATGGGACGGATCGATGATGCCATTGCCGTCTCCCTGCAGCCGGGAATCATATTCACCTCCTTCGGCGACATGATGCGCGTCCCGGGTTCGCAGGGCAGCCTGCTCGGCGCCAGGGCGAGGGGGGCAGACATAAGGATCGTCTATTCGCCCCTCGACGCGTTGCGGATCGCGACCGAGAACCCGGACCGTGAGGTCGTGTTCTTCGCCGTCGGCTTCGAGACGACGGCGCCATCCACAGCGGCGACGGTGCTGAGAGCGCGAAGCGACGGCGTCATGAACTTCTCCATCTTCTCGAACCACGTCGTCATCGGCCCGCCTCTAAGGGCCATCTTGGAGTCGACCGACCTGAGCCTCGACGGCTTCATCGGGCCTGGCCACGTATCGACGGTGATAGGCCAGCTGCCCTATCTGTTTGTGGCCGAGCAGTACCACAAGCCGCTGGTCACAGCCGGATTCGAGCCACTCGACATACTCCAGGCCATCGCCATGCTGATGGCCCAGATCAGCGAAGGCAGGTGCTCTGTCGAGAACCAGTACACCCGCTGTGTCACCGAGGCAGGCAACCCAAGGGCCCTTGCCATGATGGATGAAGTTTTCGAACTACGGCCCACTTTTGAGTGGCGAGGCCTTGGCTACATTCCCGACAGCGCCCTAAGGCCAAAGGCGGAGTTCGCCCCCTGGGACGCAGAGCGCCGGTTCGAGGTGCCGGGGGTCCGTGTCGAGGACCCGAAGGCCTGCCAGTGCGGAGAGGTGCTCAGGGGAGCCCTAAAGCCCTGGGAGTGCAAGGTATTCGGCACCGCGTGCACGCCGGAGACGCCGATCGGCACCTGCATGGTCTCCGCCGAGGGCGCGTGTGCGGCCTATTACAACTTCGGGCGTCTCCACCGAGAGGTCGCCGTCACCATGGGCGGCGTCAGCTAGGTCCGGTTCGAAAGCCCACGCAAGGGGAGAGCCGGCCACCTCTTTCGAGGCCCCGGCCCTGTCCGGGACTTGTCGCTAGAGAGGCGATGGCTGCCTGCCCGATGCTTATCCCCCCATCGTTGGGCGGTACAGACTGGTGTACCAAGACGGCCAGACCCTCAGCCAGGAGGGCTTCTTCGACGGTCTCGCTAAACCGGGCGTTTTGGAACACTCCTCCGCTCAGCGCGACCGTGTCGAGGCCATGTTTTGAGGCGAGCCTCGCCGCGAGCTTGGCTGTGGCGCGACCTAACCCCTCATGGAACCCGCTTGCGATGAGCGAGCGGTCGGTTCCCGCCCGCAGCTCGCTCAAGACGGTGGCGATCAGCGGCGAGGGATCGAGGATCACTGCGCCAGCCACACCATTCGGCTCGACGATGTCCACCGGGTACCTCGGAGCGTCCTTCTTGGAGACTGCGCGGGCGAGCATCTCGAGCTCGATCGCCGCCTGGCCCTCGTAGGTGACCCGCGACCGTAGACCGATGAGAGAAGCGACGGCGTCGAAAAGGCGCCCGGCGCTGCTCGTTCTGACGGCCGGGCTCGTTTCGTCCACTAAGGCGAGGGAGAGCACCTGATTCCAGCGGGGATCGAGAGCAGCGCCGACGCCGGCAGTCGCGTCCGGGCCGAGGGCAAGCGCAGCCCAGGAGAGCGCCATCCGCCACGGCTCGCGGATGGCTGCGGACCCGCCCGGCATGACCACGGGACGGAGATGTCCGACGCGCTCGAAACCACCGAGATCGGCGACGAGGAACTCGCCGCCCCACATGGTCCCGTCTGTTCCGTAGCCGAGACCATCAAAGGCGATGCCGAGCACGGTGCCGGTATGGCCGTGCTCGGCGAGGCAAGAGGCGATATGGGCGTGGTGATGCTGGATGGCCCACGGCTCGAGCTCGAGCTCTAGGGCAAACTTGGTGGAGAGGTACTCGGGATGAAGGTCATGAGCGACGACCTCCGGCTCGATGCCGTAAAGCCGGCACAGGTGCTCTGTCGCCTGTAAGAACGCCTCGTAGGTGGCGAGATGTTCTAGGTCGCCGATGTGGTGGCTGCACACGAGTGAAGCGTCCTTGGCCACCGAGACCGTGTTCTTGAGTTCCGCCCCGACCGCCAAGACCTGCCGCCTCGATCGACCGGGGAGCGTCAAGGCCTCGGGCGCATAGCCGCGGGACCTGCGCACCATTTGTACTCGGCGCCCTGTGGCACGCACGACTGAGTCGTCACAGCGGATGTAGATCGGCCGGTTGTGGGCGAGCACGCCGTCGACGAGAGGGCCGAGGCGGGCAAAGGCATCCT